>JAABUP010000866.1_pt1 | contig 64848 bp, 55 predicted proteins | sample 5559201 | NCBI WGS metagenome assembly JAABUP01 (sample SAMN10711887, study PRJNA513373) | rock metagenome | isolation source: Antarctica rocks | place: Antarctica
CCAGATGGCCGCGATCAAGCCTCAGATCAAACCCCACACCTTCCACGGAGAGTGGAATTACACGGTCCGACCCCAAACCACAACCGTGTAATTCACAACACCGCATTTATTTCTTTGCAGGCCCTAAGTCAGGAACCCGCCATGTCAGGAGTTCTGGACTCTGGCCGAGCCTCGAACTGCTCATCGACGAACTCAACGCCACCCACATCCCGGGCGACCCACGACCATTGGCCTAACAAGCTACCCAACCATGATCAACATTGGGGCCACTATAATTTGAGATACTTCCGGAGGTCTGAACCTAATCGCGCACCCATCCGAGGAGGGCGGCCTGGAGGAAGCGAAGATTACCAAACAAGTAACGCTTCCAAAGCCGACGTGGCTCTGTCGCTAGACGAAAGATCCATTCCAGGCCGCTGCGTTGCATCAAGATTGGCGCCTGCCGCTTAGCGCCAGCAATGAAGTCGAAGGCTGCTCCAACCGCCACGAAAACTGCTGGTACAACTGCGGCGAGCTCTGCGCATACCCAATCCTGTCTTGGCGTACCGAGCCCGACCCAAACCACGTTCGCACCCGAGCCTAGAAGCCGGGCCCGCTGCGCCTGGCGCTCCGCCGCCGTCATCGTACGGAAGGGTGGTGATTCCGCGCCTACCAATCGCGCCGCCGGGAAGCGACGCCGTATTTCCCCCTCGAGATCGGCAAGAACCTCCGGTGAGCCGCCCAAGAGGTAATGTCGAAGGCCCTTAGTTGCATTGCAGCCAAGGACGTCCAAGAACAAGTCCGGACCGTAGACCCGGCGCGCGCTTACTCTGTGCCCGAACCTCAGTCGGTTCGCCCATACAACGGATGTTCCGTCCGGAAGGTTGAGGGTGGCTGCCCGCAGCATCTGTTTGTAGGCGTAGTCCGCGTCTGCGTGGGCGAGGGTGTAGGCATTGCAGAGATGCACGTCTGCGCCGCTACCAGCCCGTGTTGCCAGCCGCACCACTTCGTTGAGAGCATCGCGCGGCTGGCAGGCGGCAATTGGTACGCCTGCGCACGGTACCTTCCAGAGCAACTCGGTAGTCGTCAAGTATCAAACCGGGTCTGACGGTCGTTGCTTGCTCCGCTAAGGTTTATTGAGGTCGAACCTTGGTACGACGCCGGGATCGCCACATCAAGAGCTTGTAGGATTGAGGGAGCCGCATCCAATAGACTTACCGGACCCCTGGAACTGTCCGGAGTGATTCGGGTACCCCAAACTAAAAAGATGCCCTCAGGCGTATGGTAAGCGGTGTTGCCGCCGCCCATGCGACGACGAATTGTCACGCCCAGGTCGGCGACGTCACCTCTCGCATCTGTGGCGTCGACCCTCGTGTAGGTGACAGTTCGGTTTTGTGTGCGCTCCCAGGCCCCCTGATCGATGGCAAATGACAAACTGCGGCCGACAATTCGGGCATCCTCAAAAAGAGGAGTTCCGCTAGACTGAATTGAGCTAACTGCCTCAGTCGCGGCGACGGCTCCCTGTGCGTCCTCCAACATATAGCTCGTGCGAGGATACATCGCGCTTCCTACTTCGGCGTCAAACCCGAGAAGCCTTCCGAGCCGGAGAGGGTCATCCAATACGAACGTTTCATCCACGTTTTCCTTGTCGATGGCGCCTTGGCCCATCGACGATGCAACAACAACGGTGATATCCGGTTGGTTCTCGGCCCAGTTCAAGATGGTCGCTAGGTGGAGGTCAAAGATATCCATCGCATTTGTGACGAAGCCGGCATAGACTGGATCAGCCAAGTAGGCAGGTGCTGACGTATAGCCTGGTACTCCATCGCCCCAGTATCGGTGCATCATGCCGGCCACATGGTTAGTGAAGAAGATACTAAGATTCGGGGAGTGCTTCCGATGCAGTCGCCAGAACAGGTCGAAAGAAGGGAGTGCTTGCATCGTGGAGCGACTCGCTTGATGACGGTGGTCGCGCATTTCATTCAAAAGATGCCGGCTCAACATTGCGGCTGACCGCCAGGTCAGGCCTTGGCGGAATAGGTCCACGCCCACTCCGGCCAACGATGGGAAAGAGACGGCTCGTTCTGGGGAGAAAGTGTTCTCACGCGTCATATCGAGATTGAACTGTTGAAACCTCTCGAGGCTTCGGGGGATAGTCGAAGACGTCCGAGCAAACGTATCTGGAACATAAAACCCACCGCTGGTGAATTGTTTAGGCGGCCAGCTCTGCATAGGCCCAAAAATGCCAACAATGCGACCGGCGCGATCCGCGACATTCCAGATCTGATCCCCTCGAAACGTTGTGGGATCTTGGCCCAAATCGTACGAGTTATGGTCCGGGGTATACATGCTCGTATGCAGGTCCGGCCACGTCCGCCAGGGCTGCAGCGGTGCAGGATCCGCACAAATTGTCGTAAGTGCTAAAGAACGGGGAAGGGCCTTTGCAAGTGTCGAGTGTGGCCTAGACGCAATGTAAAGGTCGACAATCTGCCAGGGAACCTCATTAAGCTCATACAGTATAATTCGTTGCGGCATGTCTCCCCTAACCCGCCGTCACGTTTGGCTCCAAAGTCGCTTGTGGTCCCTCAGTTTCATACGCTACCGCACATCATGCCGTCGGTTCTGGCGTCAGCAGTTGTGAGTCGCGAAGCTGGCTGATCGATGCGGGCAACGCTAACATGGCATGATGGCGCGTGCGAGTGGGCCGTTTAATACGAACCTGCCGCATCATTCCAGTTCCCGTGAGGCGGAGAAGCCAGACGCCGATGCTTCGCGTGCGGGCGGCTTCTCGCCGTAATAGCCATGCGAGCGACCCACCTCGTTGTGTCGACAACGTGATTCATCGGAAAACGCTCGGGGGTAAGTAGAAACGGCGCGCCATATAGGTTGTATTCTAGTGATGACGGTTCCGCAGCAACGCGGTTATTTGATTCCGCCGGGTCGCCTCTATTTGAACAGAGGCAAACCCGCACTCAGCGCCGGGTGTAAAGAGGAGGACGGTCAGTGAATAGCGTGGGAAAACGGGCCGGGTGAGCCGATGGATTGGTTTGATAGCTGGCGTCTTGGTGCGTTGAACTTTGGAATCTGGGGCCATCATTGTGAGTTATTTCTCGACCATTTGATCGGCGGCAAGCGGCTGGCGGCCTCGTGTCGGCAGACGCGTCGGTCGAGTTCTTCGAGTCGCCCCACCGCCGGCACCGCCGCCTCAACGTCCGGGACGAGGACCCGGCGGATCCGTTGCGAAGCAGTTCGGGCATCGACCCCAGCGGCGTGGCGATGACCGGTGTCCCAGTGGCGAGGGATTCGACGACGGACAGCCCGAACGGCTCGGCGAAGCCGATCAGGTGAAGCAACGCCCTCGCGCCGCCGAGCAGCTTGTTACGTTCCACCGGCCCCACCGACCCGACGTAGGAGACGTCGACACCGTCGACGTGCGGTTGCACGGCCTCGCGGAAATACGTGTCGTCCTGGATGATCCCAGCGATGATCAGCGGCAGCCGGGCCTGCTTGGCGACCTCGATGGCCAGATGCGTCCCCTTATGCGGATGGATCCGGCCGAGGAACAGCAGGTACTCGCCAGGCTCCGGCACGAACGTGAACTGCGAGATGTCGATCCCGTGATGGATCGTGGCGGCGTAGCGCAGATCGGGATGCCGGTCCGCGTCGCTGATCGCGACGTAATGGCCGATGTCGTTGTAGGCCCGGTAGACGGGGACGATCTGCTCGGAGGAGAACCCGTAGATCGTGGTGACCACCGGCGTCGCCACCAGACGGCTGTAGCTCAGCGGCAGGAAATCGAAGTGGTTGGCCAGCACGTCGAACTCGTCCGCGCGTTCGAACGCGGCAGCGATGTGTAGCGCCCCGGCGACCTTCGCGTCGACCGCGTCGTCTTCCTCATAGCCGGCCGGGGCGGTGGCGTGCAACTCGGCGGAGGTGACCGAGTGTCGGTGGCGAACAGGGTGACCTCGTGGCCGCGGGCGACGAACCCTTCGGTCAGGGTGGAGGCGATCTGCTCCCACGGCCCGTAGTTCGCCGGCGGCAGGCGGTGCGCGATCGACGCGATGACGCCAATCTTCATGAGCTTCTCGATGGTCGACTCGACGCCCAGCCGTGGGGGCGTCGTCAACAGATGAGTCGAGCGTCGGTGAGCCCAACGTACCCCGCCTCCTGCGGCACGCGGGCCTGCGGTCTCGGTGGCCAGGGCGGCATCGGTGTTAGGGTCGAACCAACGGCTTTTTCGCGATCAAGTCCCGTGTCACGAGCCGTGGCCAGTTGCGTCCGACCCGCCCGTGTCGTTCCCGGAGCGGTTCCACGGACGCCGAACGCGTCAAAGGGACGACAGCCAGCCGGCTGTCATCAGCGGCGGCCCGCGGCGCTGCACCGAGCAAGGCTCGCAGCGATATTGAGCAGGAAGGCTCGCAGTGTCTGTGTCCTACGGAGTTCTGAGCACCTATCCGCCGACCCAGTGCGGCCTGGCGACCTTCAGCAACGCCTTGGTCGACGCCCTCAGCTCGATGGACGACGAGGTGGGTGTGGTTAGCGTCGTCGACGCACCCGAGCCCTTCGCGCTGCCCGAGGTGGCCCACCAGTGGGTGCGCGGCTCGGCCGGCGGTTCGGCGGCGGCCGCGGCGGCGCTGAACAGCTACGACGTCGCGATCATCCAGCACGAATACGGCATCTTCGGCGGCCGCGACGGCGCGGACGTCCTCGAGGTGACCCGCGCGCTGTGGGTGCCCTCGATCGTCGTCCTGCACACCGTCCTAGTCACCCCCAGCGCGCATCAGCGGGCGATCCTGGAACAGCTCGCGCGCAGCTGCGACACCCTCGTGACGATGACCCAGACCGCCCGGCAGCGTCTGATCGAGCATTACCCCGTAGACCCTTCGAGGGTACGGGTGATTCCGCACGGCGCCGCAGACAACAGGTCCACGGTCTGCGGTGGTCGGCCCCAGCCTGCCGGCCGGTCGCCGGTCATCCTCACCTGGGGGCTGCTCGGCGAAGGCAAGGGCATCGAGTGGGCCATCGAGGCAATGGCGCACCTGTCCGACCTGCGCCCCGCACCTCGTTACCGGGTGGTTGGCCAGACCCATCCCCGGGTCCTGGAGAGGTACGGCGAGCGTTACCGGGACGGCCTGATTGCCCGCGCCGGCCAGCTCGGCCTCACCGATTCGGTGCAGTTCGATGCCCGCTACCTCCCCCGCCCCGAGCTGCACCGCCTCGTCCAGCAGGCCGACGTGGTGCTTCTGCCCTACGACTCGCGCGAGCAGGTCACCTCCGGGGTGCTGATCGAAGCCATCACCGCAGGCAAGCCGGTCGTGTCCACCGGCTTCCCGCACGCGAACGAGCTGCTGTCCACCGGCGCCGGCCTTGTGGTCGAACGCCAGGACCCGGCCGGGATCGCGGCAGCGCTGCGGCGCGTGCTGACCGAACCTGGCCTGGCCGAACGGATGGGCGCGGAGGCAAGCCGGATCGCCCCCGAGCTGCTCTGGCCCGCGGTCGCCGAGCAGTACCGCGCGGCCGCGGTAGATGCGCTCAGTCCGAGCGCCGTCCTCGCCAGCGCGTGAGGGTTCCGGCCGCCCCGTTCGGCCACCTGACCCGGCTCAGCGACGAGGTGGGCCTGTTCGAGCACGCCAAACTGACCGAGCCGCGGACCGAACACGGCTACTGCGTCGACGACGTGGCCCGCGGCCTGCTGGTCGTCGCCCGCGAACCGGAACCCGCCGAGCAGCTCGTCGGATTGGCCCGGACTTACTTACGTTTTGTCGTTGCCGCCCAGGTACCCGATGGCCGGTTCCACAACCGGTGCGGCCCGGACTGTCAGTGGACCGACGAGCCGACCCTGGAGGACTGCTGGGGCCGCGCGCTGTGGGGCCTGGGTACCGCCGTGGCCTACGCCCCGGCCCTGGCACCGTCGGCGTTGCCGTTGTTCGAGCTCGGCGCCGGCTGCCGCTCGCCGCATCCCCGGGCGATGGCCTTCGCCGCTCTGGGCGCCGCCGAGGTGCTGCGCGTTCGACCCGATCACGCCGGCGCCCGTGCTTTGCTGGCCAATGCCGCGAGCCTCATCGGCTCGCCCGGCACCGACCCGCATTGGACCTGGCCCGAACCGCGGCTGCGGTACGCCAACGCGATCCTGCCCGAGGTGCTGCTGGCCGCCGGCTCGTTGCTGGGCGACGACCGGGCCCTCGCCGACGGGCTGGCCATGCTCGGCTGGCTCCTGGACCTCGAAACCGTGGGCGGCCACCTGTCGGTGACCCCGGTCGGCGGCTGGGCCGTCGGGGAACCGCGGCCCGGCTTCGACCAGCAGCCTATCGAGGTCGCGGCGCTGGCCGATGCCTGCGTCCGCGCCTACGACCTGACCGGCGACCCGCGCTGGAAGGACGGCCTGCTCCGGGCCGCCGGCTGGTTCCTCGGCGACAACGACTGCGGCATCGCCCTGTACGACCTCGCCAGCGGCGGCGGCTGCGACGGGCTGGAACGGGCCGGCCGCAACGAGAACCAGGGCGCGGAGTCGACCCTGGCGATGATCTCCACGTTCCAGCAGGCTCAGCGGATGCTGGTGTCCCGGCGATGACGGGGGACCCAGCCTGGGTAAGGCGCGGAACCGATGTGCTGCGTCCCGACCCTTCCCGGGTCGTGACCAAGCTGTGCCTGCCCGGACAGGAAATCTTGGCCCGCGGCGTTTCCCGCGCTGACGCGGTCATCCAACGCATCCTGGCGATGAGCGACGAGCAGGTTTCGGCCACCCTCGCCGCGACCGTGGACAGGTTCGGCGACCGTCACCGCGACCTGGGGGCCACGTTCGCCGAGCATTTTGACCTGGTCGCGCACCGGCTGCCCGCGGCGGCCGGCGCCTCAGCCGAGCGGCGGGACCTGATCGGCGCCTACTGCACCCAGGAGTACTCGGTCGAGGCGGCGGCCCTGTTCAACCCCTCGATCGTCGCCCACCCGGACCAGGGCGGCCTGGCGGCCGGCGAACTGCGCTTCATCATGAGCGTCCGCGCCGTCGGCGAGGGGCACATCTCCAGCATCGAGTTCCGCACCGGCGTCCTCGCCGGCGCGGGGCAGGTGCGCTTCGACAATCCGGGCCGGCATCTCGTTACGGGTCAAGCGGTGCCGGCGACGATTTCCCGCGAGTTCCTGCGCGCGGCGCTGGCCGAACGCGCCGATTCCGGCGCCGCGGACCACCTGCTCAGCATGCTCCCGGCCCACTTCGAACAGGCCGAACTCGACGCCGCGATCGCCTCCGTCGAGCGGGACCGGCTGACCCGCGGCAGCGCCGGCGCGATTATCGAACGGATCCGCTGGATCGCCGCCTGCAACTACCAGCTGCGTTTCCCCTCCGATCGCCCGCTGCCCGAGCGCGTGATCTCCCCGATCGGACCGGACGAGAGCCACGGCGTCGAAGACGCCCGGTTCACCCGCTTCACCGAACAGGACGGGAGCATCACCTACTACGCGACCTACACCGCCTACGACGGATCCCACGTCGAGCCGCATTTGCTGCACACGGACGACTTCCAGACCTTCGATATCACCCAACTGCTGGGGCCGGCGGCGAAGAACAAGGGCATGGCGCTGTTCCCGCGCCGCGTCGGAGGCCGGTACCTGGCGCTCTCCCGGTGGGACCGGGAAACCATCGGCCTCGCCAGCTCACCGGATACCCGCAGCTGGGCCGGCGATGTCACCGTGCAGGTCCCCGAGCAGCCCTGGGAGCTGATCCAGCTGGGGAACTGCGGCTCACCGCTGGAAACCGATCAGGGCTGGCTGGTGCTGACCCACGGGGTGGGACCGATGCGGGCCTACGGGATCGGCGCGATCCTGCTCGACCTGGATGACCCGACGAAGATGATCGGCGCGCTGCGCGAGCCGTTGCTCACGCCGACCGAGGCCGAACGCGACGGCTACGTGCCCAACGTCGTCTACTCCTGCGGCGCGCTGCTGCACGAGCAAACCCTCGTCCTGCCCTACGGCTGCAGCGACTCCAGCATCCTGATGGCCTTCGTGGAGCTGCCCGAGCTGCTCGATCGCCTGCTCGCATCTCGCTGATAGCGTTGAGAAGCAGCTCGTCGGACAAGCTCCTTTGGAGATCCCGAAATCCAGTCGTGCCGCCGACAATTGGTTGACCGCTTGACGTCAATCGCTGGAGGGCTTCGCCCCGCACGCTTGCCGTCCGCGAGCACGTTTGCGACGGAGCTCCCGTGGTCATACGCGCAGTCTCCGATCCACCCCATCGGTTCTCCCATCTTCTGCCAGTAGGTCAAGGATGGTTGACGATAGTGAAGGTCAAAGATGTTGACGTTGTGTCTCCGGTGCATTGCGTCTACGATGTATTACATTGGCTGGTGTGGAGGTCGACTGGAGCCACCGGGCCGAGTACATGCAGCAGCGGCACGGCGTCACCGTCGAGCAGGCCGACGAGGCGCTCAGTGATCCGCTGGCGGTAGTGGCCGATCCCGACCCGAAGAGCCGCAGCCGGGACAGTGCCCGCGTCATCGGCTACTCGTCAACCGCCGGCGCCGTGCTCGTGGTGATCCTGGTGCGCCGCGAGGACAAGCCGGGCGCGTGGTGGGGCGCCAACGGGTGGTCGGCCAACAGCACTGACCAGCGCACCTACACCAAACACCACGGAGACGGAGGACGGCGATGAGTGAGAACGTCAAGGACCGCGACGACCGCGACGTGAAGGATCTCGTCGAGCAGATCGCGGCCGAGGCCGAGGCCACGATGGACGAGCCAATGCCCGAGGGCACGGTGTGGACGAGGCCGAACCGCGCGAAGTCGGCGACGTTCTCGCTGCGTCTCAACCCGGACGAACTGGCCGCCTTGCATGAGCTCGCCAGCGAGCACGGCGTGCCGGCCTCCGCGCTGGTGCGCGGCTGGATCGTGCAGCGCCTGGCCGCCGAGCGCAACGCGCCGACCGACACCGCCGCGATGGTCGAGCGGCTCGAGGCCGACGTGCGCACGCTGCGCAAGATGGTGGCGTCCTGACTATTGGCGAGAGGGACTGACGGGTTGGCGGACTGGGTCGAGCCCGAGATGACCCTCACGCCGAACTGGCCGACCGTGCTGCGCGGCGCGGCGCGGCGGCGGCCGAGTACGGACGGGCCATGATCGAGCGCGCGGTCGACGACCACCACCCGGCCGGTAGCTCAGCGCACCCCGTATACATCGCCGCGAAGTCTCACCGCGAGAACGTAGATCGTGTCGGTGTCTTCGTCGATCTGGTAGATGACGCGGTAGGTACCGAGACGCGCCGATCGACATCCCTCGTAGGGTCCGGTCAGCTCGCCACCGAGACGATGGGGGTTGGTAGGCAGTCGCTCGGTGATGAACGTGTACGCGGACCAGGCGACGGACTCGGGCAGATCCCGCTCGAGAGCCCGGCGGGCTGGACCAGTGAGCTCGACCGTCCAGTCCCGCGTCACGCAGTCGCGGGTCGCCGGGCCAGCATCGCCGCGCGCAGATCCTCGACCGAAACCGTAGAACCTGCCGCGATGTCGGCTTTCGCCTGTTGGATTTCGGCGACCGCGGCGGGGTCGGACAAGATCGCGATGGTCTCGCGCAGTGCGGCAAGTTCGGTGTAGGACATCAGCACCGCGGCGGGTTCGCCGTTACGAGTGATGTCAACGTGGTCTTGCGTGTTGGCAACGGCCGCGACCAGCTCGGAGAGCCGGGCCTTCGCATCGGTGACCGTGGTCGTCTCGGACATAGTCCGTATTCTAGTCCGCTTACCTTCCGTGCGCCATGACGTAGGTCCCCGCTGCGAGACGTCGCCCCGCAGCGCCTTGTCGTAAGCGCGGTTGCGTGCATCGCGAGTGGAACACCGCAGAACAACCCTGGTGACCCGATGGACTACCCCCCCTCTTTGCGCCGAGAGCGATTGGTGCCGACGAGCTGCCCGAACAGAGTCGCGTAATCGTCGATCATGCGCTCGGCGCTGAACCGGCTAGTTGCCTCCTCTCGGCAGATGTGGCGATCGAGCCCTCCGATCTGCCCCACCGCAGTCACGGCAGCGGCAACGTCGGACACCAGGAAACCCGTCGATTCATCCCTGAGCAGTTCGGGCATCGACCCCAGCGGCGCGGCGATGACCGGCGTCCCGGTGGCGAGGGATTCGACGACGGACAGCCCGAACGGCTCGGCGAAGCTGATCAGGTGAAGCAACGCCCTCGCGCCGCCGAGCAGCTTGTCGCGTTCCACCGGTCCCACCGGCCCAACGTAGGAGACGTCGACGCCATCCACGTGCGGCTGCACGGCCTCGCGGAAATACGTCTCGTCCTGGATGATGCCGGCGATGATCAACGGCAGCCGGGCCCGCTTGGCGACCTCGATGGCCAGGTGCGTCCCCTTGTGCGGATGGATCCGGCCGAGGAACAGCAGGTACTGGCAAGGCTCCGGTACGAACGTGAACTGGGAGATGTCGATGCCGTGATGGATCGTGGCGGCGTAGCGCAGATCGGGATGCCGGTCCGATTCGCTGATCGCGACGTAATGGCCGACGTCGTTGTAGGCCCGGTAGACCGGGACGATCTGCTCGGAGGAGAACCCGTGGATCGTGGTGACCATGGGCGTTGACACCAGCCGGCTATAGCTCAGCGGCAGGAAATCGAAGTGGTTGGCCAGCACGTCGAACTCGTCCGCGCGCTCGAACGCGGCCGCGATGTGCAGCGCCCCGGCGACCTTCGCGTCGACAGCGTCGTCTTCCTCATAGCCGGCCGGGGCGGTCCCGTGCAACCTGGCCGAGGTGACCGAGTTCGCGGTGGCGAACAGGGTGACCTCATGGCCGCGGGCGATGAACCCCTCGGTGAGGGTGGAGGCGATCTGCTCCCACGGCCCGTAGTTCACCGGTGGCAGCCGGTGCGCGATCGACGCGATGACGCCAATCTTCATGGAGGACCTCGATGGGCTACTCGACGGCCATCTTGGGGAGCGTCGTCGGCAGACGCGGCCGGGCGTCGTTGACCCCAACTTACGCAGCAGAGGTCGGCCGCTCGGTGCCCGGGTCGACTCCGCGTCGACGCCGCCAGGCTGCGTTACGCAGGCGGCCGGGTCATTCGCCAGAACAGTGGCAGCGGTCTCCCGAGGGATGTCCGCTGGTGGGGCGGCTGCCGGGACGGTAGTTGGCGATCGCGACGGCGCCGCCGCCGGCCTGGTAGTACTCGACCACGATGGTGTGCGCGCCGGCGCTGACCGGGACTGTGTTGCTGTAGCTGGTGGGTGCCTGATCACGCCACCCGTCCACGACGGTGCTGCCGTCGAGCAGCAGCCGGATCCCGTCGTCGCCGGTCAGGTTGAAGCTGTAGTTGCCGGCGGTGAAAGTCGGCGTCTGGGTCCAGCGGACCGAGAAGTTGCTACCACCCAGGCCGCCGACTCCGGGGCCGCTATAGCCCCAGTTATGGTTGATCTGGTTTTCGCACGTGGTGGCCACCGGGGCGCCGGAAAGCGTCCGGTTCGGGAAGTACTGCCCCTGCCACTGACCGGCCGGACACGTCGCCGCCCTGGTAGTCGCCGAAGCCTGCGCCGAGTTCACCGATTCACCGCCGGCGTTGGTCGCCGAAACCACGTAGTAGTAAGTGGTTGCCGGCGTGAGACCGGTGTCGGAGTAGCTCGTCGAGGCCAATCCGCTGGCCACAGCGGTGTATGGGCCGCCGCTGGTCGCCCCGCGCTGCACGTTATAGCCAGTGGCGCCGTTCGAGCCGATCCAGCTCACGTTGACCTGGGTCGAGGAGGCGGGTGAGGCGGCGACGGCGGTTGGCGGGGCGGGGCTCGAGGTGGTGGCGTTGACCGCGCGCACCAGCATCCCGATCGAGGAGAACGTCTCGTCGGTCCCGCTCGGGCTGGTCGGGGCGCTCGGGCTGATCGGGGAGGAGACGGAGACGTTGTAGGCGGTCTGGTTGCCGCGGGCATCGAACTGGTACACCACGCCGGGCGTAGTACCGGTGCCAAGCGCCCCCGGGACGGCGACATACCCGAAGTAGGCCTCCTGCCCCGAGCTCGGCGTGAGGGTCGGATAGTTGGGGTCAGTTGTTGCGACCCGGGTGTCAACACTGCCGGTCTTGTCGACCGACCAGGCCGTCGCCGACCCTGCCGAGGACGCGAACTCCTGCACGTCCAGCGAAGAGGCGCTCTCGCCGGTTCCCGAGGTCGAGGCGGAGGTGTAGGTGGCGGTGATCGTGCTCGCGCCCGGGGTCGTGACCGTCCCCGACCAAAGTTCCTGACCGTGGGAACCGTCGACGGTCAGGTAGGAATACGCCTTGCGCCAGGTGCTGACCCCCCCGCCGCTGAGGCCCGCGACGGTGAAGCTCGGGGTGCCGGGAAACTTCGTCTCCACCGCCACCGTCAGCAGGTCGCCCGCCGCGGCCGCGGAAATCGAGATGGCTTCCTGACCCGCGCTTGGCTGGTTGGTGTGAGTGGCCTGCGTCCCGACCGCCGAGATGCTCGCGGCGGTGCTCGTCGAGGCACTCGCGGCGGCCCCGGTGATCGTCGTCACGCCGATCAGCGTGAGACCGGCCATCAGCAAGACAGCGATGCGCGGGAGTGAATGGGTCGGTGACGGCCGACCTCCACCTGCAGTGAGCCTCATACGGGTTTTCTCTCTCCGGTCTGGTGGGGGGGCGACAAGGCAACTTCGGTGGGGGGTAGCGCAGCGAATCTTCGCAGAGTCGGTGGGCGTGCGTGCCGTTTCGGAAGACCGCGTCACCCGAACGGTGGAGTTAAGACGGAGGGTTACGAGTCGATAGCACAGTGTGACTTCGATGCTGAGAACCCGTCCCCTGGCCCACCGATTGATCGTCGTGGGGACCTTGCTGTCCATGTCGCCGGTGCTGCTGGCCGCGACCGCGGGAGCCAATCCCTCGGCGCGGCAGGCGCAAGCCGGCACGCAGGTATCCGCCGCCACCGCGCTGAGCGACCCGTCCGGCCAGCAGATGCCCGTCGGTGACCTCGCGGGCTTCCGGCAGGTGTTCGCCGGGAACTTCCTCAAGGACTCGGCGCCCGGCCACTTCCTGGCTGACTACCCCAACTGGGGGGCCTACCCCAGCAACTACAACGACACCTCCGGCAACGGCCACTACGAGCCGAGCAACCTCTACGTCTCCGGCGGGGCGCTGCACCTGAACCTCAAGCCCGGTGCCAACGGGGGACAGGCGCAGGGCAACGCCCCCTACCCGGTCCCTTCGACCGGGGGGAACCGGCTCTATGGCAGGTACAGCGTCCGGTTCAAGGCCGACTCGGTCGCCAACTGGCACGCGGCGTGGCTGCTCTGGCCGCAGAGCGAGAGCTGGCCCAACGACGGGGAGATTGACTTCCCCGAGGCGGACCTGAACCAGAACATCTGGGGCTTCATGCACCGCCAGGGCGGTCTCTCGGGCGCCGACCAGGACGCCTACAACTCGGGTGTCGCCTTCGGCGCCAGCGGCTGGCACACCGCCACCGCCACCTGGACGCCCAACGCCCTCACCTTCGAGTTGGACGGGATTGTGGTCGGGCGCTCGACCGCGAACGTCCCGAACACCCCGATGCACTGGGTGTTGCAGACCGAGACCGCGAGCACGGCTCCGACCGCACCGGCCGACGTCCAGGTCGCCTGGGCCACGGTCTATGACTACGCACCGGGCGTCGGCGCGGCGCCGGCCCCCGCCCCGGCCCCGCCGGCCCCCGTGCCCCCCGCCCCGGTCGGCCCGGGACCACGGGTCGCACCGGCACCGGCAACCACCCCCACCACGACCACGACCACGTTCGACGACACGACCGGCAGTGGACCCAACGCGGTCGCCTACTCCGCCGGTTGGGCGGCGGAGAATGACCCCGGCGACTTCCGGGGATCCGACCACGCGTCCTACGCCTACGGCGGCACCGCCACGATCACCTGGAGCGGCAGCCAGCTGACGTTGCTCGGCGCCAAGGCCCCGAACTACGGCATCGGCACGGTCAGCACGGACGGCGGGGCCCCCGCGCAGGCCGACTTCTACGACCCCGGCTACGTGGACCAGCAGGTGATGTACACCAGCCCGGTCCTCGCTCGGGGCACCCACACCACGACGCTGACCGTGTCCGGCAACGCCAACCCCAGATCCCCCGGCACGCAGGTGACGCTCGACTCGTTCCGGGTCACCGGAGGCGAGCCGGCGTCAGTGCCGGTGGCCGCCCCCAGCCCGCAGGGCGCCGTCCTGCCCTCGGGTACCGCCCTTAGGACCGGGCAGTTCCTGCGCTCGACGAACGGCCAGTTCACTGCGGTCGTCCAGTCCGACGGGAACCTGGTCGTCTACCGGGCCGACGGGCATCCGCTGTGGGCGACGAACACCTACGGTTCGGGTGAAGGCAATTTCCTGGCCATGCAGACCGACGGAAACCTGGTGCTCTACAGCAGAACTGGACGCCCCCTTTGGGCAACTGGCACCGTGGGCACCGGCGCAGGAGACTTCCTCCCAGTGCAGAACGATCACAACTTCGTGCTCTACCGGGCCAACGGTCAGGCGCTCTGGGCCTCTGGTCTCTAGTCCCGGGAAGGCCGGGCGGCGCCCCCACAGGGCACGTATTGTGGGGGAACCATGAGCCTGGGGCGTGTTGAAGACGTGCGTGTCCTCAGCGCCCCTCCGCTCCGCTTCGACCCACGGGCCCACCTGCCGCGGTGGCGGGCTTCCCTGCTCGCCGCCCCCGCGTTTGCCGTGCCGGCGGCGACCTTCGCCGCGATCGCCGTATTCGCCAGGTACGACAACCCGAACCGGGTTGGCGGCCTTGGGCTGATCACCGTCATCCCGCTGCCGATCCTGCTCGCCGCGCTGGCGCTGTCCGCCAGTTTCGGGTTGCTGCTCTACCGCACCGCGAACGCCAAAGAAGGTTCGCGGCTGCTGACCGCGGCCCTGGTCGTGCACGTGGTGGCGTTGCTGCTTGTCGTGCATGGCCTCTCGGGCCTGCTCGAGGCACAACCACGGTTCGGGACGTCCTGGCTGCACGCGGGTTTCGTCGACGCACTCACCAAGAACCATCACCCACTGAAGGGAGTCGACGCCCGGTTCTCCTGGCCGGGCTTTTTCGCGGCCGGCTCCGCGCTGATCGGCGCGGCGGGGTTGCCCACCGCGTTGCCGCTACTGCGCTTCGCCCCGCTCGTGTTCGAAACCGCCTACCTACTGCCGGTGGCCCTACTTGCTCGCACCCTGGTGCCCACCCCGGCCGGCCGGTGGATGATGGTCTGGCTGTTCTGTCTCGGCAACTGGGTTGGGCAGGACTACTTCGCCCCGCAGGCCTTCGGCTACCTGCTGATGCTGACGATCCTGGCCCTGGTATGCGCCGGCCTGGCGGCCCCCGCCACAACCCGGAGCGAAGCCGCGCAGGCCGGCAGCCAGCCGCGCCATAGGGCGCCGGTTGCTGGCTGGAGCATGGCCTTCGTCCGCTGGGTAGTGCTGGTCGTCGATCGGGTCCGGGCCCTGGTCCGCCGGGCGCTGGCCACCAGGCCGGCGAGCGCGATCGTCCGGTCGGTCGGCGCCGACAGCAGGGAGCTGCGGCGGATGCCGGCGCCCCCCGCGGTTGGGGTGATCCTGGTCGCCGTTTTCAGCTTCGCCGCTCTGGTCACCGCCCACCAGTTCACCCCGGTGGTCCTGACGATCGACCTGGCCGCCCTCGTGGTCGCCCGGCGCTGCACCGCCCGACTGCTGCCGCTGGCCTTCACGGTTCTGGTGGTTGGCTGGATTTCCTACGCGGCCGTCGACTTTTGGTCGGGTCACCTTTCCACGCTGCTCGGCACCGGGTCGGTGTCCAGCGCTGTCGATGCAAACGTGAGCGCCCGGATTCAGGGTTCCTCCGCGCACCTGGCGGTCGTGCAAGTGCGGATTCTGATCAGCCTCATGCTGTGGCTGCTCGCGCTTATTGGCGCAGTGCGGGTCATCAGGGGCGGTCGTCGGCTGGTGGTCGCTGCCTGCATCCTGGCCGTGGTTCCGTTCCCCGTCCTGGCCGCCCAGTCCTACGGCGGTGAGGCCCAACTTCGGCTTTACCTCTACACGATGCCGTTCATGGTGGCGCTCGCCGTCCGGCTATTCCTGCCAGGTAGGCAGATCACCCGCCGCGGGGTGGGCGCCTTCATCGCCCTTGCGATGCTGGCCACCCCGGCCTTCTACATCGCCCGGTTCGGCAACGAGCAGTTCGAGCAGGTGCGCAGCGGCGAGGTGCAGGCCGTCCGGACGCTATACGCGACCGCCCCACCTGGCGCCACGCTGGTGTCCGTGGGTTCGAACGTGTTCTGGCGCTATCGGGACTTCGTCACTTACGACTACAAATCCGCGACCCTGACCAGTTCCCCGGTCGAGTCCGAACGCGCCGTACTGAAGCTGATGGGGGACAACCCGCGAGGCTCATACCTGCTGTTCACCCGCGGACAGATCGCCGCGGAGATCTCCACCGGACTGCCTTCCGGGTTGGGGGCTGAGCTGGTCAGCGCGGTCGAGGACTCCGGACAGTTCCAGCTCGTGTACGCGAACCCCGACGCTCGGGTCTACCGCTTCCTGCAGAACGCGGCATCCGGATGACAAAACAGCTGCCCCGTCCGGCGCCACTCGGACTGCTGCTCGCCACGGCCGCGGTCGGCGTGGCCGTGTTCCTGCCGGCCCCAGCCGCGCTCCGGATCGCGGCCGCCGCCCTGCTGTTCGCCGCCGGCCCCGGCGCCGCTGTGGTGCCGCTGCTCCTGTTGCACCGGGACCGCCTGGTGGCTGCGGTGGCAGTGCTGAGCGTGTCCGTCGGGGCCGACGTTCTCACCGCGCAAGCGGTCATGGCCACCAGCGGGCTGACCTGGCAGCCCTGCGCGGTGGTGCTGCTGGTTCTCACTGCGGCCGGCGCCGCGGCACAGCTGGCGTTTCCGAGGAGGTCGTGGTGAACGCCTTGGTTCACTCGACGCTGCTCGGGGTGATCCTGGTTCTGGTGGCCGCCGGAACCGCGACCTGTCGGGAGCTGCTGCGGGCTGGACGCCCGGGCCTCCCAATCGCCCGAGCGCTGACTGGCGTGGCCTGGCTGTCAGGCGGCATTCTGGCGGTCGTGGTCGTCGCCAGGTTCGTGGTGCTCGCCGTTCCCGGGCAGTAGGCGGGGGTCGAGCCGCCACACCGGTCAAAACGGTGCTTCGCACTCGCGCCGGGGCCGCAATGCGTACGCTCATCTTTGTGTGGGTGCCGGTGCCGATCCTGCTCTACCACGACGTCAGCCCGGAGCCCGCCGACGTCTATGGCGTCACGGATACCGTCTTCGCGCGACACATGCAGCTGGTCGCGGCTTCCGGTCGTCACCCAATGACGGTCGCCGGCTACGCCGACGCGCTTCGCGGGGCGGCGCCTCTGCCGGAGCGGCCGGTGCTCGTCACCTTCGACGATGGGTACCGGCAGTTTCCGGCGGCCGTCGAGGCGATGGCGCACGCCGGGGTCGCGGCCGCCACCATCTACCTGACGACCGGGCAATTGGACCAGGCGGGACGCGCCCGCTGGGACGACCTCGCGGCCCTGCCTTCGTGGGTGCAGGTCGGCGCGCACACCCGGACCCACCCGCAGCTGGACGTGCTGCCGGCCGGCCGCGTCGCGCAGGAGGTGCAGGGGTCGAAGCAGGACGTCGAGCAGCGCCTCGGCCGGCCGTGCACCTCGTTCGCCTACCCGCACGGGCACTACGACAAGGCGGTACGCGCCGCGGTGGTGTCCGCCGAATTCGGATCGGCGGCCGCGGTGAAGAACGCGCTGTCGCACCCACGCGACGACCTGTTCGCCCTCGCCCGGATGACGATCACCGGCCACAGCAGCGAGCAGCTGCTGCTCGACGTGCTGGACGGCCGGGGGGCGCCGGTGTCCTGGTCCCGGGAGCGCCTAAGAACCAGGGCGTTTCGGGTGTGCCGCCGGTTCCAGCAGCGCCGCGCAACGACCGCTTCGTGAACACCGCAGCACCGGTGCAGATGCCCGTCCCCGCGCGGGGGTGGCGCCGAGTCCTGGCCGAGCCGATGTTCGGCACGGCCGCCAACCTGATGACTAACACCGTGCTCACCAACGGGCTCGGGGTGCTGTTCTGGATTGCCGCCGCGCGCCTTTACGACCCGTCCGCTGTCGGCCAGGGCAGCGCACTGGTCTCGCTGATGATCGCCCTGTCGTCGATCGGGCAGCTGGACCTGCAAAACATCGGCCTGCGTTTCCTGCCGGCCGTTGAGCGGCGCGCGAAGGTCGTTGCCACCGCCTACGCCATGGCCGTCATCTTCAGCGGGCTGATCGCTCTGGTGGTCCTGCTCGGGGCGTCGCATCTGAGCACGAGCCTTCGGTTCCTCTCCCAGGACCGAACCCTCGGCATTGCGCTGGTCGGCGCCGCCGCACTCTGGAGCATCTTCTCGATCCAGGACAGCGTGCTCACCGCGCTCGGCAAGGCCAGGTGGGTGCCGATCGAGAACGCCGCGTTCGGCGTGCTGAAGCTTGGCCTGCTGGCCCTGTTCGCCGGGCTCGGGCTGCGTCAAGGCATCTTCTTCGCCTTCGCCGTACCGATGGCGTTGCTGCTGATCCCGGTCAACGCGCTGCTGTTCGGTTCGGCCATCCCCGCCGCCCCTCGGCCCACCCGGGCGGCCGTGCAGGCCGCGACGTTCCGGCGCCGACGGCTGCTGTCGTTCCTGGCGCAGGACTACGCGGGTTCGATGCTCGTCCAGGCCGGGCTGACCGTCGTCCCGCTGATGGTCATCGCGATCCTGGGCAGCCGCAGCAACGCTTTCTTCTACCTGCCGCTGCTCATCGTGTCGGCCTTCGACGCCCTGTTCATGAACGCGTGCGCGTCGCTCGTCGTGGCCGGCTCCGCGGACGTGGCCCGGCAACGCGAGCTGGCCCGGCTGATGGCTCGCCGCGCGCTTGTGCTGCTTATCCCCGGCTCACTGCTACTCGTGCTGCTCGCGCCCTACCTGCTGCTGGTGTTCGGGCACGACTACGCGGCGCACGCCACCACGTTGATGCGGCTGCTCGCCTTGGCGAGCATGCCGAAGGCGGCGGCTGCGCTCTACGCGGCGCTGGCCCGGTTCACCGGCGACGGGCGAGCGATCCTGTCCCGGCAGCTGGTGTCGGTGGGGACGCTGATCCTCGGTACCGCCCTGCTGGCATCCCCGCTGGGCCTGACCGGGGTTGGCCTCGCCTGGCTCGGCGCCAGCCTGCTGGTGTTCGCGACGGTCGCGCGGCCCCTCGCCCGGGTCCTGCGCTAGCTCCGCCCAGCTGGGCTTCCTGAGGCGACGAGAGCTTGCACTCTACTCTAAGATTCTTATAGTAGATGTATGTCTACGGTCGAGGTCGCTTCAGCGCTCCGTGCGGCGGCCGACGACATCGGCCGTGCCCTGCTGGGGGCGGCCGAGGACCAGTGGTTCGAACGTAAGTCGTTCAAGATCACCGCGCAAAGGCTCGCCGAGGCCGAGGTTGCCTTCGCGAACGCCGAAGGCGGAACACTCGTAGTCGGTCTCCGGAACGGAGAAGTCGAGGGAACTGACAGCTCGCCGAAGCATCGAAACGCGCTGATGCAAGCGCACCATGACTTCACCGATCCTCCCGTGAAGGCCCGATCTCGACTTGTTCCCTGCGGCGCAAGAGGAAAGGCTGATCACCTCCTCGTCATCGAGATTGAACCAAGCGAGACCGTGCATCACACCAACAAGGACGAGGTCTTTCTCCGGGTCGGAGACGAAAGCAGAAGGCTCCACTTTCAGCAAAGGCAAGAGCTGATTTACGACAGGGGGCAGTCAACCTTCGAAGCGACCAAAGTTGAGCTCACGACCTCCGAGGTAAACGCCAGGCTTGTCGAAAATTATGCTCACGTCCTTAGCCATCCGGATCCGGCTCGACTACTTGTTGCGCGGGGACTCGCCGCAAAGGATGGGCACCTTCTTGTCGCCGGCGCTTTGCTGTTCGCCGAGCATCCGCAACAGGTCCTGCCGGCAGCCGGGGTTCGCGTTCTTCGCTACCAGGGCCGCGAACGGGGCACAGGATCGCGCCAACAGTTAGCTGATGACAGGCGCTTTGAAGGCCCGATTCCCCACATGCTGAACGGCGCGAGCGAAGCCATCGACGAGCTTGCACCCACCCGGCGTGCGCTAAATGCTGAGGGCAAGTTCGCGCAGATACCCCTCGTTCCGAAGGATGCCTGGCTGGAAGGGCTCGTGAACGCGGTCGTGCACCGCTCGTATAGCATTCAAGGGGACCACATCCGGATTGAGATCTTTGATGATCGAATTGAGATCGAGAGCCCAGGTCGTTTTCCCGGCCTAGTTGCACTTCGCGACCCAAGAGACGCGAGCCGATATGCCCGCAACCCGAGAATCGCGAGAGTCTGCGCCGATCTTCGGTTCGGTCAGGAGCTTGGCGAGGGCATCCGGCGGATCTACGACGAGATGCGGATCGCTGGTCTGGCAGATCCCCTCTATCGACAGACCACCGCCAGCGTGAGGCTGACGCTGTCTGGTGTTCTCGTTGACCGCGAGCTTGAGGCGCGGTTGCCGCGCGAGACGCGCCAGATCGTCGCGGCAATCAGGGCGGCCGAAAGGCTAGGCACGGGGGACCTCGAGGGGCTCCTTGGACTCTCGAGGCCGGCGACCCTCGATCGGTTGCGCCGGTTGCAGGTGGAGGGGGTGATCCAATGGGTTGGCAACAGCGCAAAGGACCCGCGCGCGTACTGGTGCCTCGCGAAACCGCGTTGAGTCCTCTACTCGCAGCTACTCTAAAGTGGGGGGTGAGAGTCGGCTTAGAGTAGCTGCCGGGAGCGGCCTGGGAGCGCCCTCAGCACCTGGTGCACGTTGCGCAGCTCCCACACCAGCACGGAGTGGTTCACATAGCTGCGCTGCTGAACCGACACGGCCGCGACGTGGCGTAGCCAATGCAGCAGCAGCAGGACGCGCTCGGCCGGCGGGTCCTCGTGGAAACACCAGTCGGCCCCCGCCAGGGCCGTGCGCTCCTCGGCGCTCCAGCCATCCCGCTCACGCAGCAGATCGCAGACCACATCACCCAGGTTGCGCCCCGAAAGCTCGCGGCGCCGATAGATGAGCAGGTGCAGGTAATCGTGCACCGGCAACTCACGGGGAGCAGCGAGATCCCAATCCACGATCCCGGTCAGGTCGGAGGTCCTCTCGTCGAGCAGCAGGTTGCCCGCCCAGAAATCGCCGTGCACCCAGGTCGCGTCGAGCTTCCGGCCGGCGAGGGAGTTCGTCAGCAGTTCCCGCAGCCGATCCAGCCGCGACGACAGGCTCACGCCGGGCAGCCGGGAGATCCGGCGCCTCAGCACCGCCAGCGGCGCGTCGACCCAATGGCCAAGGACGTCCTCACCCACCACCAGCGGCCGGGCGAACTCGCGATGCAGCCCATTGATGGCAGCGAGGGCGGCCCCCTGGACCGACGGCCAGCGAGCATCGCCTACCAGCGCCGCCGCAGACCTGCCCGGGATGAAGGCGTCGAGCACGAACGGGCAGCCGTGCGCGGTACCGGCGGCGAGCCGACGGGGCAACACTGCCGTGGGGCCCCCGGTCAGCTGGCTGAGCACCTCGGTCTCGCGCTGAAACCTTTGCCGCCCGGATGGCGAAAGCCGAAGTAGCACAGCGGGTTCACCCCGCGCGGGGCCAAGCCGGAACGCGGCCGTTCCGGTGCTCGTCCAGGTCCCGGGCGACGCCAGCCAATCCCGGCAGGCAACGCCATGCTGCTCGGAAAGCTGGGCCAGCACCCCCGGGAGCAGCGCCCGGATGCGGGCCAGCTCGCGCGGTCCGCGTCTGGCAGCTAGCCAGGCGAGTTGGGGACGGGGGGTACCCGGGGTCGGGGGCGCCAGATGCGCCGGGAGGCCAAGCCCAGATGTGTGCCCGCTGACGTCCGCACCGTTCACCCGGCTGACCGGCGCCGAGTGCCGGGCCGTATCCGATCGGTCTTGCTCTGAGCCCACCTGCGGGTGCAGCGTTGCCAGATGATCTCCAGGGCCTGCCGGCGGACCTGCTCCGCGTCCGCGCTGGCGTCGAGCACGTGGGTGTGCCGCAGCTGGCCGGCGAGCGCACGGTACTCGCGCCGTTCGCGATCCGCCTGCGCCAAGGAGTTCTCCTTTTTGCGACTGGAGGAGACCGAGCCTGGCAGGTCGAGCAGAAACACCAGATCGGGGGCCGGGATGCAGCGGGCGAGCAGCCACATGTAGGCCACTTTCAGGGCGACGTGGGGGGGCTGCGGCGGGCGGCGGGCGTCATGAACGTACCGGTCGAACACGACCAGATGCCCCCGCAGCTGCGCCGCGGATCCCCGCAGGTAACGCAGCCAGGCGGTGGGAACGCGCCCCAGCTGGGCGAGCCCCGGCAACTCGGGCACGCCGGGAGGCCCGCTCTTCCACAGGCCCATGTACACGCGCCGCACGGCGAGCGGCCAGGCCTGCTCGATGCCAGCGGCCAGGGTGGATTTGCCCGCGCCGTCGGGGCCGAGCAAGGCGACACTCACGCCGTAGCGGCGGCGCAGGAGGCCTGGCGAGCGCAGCAATCGGCGCCCGGTGCGAACAGGCGGGCGGCTGCGGGCCAACCGCCCCAGCGAACCGCGCCACTCGCGCGCCCATGCCGGGGCGGCTGCGTCGAGCTGGGCCCAGTCCGCCGCTGCGGCCGCGGCACGCAACCTCGCCGCAGACCACGCCGCCGGATGGTGGTCGTCCAGCAGCCGGGCGAACGGCCCCGTCTGCGATGCGACGGCGGCAAGCTCGCTCAGCCGCAGCTGGTAGTGCGGCGGCACGAATCCCTTATCCAGCAGGCAGTGCAGGAGCAGCGCCCAGAAGGCGTCGTCGGGATGCGGAACGCGCATGCCGGCGTCCCTGACGCTGCGCTCGAGAACCAGGCCGGCCAGCTCGGTGCGGAACACCCCGCCGGGGCCGAAGCAGACCTCGTCGGTGACATCCAGCAGCAGGCAGTTCGCGGACTCGTGGTGATAGCTGAGGAACAGCAGCCTCGGGAGCGCCCCCCACCCGGGGAGCGGCACGAAACCGTGCTCGGCGAGGACCGTGCGCAGCCCCGCCAGATCGCCCGAGCGGATCAGCAAGTCCACGTCCCCTGTCGGCGCCTGCGGGACCGCGGGCACGCGCAGCAATGACCAGCACACTCCTGCGGCGTCCAGATCGGCGAACAGCCCTACCAGCGCGGGGTGGAGTATCAGCGAGCGTCCGGCCGGGGCGACGGTCAGCCGACCTTCAGATGAAACGGACCGGCGAGGTCACGGGCCGAGTTGCCCGCCAGCAACGGCGTGCTTCCGGCGACCTGGGCATATAACCGGGTGAGGCTGTAATGGTTCAGGGGCACGCCGACCACGACGTGGGACAGTCCGCGCTGCAACACGACGGTCAGTACCTTGTTCACGTCGGTGTTGTCGTCCTCATCGGCCGTGATCACCACAGCGAGCCGGCCGGAGGTGAAATCCGAGGAGGCCAGCAGCGCCGGCAGGTAGCCGGTGAGCCACGCGTCTGCCGCTAACAGGCTGCCATCGTGGGCGTCGTGCAGCAGGTCAGGAGCGACAAACCCGACGTTGGGCAGGTTATTCGCTCTGATGTCACCGATGAGGTTGCCCGAGCTGGCGGTGCCCGACGGCACGTCGAACTTCTCGCAGTTCGCCCGACCGGCCTTGAAGAACACCCAGGGATTGTGCTTGACCGGCGCGAGACCGCCAAGCGCCGGGTCACAGTTCGTCTGCATCGACTGGACGTAGGTCTTGGCGGATTTGCCCGCGGCGATCGCCTGATCGAACACCGATGCGGCCGTGCCGACCCTTGGGGCGGTCTGCGAGACGGGAGCGTCGTTGGTGACACCGAAGGTGGATCCGCCCGCGACCGCGAGGTAGTTCGGCTCGCTGGAGTGACGGACTGCGGTGTAGTTCGTGGCATAGGCGTAGTGGTGCGCCAGCTTGTTGAGGTAGGGCATCTCGGCCAGGCTCTGAGACAACGAGTGGTTCTCCTCCATCACCGTCAGAACCTTTGTGACGCTGCCGGGCGAGGCCTTTCCCGGCGTCGGAACAACGCTGGTCAGCGGCGGCGGCGTCGCGAGCGGGGTCAAGGACGTGTCGGGTCCCCCGCCGGAGCCGCAGGCCGCCAGCAGCAGGACCGCAGTCGCGCCGACGCCTACCCCGGCCGGTCGCCAGCGACCCGATCCGGCGCCAATGACCCTCCGCCTGTTCATCACACAATGTTACGGTGCCACCGGCGGCCCGCTGGGGTGCTTTCCGGGAAATGCGGAAACTGTTACCTGGGGGCCTGTAACCTGGGTGCACCGTATCCGAGTCTCTCACCTCGGCGTCATGAGCCGGAGGCGTTGCATGACCAATCGCGCCGCCACGGCGACGGTCCTCATCTGCGCGTACACGATGGAACGCCTGCAGCAGGTGCACGCGGCCGTCGCGTCCGTTCGGGCCCAGAGCCACCCGGTCGCGCAGTTGCTCGTCGTCGTCGACCACAACGACGAGTTGGCAGCGCGCCTGTCCTGCGACCTGATCGATTCGGGTTCCGATCCTGGCGTCGAGGTGTTGACGAACACCGAACAGCGGGGGCTGTCCGGCGCCCGCAATACCGGGGTTGCTGCCGCGACCGGCACGATCGTGGCGTTCCTCGACGACGATGCGGTGGCCAGCCCGACGTGGCTCGCCGAACTGATGGCCGTATATGCGGCCGACCCCAAGGTGGCCGGCGTCGGAGGGGCGGCGTACCCCGAATGGGTCAGCCCACGGCCAAGGTGGTTCCCGGCGGAGTTCGACTGGGTGGTCGGTTGCTCCTACGCGGGTCTCCCGCTGCACCAAGCGCCCGTACGCAACTTCATCGGTGCGAACATGAGCTACCGGGCGTCGGCGATGAGGTTGGCGGGCCCCTTCACCCACGGTCTGGGGCGGATCGGGACGGTGCCCCTTGGCTGCGAGGAAACCGAGTTCGGCATCCGGCTGCGACGGGCCGACCCCCGAGCCGTGTCTATTTACGCGCCAGCCGCGAGCGTGCTACACCGGGTCGGCCCGGAGCGCACGACGATGCGGTATTTCCGTCGCCGGTGCTACGCCGAGGGCCTGTCGAAGGCGGTGGTGGCCAGACTCGCCGGATCGCAGGCGGCCCTGGCCAGCGAACGCACCTACGTTCGGGTCGTCCTGCTCGCGGGAGTGGTGGCGAACCTCGCCGGCCGGCGCGGTCCCGGCGGAGGCGCTCGCGCCTTGATCATCCTCACCGGCCTGGCCGTGACCACCGCCGGCTACCTGCGGGGGCGCCTGGCTGTTCGCCACGGGGTCAGTGCGGTCGTCGGCGAGGACATCGCGTCACCGGAGCGGGTCGCTGCAGTCGATGCCGCGTGATGCATTCGGGCCCTGGGGAATAAACTGGGATTAGCTGGCGAGAGTCGTCGCCAGGTCGACGAGCATCCGGAGGGGGCCGTCCAGGTCGACGTCGGGTTGGGTCGGGCGCAGAACCCGCGCGTGGACCAGAGCAGAACCGTCGATCACCACTCGGTCGGCGGGCAGCCGGTCCGCCGAGTTCAGGGTCTTACGCAGTGCCATCGCTTGTTCCCTGGCCGCCGCGGTAAGCGGTAGCAGCTCGACCGCGAGCTTCGTCCCGGTGAGCGCTCGGGGATTGGGACCTGGCTCCAGCACGGTCAGTTGCACGACGATGTCATGCCCGGCTCGCCGCTCGGATGGCCCGACCAGCCGCGGCAGTACGAGGACCAGGATGACGAAGGCCGGACACTCTCCCCAAAGCCCTGCGATACCAAGCTCTGCCTGCGCGCTCCACGCGCCCAGCAGCGGAGCCACCGGATAGCGAGACGACAAGTCCCCGAACAGGCCCTGCACCTTCCAGCCGCGCTGCCCGGCGAAGTCGCGAACGGCGTGCAGGCGAGCCTCATCCGCGCGGCGCAGGGACCGGCGTGAAACGCGCAGCCACATGGCGCACTCCCTCCAACGGCCTGGTTCGGCCGGCCCCTGATGGAGTCGGCCAACCGTTCGGGAACATGGGCTGGCAGATCGCCGCCAGCGCCTTTCCCATCATCTGATGAGACGGCGGATCGGAGTAAAGGTCAAGGGATGCTCGGGCGCGGTCACGCTCGCTGGGCAACTCGCGCTGCGCGTCTGGATGCGGCGGCCGTTGCAGGGATAGCGGCGGGGACGGCATCGACGAGTAGGCGCCGGGGACCCTGCGCAGTACACCCCTTCCCGTTGGCCCGTTCGACAACAAGCGCGCGCAGCACGCGCATGCCGTCCCGCCAGGTGTTGAGCTTGCTCTCGCCGTGGATCCGCGCGAACTCGAAGCTAGGCACCTCCGCGATCTGCAGCTTCGCCTTGGCGATCCGGGTGTTGATGATTGTCTCGATCTCGAACCCGTCCCCCCAAAGTCTGCGGTCCTCTATCTCCCCGGAAGCGTCGAGCTCCAGGGCCGGCAGGCAGTGCACCCAGAAGGCGTTGTAGCCGTAACACAGGTCCGTGTAACGGGTCCCGAACAGGACATTCACCCAACGGTTGAGCCAGCGGTTGCCCCATGCCCGGGTGGTGGTGATGTCGGAGCTGCCACCGCCGCTCGCGAAGCGGGTGCCCTTGGCGAAGTCGGCGCCCCCAGTGAGCGCTTCGACGAAGCGCGGGATTTCCCGAGGGTCGGCGGAGCCGTCGGCATCCAGCATGACCACGATGTCGCCGCGCACCGAGGCGAACCCGCTGGCCAGCGCGTTGCCCTTGCCCTGGCGGTTCTGCCGCACGATCTTCACGTCGGGTCGCAGTTCCTGCGCGACCTCAATCGTGCCGTCGGTGGAGTGACCGTCCACCACGATGACCTCGTACAAGTCGTTGGGTAGCAGGGCGAACACATGTGGGAGGTTCGCCGCCTCATTGAACGTTGGTACCACCACGCTCACGCGCGGGTGTGCGGCCCGCTCCCAGGCCGGCCGACGATCGAATGCGATCACCCGCGGCCCTTGATCAAGATCGAGGGCAAGCGACTCCCGATCCAGGTCGTTGATCAGCCGCTCTTGTTCTAGATCGAGGGCCAGCGACCCTTGATCCAGGTCGATAATCAGCTGCTCTCGATCCAGGTCGATGATCAGCCGCTCTTCGGACATGCGAACCCCCAGGCGTACGGCAACGGAAGGGTTCGGTTTCGCCTCTCGCTCCCCGTCAGGCCAGGGCGACCAATAAACGCCTGACGGATCAACGCGTACCCACGAACAAATACAGACAACTCATCTGGCGGCGAAAAAGGCCGGCCGGACGAGCTGATGATTCAGCGTACAAGGGCGGTTTCAGTGCGTCACTAGACCATTTGGACGATTTGCACCCCCCACCTTGCCCCCACCTGGGCCAGCCCACCGGGCCCGGATCTTCCCGTGGCAGGCATCCTCGCAATCCTGGCGTGCTCGTCGCCATCAGTTGCAGCGGGTGGCTCCTGCACCGCGTTGGATCTCCCCGAGTGGTGCTGCTTAGCCCGGGTAACCGCCGAACGGCGTTCCGCCCTGGGACCTGCTGCCGGCAACGCGGACAAGTACCTCAGCACCGGCGGCGCCGTCAAGGGCAGCGTGCGTTCGTCAACCGTGACACCAGCCAATTGTGCTACCGTATGTCCCCCATGAGTAACACTGTAGGCATGAGAGAGCTACGGCAACACGCCAGCTCAGTCCTGAAGCGGGTTGTGGCCGGCGAGATCATCGAAGTGACCGACCACGGACATCCGATTGCCCGCATCGTCCCTGTTCGGCACGGGATCCTGGAGCAGTTGACCGTGGAAGGTCGCGCCACGGCCGCCGAGCCTGACCTCCTGGATCAGCTCGACGAGATGTCGCTACCAGCCCCTTCCGTTGGCCCTGAACTGCCGTCACAAGCGTTGGCGGAGCTCCGGGCCGAGGAACGATAGAACAGAATGGCCGGCACGGTCGCCTACGTCGATTCCTCCGCGTTCGTGAAGCTGGTCGTCGCCGAGCCGGAGTCGCAGGCCCTGCGACGGGCGCTGACTCGCTGGCCGGCGCGTGCGTCTGCGACATTGCTGCGAGTCGAGGTGGTTCGGGCTCTGCGGCGGTCGGGAAACGAACAGCACGTCGCATCGGCCAGGAAACTTCTGCGATCCGTACACCTGATCCGGATCGATGAGCCCCTACTCGACCGAGCTGGAGATCTCCACCCACCGGACCCGGACCTGCGATCCCTCGATGCGATTCACCTTGCCGCCGCCCTGGCACTCAGCACCGATATCGGGGTCATGTTTGCCTATGACAACCGGCTCAAGCTCGCAGCCGAGGCATTCGGTCTCGAGGTCGACTCACCTGCCTGACAAGCTGCGTTGAGGCTCCGGGGAATCGGCCCCGACGTGGCCGGCCGGACCACGTATAACAGCTGCCATTCTCGAGTTCAGTTGCCTCGCCGGATCAGTATGGCGGGCGCAGGTCGGGGAACATGGGAAAGTGCCGGACATTGCGGGTCAGCAACTGCGCGCCGGTGCGAATAGCCGTGGCTGCAATGGCTAAATCGGCACCGTCGATGGTGTGATGGCTCGCCAGCCAGGTACGGCCGAGAGCACCGGCCTGTTCGGCTACCTCTGTGTCGACGGAGTGCCAGACGAAGGTCGAGAGCAGCGCAAGGGTACGGGCCCGTTCGCTACGCCGCATACCGGCGAGCACCTCCAACCGCGTCATCTCACTGGCGTGCAACGGCGCCGCTGCCCGCTCCCTTTCCAGAACTTCGGCGGCACGGTGATGGCCCCGCAGGTAATCGATCAGCACCGAGGTATCGACCAGAACTGTCACGAGCCGTCCGGCAGGCGCGTCCCGGAGCGCAGTCGTTCTACCCAGGCGGCCCCATCGACGTCGCGTTCGGTCCAGGCGCCGAACGCCTCGCGCATCGCGGCGAGATCGTCCTTGCTGGAGCGCTGCGCGCCGTACACCGTCTCGACGGCGTCCCGGATCAGGGCAGAGATGGATCGACCGGTGCGAGCGGCCTCCGCGTCGAGGGCTCGTCGTTCGTCACTGGTGAGTGAGATTTGAGTCCGCAGCATGATGTAAGGCTACATCACTAGTGACCGTCCCGGGAGCTCACCATTCCGGGACTCGTGGTCACCCTCGTCTAAACGCTGACTGGCGTGACCTCCTGGTCAGAGCGTGGCGTACCAGTCGGCGATGGCGAGGCCGATCGCGTCGGCGGAATCCTCCTGCAGGAAGTGACTGCCGGCGACGGTCACGTCGTGCTGGTTGGGCCAGCTGCGGGCGAACTCGCGCTGAAGCCCGGTCAGGATCGAGCCGGGTTCGCCGTTGACGAACAGCTTCGGCACCGGCGATCCCGAGAGCCAGTGCCCGTAGTCGCTGACGATTTTCGTGACGTCCACCGGCTCGCCGTCGATCGGGATCTCCCGGGGCCAGGTCAGGGTCGGGCGCCTTGCCTCGCCCGGTTCGGCGAACGGTGCCCGGTAGGTGGCCATCTCGTGCTCGGTCAGTTCACGCTGGATGGAGGCGGGCAGGATGCGTTCGACGAACACATTTTTGTCCAGCACCATCTCCTCGCCCGCGGGTGAGCGCATCGCCTGGAAGATTTCGCGCGCCTCGGTGGGCCAGTCCGCCCAGCTCGCCGGCGCCACGATCGCCTCGAGGTACGCGATGCCCTTGACCCGGTCCCGATGCCGGTTGGCCCAGTCGAAACCGAGGGCCGAACCCCAGTCGTGGACTACGAGGGTGACCCGATCGCCGAGGTCGAGCTCCTCCAGCAGCGCGTCGAGGTAGCGTCGGTGCTCGACGAACCGGTAGCTGCCCGGCCCACTGTCGGGCAGCTTGTCGGAGTCCCCCATCCCGATCAGGTCCGGTGCGATGCACCGTGCGACTCCGGTGAGGTGCGGAATCACCCCCCGCCACAAGTACGAGGAGGTGGGATTGCCGTGCAGGAACACGATCGGGTCGCCGGCGCCCTCGTCGATATAGGCCATCCGCCGGCCGAGCACGTCGAGCAACAGCTTGCCGGACGGTGTCGGAGGTGAGGTCATGCGCCGATTGTTGCGTACCCCACGGCCGGGTATGAGAGGCCTAGGGTCTGGCCCATGTCCATTCCCACTGAAAACGTAGGCTCGCTGCCCAGGCCGGCCACCTTGCAGGCGGCCATCGCGTCATACGACGCGGGGAAGATCGGCTTCGATGAGCTCGCCGCGGAGCAGGACGCGGCGTGCCGGGACACCATCGAGAAGATGGAGGCGACCGGCGCCCCGATCGTCAGCGACGGGGAGCAGCGTGCGTCCAGCTTCGCCACGTACCCGCTCACCGATACCCTCGCCGGCACCGGGCTGGCGGAGAACCTGGCCGGGGACGGCCAGTACTTCGCCATCTTCGATGACGGTCATCACCGGCAGTTGCCGCGGCTGACTGGCGGCCCGTTCCGGTACAAGACGTTTGCGGCGGAGTACGTCGCGAAGTCGCTGCCGATGGCGAGCAAGCCGTTGAAGCAGGCTGTCATCGCCCCGTCGATGCTGTCGCTGCTGTACCCGCTCGACGGGGAGATCGACGGCTACTCGCGCGAGCAGTTCCTGACCGACCTGTGCGACGAGGCCGAGAAGGACATCCGTGGGGCGTTCGGCGCCGGAGCGAAACGGGTGTCGATCGATTTCACCGAGGGGCGCTTGGCTAGCAAGAACGACCCGCGCAACCCGTGGACCGGCCGGCACATGCTCGATCAGTTCATCGAGCTGAACAATCGGGTGATTGACCGGTTCTCTCCGCAGGAGCGGACCAACATCGGGGTGCACACCTGCCCCGGCGGGGACATGGACTCGGTGCACAGCGCCGAGGTTGACTACGCCGAGCTGCTGCCCTCGATGTTCAAGATGAACGCCGGCTACTTCCTGATGCAGCTGGCCAGCGAGAAGGATAAGGAGCGGGTCTACCGGCTCGTCGGTGAGCACAGCCGGGACGACGCGAACGGCGTTCCGCAGGTCTGCTTCATCGGGGTCATCGACCCGCTCAACCCCACCGTGGAAACGGCCGAGCAGGTCGCGGGCGACCTCGCCACCGCCGCCAACTTCATCCCCAAGGAGCGCCTCGGCGCGACCGACGACTGCGGGTTCTCCCCGTTCAGCATCGACGAGAAGCCGAAGCACGGATCCCCGGACTTCGCCCGCGACGTCGCCTTTCAGAAGATCACCGCCCGCGTCGCTGGCACCCAGCAGGCCGGCGAACGCCTACACCTCTAGGCTCGTTGCTGTGTCGGATGCGCAACTACGAGCCGGCGTCGACGGGGTGCCCGTACCGGTCTTCGAGACAACGGCGTTCACCACGCCGCCGCCGCTGGACCGGGCCACTGTCGCGATCGTCACCACCGCTGCGTTGCACACCGCGCACCAGCAAGGGTGGCGTCCGCAGGAGCAGAGCTTTCGCGTGCTGGATGCCGACGATCGCGACCTGCGTCTCGGGCACTGGAGCCCGAACTTCGACCGGGTCGGGCTCACCGCCGACCTCAACGTCGTCTACCCGCTGGACCGCCTGACGGAGATGGCGGCGGACGGGATGATCGGTGCGGTCGCCCCGCGGCACCTGTCCTTCCTCGGCGCGCAGGACGACACGATGACCACGATCTGGCTGGACACCGGACCCGCCGCGGCGCGGCTGCTCAAACAGGACGGCGCCGACGTCGTCCTGCTGACGCCCGTTTGACCGCTGTGCACGCGTACGGTCGGTACGCTCGCGCACGTTCTCGAGGCCAACGGCCTTGCCACAGTGGCCCTGGCATCGGTCCGGGGCCAGGTGCAACGGCTGCACCCGCCCCGCGCGCTGTTCGCCGATTTCCCGTTGGGCCGCCCGCTGGGCCGTCCGCTCGACCCGGCGTTTCAGCGCAGGGTGCTCGACGCTGCGTTCTGCTTGCTGGCCGCCCCGTCCGGGCCGGTGCTGGCCGAGTTCCCCGAGCGGATCGAGGACGCCGCCGACGAACCGCTGTCATGCTCGGTCCCCCCTCGGCTTGACCACGGCCTCCCGGCCGCCGTCGATGAGGCCCGCGGCCTGCGCGCCGCCTACCAGCGAGCCGTTACCGCCAACGACGGCCGTACCGTCGTTGGCCGGGTCGTGGCCGCCGAGGCAGTGCCGACGCTGGTCGCCGCGCTGGTACACATCGCCGAAGGCACCCCGTGGGAAACGGCCGGCCTACCGGCCGGACCGATCGAATGCGTTCTCGACGTGCGGGCCTACTACGAGGAGGCGGCGCTCGGCCTCAGCGACCACGTACCAGCCGCGCGCAGCGCAGAGACCTGGTTTTTTCATCACACCGAAACCGGCCGGACCGTCCTGGCCGCGCGACGGCGCATGCAGGAGGCCGGGGCGCCGCAGCCGCTCTGGTTCTATCTCGCCCCCCGGACCCAGGCCTGAACAGCCCGTATCACCGTCGGTAGTAGTTGGCGGCGGCGACCGCACCGCCGCCGTTCTGGTAGTACTCGACGGTGATCGTGTGTTTGCCGGCGCTGACCGGGACGGTGGTGGCGTAGCTGGCCGGTGGCTGATCACGCCAGCCGTCGAGGATGGTGGTGCCGTCCAGCAGCAGCCGGATGCCGTCGTCCCCGGTGAGGTTAAAGGTGTAACTGCCAGCACTTAAGGTGGGGGTCTGGGTCCAGCGGACCGAGAAGTTGGTGCCACCGAGGCCGCCGATTCCCGGGCCGGTGGTTCCCCAATTGTGGTTGATCGCGTCCTCGCAGGGGGAGGCGACCGGTGTTCCGGACAGCGTCATGTTGGGGTAGTACTGGGCCTGCCACTGCCCGGGGGCGCAGGCCGCTGTCGGCCGGAAGTTGGCGATCGCGACGGCGCCCACCATGTTCTGGTAGTACTCGACGGTGACGGTGTGGGGGCCGGCGCTGACCGGGACGGTGGTGGCGTAGCTGGTCGGGGCCTGATCATGCCAGCCGTCGATGATCTTTGTGCCGTCCAGGAGCACCCGGATTCCGTCATCGCCTGTCGCGTTGAACGTGTAGCTGCCGGCGCGGAACGTCGGGGTCTGGGTCCAGCGGACCGAGAAGTTGCTGCCACCGAGGCCGCCGATTCCCGGGCCGGTGATGCCCCAATTGTGGTTGATCTCGCTTTCACATTGGGTGGCCACCGGCGTCCCGGACAGGGTCATGTTCGGGTAGTACTGCGCCTGCCACAGCCCGGACGCGCAGGTGCTGGTTGGCGTGACCAGGCTGTAGTTGGCGGCGGCGACCGCACCGCCGCCGTTCTGGTAGTACTCGACGGTGATCGTGTGCTTGCCGGCGCTGACCGGGACGGTGGTGGCGTAGCTGGCCGGTGGCTGATCACGCCAGCCGTCGAGGATGGTGGTGCCGTCCAGCAGCAGCCGGATGCCGTCGTCCCCGGTGAGGTTAAAGGTGTAACTGCCAGCACTTAAGGTGGGGGTCTGGGTCCAGCGGACCGAGAAGTTGGTGCCACCGAGGCCGCCGATTCCCGGGCCGGTGGTTCCCCAATTGTGGTTGATCGCGTCCTCGCAGGGGGAGGCGACCGGTGTTCCGGACAGCGTCATGTTGGGGTAGTACTGGGCCTGCCACTGCCCGGGGGCGCAGGCCGCTGTCGGCCGGAAGTTGGCGATCGCGACGGCGCCCACCATGTTCTGGTAGTACTCGACGGTGACGGTGTGGGGGCCGGCGCTGACCGGGACGGTGGTGGCGTAGCTGGTCGGGGCCTGATCATGCCAGCCGTCGATGATCTTTGTGCCGTCCAGGAGCACCCGGATTCCGTCATCGCCTGTCGCGTTGAACGTGTAGCTGCCGGCGCGGAACGTCGGGGTCTGGGTCCAGCGGACCGAGAAGTTGCTGCCACCGAGGCCGCCGATTCCCGGGCCGGTGATGCCCCAATTGTGGTTGATCTCGCTTTCACATTGGGTGGCCACCGGCGTCCCGGACAGGGTCATGTTCGGGTAGTACTGCGCCTGCCACTGCCCGGACGCGCACGTCGTCGGCGCCCCGGTGGTTGCCGAAGCCTGCGCCGAGTTCACCGATTCACCGCTGGTGTTCGTCGCCGATACCACGTAGTAGTAGGTGGTCGCCGCGGCAAGTCCCGTGTCGGTGTAGGTCGTCTGGGCAATTCCGCTGGCCAGCGCGGTGTACGGGCCGCCCGCGGTGACTGACCTCTTGATGTTGTAGCCGGTGACGCCGGCTGAGCCGGTCCAGCTCAGGTCGACCTGGTTGGCGGAGATCGGCGAGGCGGTAACGCCGGTCGGCGGTGTTGGGCCGGCCACGGTTCCCCCGGTCCCGTTTCCGGTCAGCTGCTCGAATTGCTGACCTTGCCCGCCATCGCCGGAGATCTCGTAGCTAGCGGTGACTGGTCCGTTCGCGGTCGGGGTGAACGTCACAGCTTGGTGGATGACCTGCCCGGGGCCAAGGACCAGGCCCTCGGCAAGGGGTGTTGCCGAGGTGAATGCGCCGGCAGGTGCCTTCGCCTTCGTGATCGTCAATGGGATGTTGCCGCTGTTTGAGATGTCGAAGGTCTGCGTTGAGGCGCGCCCGACGGGGACACTCCCAAAGGCAGTAGTGGTCGGGCTGAGCACCAGGTTCCCGCTTCCGCTGATGGCGGTGCCGCTGACCGGGATGGTGAGGGTGCCGCTGGTGCTCGTGACTGTGATCGATGACGTGCTCGTCCCAGCGCTCGCCGGGGTGTAGGTCACGGTGGCGATGAACGAGCCGCCGGGTGCCACGGTGGTCCCCGCGGCGGGCAGCCCTGTGGTGGCGAAGGGGGCGACCGTCCCCGTGGTGCCTCTGACCGTTTCCGGGCTCGTGCTGGTGTTGGTGACCTGGACATTAGTGGTGTAGGTGGCGCCGGTCGGCTTGCCCGTGAACGAAACGCTCGTGGGCACCGCGTGCAGCCCAGGCTGGGTCGCCGTTCCGCTCAGGCTGAACCCCACGGTGCCCAGATCCGTCGTGATGGACAGCAGGCCGCTGGCGTTGCCGGCGGCGGCAGGGGAGTAGGAAACCGGCACGGCCAGCCGTTGCCCGGCGCTGAGCGTCACCGGCAGAGCTGGTGGGCTTACCCCGAACGGCGCGGAGGTCGTGATCGCGGTGACCGTGACCGGCCTGGTGGCCGTGAGGGTGTCCTGCGCGTTGCGCGTGCCGCCAACGGGCGTGGCCCCGAAGGTGACTGGGCTGCCGATGAGCGCCGTCTGCGCGGGACGACCAAAGGCGAGAACGTGGCCGTCTGCGTTCCCGACGTAGACCCGGTTGCCGTCCGTGGCCGGCACGCTGAACTTGGCGATCGGGCCCATCGGCGCGGAGTAGATCTGCCGCAACGTGCCGTTTGCGTCGGGAACGGGGCTGTAGGCACGGAGCAGGCCGGGGATCCCCGTGCCTGGATCGCCCGTACTTTCCAACCAAACCACGGCGCTGCCGGGCGTCGTGCCGGTCGAGGTGACCACTGGGGAGCCGGACCTGAAGCCGAGGTTGGCGGCGCCGGTCCCGGCAAGGGAGAGGGCCGGCACCCCGGCTCCGGTGACGCCATATTTCAGCGCGCGCAGCGGGCCGCCCGACCCGAACAGGTAGACGTATCCCCCGTCACCGCCCCAGACGGCTGGGTGCCCCCACTGACCCTGGAAGGGCCCGTTGACGCCTACGACCGCGTCGGTGGCGTTGGGTCCCTGCTTGCGGCCGCCGAGATGGTCCCGGTCGAGCAGGAAGACGCGGCCGTCCTTACCCCCTTGGATAAGCAGGTTTGGATGGCTGGTGCCGGCCCCGAACAGCGGGGGCAGTGCGACCGGGCCGGCTGACCCGAGATCCGCGTCATTCAGGTCCATTGTTGGGGCGTTAGCCGGGCTGAAGAAGTCGGTCGCTACCAGGCTGCGGTCTGGATTGACCCGAAGCCGGACCACCGATTCGGCGAGCAGTCCGGGCGGGGAACTCCCGGCTCCCGCCGGCGGGCTGATCCCGTTACCGGTCGCTAACAGGATGCTTCCGTCGCCATCCGAGACCAGGCCGCTGCCAGACTGCCAAATTCCTGCCCCGGTTCCGGAGGCGCTGGTTTCCGCCGCCCACATCGTCGTGACCGCAGCGGCCGTCGTGCTGACCCCGACGACGTACCCGCGGTAGGGCTTGACGTCGCAGTGCGAGGCGAACCCGGCGTAGATCACACCGTTCATCAGCAGCAGCCCGGGCCGCTGACTCGCGGTGAAGGGGTCGAACCTGTTGCTTTGATCGTTTGTCGGGGAGCCAGCGATCGTCACCGGCCAGCCGGCACGTTCCGATCCGGTGCTCACGTCGAGGGCATGCATGTACCAGTGCGGAGCCCCCGGGTCGGGACCGTCGTTGGTCTTACTGGTCAGGTAGACCGTTCTGGTGGAAGGGTCGTAGACAGGTGTCGAGGTGACACCGATGTTCGGGGTGAGATCCCCGCAGCCAATCGAGGACGCGGGCCAGAACGGACCTACATCCCGGGTCCAGGAGATCGCGCCGGTGACTGGATTCAGGCCATATACCTTGTCATTCTCGGTGGCCACGATCAACATTCCGGCCGCCGACAGCGGCTGGGCATATATCTGTCCATCCACCCTCGTGGAGAACAGTTGGCCGAAGTCGGATGACCCCACGGAGGCCGGAGAAAGACCAGGTTCATTCTGGTCCCACGCCGTCCGCGCGTTGTCGACGGAGATGGTTCCCTCGTCCGCCCGGGCGGAGCCGGCCAGCACGGTCGCCAGCCCAAGCACGACCGCTAGTGCAGTCAACAAGGCCATGCGTCGCAGCGGTACTTCGGCGGCGCTGGCGCCCCGCGGGTTGGTCACGAGAACCCCTAGGTGAGGTGATTTGGGTCGGAGCATTGCACACACCGGGGCGCAGGAATCCGCCATTGGGCCGCACCGGGCGATGATCCGCGAAAAGGCCCCGAAGGGCTAGGGCGAACGAGCCGACCGGGCTATTGACTTGCCCCTGCCGTTTCCGGTCGCTGAGGGTCATGGCAGCGTCGTCGATCCCAGGGTCAGCTCACTTCCGGCCCCAATGAGCGTCCGCGGTTGTAACATCCGGTCACTCCCGTGTAACGGCCCCCGAGTGGGCGGGCCGCCTCGGGTACTTGGGCAGAGGACAAGTACATGAGCGATGAGATGGGTGAGGGCATCACGCTCTCGCGCCTGCGCCGGGTAGGAGGCGCGGTGGTCGGTCTGGCGGCCGTGAGCGTGCTGGCGAGCACGGGGGCGGCCGCCGGGACCGCGACGGCTACCGGCACGAAGGCTACCGCCGCGACGACGACTGCCGCCGCGGCCACCAACAACGCCAAGGGAATCAGCGCGGTCGGCGTGCTGCGCACGCACACGAACGAGCCATCCCAGCAAACGGAGATGATTCCGATCTCGCTGGCCGCGTCCGGCAACGTGCTGGCCCTGGCGATCGAAACGAAGTTCCCCACCAACCAGTCCTTTACCGCGGCCAGTGTCACCGGCGGGGGGGTGACGACGTGGAGAAGGGCGCGTAGCTTCCTGAGCGCCAGTGGCATCCACGGGCTGGAGGTGTGGTCGGGAACGGTGACGACGCCCGGCAGCAGCACGGTGACCGTCAACTACACCGCGACGGCGGCAATGGGGAGCCCGGGCAGCGCCACCTCCCTGGACATTCAGGAGTTCTCCTCCTCCGAGGGGACGGCCTCGCAGTGGTCGGTGGATATGACCGGGCAACTCGACACGCAGACAGCGTCCAGCACTCCGAGCTATCCGACGCTCACTCCCAGCGCGGCACCGGAGGCCTATTACGGCTACATCGCGGTTCCGGGATCGCTCAATCCCGGGACCACCCCCGGGGTCGTCTACCAGAGCGACGCTCGCGGTAACCAGACGGCTTACGACGTCAACGTTTCGATGACAATCACCCCGCAAGGCAAGGCGCCATCAATGACCATGGAGAAATCCGAGTCGATCGCTTTTCTGTTGCGAGCGATGCACCGTTCTGGTGTGGTTGCGCCCGCCACCCTTCGCAGCGGCGACTTCCTCGAGTCAGGTGATGGTCGCCACATAGCGGTGCAGCAAAGCGACGGGAACTTCGTCGTTTACTCCAGCGGCCGCCCGACGTATGCCACCGGCACGTTCACGGGTCGCCTGGTGCCGGGTTCCTTCCTTGCCGTCCAGAACGACGGCAACCTCGTGCAGTACGGCCCGACCGGAAGGGCTCAGTTCGCCAGCAACACCGCTGGTACCGGACCCGGTCATCTGCTCGTCATGCAGGACGACGGGAACCTGGTGCTCTACGGAGCCAGGGGTCCGCTGTTCGCCACCAACACGGTCGGTAGGTAAGCCCACCTCGGTCCCCACCGGGCGTACCGGTGGGGACCGAGGTGGGCTAGCTGGTTGTTGGCCCCGCCGGGCGGGGGACCGGCACGACGGTAAGACCGTCGATGCCGGCGAAGTCCTTGGGGTTGCAGGTGTGCACCCCGAGGCTGTTCGCCACCGCGGTGGCGGCAATCATCGCGTCGTAGGCCCGGGCGCTCGACTTACGTCCCCGTCGGCGCAGGGACGCTGCCACCTGACCAAAGGCGCGGGCGGCGTTCGAGTCGAAGGCAAGAGGTTCGAAGGCTGCCTCGGCCTGCTGCAGATGGGCCTGGCGAGCGGCCCGTTCCTCGTCGTTGCTGGCGACGAGGGGTCCGACGGACAACTCGGCCAGTGTGACCGCCGTGATCAAGGGATGGAGTGGGAGCGTTTCCACGTCCGTGATCTCCCCCAGCAGGATCAGGGTGTTTGTATCGAGCACGCCACGATCGGCTCTTCCGCTCACAGACGAGGTTCGAGCGTCGCGTCGATGTCGCTGCGCAGGCGGCCAGGGTCCACCGCCGGCAGCAGCTTCCACGCGGCCACCAACGCCTCCGCGGACAGCGGGGATCTGTCGATCGGACTCAGCTTCGCGACGGCCTTTCCGGCCCGGGTGATCGTTACGTGCTCCCCGCTAGCTACCCGGTCCACCACGTCTCCCCCGTGATTTCGTAGTTCCCGGATGGACACGTCGGTCATGGGACCACCGTATCACGCGTGAGACACGCCTCGAGGCGTTCGGCCATCCAGCGACACCAACGGACGTACTCCCGCTCGGCGCCGATTCCCCGCTCCAGAATGGCGACGTTGCCGAATGATGGGGAACTTGGGTAGGTCAGCCGTGACCCGAGCTCTTCCGCCAGCTCGCGCCGGATCCGTTGATAGCCGCGCAACACCTTGCGGTGCTGCCGTTCCTGATCGCGGAACAGTTCGGCAAGCCGGGCGTGGTCGGCGACCGGGGCGGCGTATGCGCGCAGCACCAGTTCGTCGCGGGGCACGCGCTCACCCGGCGGGCTGATGACCCACCTGGCAAGTGCCCGCCGCCCGGCGGCGGTGAGCCGATAGGTCTTGCGCAGCCGCGGGCCAGGACCGGGATCGGCGCGGTGCCGGATCAGGCCGGCGCCCTCGAGAGAAATCAGTTGCGGGTAGATCTGGCTGTGTGGCGCCGTCCAGAACGCGCCCATGGGTGAGGACATCCTGGCGGTGAGTTCATAGCCGGTCGAGGGCACCCGCGCCAGTAGGGCGAGCAAGGCGTAACCGACTACCGGAATCTCTTGCACTTCTCTATTCTCTATGTATGTCGAGACATAAGGTAGCGATGGGGCTGGTTCTCGCAGGAATGTTGCTGGCGGGCTGCGGGTCAGGCACGACTGCGGTCACGGCGGCATCTTCCCGCAGCCCAGCACCATCGCCGGTTAGCTCGTCGGCGGACGTGTCGGGCACGGTCTCGGGGGCTCCTTCCAGTTCCGCACCGGCCGCGCCCGGCCCGCTGTCGCGGCGCTGCGATGAGCCAACGGTCAGCTCGCGCTCCTTGCCATTCCGGGCCTCTGATGGGGTGGCGCTCGATGGCGTCGAGACCGGCACCGGCCGCCGCGGCGTCGTGCTGGTCAACGAACTCGGCCGTCGTCAGCTATGCGGCTGGGCGGAATATGCCGGCCGGTTGGCTGCCTCCGGCTTCCGCGTGTTGCTGTTTGACCAGCGATGCAATGGTGCTTCGGCCTGTCCCGTCAACGATTCCGGCGGCTATCTGGCCCGGGACGTAGCCGGTGCCGCTGCCCGGCTGCAGGCCGACGGCGCCAGCTCCGTACAGCTGATCGGTGCTTCCCAAGGCGGCGGGGTCGTCGTGGCCGCCGGTGGAATGCGCCTTGCCGGGGTGCGCTCGGTGGTGGCCCTGTCCCCGGCGATTCTCACCGAGAACTTCGGTGCAGGCACTGCGCAGGCTCTCGCCGCGAAGGTCAACGTGCCGTTGCTGGTGGCGGTGGGACCGCTGGATCCCGACTCCCCGTTGCCCGACGTACGTCAGCTCGCTGCCGCGGTTCCGCCTGCGCTGGTGCGCTTTGAGCTGCAGAGCCCGGATGCCGGCCACGGTTGGGACATGTTGCGGGACACGCAGACCGGCGCGCCGAACGCGTTAGCCGCCACGGTGCTTTCGTTCCTGCGGGCCCACGGTCGCTGAGCTAGCCGCGAAGCCGGGCGCGCCGGCGGGCGACGGTGAGGCCACCCCCGGCCACGAGCAGTCCGAGTGCCACGCCGGCAATCACCGGGTCAGTTCCGGTGGTGGCCAGCGAGCCGCTGCCCTGCGCCGGTGCTGGTGCCGGTGCCGGTGCCGGTGCCGGTGCCGCCGGGGCGGAACCCGACCCGGCGGGGGTCGCCGTCGACTGCGGGGCGGCGGGAATGCCGCCCGGGCGGGCCGGGGTGTTCGGCGGGCCGGTTCGGGTGACGGCTGGCCGCGCGAGAGCGAAGCAGCCGCTGGTTTGTTTCGTCGCGTAGTTGAAGGTGCCGTTCTTCACGCCGGCCGGGTTGGCCGCGAAGGCGAAGATTGGGCACCCTTGCGCATCGATGGTGGCCGAGGTGAAATCAAGCAGGTCCCGGCCACTTGTGCACAAGATGCCCATGTTGCAGATCGGGCCCCGGTGGTAGACGAAGTTGGGGAGCACATCGGCGAATTGGAACGACGGCGCAGCTGCCGTGGCGTCGGTCGATTCGGCGGTGCTGTAGGTCCAGACGCCCTGGGTGCTGTTCGGGTCTCTCACGCCGTTGGTGGTGTGGTAGAAGCCAAGGGCCAGTTGTCCGGCTTGCGGGCCGCCGATGGCTGCCGGCAGCATGTGGGCGCCACCAGCGCCAACCTGGATCGGGGACTTGCTCCAGGTCTTGCCGCCATCGCGGGACGCGAAGACGTACAAGTCGGTGGTCTTTGCGAACGGAGTCTTGCCCACATAGCCGGCGGCGACCGCATACAGGTTCCCACCGCCGTCGATCGCCAGCGCATTGAACACGTCGCCGAATTGCACGCTGTTGAGGTTGGTGTCCTTCTGCGAGCCGTCGAAAACTGTGTAGTCCTTGAACGTAGTGCACTTGTCGGTCGACACCGCCATGTAGACCTGGCTGAACGTGCCGCTGGTCTGGCCGGCCGCCAGGGCAGCGACGTTCTGCGCCTGGGTGGTGGTGGTGAACATGACGTACAAGTTGCCGCGCTTATCGGTGACCGGCTTGGAGACGAGGGTGCCACCGGTGATGTCGGTGGGAACGTTCGCTTCGATGCTGGGGTCGGTGACCAGCGCGCCGCACGGGTTGGTGAAGTCGTCGGCGCCGCCGTTGTTACTGCGGAACGCAACCGGCTGCGCGCTGACGAACTCGTGGTATGTGAGGTACAGCGTTTGGCCGTCCGGGCCGGCCGTCAGGTATTGCCGGTCATCCGACGGGCCAGCCTGACCGGCCGGAACCGTCGTGCACTGCTGGGACGGCACCGGGCCGATGGAGGTGAACGTCTTGCCCTTGTCGGTGCTCTTGCACACCGCTGTCGCGGCAGCCTCCAGGTCGGCGATAAACACCGATTTGGTCTTATCCGGTGCTACCACGACATCGGAGTCGCCGCCGCCGAGGAGGGAGCCGAACAGGGTTGCCTTGCCGAACGACTTGGCATCGTCGCGGGAGATCCATACCCCAACACCGGGGCCGCCGTTGACTCCGCTGGGGATGCCCTGCGGGCCGACCACATAGACGTTGCCCGCCTGGTCGGTGGCAACACTCGGCTCGCCGCCGGAGGCACCGGTGAGCTGCTGCGGTGTGCTGAACGCGTTGCCCGGGTTGGCCGCCGATGCGGTCAGCGGAACCAGCGCGACCAGGCACAGTGCCCCAGCCAAGGAGACCAATCGACGCGGTCGCAACATGGGACCCTCCGCTTGACGTTCTGCGCGGTCGGGAAACCGCGTCAGCCTTCCCTTCGCCGGCGGCCGGCGGATTCCTCCCCGCAAACTCCCTGGGTTCACCGAAAGGGCCCCGAGCCGTGCGCTACGCAACTACATTGCCGCCCAATGAGCCGGGGGGCACGGGGAGTCAGGGAGTCAGGGGGGTCACGGTTGGGCGGGAGCGCCGTCCACCAGGTGCAGGCTTGCCGAGCACTGGTCGGCGATGTCCGGGTCGTGGGTGGCGAGGATCAGGGTGGCGCCGTCGCCGACGCATTCGAGCAGGACGGCGAGCACGTGGTCGCGGGTGTCGTGGTCGAGCTCGGCGGTGGGCTCATCGGCGAGGATGACCGAGGGTTCGGCGGCAAGCGCGCGGGCCACCGCGACGCGTTGCTGCTGGCCGCCGGACAGGTCCTCGACCAGGTGATGCTCCCGGCCGGCGAGGCCCAGAGTGCCCAGGGCGGTGAACGCCCGATCTCGAGCTTCGCGCGGGGACGTGCCGTGGGCCCGCAGGCCGACCTCGACGTTCTCGGCGGCGGTGAGCAGCCCGATCAGGCCGTAGCCCTGCAGGATCAGGCCGATGCTTCGCCGGCTGGCGACGTCGCCCGGCCGGACAGCGGCGTCGCCGAGCAGCACCGTGCCGCTGTCGGGGCTGATCAGCCCCGCGAGCACCGCCAGCAGGGTGCTCTTGCCCGACCCGGACGGCCCGCTGAGTGCCAGCGGCTCGCCGGGCTCGGCGTGGACGCTGACCCCAGCGAGGATGGTCCGGTCCCCGCGGCGCAGCCACAGATCGCGGCCAGTGAGAGGAAGCTGCTCGCGCGGACCGGGCCCCGCAGGGGCCAGAGGAGCCGGCGGCGCCGCCGGTGTGACGTCAACCGGTCCGGCAATGGCGCTGCTCCCGGGCTGGGCAGGCCGCCGCCGGGCGGGCGGGGTGATGTCGATCGGTCCGGTCATGCCGCGGCCCCCGCGGTGAGCAGCCCGTCGCGCAGGTGCAGGGTGCGATCGAGCAGCACGGCGACATCCTGGTCATGGGTGACCACCAGCAGCGCCATCCCCTGCTCGCGGTGGGCCTCCTGCACGAGCAGCGCGACCGCCCTTCCCGTGGCCCGGTCGAGCTGGCTGGTTGGCTCGTCGGCCAGCAGCAGCCGGGGACGGTTGGCCAGCGCCACGGCAAGCGCGAGGCGTTGCTGCTCGCCGCCGGACAGCTCGCGTACCCGTTTGGTGGCGGCCACGTCGAGCCCAACCTGGGTGAGCAGCTCGTGCGCGCGGGCGTGCTGTGCGGTTCGGGGGGCTGGTGCTTGCACCAGCTGCTGCACCACCAGCAGGTTCTCCATCGCGGTGGCAAGTGGCAGCAGGTTGCGGGCCGGGCTCTGCAGCAGGACACCGATCTCCTGGGCCCGCAGCTGGGCTACCCGCCGCCCAGCCATCTGCTGCACTCGCAGCCCGAGTACCTCCACCGTGCCGCTGGTCGGTGGTTGCAGCCCGGCGATGGTGGTGAGCAGGCTGGATTTGCCCGAGCCCGACGGACCGATGATCGCGACGCTCTCGCCTTCGGCGATGACCAGGTTCGCGTCACGGACAGCGGCGATCCGGGCGCCGTCCTGCACGTACTCGACGCACAGGTCCCGGCAGCGGACGGCAAGCCCCGGCCGCCGATCGAGGTCGAGCACCGGGTTCGGGATCATGGGGCGGCCTCGCGGAGCATCTCGGGCCGGACCCGGCGAACCAGCGCGGCGCAGGACAGCGTGACAGCCACCGCCACGACCCCGCCGAGCAGCGTGGTCAGGCCCAACACCGGCAAGTACGGCGGCCCGTAGAGCAGGTCCGGCGCGAGCGGCGGGTCGGTGAACTCCGGTACCCCAGACAACGCAAACGATGCCGAGACCAGGCCGCTGCCGAGACCGAGACCCACCCCGAGGCCGAGCAGCGCCAGTTGTTCGACCAGCACGGACATGAGCAACCCCGGCCGGCCGATGCCGAGGGCTTGCAGCGCCGCGAGCTCGAAGCCGCGGCGACGGGCCGCCAGGGTCAGGTTCAGCGCGGCGCCGGCCAGCGCCAACAACGCGGCGACACCGGCGCCCACCACGAACAGCAGCAGCGCCAGCGGCGGTCCTTGCTGAGCCAGGCCGGCGGCTACCTGCTGGGCTGACTGGGTTTGCGCCACCTGCACGCCGGCCGCCTCGAGCCGGGTGAGCACCTGCGGGCTGGCGCCGGGCGCTAGCCAGACCTGCTGGATGGAGTCAACCGGCCGGTCCTGCGCGGCGCGCAGGGCCAGCGCCCGATCCACCAGCACCCCCACCCGACCGGCCCGGGGAAGTACGTCCGCCCCCAGCCGTGGATCCACCGCCTGCTGCTGGCCGTCCAGCCCGATGATCTGCGGGGCCTCGCCGCCGGGCGAGGCGTCGACCGACGCGCCGGAGGTGGCGACCACCGGAAGCTGCGGCGGCAGCGAACGCGGCGAGAGCGTCGGGGGCAGCTCATGGGGCAGCCGGAAGGTGTAGGTCAGCTGTGGACCGCTCACGCGGTCGCCAGAGGAGGCGTCGATGCGGGAAGGGGGCCCGATGCGGGAGAAGTAGGCGCCGCCCGGCGACCGGGCCCCCACCCACCCGTTCGCCTGCCCTAGGCCGGCGGGGACCTCGCGCCACCCGCCGCTGTCCTGCACCGCAAGGTTGCCCACCGTGATCTCGCCAGCCAGGTCGGTGAGGCCGAACAGGTCGGCCCGCTGCAGGGTCAGGCTCGCGAGCTCGCAGCCGAGCGCGCAGGCCGGGGTGGGCCAGCTCAGTTCCGCAGTCCCGGTCGCTGGCAGCGGCGTGCCCTTCGCGGAATGCATCCCATCAGGTGCTAGCACCGAGAGCACGGGGGTCACCTGCGAGGCACCGGTCAGGACGTTGACGTGCACCCGCATCCGCACGGCGGTGCTCCGCAGGCTGACGACGTTCAGGCCGGGCACGGTGAGGGCAGCTGCCACCCTCCGGGCCGGCGCGGGGGCGTAGTCGCTGCGCCAAGCGGCCACCGCGGGGAACCTGGCCGGTTGCACGCCCAGTAGGTCGCGGTGCGAGCCGTTTTGCTGCTGCGCGTCGATGACGGCCATGGCCTGGCGGCCGGTGGGATCGGCCCGGTCTACTAGCGAGCCGAGGTCGGCGTCGCGGGGCACGTCGACGGTGAGCACCCGGCTCGCCCCCACCGTGGCAGCCGCGACGTCGTGCCGGTTGCCCAGCGCCACGCTGTGCGCGCTGAATGCGAAGCTCGCCAAGCCAAAGGCGAGGACGAATACGACGACCACTCCGAGCGAGGCCGGCCGCCGGGCGATCTGGCGAACCGCCAGGAAACCGCCGAGCCGCCGGCCAGCTCCCCGTCGACCGGGCCGCCGAGCACCGGGCCGGGTAGGAACGAACAGGGCTCGGCAGGCAGCAGGCAGGACGCTGGCGGCGACCACGGCCACCACGACCGACAACAATGCCGGCACCGCAAGGGTCGTGGCGTCAGGCACAGAGCCGGCTGCATCGCTGCGCCCGAGCCCGGCGCGCCTGATCACCGCGGCCAACGCGAGTACGGCAGCCACGCAGCTCAGCCCGGCACCCACATTGCGGCGCCACCCGGGGCGCCGGTTTGCGCGACGCCACTGCTCGGTGACCGGGCGGCGCACGATCCGGATGCCCGACCCGGCGGTGGCGACGGCGGCGCCGGCCACCGCCGCGAGCCCGGCGAGTAGGGCCGGCAGGCCGAGGGTGATCGGGGTGCCGCCGACGAATTGGATGGCCCCCATGACATGGACTGCCAGCACGCCGAGGACGACGCCGACCGGGAGGGCGGCGGTGATCAGGAACAGCGGTTCGGCCAGGCCGAACACCAGCAGCTTGCGGGGCGGCGCACCGCGCAGCTTGAGCAGCGCCACCTCCGGACCGCGGGCCTCGGCCGCGGCGCGGACCGCCCCGAACAGCACGAGGGCGCACAACAAAAGCAGCTGCAGCACGATCAGCAGGACCGGCGCGCCAAGAGCATGCTCGTTGGCTGACGCCGTCGACAGCAGCTGGTTCAGGCTTGTGGCGGCGGTGATTCCGTCCGCTTGGGTGATGGTGGTCGATGCGCCGAGCTCGGTGATCACCGCCTGCTGACGCTTGCCGGTTTCGGCCGCGCCGGCCACCCGCACACCCCCGGGGCGAAGCGGCAGGTCGACCACGCCCGTGCCGTTGACGACTCCAGCCCGGACCGTCAGCAGCGCATCGGCCGGCGGCGGGTCGTCTCTGTTCTTTGGTGGCGAGATCAGCGCCGCGAAGTAGGGCCGGGCGAACCAGTACGGGTCGTCGGCGCTGGCTGTGTAGGCGCCGACGATTCGCTCCGGCTCCCCGCTGGGCAAGGTGAGCTGCTGGCCGAGGCGACCGTGAATGTAGACGAGGAAGCCGGGGGTGGCCAGCACCTCGCCGGCCTGCCGGGGGAGCCGCCCGGCCCGCAACCGCAGGTGATCCTCGGCCCCGTCGCGCCAGACCAGCCGCCCGAGCACCGGCACCCCGCCGCCCGGCGCGTCACCGAGCTGGCCGTGAAAGAGGTGTTCCCTGGCCAGGATCGCCGGCCGGTACAGCCCCTGCAGGTGGTTGTCGGTCAGCGCGGACGTCACGGTGCCAAGCAGAACCGACGGATCGGTGCTGCCAGTCAGTTCCAGGCCGCTTTGCTGGCTGGGGGCTGCCCGCAGCACGTATTGCAGGATGGATTCCTTGGCGGCGCGGTCGTATGTGGGGCCGGCGACGGCGACCGCGACCACGATGGCTGCGACTGCGCCAACGGCGGCGGACAGCCCGCGGCGCCACCACAGTGCCCGTAACGCCAGCGCCAGTGAATGCACCGGCGCCTCCCCTCAGGCCTCCCCGCTGGTGGAAATTGCCCAGCGGCCGAGCCTTCCACGCGCTGGCCCGTAGGCGGCCTGGGCAGAGTCACGATCGGGCAACATCGCGCCGTGCGGCGGCTCGGCTAGTTCGAGTCGACCAAGGGCCGCCGCGTCAGGCTCCGGCGGTCCCGCTGGCCCAGGCGGCGCCCTGCGGCCGGTAGAGGACGAGGTTCCCGTCGTCCTGCATGACGAGCCGGTTGGAGGTGGGGGCGCTGGAGGTGCCGGACGCCCATAGGGGCTGGGCATTGCTGCTGTAAACGACGAGGTTGCCATCGGTTTGCAGGCTGAAGGAGGCCCCGGGCGCGTTGAAGGTCTGCGTCGCCCACACGGCCCGGCCACTGCTGTAAACGACGAGGTTGCCGTCGCTTTGCTGGGTCAGCTGGTAGCGGCCATTGGGTGAATGCAGGTACTGCCCGGCCCGCAGCGTCGCGGGGTCGAGGGCGTCGCTGCCGCGCATGCCACTACCCCATACAGCCCGGCCCCCGCTATAGAGCACCAGGTTGCCGTCGTCTTGCATCACCAGCACGGTGGTTCCGGAGCCAGCGGAGTGCGACGACCACAACGGAGAGCCGCCCTGGCTGTAGAGCACCAGGCTGCCGTTGGTTTGCGCGCTCAAGGCGCCCCCAGGGTTACCCCAGGTTCGGGTCGACCACAACGCACGGCCGTTGCCGTACACCACGAGGTTGCCGTCTTGCTGCATCGCCGCCAGGTACTGCCCGCTCTGCGAACGCAAGCCCTGGCCGCCGGACAAGGTCGCCGGTGCGTGCAACGACGACGTGATGGTTGGCTGCGCCAGCGATAGCAACGCCTGGCGGGTTCCGTTCAACAGGCTCTGATCTACCCCGCCACCGATCCCGGAGATTGTCGCGTTGTCGGTGAACTGCCACAGCGTGTAGCTCGGCCACCCGCCGAAGGCCTGAGGCGGCGGACCGCCGGTGTAACTGGCCTCCCACAGGGGGTAGCGGGTGAAGGCGGAAGATCCGGCCATCGCCGAGTCCCAGAAGTAGGGGCCGGTGTAGATCATCGGCACGATCCCGGTGTCGGCCTGCAACCGGTCCAAGAAGGTCTGCGTCCACCGAATCAGCTCCGCTGGGGCCAGGCCGCCGGTGACTTCCAGGTCCAGCACCGGCGGCAACGAGCCCGCCGGCAACGTTCCGACCGCGGCGGCGAACGCATCCGCCTGTTCCACCGCGCCATACTCCGGGCGGGCGAACGCATACGAACCAACCGTCATGCCGTTCGACTCGGCGCCGGCCAAGTCGTCCCGCAAATACGGGTTCACGTACACCCCACCGCTGGTCATCTCGGTGGCCTTGACGATGGTGAATGCCTGCGCGCTGGCGGCTATCGCCGACCAATCCAGCGGCTGCCCATACGGATGCTGATACGACGCCACGTCCGGCCCGTACTGCGTGTTCACCGGACCCGCCGTGAACAACGGACTCACCGCTGGGCCCCGACGCACCGCATCCGGGCTTCCGGCCGGCATCATTCGCGTGCTCAACTGCCCACCGGCATTAGCGGGCGCTCGCAACTGCCCAGCCAGCGCCGGCGGGCCGGTCGAGGGTTTCGGCGGGGTGCCCGCGACGGCGGTCCCGGCGGTTGCGGCGCTCAGCGCGGCTGCGGCGGTCGCCGCGCCGAGCAGGAGGATGGCGCGCCTGGCGCGGCGGGGGGAGCGTTCGTTCAGCGGGGGGTTGAAGACGGAAAGCACGCGATCTCCTCGGGGTTGAGGCCTTGCTGCGCGGGGGTATCGAGACCTATCGCCGGTCTCCACCAAGGCCTCGGCACTTCAGAGCGCTGTCATTAGGGATTGCGGGATGTCTCCGGGGTTCAACTACTCCTACATGACTGAACGTTGTAGTAGCCTCGGATCGTGGCCCTGCTCGACATCAACGAGGCGGCCCGGGTCGCGAGGCGGTCACCGGAGACAGTCCGGCGATGGGTCTGGTCAGGAAAGCTCTCCGCGCAACGGCGAGGGCGCCGGCTGATGATCGTGCAAGAGGATCTGGTCGCGCTGATGGCTAAGCAGGGCCCGGACACGGCCTCGATAACGCTGGCAGATTGGGCAGATAGCGCCCGATGCGCGCTTGCCTCGTCGGGAGGGCCGGCTCATTCCTCGGCGGCTGATCTCGTGCTGACAGACCGTCGCGAGCGGTCCGAACAGCCAACCGACCCGTGCCCGTAGTAGATGCCAGCGTCGTGGTGGACTGGGTTGCCCCGGGCGCCGATCCGGCGTCCACCGCGATGGGAATGTTGAGCCGCCTTGTCCAGCAGGGGGAGGAACTGGTAGCTCCACGCCTTCTTCTGGTGGAAGTCTCCAATGCCTTGCTGACCGGAGTTCGGCGGCGGAGGTGGAATGGGGCCGAAGCAGATCGCGCTCAAATCAGCCTCCGGCGGCTGCCGGTACGGCTCACCGATGACCCGCGTGACCTGAATCGGGCCTGGGATCTTTCCAGGCGCTACGACAATCATCCCATCTACGACATGCTCTACGTAGCCGTGGCGGAGCGGACCCGCGGTCTGCTCATTACGGCCGATCAGCAACTCCGGCGCCGGCTTTCGGGGCTCGGCTGGGTGATCGGCCCAGAAGAATAGACTCACCGCCCGAGAGTGGGCCGCCCCAGTTATCCGCCCAACTGTAGGTCGACCACGACCGGTGCGTGGTCCGATGGGCCCTTGCCCTTACGTGCAGCACGGTCGACGTAGGCATCGGTCACCGCGGCCGCGGCCGCCGGGTTGGCGTACAACAGGTCTATGCGCATTCCAAGGTTCTTGTGGAAGTTCCCAGCCCGGTAATCCCAGTAGGTGTAGGGCCGGTCGTATTTCAGCGGCCGCGGCATGACGTCGGCGAGGCCGAGTGCGCGTAGCCGGGTGAGTTCGGCCCGCTCGGATTCGGTGACGTGCGTGGAACCCACGAATGCGGCCGGGTCCCAGACATCCTCGTCGGTCGGGGCGACGTTGAAATCACCGCAGGTGACGAACGGGGTGTCGGCGCCGGCCGCGGCAGCGATTGCCTCGCGGTAGGCGGCGAGCCATCCCAGCTTGTACACATAATGCGGATCGTCGGGGGTGCGGCCGTTCGGCACGTACACCGACCACACCTGCAGCGGCCCGCACCGCGCCCCGACGGCCCGCGCCTCCACCACCGGGGTTGCTGGGGCGGCGAACAGGCCCGGGTCCTCCCCGGTTTGCTCCGGCGCGAAGCCCGGCTGTCCCTCGAAACCGCGCTGCACGTCGGCCAGGCCTACCCGGGACAAGATCGCCACCCCGTTCCAGCGGCCCTGCCCGTGCGCCGCCACCTCGTACCCGCGTTCGGTCACGCCCTCGGACGGGAAGGCGTCCGCCGCGACCTTCGTCTCCTGCAGGCACACCACATCCGGCGCGGTCAGATCCAGCCACTCCAGCAGCCGGGGGAGCCGGGCGACAACTGAATTGACATTCCAGGTGGCGAGCCGCATCCGGGCATTCTGCCTCGTGAAACGATGTGGCCGTGCAGATCACGACCACCCATGACGCGGCCGGCGCCGGCAACCCCAGGCTGATCTTCTCCGCCGAGAGCAGCAGGCGGCTGGGAGACCCCGGCGCCGAGATCAGCCCGTCCGAGTTCCCGCTCGTCGATGACCTGGTCACCATCGGCGGCAGCGCGGGCGCCGACCTGGTGTTGCCCGGCCTCGATGAGCGGCATGCCGAGATCCGGCGCGACGACGCCGACGAGTACGTCTACGTCCACCTCGGCGCCGGTCCGGCCAGCACGGTCAACGGGGCACCGATTACCGAATCGCTGCTGCGCACCGGGGATCGGCTCACCATGGGGGACTGGACGGTGTCGTTCTCCCGCGAGGAGTTCGCCGACCACGGCCGTCCCTATGGTGGCCGGCAGGGCGGCGAAGGCGGCCACCAGCGTTCCCAGCCACCTCGACCCGGCTCCGCGCGGGACGAGCACGCGATATGGGACGACGAGTTGGGCTCCCCCGATTCCTGACCGTCAGTCGGCGACCCGAACCTTGGCGCCCCGCCCGATCAGGACGTCGGCGAGCGCGAGCAGCAGCGCCAGCGCGATGAACGCGATGATGACCAGCAGCCCGTGCCGGAAGGCCAGCGCCCAGTCCGGCCTGCCGCGTCCGGTGAGCGCGCCGTAGAACACGCTTCCGGTCGCGGCGATGCCGGCAGCCGAACCGATGCGCTGCCCGGTCTGCAGCACGCCGCCGGCGATCCCGGCGCGATACACCGGAACCTCGGTCAGCGTCAGGGTGATGTTCGGAGTGATCACCAGGCCGCTGCCCAGGCCGGCGAGCAGTAGCGGCAGGGCGGCGACCAATCCCACGTTCGCGCCGTGCGCGAGATCGGTGACGAGATACGTGACCCCCAACCCGATAATCACCAGCAGCAGGCCGGCGGCGACAAGGGGCCGGCCGTATCTCGTCACGATCCGGCCGCCCAGCACCGCGGCCGCACCCGAGCCCAGAGCAAACGGGGTCAGCGCCAGGCCAGCGTGCAGCGCCGAGTACCCCAATCCGTCCTGCAGGAACTGGGTGTAGATGAAGAAAACACCCGTGAAACCAGCGAAGTACAGCAGCGCGACACCGGTGCCGAGGGTGTAGGAGCGCCTAACGAACAGCGAGAAATCGACCACGGGCTCGTGCCCGCCGCTGCGGTAGCGCCGCTCCCACCACAGGAACGCGGCGAGCAGCACCGCCGCCGCCGGGAACAGCAGCAACCGGGTCCGGCTATGCCAGTTCTGCTGCTCGATCAGCGGCAGGATCAGGCAGGTAACCGCGCCACCGAGCAGCAGCACCCCCACCGGGTCAAGGTCCTGCGCAGCGGGGTCGTGCCGGGGGCGGTGCGGGATCAGCTTGCGGGCCAGCGGGAGCGCCACCAGGCCGATAGGCACGTTGACGAAAAATACGTAGCGCCAGCCGGAGTGCGCCCCGAACACCGAGATGATGCCGCCGCCGAGCAGGGGGCCGATGGCGGTGGAAACGCCTACGGTCGCACCGAACAGCCCGAATGCCTTCGCCCGTTCGGCGCCGCGGAACAGCGACTGGATCAGGCCGCTGATCTGCGGGGTCAGGATGCCGCCGGCCACCCCCTGCAGCAGCCGGAACACGATCAGCAGGGTCGCCGTCGGGGCCAGGCCGCATCCGATGCTCGCGAGCGTGAACAGGCCGAGCCCGACCTCGAACGACGGGCGCCTCCCGCGGGCGTCGCCGATCCGGCCAGCGGGTACCAGCAGCAGGCCGAGCGCGAGCGCGTAGCCCGAAACGACCCACGACAGCGCGTTCTCTCCGGCCCCGATGCCCTGCTGAATGCTCGGGAGGGCGACGTTCACGATGCTCACGTCAAGAAGCGTCATGAAGCCGGCGACGAGGCACACCGCCAATCCCTGCCAGCGCCGCGCGTCCGGCGTGTAGTCCTGCTGCTTCGGGCTGGCGACGGCCGCGGCGGGGGGCGGCGATCCGGTGGGGGCGGCGGGGCTCACTGGGCGCATGTTGCCTCATGGCCGTGTTGAAGGCACCTTTGACTCCGCTTGACGAATCGGCTTGACCTTGACGTTGCGTCAATCTCTAGCGTCGGTGACGGCCGGATGGACCGGCCGAGTTCGGTGCCGAAGGAAGCGGTGGAGCGAGTGTCGTGGTCGATCGTGGAAGTGGCTCGCCTGTCGGGGGTGACCTCCCGCACGCTGCGCTACTACGACGAGATCGGGGTGCTGCCGCCCGCGCGAATCGGGAGCAACGGCTACCGCTACTACGAGGAGGAGCAGCTACTGCGGCTCCAGCAGATTCTCGTGCTGCGGGAGCTGGGTCTGGGCTTGGCCCAGATCGCCGAGATCCTCGACGAGCAGCTGGATCCGGTTGACGCGCTCCGGTCCCACCACAAGCGCCTGCTGGTCGAAAGCGACCGTCTGGGCGCGTTGGTCCGGACGGTCGCCCGCACCATCGACGAACTCGAGCACAACGAAGGAGTCCTGGGAATGCCGAAGATCAACAGGCCGGAAAACCTGTTCGAGGGTTTCGACCCGACCGAGTACGACGCCGAGGCCCGCGAACGCTGGCCGGAGCAGTGGGAGCAGTCCAAGGAGTTCACCGATACCTTGAGCGCCGAAGACACCGAGCGGATGCAACGGGAAGCTACCGCCGCCATGATCCGGATGGCCGAGTTCATGGCGGGCGAAACCGATGTCGCCGACCCCGGCGTCCAGTCGGAGGTTGACGCCAGCTACCAGGCCATCTGCCGGCTCTGGACCCCGAATGCCGTGGCCTTTAAGAACCTTGGCCAGATGTACGTGGACGACGAGCGGTTCAGGGCCACCTACGACAGGATCGCGGTCGGGCTCGCGCAGTATTACCGCGACGCGATGGCGGTCTACGCGGACACCCGGCTGAGCACTACCGGCGGTCCCACAGCCACCTGAGGGTCAAAAATTCCATGATCTTCTTCAGCATCGGGAGCACCTCCCTGCAGCATCGCCTGGTCCTCGGTGTCCCAGGATCACATGCTAGCCGGGAACAAGGCTTGGGCGGCACGGCCGACCAGGTGACCTCGCTGCGGACGGGAACGCGACCAGCCGCCCGTGCAATTGCTGCGAGGCAAAATCGGAATACCCGCCTGCTAGACCCACAATCGGTATATTGTCCGCTCGGCTGGCGGCCCCGTCGGCCATTCTCCTTGGCTTTTTGGAGTTGGTATGCGGGCTGTTCGTGTCGTCACCGCGACATTGCTTGGCACCGGCGCCCTGGCGCTATCTGGTCTCGTCCCCTCGGCGGCGTCGGCGGCGTCGTCTCCTTCACCGTCTCCTTCACCGACTGCGAAGCCGTCGGCCTCCTGCAAGGTTCCGGTCTTGACGGTGGCGCCCCTGACGGCAGCCCCGGGCAGCAAGGTGACGGTGTCGGGGGTGAACTTCTCCGGCTGTCCCGCGCAGGGCAATCCGGCCAAACCGACCCCGGTCCTCACGATCCAGATCGGTGTGGGAACGGCGGCCAAAATGGGAAAGATCCTGGCCACCACGAGAACCACGTCCGCCGGCACATTCAGCGTCCAGGTGACGGTGCCCGCGCTTGCCACCGGTGGCATTCCCAAGCTCGCGCTGATCGCCGCAAGCACGGACCCTGCAACCGGCTTGACCTACCTCGGTGCCGCCGTGCTGGCCTACAGCACGCCCGCGGCGACCAGCAGCTCACCCGCGGCGACCAGCAGCTCCACCGCGCCCGCTAACGGCGGTGGGGTGCCGACCGCGGTGCCCGCAGGAAACGGGGGTCAGGCCGCAACCGTCAGTGCTCAGACCCGCGTCGAGCAGGGCGCCCTCGCCTTCGTCGGTGTGGCCCTCGTGGCCGCGGGCGGCATCGGTTTCGGGCGTCGTCGTGCGAGCGTCCGCAAGCACTGAGTACCTGGGAGGGCGCCACAGCCGCTCAGCGAGGTCTGTGGCGCCACGCATTTGCCCTGGTGCTGTCCGCGATGACCTGACCCGTTCCCGGAGCCGTTGATGCAATGGAAAGCTGCTCTTCCCCGTCGCGGGACGCACCCGCTTCGGGGCCGGGCGGTGCCGCTCGTCAGCATGCTGCTGGGCGTCATTCTTGTCGTCGTCGCGGTGGCCCAGCTACACCGGGACCGCCCGACCCCCACCAGTTTTCACGCCGCACCGCCGGCTATCCCGGCGCCCGCGCCGGACGTCGGCAAGGCTTCCGCGCCGCCGACATCGGCGAGCCCGCCAGCTAGCTCAAGAGCCGCTCCCCACCCCTCCGCGGCGCCGAGCCCAGCCGCCTCGCCGCCACCATCCAGTCAAGGCGTGGCCTCTCCGCTCGGAGCGCTGAGCGCACCCGCCCGGCTGGCACTGCCCTCGCTGGGGGTGCAGGCACCGGTCGAAAGCGTGGTCACCACCAACGGGGTTCTCGGCGTGCCCGAGAACCCGGCCCACGTCGGATGGTGGGCGGGCAGCGTCCTTCCCGGCTCACCGGCAGGCTCCGCCGTCCTGGACGGACACGTCGACTCGGCCGCTGCCGGAGCTGGCGCCCTTTTCCATCTGGGCGATCTCAGACCGGGTGACCCCGTCACCGTCACCAACATCGGGGGCGGCGAGGTGCGCTACCGGGTGTACGACCGCCATGTCTACGTCAAACACCAGGGGCTACCCGCGCAGCTGTTCACCGGCGCCGGCCCCGGGCGCCTCGTGCTTATCACCTGCGGCGGAGCCTTCAATACCGCCACTCGCAGCTATCAAGACAACATTGTCGTGCTGGCCGCACCTTTGCAGTGAGGCGGCGGAGGGGGGGCGTGCCCGTACTCGCGGGCGGGGGGATGCGCCGTTCGACGGCCGGACCGGCCGAGTTGGGCGCCCCGTACTCGCGCATCTTCTTTTGAATTGGCGAGCCGATCCACTCCTTACGGCCGGTTCCGGCGGGATCGACGCGAGCGCTCCAGTGTGGTGTCGGCGCGACGGAGCAGTCGGCCGCCCCGCGAATCACCGGTCCGGTTCGCCGCGCCGTGCAGGAGGCGACGACCCAGCGGCAGCAATACGGCGATGAATAGCCAGGTGCGAATACGGGTGGAAAGTAGGGCCCACACGGACCTCTCCTGTCGTATCGGTGATCTTGCGGGACAGCAGTGCTGTTGACGTCCCGGACAGGTTATGGCGTTCGGGACTGCGAGTGACAGTTCGAAGCGCGAGAGGGCTTCGGGACTGTGATTGGCCTCCCGGACTGCGAGTTGCGGCCGGGATTGGGAAGGGCGGCCGGCCCTGCGACTTGGCCGGGGGCACAGCGAATGGGACTTGGCCGGTGGGGCACAGCGAAGAGCCGGCGTCCACGAGGGTTTGGATGGCGCCCACTCCCGGTCGCTCGTACCCCGGGGGATGTGTCCGGATGGGTGCTTATCGCGCCATCGTACGACCGTCAGTGGCTGTCCACGTGCAGGTAGCGGGGGTTTTTGGGCTGCTGGCTTTTTCCGTGGTCGTGGGATTGCCGGTCTGCTGCAGATGGATGGCTTTGCCTAGCGTTCCTTCGATCGCGTGGTGTTGTCGATGCGCGGAACGCGGGCGCATTCCTTCCTGGTCCGCGTTGCGTTTGCCGATGACTCGACCCCAGCAATTCGGCGTCCCGATCTTGGGGTGAGGTTGAAGCTGGGGCGAGCCGCGGGCCCTTGTGGATATCCCCCGGGGCGACGAGCCGAATGTCGGTGGCCGGCTATAGCTTGCGAACATGAGTTCGAATGTGCGGGGCGCCCGGGTGGGGCGCGGCGGGGTGGGCGCGGGCCCGGGCGGGTCGGGTCGGGCCGGGCCGGCCCCGGTGGTGGACTCGGAGCGGTGGTTCGATCCGGTTTCTGGTGAGGTGTTGGAGCTGGGTTCGGTGCTGGATCCGGAGACGGGTGCGGTGTTGGCGCCGGCGTCGATCGCGGGGTTGTGTGGCCGGCCGGGGGCGGTGGAGTTGGGCGGGTTGGCCTCGTTGGATCTGGCCAGCCTGTCGGCGGGGTCGTTGGTGGAGGTGCTGGAGCTGTTGGAGGCGCAGGCGGGCTGGCTGGACAGTGTCCGGTTGGCGGCGGTGGCGGCGTTGGACACGGCGAGCTGCCCACCGGCCGCCGGATCGGCTGGTGGTGTGCCGGCCGGCGGCGTGCCGGGCGCCGGCGGCCCCGAGTGCGGCGGGGCGGGGTCCGGCGGGGTCGGGTCTGACGGTGCGGGGGATGGGGTGCCGGCCGGCGGGGCGGGGTCTGGCCCGGTCGGGTCTGGCGGGGCGGGGTTTGGCGGGGCGGGGCCGTTGGGTGATGGGGAGGATGTGCCCAGGTTTTTGGCTGAGCAGGTGCAGACGGCGTGCCGGGTGGGTCGGGCCGAGGCGCAGCGCCGGATCCGGACGGCGCGGGCGATCTGCGGGGGGCTGTTGCCGGCGACCGGGGCGGCGTTGGCCGAAGGGCGGATCGGGCTGGCGCACGCCACGAACGTGGTCCGGGCGGTGGTTGAGCTACCGGATCCGGCGGCGGGCTGGGTGGAGCGGGCGCTTTTGGCCGATCCGCGGGCGATCACCCCTTGGCAGTGGCGGCAGGCCGCTGAACGCCTCGCGGTGCAGGCGTTCCCGGCGTTGGCCGCGCAACGCGCCGGGCAGGGGCAAGACGGCCGGGAGCTGCGGACCTGGCGGACCGGGGAGGGCCGCGGCACGGTGGTCGCGGACCTGCCGTTGCCGGACTGGGCGGTGGTGGACAGCGCGTTGACCGGGCTGGCCGGCCCGTTCAACGCCGCCGACGGCCGGGGCATCGAGGTCCGCCGGGCCGACGCGCTGGTCGGGCTGTGCCAGTCCTGGCTGGACAGCGGCCGGCTCCCGGCCGACGGCGGGATCCGCCCGCACCTCTCGGTGCTGGTCCCGCTGGACACCCTCACCGGCGGCGGGCTACCGGGGTGGGCCAGAACCGCCGCCCCGATGCCCCCCGCCGCCACCGGGCGCCCCCCGGCGGGCACCGGCCAGCCGGCCGGCCGCTTCTGGCCGGCGGGTGCCGCGGCCGCCGGCAGCCGGTCCGCCGCTCCCAGCGGCGCTCACGGCGGCGGCAGCGGCGGGGGCCTCGGGCCGACCGGCATCCCGACCGGCATCCCGGGCGGCCGGCCGCCGAACGATCCCGAACCGGCGGCCGCGTTCGGCGGGCACCGGGCTGCCCACCTGGCCGGGCCGGGGCGGGGACCGCGCGGGGCGCCGGCGCTGCTGGTCGGGGAGGCCCTGGACCCGGCGACGCTGGCCCGGCTGGCCTGCGACAGCGTGCTCAGCCGGCTGCTCTACACCCCGGCCGACGGGATCGTGCTGGACCGCGGCCGCGACACCCGGGTCATCGAGGGCCGGCTACGCGCCAAACTGCTCGCCCGCGACGGGGGAACCTGCCGGTTCCCGACCTGCGGGGCGCAACACAACCTGCACCAACACCACATTCGCCCGTGGGAGCTCGGCGGCCCGACCAACGAGGCAAACCTGCTGACCGTCTGCCTTCGACACCACAAAACTATCCACGAAGGCGGCTGGCGGGTCCGGCTCACCGGCGCGCACTGCACCTGGACCAGCCTCGCCGGGCACACCAGCACCACCAGCCCGCCCCTAGCCCACCCACCCCAGCACGGCGACCCGCCCCACCCCCAACCCCCGGTGACCCGAGCCGACACTTGCCCCCGACCCGACCCGGACACCCGACTCGACCTGCGCCGCGAACCGGACCCGGACACCCGACTCGAAATGGACACCGGAGCGGACCCGGACACCGCACTCGAAGTGGACACCGGCCCCGAGCGGATCTCGGGATCCGAGCCAGTCGCCGGACCGGCCGGCCGGGCCGAACGCGAACGGCAAGCCGCCCAGATCGGCGCCGCCGAACTCGCCGGCACCTGGTCCTGGGCCAAACCCGAACCCGCCCGACCACCCAGACCCAAACCCCCCGTAAAAAAACCCCCGTTCCCCTTACCGGCCGACACCGACGAACCACCGTTCTAGACCGGGTATCGCTCTGGACGGTCGGCTCTGGGACTACTCGCGGTGCCGGACTACCGCCTGCACGTCCCTTGGTGGTGTACCGCCGTAGGTGTCGGATTCCCCGGGTCGGGGCTCCCGCCCCGCACCCTGGCTGCCGCGTCCGCCGGGTCGTTACCTCCCCGCCAGACTTGCCATCGAATCGTTTGGTCGCGTTGCCTTGGTGGGCTGCGACAGACCTTTGGCCGCTGGGAGCCGTGTGATTGATGATCTGCTCGCATTACTTGCTCACATCCGCTTCACTGCTGCTTGCGCTGGACTCCTGCCCACAGTTGGTGGCTGTCGCGGCTCACTGCTGTTGACGGGCACGCGATATGAGGGCCAATGCGTCACGGTGGATGATCTTGGGGTGTTGATCAGCGTCGTTGCTTCGTGACGCCATGGTGATTGGCAAGGCTGCGGAGAGGGACCATCGCTTCCCTCCGGCCGGCCAGCGTGTCCGCTCCTCGCCGTCGTCCAGGTCGTTCGTCCCGGTTCGCTGCGGACGCTCCACGTGGACCTCGACTCCGGGCCGACCAGGGCCTCAGATACGGAGGAAAGCAGCCGCGATTGAGATTACGAGACAGATTTCCCTTCCGCGCCAACATGACTACCAGAGGTCAGCCGGTCGTCGCGACACGATCGACGCGAGACGCACCCATCGTGACGCACGGGTTCTCATCCAGATAACTCTGACCCACTTGCACTGCTCGCAGCCGGTCCTGCCGCTGGCCCGACCCGGTCCTACTGCTGACCACTTGCACTGCTCGCACCCGGTCCTTCTGCTGGCAGCACCCGGTCAATTCCCCCACGCGCGCGGGGTGGTCGCCGATGGGGTCGGGCCCAGGCCGGTCGTCGTTGGACGGGAATGTGCGCAGCCGCTGACGTGGTGTTGGGTGGGTCAGACGACCAGGCCATGAACGTGCTGTCCCAAAGACTGGAGTCAGGAATGCCGCAGATCGAGTACGTCACCGTCGCCAACCATGCGGAGGCCATCAACGGTCTCCTGTACCTGCAGGGCGCCGGGTGGACCGACATCCAACAGCCGCAAGGACCGCAAGGACCGGGGGTTGTCCACTTCGGGATCGGGGCCTCAATCTTGGTCGGGTGGAACGAGACCAACCGGCGTTACCCGTTGATACTGCAGGTGATCCATGAGGACGGCACCGTCCTGATGAACATCGATGCGCAGGTCGAAGCGGGCCGACCACCCGGGTTGCCCCCGGGAAGCGATCTGCGCAGCGTGCTGGCCGTCGGGGCCGAAGCGAACTTTCCCAAGAGCGGTGGCTACGAACTGCGGGCCGAGATCGACGGCCAGGTACGGACCGCATCCTTTCGCGTGCATCAAGCGCAGCCGCCGCCCACCGCGGCTACCGGACCGGCGGACTTCCGGATGCCCCCTGGCCCGCAGTGAGCGCTTCGGCCGGCACCCCATCGGGGATGTCGCCGCAGCCGGCCGCCGACCGGCACGGGTCCTGCGCGGCCAGCCGCGACAAGACGTGCTCGCAGACCTCACCAAGGGCTGCCACCTGATCCGGAGTTAACCCGTCAAACACCAACCGTTTTACGGCATCCACGTGCGAAGGTGCGGCCGCTTCGATGGCCCGGCGCCCGGCATCGGTGAGTACGGCGAATGCCCCACGCCCGTCGTCGCAGCACTCCTGCCGGGCAATCAGCCCGCGCCGCGCCATCCGGCTCAGGTGGTGTGAGAGCCGGCTCTTCTCCCACTGCAGCAACAGGCCAAGCTCGAATACCCGAACCCGGCCGTCGGCCACATCGGTCAGCGCAACCAGTACGTCGAAATCGGCGAGAGATAACTCCGAGTCCGTCTGCAGCTGCCGATTCAGGGCCGCCGCGAGCCGCCCCTGCATCCGCACGTACGCCCGCCAGCTGCGCTGCTGCGGCTCCGCCAGCCATCGGGTCTCGGTCACGGGGACCACTCTACCGGGAATAGTTGACATGTCATCTAGGCTGACTAGCCTGTAGATGACACGTCAACCACACGGGTTGACCGACCTGCGTAAGGAGCCAGCAATGACCACTGCTACCCCCGGCTCGGTGGCCGAGATCACCGGCACGTACACCATCGACCCCGCGCACAGCCGGATCGGGTTCTCCGCCCGCCACGCGATGGTGACCAAGGTGCGGGGCGCCTTCAACGAGTTCGAGGGCAGTGCAGTTCTCGACGGGGCCGACCCCTCCAAGTCGACAGCCAAGGTCGTCATCAAGACCAAGAGCATCGACACCCGTAACGAGCAGCGTGACGAGCACCTGCGCAGCAACGACTTCCTGAGCATGGAAGAGTTCCCAGAGATCACCTTCGAGGCCACCGGCGCCCGCGCTGTCGACGAAACCAAGCACGAGCTCACCGGCAATCTCACCGTCAAGGGCGTGACCAAGCCGATCACGATCCGGTTCGAGTACCAGGGCGCGGCCACCGACCCCTTCGGCAACCATCGCGTCGGCTTCGAAGGCTCCGTCGAGATCAACCGCAAGGATTTCGGCGTCAGCTTCAATGCCCCGCTCGAGGCCGGCGGCGTCCTGGTCAGTGACAAGGTCGTGCTTGAGTTCGACATTTCCGCCATCAAGAGCGCCTGACCCGCGCCGCTGAGGAGATCGCCATGAGCTCCGGGCTGGTGGATGTCCGCCGCGTCGAGCAGCGGTTCACGACCGACATCGGGTGGCTTGACTCAAAGCACTCGTTCTCCTTCGGCAGGCATTACCACCCGGGCAACACCCACCACGGGCTGCTGCTGGTGAACAACGACGACACAGTTTCCCCCGGCAGCGGCTTCGAGACCCACCCGCACCGGGACATGGAGATCGTCACCTGGGTGCTTCAGGGCTCTCTGGTCCATCAGGACTCGACCGGGCACAACGGCGTGATCTATCCGGGGTTGGCGCAGCGGATGAGCGCCGGCCGCGGCATCCAGCACTCGGAGAAGAACGACTCCTGGCGTCTCGGCGTCGACACCCACCAGGACCCGGTGCACTTCGTGCAGATGTGGGTACTCCCCGACGAGACCGGCCTCACCCCCGGCTACGAGCAACTCGAGCTCGAGGGCGAGCTGCTGGCAGGCGGTTTAATCCCGGTCGCCTCCGGGATGGCCAAGCACGAGGGGGGTGCTTCAGGCTGATCGGCGAGTCATATGCGTCGTATGCCTGAGTCGCCTGCAGGTGCGTCCGGGCATGAATAGGGGTGGGTAGGGCACTGAAGCATCCAACAGTGCGGCCGGCGGATGTGGCACTGACGAGCCCGGCTGCAGGTTCGCGCGGCACGAGGAGCGGAGTTCAGGGATTGGCCGAGCAGATATCGACTCCCGCTGGTTCGGGGGCACCGGACGATCAGCACCGAGGCGCCGCCCCGCGGCGAACGCGAAGCCCAGGTGGCCGGTTGTCGTTGCCGCGGATCTTGGACGCCGCGTTAGCGCTGATCGAACGCGATGGTGTTCCTGCGCTGAGCATGCGGGGGCTTGGGCGCGAGCTCGGAGTCGAGGCGATGGCCCTGTACCGGTACGTGCCGAACTACGAGGCGCTCATCGACGCCGTGGTGAACCGGGTCGTCGACGACCTGCTGGACAGCCCCGACATGGACATGCCCGCCGACCTGGACTGGCGAGAGTTCCTGTCGTGTCACGCCCACGGCCTGCGGGCGATGGCGCTCGACAAGCCGGCAGTGTTCCCGCTGGTCGCGACCCACCCGCCGCAGGCCCCCTGGGTGCGACCCCCGCTGCGGTCACTGCGCTGGGTCGAGGACTTCCTGGAAGGTCTGCTGGGCAGGGGCTTCGCCGAACAAGGCGCGATCGACGCCTACCGACTATTCAGTTCCTTCCTGCTCGGACACCTGTTGCTGGAGGTCAGTGCCCTCGGGGTCCCCGTCGGCCCAGCAGAACCCGCGACTGAGCCAAGCCAAGCCCAGCCCAGCGGACCGGTACTGGACCGCGAACTGGCCGGCTTCCCGGCGCTGACCCGCCTGGCCGGTCGGATGGGCGATCACCACCCGGACGAGGCGTTCCAATCAGAGCTCACCGGCTTGCTGGACCGCCTGGAACACCTCAACGGCCTGCCCTCACCGACAGCCCTCGGGCCAGGAACCTGACCCTGTCCCACGACGAGGCAGGCCGCAAAGGTGCCCGTGGCGCCACGGGTGAGGTCGCACAGCCGCGGGCACAGGGTGCGCCGGCGGACGGCTACTTATTGGTCAGGACGTAGGTGCTGCCTTTGGCGCTGCAGACGAAGCCGTAGGTCGGGTAGTCAGCGGTGTTCTTCGCCGAGCACTGCTGCCCCACCCGCAGGCACTTGCTCTTCCCGCCAATCACCGCCGAGGTGTCACCGGCTGGGCAGGTCTTGGTTCCCGCGGGCCCGGCCGCGGTACCTGCGCACCGTGCATCCCCCGGGCCTCGCGCCAGTCACCGTCCGGGACGGCCGACAGTGACCGCCACGCCGCGGGGTTGCGCTTCGCGGCGATCGCGAAGTCACACCGCAGCTCCACGGCAGCGTGGGCCAGGGTGGCATCAAAGTAGCCGGCGTCGACCCGGACCCGGGGCCGGCCGCAGACCTTGCGTCGACATCGAGGCGAGGCCCGCGCCAGCAACTCACCGACATCAGGTCGGACGTCGGTGTTGCCGGCGATCAGGTCCGCGGCCAGTGGCAGTTCGGCCTGCGCCCAGCTGGCCAGGTTGGACCCGTCCGGACCGGACGCCGGCGTAGTTCCACCCGACGCCCCGCGGAGACCTGCTCGGGCGCGCAGGCCCCGGCAGCGCGTCCTCGCTGGCCTCGAAGGAACGCCACGCCATCAGTCGACCCGCTGATGTGGCCCAACAGCTGTCCCGGGAGGGAACCCCTGCGGGCGTTCACGCTCATGACCAGCATGAGCAGCAACGACGACCGGGACGCTGTCCGACGCCTCCTGCTCGACCTCTCCAACGCCGTCGACGAAGGCAAGGTGAGTTGGGCTCAGGTTCAGATGAAGGTCGTCGTCTCCGAGGACGTCGCTGGCGGGATCGAGCAGGCCGTCCGCGACACCGGCACCAGCCCCAGCCTTCTCGCAGCGTCTGACCGCGTGGCCTTCCTCGGCGAAACCCGCCTGTCAAGGTCCTGGTCGACGGGCAGTGGTAGCCAGTCATGGCGTCGGCCTGCCGGGTCGTAGACGAGCTGGAGAGTAAGGGACCGGGCCTGCAGCAGCTGACCTGGGAGCCGGCGAACCAGGCGTGCCGTCCCTGACCGCACTCGAACGTGCGTTCACCTCACGGTGTCATGCTGGGTCGATGGCAGGAGGCATGTCGCGGGCCGCGGCCCGACCCTGGCAGCGCGCAGTGCGGTCGGAACGGCCGCTGAGCTTGGCGCCGACCCGGAGCTTGCTGCCCTGCAGGACCGGCCGCGGCCGGTAAAGACCCGGCACTGCTGGGTCACTGGCCTGCCGGAGTGCCCTGGTCGGTGGGCCGGGCTGCTTGCAGAGTGGCGCCAAGACCGGGAGGCCGGCGGCTGGCAGGGCCGCGTGGTGTACGGCGTCGACGACGGTGCGGCGACGGTCATCATCGAGGCGTGGGTGCCCGCCCGCTTCGCCGCCGCGGCGTCGGCGAGCGCGCCGACGCGGGCTCGAAGCTCGGCAGTGCGCTCGCGGTGCTCCTGTGCCCGCTCGGCGTCGCCCCGGCGCTGCTCGCGCAGCCGCACCCGCAGTTCCTCGGTCTGGGTGGTGGCGCGTTCGCTCAGCTGGTCGCCGTCGTCTGCCCGCAGCGGTCATGGCGGGCTCTGCTGGTGCAGGTCAGCCGGAGGGCACCTGGGCCCGGCTCGGCGCCGGGCCCAGGTGCCGGGCTCAGGGGCGGTCGCGGTGTCGACGCTGCAGTGGCCGAGGATCGTCCGGGCTGCTTTGGTGACGGTCTCGGCGGCCTGCCGGACATGGGTGAGGTCTCCCCCGGCCCAGCCGGCAGCGTAAGCGGAGCTGTAGCCGCTGGCGTCCAGGCCGTGCGCGGCGGCCACCACGTCGGCGATGGACTCTGCCTCGACCTCGCACCGGCCGCGGCAGGTTGCGTAGGTCGGCAGATCGCCGACGTGCCCGGCCTCGAGGTGCACTAGCTCGTGAAGGAGCGTTTTGACCGCCTGAGCGTCGTCCACGACGCCACTGACCCGGACCGTGCGGCTGGTGGGATCGGTCCAGCCGTTGGCCCAGCCGGTGTCCCCGCGGTGCACCGTGTAGCCGTGGGCAGTGATCTGCTCGGCCAGGGCGTCCCACAGCCCGGCCGGTGCCAGACCTTCCAGCAAGGTCGGGGCGACGTCGGGCAACGGCGCCCCCTCGGTCTGGGACAGGTCTTGTCTCGAGATTTCGTGATCTTGGTCTGAGGTTCCTGCTGACGTGGGGTTGTTCGTAACGTCCGGCGTCGAGGAGGAACGGTCATGAGCATCGAGTTCGGAGTATCTGCACAGCTTGTCGA
>JAABUP010000867.1_pt1 | contig 64838 bp, 93 predicted proteins | sample 5559201 | NCBI WGS metagenome assembly JAABUP01 (sample SAMN10711887, study PRJNA513373) | rock metagenome | isolation source: Antarctica rocks | place: Antarctica
GCTGTGCCCCTGGCTTTGGTAGTGCTGCCTACAGCTCCAGCCCACTCTTTGGCTTTGGAAGTGCAGCACTCAGCAGCAGCCCTGCTTCTGGCTTTGGAAGTACCGCCTTCAGCAGTGATACTGCTCCATTGTTTGGAGGTGCTGCCTCCAGCAGCTCTACACCTGCCTTTGGAACGCCTTGTTGGACCTGTGGCTCTGTTGCTGGCAGCAATTCACGTCAACGGGCTGCGCAAAGAGAAGAAGCGGCTCTGCAAAAACAAGCACGGCGGTATGCCCAAGGTTCCCCAGAAGAGATGAGATGGGCGTCTATGCAACCATCTGCTAGCACCCCTGCATCTGGGACAAGCACCTCTCAGCCTGTCAGCGGCTCTGCCTTTAGGGCCAGCCCCTCTCAGCCTGCTAGCACCCTTGCCTCGGGGACCAGCGCGTCTCGGCCTGCTAGCGCCCCTGCTTCTGGGACAAGCGCCTCTCAGCATGCCAGCACCCCTGCCTTTGGGGCCAACCCCTCCCAGCCTGCTAGCGCCCCTGCTGCTGGGAACAGCGCCTCTCAGCCTGCTAGCACCCCTGCCTTTCGGGCCAGCCCCTCTCAGCCTGCTAGCGCCCCTGCTTCTGGCTTTGGAAGTACCGCCTTCAGCAGTGGTCCTGCCCCATTGTTTGGAGGTGCTGCCTCAAGCAGCTCTGCCCCTGCCTTTGGAATGCCCGGGTGGAACTTTGGCTCTGTTGCATCCAGCAGCAGCAGCAGCTGTGCCCCTGGCTTTGGTAGTGCTGCCTACAGCTCCAGCCCACTCTTTGGCTTTGGAAGTGCAGCACTCAGCAGCAGCCCTGCTTCTGGCTTTGGAAGTACCGCCTTCAGCAGTGATACTGCTCCGTTGTTTGGAGGTGCTGCCTCCAGCAGCTCTACACCTGCCTTTGGAACGCCTGGTTGGACCTTTGGCTCTGTTGCTAGCAGCCATTCCTGTCAATGGGCTGCGCAAAGAGAAGAAGCGGCTCTGCAAAAACAAGCACGGCGGTATGCCCAAGGTTCCCCAGAAGAGATGAGATGGGCGTCTATGCAATCATCTGCTAGCGCCCCTGCGTCTGGGACAAGCACCTCTCATCCTGCCAGCGGCCCTGCCTCGGGGACCAGCGCGTCTCGGCCTGCTAGCGCCCCTGCTTCTGGGGCCAGCCCCTCTCAGCCTGCTAGCACCCCTGCCTTTCGGGCCAGCCCCTCTCAGCCTGCTAGCGCCCCTGCTTCTGGGACAAGCGCCTCTCAGCATGCCAGCACCCCTGCCTTTGGGGCCAACCCCTCTCAGCCTGCTAGCGCCCCTGCTTCTGGGACAAGCGCCTCTCAGCCTGCTAGCACCCCTGCCTTTGGGGCCAGCCCCTCTCAGCCTGCCAGCGGCCCTGCCTCGGGGACCAGCGCGTGTCAGCCTGCTAGCGGTTCTGCCTCTGATGCCAGCCCCTCTGGTCCTGCTAGCAGCCCTGCACCTAAGCCAAGTCCCTCTGGCTCAGCTACTGCATCTGCACCAAGTGCCAGCCCGTTTGGTACCAGCCAAGCGCCCCCATTCAAGTTTAACGGTGTGTCCGCGCACAAGCCTGCTAACAAATCTACATCTAGCGCCAGCCCCACTGGTCCTTGTAGGAACGCAGAGCATAGTCAGCATCCTTTGCCGGCAAAGCCACTTGCCAACATGTTTACGCAAACTCTGCCCCATGCTGCGCCCCGCTTGTCATTCTTGGCAACAGCTGGCTCATACGCACGCAAATGTCAAGAGTACATGGCTGAGGAATTTGCGCAAACCCTTGACACTTTTCAATGGCTCAAGACAGAGTCTCAGGCAGCCCAGGCACAAACTGGTATTGCTGTCTCCCTTGTAGATTGACTCTGCACTACTCAGTTTGTTGTCACTGCTAATACATAAGCGTTGCATCATTAGAAACACAGGCTATGCATAGACGGTGATCACCGGTGCATGAGGTGACAGTGCAGCCCTGTCCCCATCTGTTTCTGGGGTTGATGTCATTTTGCTGTTTGATGCTCAAAGCACACTGACTGTCCTGTGATGTGTAACATGCAGGTTGAGCTGCATATTGTGTCAATGTGGCACAGCCCCTGTCATGTCAGATGATCAATTACTGATGTCATCTCTCATGCAATGCAGGTGTTGCCATTGTGGACACAACGCAGTTTGAGGCTGCGGTGCGACAAGCAGTGTTTGGTTCAGCAGGCAAGTTTTGCATGATTGCCTTTGCGCCATCATCAAAGCAGGCATCTGACAGCATGAATGCTTGCAGAGTTTGAGGATTGGCACTCAGATCTCAAGTGGATGCAGCAAACCTTCGTTTGGCCACCAGGCCTGAAAACACAGTGTGGAGCTGAACCCATTCTGAGCAACTATTGCATCTTGTTGCAGCCTCACCACATCACCAGCTACTGCCAGCAGTTCATGGTGCAGTCTGATCAAAGAATTTCCCAGCTTGATATTGCACGCCAACAGAGGCTATTGACAGCAGTGTCTCGGATCAGCATGCATCAGCGTATGCAGATTGTCTTCATGGGCTATAGAGGAAGATTTGCTGAGGTTGGGGTATGCACACGAGGTGAGTCAACCACGCTGACCTGTTAGAATCAAAATCTGGTGATGGTGTCTATTGACATCGCTACTGAACTTAGTTGTGCGTGTGTTGTGGGATGTAGTTAGACGATGCAGCTTGATGCAGATGCTGTGCCATGCTTGCAGATGACATTGCTTTCATGGAGATGAGTGACCTTGACTCACTCAACTTGCCAAAACTAGCTCAGGACACGGTGACAACCTACGTTGAACAGAGGCTGTGCAGACCTCCGCTTGTGCTTGATCTCACAAGCACAGTGACAGATCTGACAATTTCAACCAAGGTGACCTGCCAAGGACTCTGGTTTTTGCTAACGTCTTGTTTTTGCTAAAGTGGCTCAGCTGGTCGGATGCACTGTCCGTGGTATGATGTGCTTACAGATACTGCTCAACAAGTTTAATCTCGGCTGCTGCCTCCCTCTGTTTGCGGAGGAACAGCTTAACACCATTCAGGTGATTACCACACTATGTTGATGGGAATGAGCTCACATCTGCAGCATCTGCTTACATCACAGTCTATTGTGGCATCAATAAAGTGCAATGCTGAAGCAACGTGCAAAAGTTTGTCTGCAATCCAGTGTGCACCAGCATGCAGCATATGTTCCATGTCCTTGCTTGTTGCGTTTGTGCAGTCAGTTTGCATACAACAACCTCACCTTGCCCTTTCACCAATTGACATGTACTGCTCCCCCTACCCCCCACCCATCCCCCCCCAATCCCCCAAGTCATGATCAGTGTTCGTAGGCGCTAAAGATCGATGGCATGTAATCTTCTTCCTAATGAAGGTCATGCTGATGCAGGATCTGCTCATGGTTCCAAGCACCCAGGTGAATGCATGGGAGGAGAGGTTTGCTGTGAAGCTTGCTTTCCGAAAACTGAGCTTACTAATGACCTCAGTACGCTGCAATGTGTGGTGGCAACACCTGAAGGCAAACGGTTGGCTGCCAGACAACTGTGGTGTCACAGAATTGGTCTTGTATGATATTGACACCATCTGGCATCATATCATTGATTCCGAGCTGAGTTCCCTGTACTGCGCTCGCCCGCTGCCATCTGTGTCAGCCTTCAACAAGCAGGCCAAAAAAGCCATTGGAGATGTGACTGAGGAGCAGAAGTTGCATCACATCTGGTATCAGTACCAGGGTGTCCTGGGCAGAGGCTTTGGCTTGCAGAAAGCAGGTAATCTCCAGCAACAGCACTGTAGGAGTGGATTTGATGAGCATGCAAGACAGGATAGGATGCCACACAAGCATTATGCCACACTGCGATTTTGCTCAATTACAGTTTATGACCAAACCCTGCTGTGTTGTGCATCATCATACCAAGGGTGCTGTTGTCCTGACAGCAAGCATTACACGCTTCTTGCCTTGACAGAGTGACACCTCCTGTGAAGAAGCAGCCATCAGTTTTGTGACTAACGCCTGAGCAGACATGCCTGTTGACATTGGCATCACAACTGCAGCAAAAGCAGAGACACACTCTGCTCAACCATGTGGTGCTTACCTCTGCATTGACATGCAGAGGACCTGCTGAGGTTGCATGATGGAGACTTTGATGAGTTTTGCACTATCTTCGGAGGGCCCAACAACATCTTCGGACGGCCCAACAACATCTTCGAAGGGTCAAGCAACATCTTCACATCAGCAGTCATTGCATGTTGTCGCAAGATCTGCAACTCGAGGCCTGTATCAAGCTGGCAGGTTGGACCAACAATGGCAGAGGTCAAGGAGCAGCAAACAAGTGGGCTGGGAACTCTCATAGTATGATCTCACTTCCACCCATTTTTGCTGTACTCTTGGCATGCAGCTTGACATGCATGGTCCTTGCCATTTTGTTGCAGCTTTGAAACTGCTAATCTTTTTTGCAGGGCTGGCTGTTGCACAAGGATATTCAGCTTGCAGCATACTTCCCCTTCTTTAGAGAAGCTGGCATAGACAAGATTGAGGTCAGGCACACCCATTTCTGGCACCCAATGGCGGTTTCGCATGCAAGCAGAGCTGCAACGTCGTGCAAACACTACATTGGGCCTTTCATTAGCAAGTCAGTGACAACACCTTTCCTTTGTCTGCCTTTTGTACTGCTGAAGCCCAAGCCAGCTTGAGGCTACCCTACTGCATCGCATTCCTGCAATCAACGCTTCTAGAATAGTTGTACATGCCAGAGCATTGATTGCTCTGTGGGCAGGTCAGATCCTGATTCATGCATCTCTGCTGATAGCTCAGCATTTCTGGTGTTGTGGCAGGATGTTGCTGATCTCAGTATCGATGCTGTGCAAGGCTACATGCTGCCATGGGACGTGCGCCGACTAGCTGCTGCCCTTTCCAATGTTTTGTCTCCAGAGCAGAGCTCATATGGCTCCTTTGAACCCTCCCTATTCTGTACAGCCAGATTCATACAGCTCCTCCCCAATGGTCAGCAGCTTTCATTTTGCAGTTTCTCGCGTTGTCTTCTGCATTGGGGTCTGCATCTCACAACAGTTTAGTAGTGTCACAGCCCTGTGTGATGAAGCAAACTATAGAAGTCTGAGAGAGCATTTTGACTTCCTGAGATCTATCATGCATAGGAAACAGGTGTGGGCATGGGCAAGCATCATAGTTCCACATTCACTTCTGGATCGTTTGCCCGTCGAACAGATGCCCAGCACTGAGCGTGTTGAGCAGTTTGCATGGGGTTTTACGGTATGCCCTTTCGCATCCTGTCTTGTGAAATCAAACAAAAAATGTGTGTCCTATGTGCAGATGCTAAGTGGCTTCAGACAGAGTTCTTCAAGCGCTATGCCACAGAGCTGGCACACCCAGGGATACAGCTGACTGTCCCTGCAGACACCCTGTTCCTGACGCCGCTAATGCTGGACAAAGTTAACTGGGCGTCTCAGCGCAGCTGTGGACCCGCATGGCAACAGGCTGTGACTGCTGCTTTGACGCCTGAAGATGAACCTGGGTATTCGCTATGCAGCTCTCAAGCACCGCTTCCCCCAGATTTTGGCCGCTGCTGAAGTGAAACAAGCTGGTAAGCCACAGCCAGCCCATGCAAGTGACAAATGTATGCACAGTGCGCTGTCCTCTGCTTTTGTTATCAGAGCTTGTGTGCAACACAACTGCCACGTGTCCTCTGGAACTCAGATGTGTTGAGCGCTGACTGATGGGTACGATGGTAGGGTTTGTTACTGAAGCAAGCTCTGTGGAATGTCAACGCTTTTGTAACGCACAGTTGCACCAGAGACTGTGACTGTGCTTGTGTAAGATGCATTTTATGCGTTCATCAAATCTTGACATGGAAACAGCATCAAAGCATGTGTCTGTTTATGCAGATGATCTCAAGTGGCTGGAGCAGGACACACTTATTGGCGTCTTGAGGCTATTGCCTAGGCACGTGATGTGCTGGCTGTCTTCCTTTGTGCACGACAAGCCCGCGCAAGCATGGAAGCCATTCCACCCCAACTTGACGCAAACAACAGCAGCGCAGCTACAGGCCTGGGAGGCGCATGCAGCAGTCAAGTTACCATTGTGTCTTGGAGTTAGATCTGTTGCAGAATTGGAGCATGTAGACGCAAGACTGGATCTGACACTGACGCGTCCAGTGGAGCTTGCAAAGCTGAGATGGGCTTTGCGTGGCTACCAGGCACAGCTGCAGCGTGAGAAGCACGGAGAGGCATCTGCACAGCACGCCGCTGCTGCTGCTCAAGCTGAGTTTAGAAGGCAAGCAGTTCGAGGTGAACGGGCTGCGGCAAAACGCATTGTGCAGAAAGCCTACAGGCAATGCAAGGCAGGCCATGATGTACATACCTTTGTGCAACAGCTGTGCTCATACTACCCAATGCTCAATGTAGACAAGCTTGGGGACAAGCCCTCCAGTGACAGAGACAGCGCTGAATGGAAGAGCAGCATGAGAATCATCATTGGAAATGCCATCAAGCAGGTGCATCCTGACAAGGCTGCTGTAGGCTCTACACCCAGACAAGAGGCATATGCACTGGAGATGCTTGATGTGCTACTTCAGTGGAAGAGTGTTTATGCTTAAGGCACTGGTATGTATGCACCAGTTTCATACCATAGGCAGCATGCCCTCCTCCAAATTTTGACGGTGAACAATGCTTAAAATATTGCAGCAACGGTTACCACACAAGTATGTATGAGCTGTTACAAGACTTTGAGCCTGATGGAGTGCTGAACAGTCTGTGCAATGGATTTGATGTGATTGAGAATGTTTTGTATTCTGCTTGATGCTCGGATGCACCGTTATGGTCTGAGCTGACATTGCCTGCAGACTCAACAATGTGTGCAGTGTCATTTGCATCAGTAGTTGTAAGCATGAGATGCAATCTCCATAGCTGCTGCACACAAAAATGCCCTTTGAAAGCATGCACACTTTGGTTTTGCACCATATACCTACCACACTACCAAGAGCAGCTGATATATTTTAGTCATTGCCAAAACGAGCCTGGTACCGTCAGGCCTAGAAAGAATAATAATAATTAAAACGCTTTCCAGCTCATGATGAGCTAGGTACGTGCAGGACAAGTCTTGTCTCTCCAGAGCAGCCTCTCTTGTACATCCCTGTAAGGCCTACCAATTCGACAGTTTTGACAATCACGTAATGCAACATCATTGAAACTAGACCTAGGGCGGCCAGGTGGGCGAAGCCCCTTGACCTCACCAAACAAAAGCTTCTTAGGCAATACATCGTTAGGCATCCCGGAAACATGACCTAGCCACCTGAGTCGTTTGCCTTGCAGCTGAGACTCCACAGATAGGGTGTTGCACCTATTCAGTGCACTTTTGACGGCAGCTGTAAGTACCTAGCACAAGTCAACATTTAATGCCTTTCAAACATGATGTCATGTCCGACTATGAATTTTAACGCCATTCGCCTGTGATCAAGAACAAATCTTGATTCTGCGCCACGTTGGTACACTAAGGAGAACCTCGTTTCAGTAAAGACCACCATAGCACTTGCAGGCTGACAATGCACTTACAAGGTAGTGGCTACACCAACAGCAGCAAGCAAGCAATTGCAGACAACATTTAGAAAAAGCCTTGTGCCTTTAAACATTTGGCACGAACTGTATCTCTACACTTCAAGGGCTGTGCTTGCTACAAACAAAGGCACACCTGCTAGGTCCATGTTTGCCTTCATGGTTTGGGGAGCGTGATTCCTCAGCTGCTGATGTTATGCTGCAGGATGCACTTGTTCAGCAAACTTTTGTAGCCAATCCGGAATTGCAGAGCAAGCTTCCGCCTGTATGTGGCGGAGTCTGTCTGCTGAAGTTGTGCAAGGGCTGTCTCATCATCACCAAGACTCGTTGGTTTTGACTTACTGATATCCTGACACAGGCTTGACAGCACCTGCAAAGGCAGCATACGAGCGTATTCAAACCTGATACAGCCTGATACACAGTATGGCAATGGGTGTTGCCATACTGGCAGCTGATGACTTGCCTTTCCATGCTGTTTGCAAAAGGGTCATGAGCATGCACAAGTATGTCATGAGCAGACAGTGTGGCAGACATGGCTGCAAAACATGCAGTGTAGCCCCTTGTCTGCTCAGCTTAGCAACGCAGCACCAATTTACTCCTTGTCATGTGTCATGAAATCAGCAGTGATGCTTGTCTCTGACACGCCGCCAAGCTTGCCAAGCTCAGACATTGCACAGATGTGATCCCTCTCATGTTACTGCCGTGTCAGCTCCACATCACATACAACTCAAGCTCAAGCAAGCAAGAGAAAAGAAAACAAAGTTTACGCTTTTCAGCAATCATATCGGCAGCCTCCTAAGGCGGCAGCCCAGAGCTATGACCATAGGCCATAGCCCAAAGGGAAAGGAACCTAAACCTCAAGCAACCAAAAGGACAAGCTCTGATCTTAAGGCACCACAAGGCACCTGATCAACTCTGGTCTCTGTGGCATCAGACTGCATCTCCTTGAAGACATACCCAAACGTGGGCAGCTGCCGATACTGCACCACCTCTGTGACCCATCGCTTTGGCTGCAAAGACTTGGCGGCTCTGCTCTCTTCCTCACTGGCAAGCAGGTATCGCAGCGCTGTCACAGTCTCTGTTGACCAGCCTTCACTGGTCAGCTTTGCCTGCACACAGCAAACATTGCCTTCAGCCTGCAGGAAGCTGTGACTTTTAATGGGGTAGGGCCTTAGCCTTGGCAGGAATGTAAATTTATGCCGGCAACCACCGGGGTATGCCAAGTACACAAGGCCAATCACGGCTGAATTGAAAGCTGTGAACTGTATTTTGCAACCACTTGTTCTTGGTCTCGAAAAACATCAAACAGCTGCGTGCAATCGCTTGCCTGTTTTGTCTGAACAAAATGTGGTTGGAGTCGGTCTTGTTGCCACAGCACAAGCGCAGAAGCACTTTATCAGTGACTGTGCTGCTTCACTGAACAGAGATCATCTGGCGAAGCCAGCAACAGTGTCCTACATCATTCTCCAAAAACAGCAATACTGATGCAGTTTGCTCTTGTGCATGGGCAAGGTTTGTGAGTACCTGTGAGAGTGCAGTTTTCAAAGCTGGACTGGCATGCACATCTTGCAGCTGCTCCTCATTTGGCTGATCAACCACGTTCTCCTCAATGAAGCTCAGGATGTCAGCTTTATATTCGTCATGGGCATTGTCCACGTCTACAAAGCCATAGTGCTGAAGCAAAACCTCATTTGATGCTGTAGCATAAGCTGCGGTGACCTGCAAAATCAGCCAAGCGCTTTCAGAAGATGCTTTGTAAGATGGTCTACAATAGGCGATTGGCAATGTTGTGCTTCAATATTTGGCAACACATCTCATTTTCCTTTAATACAAGTCTTGACTGGTGAATTCTGGTTTTGCAACAGCTGTAAACAGTTCAGCCCTAGGCCCACACAACTGAGGTTGAACCAGGCTTTTGCTGACCTATTATTCTTGAAGTCAGCTTGCAAGAATGCCAAAGCAACAAAAGCCTAGCTCAACCTCAACTGTGTGAGAGTGAGGCCAATCTTTGCACAGCCAATGCAAAGGCATCCCTGTACAGCCATGACATTCTGCCCAAAGAGATTTGCAGGACTGACAGGCCACTGTCATTGCAGCAACACCCTGATATGCATTATCATGACCTAGCTGGCAGTATACCACATGCGTGTGTTGCCAGCCCAAGAGTTTAGGACAGTCATTACAGGCACTTGTCATATGAGCAAAGCCGCAGGGATGCTGTGTGCATCACCTCCTCTGCATATGTCATGCTGAGTCCAGAAATTGACTTTAGAAAGCAATGCAGGGATACAAGAAAGAACACTTTCAATAGAAACAAAGCAAGATCTTGCGGCATCACTGCATCTAAGCAGCACTGCTTCTGCTCAGGTGCCACACAGGCCAGGACTGCACTAAGCCAATAGGCAGTGCGCAAGCCACATCAGAGCATGTGCTGCACATGCTTCTTTGATCACAGCTCATGCACGAGCGTACAGCTACAATGGCTTGTTCACATGACAACAGCTTGTGAACAAAGAGTCATATGCACGCACGGCTTCAGACAGGACAAACCTCTTGGAAGGCTTGTGCTCCGTCTGGTCTCAATGATTGCTTCCACAGTAGTTCCTCCACCTCCAGGCTGCAAATGGCCCTGCACACATATTCAGGGCGGCTGAACGCAGATTCTTACCAGAGCCAGCCCAGCCTGACTCTTGTCAGTACATCAAGCCTCAGCCTCAGATAAAGCGCATGCTGGTAATGAAGTCGTGCATGTGAAGTGTAGGGCAGAGAGTAAAAACCTTGCGTTGGCACCTTGCTAAGCCACTGGCAGGGGCAGCAACAAGATAACACCATGGAGTAGTGATCAGTTGTTGCATTGTGAGACACCTACGTTAAAGGAGCGAACAGCTTCCATAGTTGCAAGTATACCGTCTGACGTGCACGCTTAACCCATCATTGGTCTACCAGTAGACCATCGTGAGTCCACCATGAGTCCACCAGTGGCAACATAACCGTAGCAACAGCTGTTGTGCAACACACAGTTGCAGCAGCATGCACATTTGTTATGTGCAAAGCAGAAACGCTATCCAAAATGCGCATTGCAAAGATAGTTGTATCATCCAGGGACTGACGGTTATTGCATTTGCAGTAGATGTCAATAAATATGATCTGAAATAGCTCGAAAGACAGAAAGCTCACCAGACTGGATGAGTTGTGGTTGATGGAATCTATGACTGGGAGCAAGGCTAAGTCCATGTTGCCTACATGTTGTGTCCCAAACAATATGGCTCCTATGCACATGAAGGTTACTGACCGGGCAATGGAGATAATCTGCATTGACACAAGGCCAGTCAAATGATAATGATAGCCATCCAGTAGTGCATGTTCTGGTCTGGCTGATAGCATTGTTTGACCGGCATGTGACATGAACACACAGTCATAGATCAGAACTACTGCAAATCTCAAGTCTGTATAATGTACACGGGGATACAGAGCAGGTCCTGCTAGAATCGCATTTCCTTAAATTGCATGGACGTAGTACATATTTGCAGAGAAAAGCTAGCTTGCCCGCTTGGTGGCTTGCCATTGACTGAAGAAGGGGATCCTCAACACTACATTGGCCATGAACGCTGCAATGCCAATGCTCTTTGGGCTCAGCCAGCCTGCAAAATCACAGGGCAAGCATGGCATTGACGCGCAGAAGGGATGAACATTCGCGCTGTGTTGTTCTGCAGGGACCTCTCAATTTGCTGCTGATGCAAAGCAGAAGGAGATTCAGCTGGCAAGATGCCAAATCTGTGCAGGCATAACAGTTGCACATTGACAAGCTCCTGCTCTGATCTGGCGGAAGAGACAGTGCAGCCAGTCAAGGAGGACAGCAATCCCCAGACCAAACTCCAGATCACCACATTCAGAGATAACAGCGTCATGAGCTGATGATGCATGCGGATCCGTACTTGCACAATATGCACAGTGTGTGCGCCGCAACCCTGGCTGTGTTATCCAGCTGCTCATGTTTTGCATGAGCCAATGAGCAGCGCTATTCTGCACACAATGCAGGCATGTGAGCTACACATGACTGAAATGTGTGGCAAATAGGTGCAATCTGAGATTTTGTACCATGCAGCTGAAGAGTTGTGCGCAAAACCATGACTGAGCCACTGCAGGGTGGTTGCGTACTAAGCAAACACAGAACACACATAGCACGCACCAATGTACGGCTAATAGGGGCACTGCTGTAATTCTATTCTCATTTGTTACCTTCCGGCGTTGAAATTGCAAAGGCTCTGCTGCGCACAATGTCAGATGCCCAAACCAGGTCCTCAAGCGTGCTGTTCAGCTCAGTAACTAAGCCAGATGACTCAAGCTTCCAATACAACTCCCTGATGTCATCCAGCTGCTGCTTGGCCTGCAAATCATGTGATGCTCAATCATGTTTGATGCTTCATCAAAACTGACATGCATGGGCAAAGCATGTTGCTGACAACAAGTAGACATACGTGTGGATCATCCGCGACATGTGCTACTGCAGCACTGACATCACTCGTGTCACTTTGACCAGAGTGCAAAGACATTGCAGCAGCTGGCTAAATGCTGCACAGGAAACTGCTCAGATGCCTCAGATGGCCAGACTGCAGCATCTGCAAGCTGGCATGCTGCAGAATCAAGCAATTGAACCTTGAAACTACTAGCGCAACTTCTGAATGCCACTGCAAGGCACGTAAGCAAGGCCGCAAGACTTGCTCCAAACCAGCTGCGCAAGCTGAATCACTGACATCAGACTAAGCACTTGACTCTTGATACAGCCTCACTGGCTATGTATAAGGGATCAGGTATGCCTGAAAGGCTTTGCACGATGTCATTTGGCAGGCTCATTCTAACACACCTCTTGCAGGAACTGCTGCTCAGGTTCTGTGGCGCCATACTGCAGCTCGTGAAGCTCAGTGTCACTCCAGTGTACCAAGCTGTCAACATGCTGCGGCAGGGTCTGGATGTATGGGTACCATGCTGAGTCTCTTCCCTTCTTAGTTTCTGCCAGGAAGAGGAGTGCTAGCTGAAAGTTCCTGCAAGACTGTGCTTGGTCAGAAGGCACAGTCATACTTGTGTTTGATACTCTTGTGTATAGATGAGACAAAATTGTGAGCAGAGAAGGAGCTAGCTGATGTTGGTACTGCAGAGACTGTGATGCAGACCCGGTTATATCAAAGCTCCAAAGCTTGCACAGCAGAATGGGACCAAAGAGGAAGCTCATCAGAGCACAACACTGTGCAAGGTGAATGCAAAATGTGAGGAAGGTACGGCAAGCAATGGGTTTCACAAATGCATTTTGCTCAGCCTAGCCTCAACAAGAGCACAGTAAACAAAGGATCCTACTTGATTGAGCTGCTCCACACATCTTCTGAGATCAGATCAGGAATCGGGCAACTCTGTGAAGGGGAGACGCTCAGGGCCAAGCTCCTAGGAAGACTGACGATGACTGAGCCACCGGGGATGTCGGTGGCTGCCACAAGGCCTCGGATGGCAAGCGTTGTGTCTGTCTGAAGCCTATCGCACTGAGCTCCGTGAGATGCGGCCCAACTCAGCAGCTCGGGCACTGCGTCGCACTGAGCAGCGCCTGCTGGGCACTCTTCTGCACATATGAACTTCACGATCAAACACGCACGACCAGGCAGACTTCCTCAATACGGCAGAAGCTGCACCGCTGCTTGTCAATATCTCGTGCATCGTACCTGCCGTCTGGCTTTGAGCCTTAACGATCGTCAGGAGCACTGAGATCAGGATGCTCGAATTTCTACGACGATTGCACATCAGAACAGAAATCTCTCAGCCGCTATGTCAGGGTCTTAGAACACACAAATGCTGCCCCAGATAGGCGTTGTGCCGTAACGCTAGCCTGATGTTTAGTCACAGTGCCCATAAGAGTATGATTGTCTACAAATTTGTTTCAGACTGTTTAGACACGACAAACACTTAATACTGACGTTTTTGACTGGTTTAATGACAACCCTGGCACATCTGTACAACCTAGTTGATTGGCTGCAAATGTCAAATCCTCCTCCTCCTCCTTCTATGTAACAAGAGCACACTACCTACGTGCTCTTGCCGCCCTCACGAGTTGTACGAATGATCGTCAGCATATTGACGCTGATTAACTCTCCAACGGGACAATTTTGCGAGGGCAGCTGAGGCAGCTTGGTGCGCCCTGCTAGGCACGTCTCGCAACACTTGCATGCACTGCGCAGCACCAGGAATCTTGAGCCTGGCAGTTGCAGCAGACCTGGCAGCAAGCAGACCTTGATGCATTTTCTAGTTCAGCCTACTGCAACTTGCCGGGGAATGGTGCTGAGCAACTGAAGCAGTAGAGCGAAGGCAAGCCAGTCCAACTGCACGCCGGCTTGAACAAAAGCACAGACTCTGCATCGGACAAGCATGAGCTTCACTTGTAGATGGAGCACTTACTGCAAGTCAGCCAGCAAATGTTTTTTTTGCCTCATCAAGGAATCAATGAGTCACAGCCAGGAGCCAGGACGGCCTGTTGAAGGGCAAAATTTGCTCCTTACACTTGTTTTGCCTGCAGAGTGCATCTGACCTCTTTTCAGTAAATCTGGGCTATCAGGTCTCAAATGACACTGAGTCTGACGATGATTTGCAAGGCTGACAGCAAGGGTGTCTATGTACAACTGCCACAGACCAGAGATACACTGAACACGATGAGCTTAAAGCCTGCCTCTGTCTTAGCACTGACAGCACCTGTGTATTGCTTAGCTCAGCCTGCAGTGCGGTGGCATTGCTCACAGAAGCTATCAGGGTATGCACTTTCTTCTGCAGGCCTGCAGTCAAGAGCATGATGCAGTCCTGAAGCAGTCAAGATCACATCATCAGCATGAAGCAACAATGGAAGCAACGAGTTCTAGTATACTACGTAGCTCACTGTTGTCATACATTGATACCATCAATGTCCTAAAGATGCTTCTGCAAGGCATGATCACATACTCGGACCCCGCGTGATGTCTCAAGTCCTTGTGGCATTTGCACCCTTTCTGACATGCGCAATACCGTGCTGTCATACGTGTACATGACTGGAATGGACATCCAGATCTTTCAGCACCTGCGATATATGTATATACTAGTCTTGTAGTGTCAAGCTGCCTTTCCTGACACATCAAGGACCAACAAAGCCAGGCATCCTGCCATTCAACATTTTCTGAATCTGCTTCTCAATCCATGCCCTTTTGAAGTACCAGCTTGTTTCAAAGCTTTGACAGCACCAATCTCAGGCTATAGGAAGCATGCCTGTAGGAAGCAAGCCTATAGCAAGCATGGTCTTTGATCCATGTCAACTTTCAAGCACTTGAGCAAACTCTGAATAATTGTTGTTGCCTGTGCAGTAGGTCATGCAATCCCATCCTCAGATATCGCAAATTTGGAAAAGCATATTAGGGGAGAAACTGTAATTAGGGGGAAAAGCTAGCAGCTACCTAGTTGGGCAATGACTGGCCATGGCTATGGTAAGCATGCCCTTGAATGGAAACAGTAAGCAACCTAGCAGCGTTCGCTACCATCCTGGGTCATCCATGCCAAGATATGGTCTATAGACGACATGACTGCAGAGACCCCTGATACATTTGCGCCATGCTGCAACTTGCAAAGGTACAGTAATTGCCAGTGGCACTTTTCAGCATTGATACTTACATTATAGTGCTCATGTTCAAGTCACCTTGATGCAGATGCGCCTAGTTGCTGGTTTTCCACGACATTCGCAGGCTGAGTGCTCGTTAGACTCTTCATACTGTTCAAGTACGCTAGTGATGTCACCTCCAACCTTGTCAAGCAGGCGTAACAGGCATAAGTTGCTTCTCTTGGACAGCAGTCACAGTTCCAACTGGTATTGTCTCTGTTGGTGTACTCAAGGTGTGCATGCAACCTATCGGACCCAGCTATAGGCATTCCTCCTGATCCATAAAATGCAGGTCCAGCTAGACTGTCTGACGAGTCGTGACACAATTTGTGCCCCAGGGGCCTGGATTCGAAGGCAGCGAGCATCGTGACGTGACATCTCAAATCAACAGGGGTGCCAAGGCGGACACAGAGCTTGCGCGCTGTGCAACCTTGCTGAGCAGGAGACTGCTCTGGAACCACTGATGAGTCATATAGCCAAAGCTTGTAATATCTCTCACGAACAAGTGAGTGGGCTACCTGCGATCTTGGCACGACACTGGCAAGACACTCGACATCGTTCCTATGATTGTTACGCCTGCAAGTTGACAGGCGGCGCCTCTGTCCGGAGAGAAACTTGTATGATCTATCTCAAAGACACAACTACTGATCAACATGCAAGACGTTCCAAGGCTCAAGACTCCTAAAGGTATGCACATTGCCTGCTAATGTCCTAAGCACCTTGATCAGGAACTGAATAATCTGGTACTTTGCAGCTCGTTTCAGTGCCAGGTCACGGCTGGTTGTGGAAGGCAGGGAAGACAGTGCATACCTTTTGAGTCCTGTTAAGGTAACTGTTGTACTTTTGAAAAATACTTGATGAGTTTGAAGACCTTTGTGTGTGTTGGCTTCTCTGGCCCATCTAAGTTTGTTGCTTGAAGGCTGGTACTGCCAAGCAGCCTGACAAACATGACAGGAAGGAGGGCACATTCCAGATTCCTGCTCACCAGCAGGACTCCTGGCAGCATCTACAGCCCTCAGTCATGGCTCCATATGAAACATCTGCCAACTCAGCTCCAAGAGAAATCCTTATTCAAAGGTAAATGCTGCTTTGTTGATATAATTGCTTCACCACCTCAATCGGTCAAGCATCAGAACACACAGCATCACACCTTCTGTAGCGTAATCAAGCATTAAAAGCTTGCTGCCAAATGCAGAAAGAGGAAGCTGTATGCAATGCAAGACGTTGAGGAGCTCCTTGTCAAAGAGGGGCTTGACCGTGGTCAGCCATTCACAGGCTCTGAGCAACACCTGGACGGCATGCTTCCCCTGGCAATCTTTGATGACACAGAGTATGAGTCCAGAGACCCTCAAGGCTGGGTGTGCAAAGAGCCTGGAGCTCCGGCAGCTCCTGGCAGGGTGGCCATGCCTTCAGACGACGGCAGCTATACATTCCAAGACTGTACGGTGCTGGACTACCATGAGCAGAAGAACACATACCTTGTGCAGCTCATGGTGCCGGGATACGGTTCAGGTTCAGCAACAATTCTCTCCCATTACTGTTGCAAGCTGTATCAGATACTTGTGGTGAATGTGATCAACGCATGCAGCATCCTTTGCATCATGGCTGATGCTGCACAATTGGATATTGCCTGCTTAGCCTACGCAGAAGGCTGTGATGTATGAAAGAGAGTGCTTGCGGTGAACCTAGTGTGATCCAGCTTGCGTCTCATGCTGCAGGTACAGCTGATATACCCATACAGGACTGGGTGCCCCGCATCAGGCTGTGTTTCCTGTCTGAGGATCCTGCTTTGTATGCAAAGAGGGTGGCTGTTGCTCACCAGAGCCGCATTGAGGCAGTAAAGGCCATGCGGTACCATCTGTGTGTAGACAGCATGCCAGCTGATGACATGCACTCCTTGTCAGTGGAGCAGATCAACCGAGTCTTGACGCTGGCTCTGAATTCCAAGTTCCTCAGGGTAAACCAGACCGCCTGCTTCAACAGTAGCACGCTGCCTTGATGGCTTCAGACATATTGCCAGTGCAGCTTACATGTACACATACGTTGTCCTGCAGGTATCAAGGTAGCGTGTTAGCCCATCTGCCATCAGCAGTGGCCAAGCTTATCTGCACTGCAGAGCATGTGACAATTGGATGATCGCTGCTGCTCATGCTGGTCTGACTATGACAGAAAGCCCAATTCTTCGTGCAACAGCCGGATGCAAGGGCGCTCTAGAGCATCCACTCCAGTGGATCGTATGCGTGCTGCAGGAGAGGCTGTCTGAGACCCATCCCTTGGTAAATGAAGCCATCACTGACTACGCCAGAGCCATGAACAAGATTACCTTTGACCATGCAGTCAAGACCAGATCCTCAGGAGTGTCAGGCCTAGCCATGGTTCCCTTAGACAGCTCCACTCATCAGAAATCGGAAGCACGGCAGGTATTTAGCGTGTCTCTTATGTTGTTCCTTGTGTTGATGGTCACACATTGCAAGTCAAAGCTTCAATTATGCACTGGCAGCGGAGCTTGTCAACTGCAAGAATGTGTCCCTGCAAGGCTTGCAACTGCAGGAGCAATTAATTCAGAGCCATGCAAATGCAGTATGCGTTTGAGACTGTCATGTCCTTGGCTCTGGACTTATCATCATTGCGTTCGAACTCTTTGGGGGCGACCTGTCCAGAAGCTGCTGTTGCAGGTGCCCCACTGTGCCAGTGTAGCTGTGCCTGCCTACAGTTTCCCTGAGAAGTTTTCAGGCTTCAGCTTCCTCAGCCTGCTCACCAAGGCTGAAGTCATTGCTGCCCTGGTGAAGGTCCGCGCTGAATGCAACAAGGTAAAATCCCCTCTCGTAATCAGTGTCAGAGTCAGTACATGCACTGCATGCAAGGAGCGCCTTTTATGCTCATTGCACCGGTCAAATATTACTATATCAGCTGAAGGGCAACAAAGCAAGCCAGTCTCTGCGACTCAAGCACATATTCTTGCATGCCGAGCCAGATGAAAATCAAATTTCAACTGGCTAGGCGATGGTATTACAGCTTCAAGCAGTCGGTTGCAGTGGCTGAGTGTGAGCGCAATGTGGGTACTGGCCTGCAGGTTGCCAAGATGAGTCTGTTCAATGCATGGTACACCAAAAGTACTGCCATTGAGGAGTTTGAGATAGCACAGAACCAGACTTTAGATCAGGCTGGCAATGGCCTCAGGGACAACTGGGTGACAGCTGTGCAGCTTGCCTTCAAATCCTCCTTCAAGGATGTTGGTAAGGGCTGCTGGGCAAATCTTACCAGTAACCGCATCTTGAGCACAGTAAGGCAGCAATATGAAATAGCTCATATCAGCAGCCTTTTCAAATACAATTTATCATATGCAATCTGCGCTGTCTGTGCAATGCAAATGCCCAACACTTGTATCTGCATTGCACTCTTGCACATCCAAGTGCAGTGGTATCTGATTCTTGAGTGCAAGCAAAGCTGCGTATGATGGGACTGCTTGATTAATTTGAGATTTTGCTCTTTTGCAGGCAAAGGCTGGTACAACCTGAACGAGAGCAACTATGAGACGCACTGCTTCAGCAAAATGAAGTCTCTTCTGGTTGTGACTCGTTTCATGATGGAAGACACTCTGCGCAGCCTGGTCTTGGATAACCACTCCAAATACGTGGCATTTGTCAATGCTGCCTGCAGCGCAAAGGTGATACTGCCTGCATTGCGTGTGCCAAAGAGCATTCAACTGCATTCAGAATTGTTGTTCATGAAAAAGGCAGCAAATATAGTGCAAAAAAACCTGCTCATGCTTTCAGCACAATGGCATGACCACAGAGCTTGGCATATGTCTCCTTCATACTCGTATTGGCTGTTGAAACCCAATGCAATGACCTTTACCAGGGTTGCTGTGCATTCAAAGAATGTGCTGTGTTGAGCTGGTGGCACCTGCAACAGCTGGCAATGGCCTCAATTCATCCAAACCCTGACAGTTGCAATGGATGTGTGCAGGTGACAGTTGTGGACACCAGCAATGTGCAAATAGTGTACCCTGCTGCCACAACAGCTTCCACTCAGAAGCCGCCACTGCTGGGACTGGAGCTGCAAGTGTCAGAGGGGACTAAGATCACCTGCAAAACAGACCTGGACAGCATTGTGCCTCGTATGTTGGCTCTGTTTGACAAGGCCATCACTGTTACCCAGGTGTGTTGGTAACGCCCAGCAGTGCGTTGTTACCAGTGAAGCAAACAGCCACAAAGCACGACTGCAGTGATGTTTCTGCATGAAGCAGCTCAAGCTAACCTGAGCCTTTGTGCAGCTTTGTTTGGGTCTGCCTGCCTGCCAGAGCAACGGTCAGCATGGATATCAAGTACGTCATGCAAAAAGAGACCCCAAGAAGTCTTGTTAGTCCTGACGCAGTCTCACTGGGTCTTGAAAACTTTGTTAAGGAGAGCTGTGTTGCAAAAGGATTGCTGCATTGTGATGCTGAGCTTTGAAGCCTCCTTCCAGACATACCTGGGTTGTCACAGGGCATTCCTCAGATGGAGCCTCTGGTGATGGAGGCAATCTCCTGGGCCTTCAAGCCTGTTCTGGAGTCCATACACCCACAGGAGTCGCAGGTTTTGGCCTTGCGCGAGAGCATTGCCTTCACCTTGACTGCTGCCTTGACACCAGTCAGGCAATATATTGCCAAGGCTCAAGCCTATGAGACCTGGCTGGCAGTGGACCCGACTGCTTATGTAGACGCCTTGCAGGTAAGCAATGACATACACCTTGTTCTGCTGTGTGGGGCCTAACAGCTGCAAGTTTGCAAGAAGCACGGCAGTCTACTGCCAAAGGTCACTGGCAGCAGCCACAATGCAGAGTCCTGCATCAGGCTTGTACGTGGAGTCCTGTATCAAAGATCAGTCAAGATGCACACCATGTAAGAGCCACCTTTTGTGATCAGATTATGAGTATGGTGTATTGTGCTGATGCTATGTTGCTGACATGGGCTGTCGATTCAGGCCAAAAGCGAGGAGCTCAACCTTTCTGAAGTGCAAGCAGAGATCAACAAGCACCAGCGTGAGCTGGCCGCCATGCAGTCTGCCTTGCCAGCTTCAGTCAATCTGGGGTTCACAGCACTGCAGCTTGCGAAGGTAGGCCTACAATGCTGTTGAAACGTTCTACCATATGCACCTTCAACAACATGATGCTTGTTCACAATATACTTGCCACCTGCGTATTCATCATGCACAGCATCGTTCTGTGGTACACGCAAGTTGACCCTGACATGGTGCAAGTTGTGATACATGGTGTAATTTAGCTGCAATAGGCCAGCACATACTCCCAACCATGTAAAATAGTCAATGTGCAGTGAGGAGGTGACCCTCGGTTGCAATGTCCCTGCCAGTTGCAGTTGCTGGGGCAATCGAATGAGTAAAGACCTTGCTGACCCTCGTTGATATCCTGCTGAAGGTGAGGGATTTGCTCATCAGCAAGAAGCAGCGCTTAATCCGATCCCTGAAAGAGGCATTGTCGCGCGTGCCGCGCCGCATTGTGGCAGCTGTGCCTGCCAAGTTTGGCGAGGTCGAGAAGAGGCTGCGTCTGAAGCCTAGTAACATAGAGGAGGTGGCAGACCAGCGCCAGTTCATAGACGCCTTGCCACGCAAAGTGGCTGAGCTGATTGCTGAGATGGATGCTGCACAGGTGCTGTCAATCTCTGTCTTATAGCCGTAAGCCTGAGCCTCACTCATTATGCTTGCATGAGTCAAAAACTTTTCCCAGCTTGCCTGTCGTGTGGTCATTCCATCTGCATCATTTATGAATGGCAGGTTTGTTGCAGCTCCACTGACACCACTGAAGCTGTGCATCAACAACAGCCCAGTGCTGCACGGTTATTGTCACACAGGCTTCTTTCCTTTGCACCCCAGCGGTGCTGCTGGCACCCAGCTGCCGTTGTGCAAGCTAGTGGACAGTTCATTGCACACACAACAGTTCTCTTGCAATACTGCTGCCGCCACCACCACCACACCGCCACCAACACCACCAACACCACCACCACCACCATCATTTCTATCCCGCAACCATCACAACATCACTGGACCTCACGGAGGCGCTGCACCCTGCTCTTTCCCCGTCGCCACCGCTGAAGCAACAGTTTCATACTCCAATACCTCCAGCTTGCGCTTAACATGCTCCCAGTTGCTGTTGCGCTTTGCTTGCTGGTCTGAATTGGCTGAAGCTTGATGCAGAGCTGGTATGGAGCGCTGGAGAATATGCGCTATTCTCTGCCAGATGAGGATGCCAGAGAAAAGGCCGCTGGAGAGGCTTGGCCCACTAGGATAGAGCGTTTTAAGGAAGCTGCCTTGAGTGTAAGCCTTCCTGTATGTTGGCTCAAATGTGCATGTGTGAGCATTGCAATGTCTCTATGACTAGGAATTGTAACCAGAGTGCTGTGCTGACACATTGTGACAGATGTGCTGACTGGATACTGCATTTCCCCCCTCCTGAACAGAGCTAGATCTGTTTGCTATGCTCACCCAATCATTTCACATTGTCAGGCTGATTGCGTCAACAACGTTTGGAGGCCTGAGCTTGCCTGAAAAGTCATAAGGGTGATACTGAATGTAGCTGTTGCCCAAGTGAGCGCATATGACTGGAACGTAAGGAGCATTGCTATCTACACATGTGTTGTGTGCAGGCATCAGAGGCAGAAACCAAGAAGTACGAAGAAGTGCAGCAGTCAGAGCAGGGTGCCTTCCAGGCCAGCATTGTTGACTTGGACCAGGCAGTTGCGTCGATGCAATCCTACACAGACATGTCTGCTGCAACTGATGTGGCTGAAGAGGTAACCTTACCGCCCACAGTTTCACATCATGCAGAACAAGGCTTGTTAGCTACCTGTCACAGAATCATGGCAAGTCCATATGCTGAATCGGCATGTTGTCATCAACTCAGCTTGCTCCTTGCACAGCACAGATCTGTGGCTAGGATCCTTAGAGGCCCACTGCACCGTGATGAAAGCACTGTGCTTCTTATAAATATATACATTATACATATATATTTTGTATAATATATTATATATATCATAAACATAGATATTACAGAAGGGCGCGTGCCCTACTGCACCATGCCAGAAGCACCAGACTTTATACCGCACACTGTCTTGCATTGCAGGTTTCAACTCTGGCTGCAAGGTTGAAGCAGGCTGAGAAAGATGCAGCTCTGTACAACAGCCGCGAGGCCTTGTTTGGGAAGCCTGCCACAGACTACAGCGAAGTTAGGAAGCTGGGCGAGAGCTTTGAGCCATATCAGCAGTTTTGGAGCATTGCAGCTGCTTGGAAGGTGTGCAGTAATACAATTATCTTGGAAACCAACAAACTTATTTCATACGTGATACTTGCTTGATACAGAGCCTCAAGCCGTGTCAGGTTTTATGAGTGATGACTTGCATCATGGGTTGTTGCTGCAATTGAAACCACGGCGCCTCTGACTGCTACCGCTGTATCAGCTGCCGAAAGCGTCGCACGCATGTCAATGCTAGTTGCGGTAACCTTGTGGTCTGAGCCTACCAGATGCAATTTATTTGTCCCTGGCATTCAGCCTGCATGCAGTGTAAGCACCTGAAGATCATCCTGCATGGTACAACAGAGAATGCTTTCTGGAAATGCACTTCTCACCACCCACTCACTCTTTTGGAATGCGACGCTGCATGTTTGATGCTCATGGGCTACTGCACTGCGCAGGAGCATCATGAAGCGTGGATGCACGATGCCATGAACAAGCTAGATGGAGAGGCAGTGGAGAAGGAAGTTGCCAGCAATGTGCGCACCATGCACAAGACTGGCAAGGCCTTTGCGCAACGTGGCCTGCAAGCCTATGCCACCAACTGTGAGACAATCAAAACTGAAATTGAGGAGTTCCAGAAAGTTGTGCCTCTGTTGGTGGTAAGCTCTTGTACAGCATGGCTATACTGGCATATTTGTTAGCGTTATGAGACATGCACCTTGTCAGCATGGCTCACACAAACAAGGCCACTTTTGTTGTCATTGCTTTTTCAAGGCATGCCGCTGTCCACACAGCTCACAGCCAGTGCAAACTTGGTGATGAGCCCTGCATATACCTGCCTCATCATGAGCCGGACAGCGTAACCACTATTATTATTGTTACTATCAAAAGTGGTGCAGATAGATAACCACAGTACAAACACCCGCACGCATAGCATCTGGCAGCACAGCTGCTGCTGTCTGCAATGCCCATCCTGTTTTAAGCGAGCATGTCGTACCTACAATTCAAGCAGCGCATGTACATCGTTGTCAAGATTGTCTGCTGGGCTTTGCGTTGTAAATACTTCCTTTAGCATTTGAAGTTGCAAGCATGCAGGCTTTGCGGCAGCCAGGCATGCGGGACCGGCACTGGCAGCAGCTGTCTGAGCAGCTGGGCATGACTCTCAAGCCAGACAAGGACTTTGTCCTGTCCAAGGCTCTGGACATGCACTTGATGGACCACCTGGATACCATACAAAAGGTGCCTTTCTCCATGCATGCCACCAAACTTCTGCATTCACAACTGCTATATGCTGTCGCTTCACACAGTTGGTTCAACATCAGCCTTCCATCAATGTACATGCTGTACCAAGAAAGCGTGCAGAGATCTCGGCCTCACTTATCGAACAGCAGCCCAGTGTTATGCCAGCAGAGTTCAGCTGCAGCTCAAGTCCTTACAACGTGCTTTGAAGTGACAGGTCGAACAGATATCTTGTCTCTGCAAGTGGTATGCTGGCTGCAGGTGTCTGAGATAGCAGGCAAGGAGTCCAGTATTGAGGTGGCCCTGGACAAGATGGCCGCTGAATGGGCTACTGCAGAAATCACTGTCCTGGAGTACCGGGACACTGGCACTTTTGTCATCAAGCTGGATGAGGCTGTGTTGCAGCAGCTGGATGACCACATAGGTGCGCGCCCTCTGCAAGCAGTCAGCCAGTGCATCTGGTATCAGATGTCACAATCTTGCAACTTTGCCCAGCATGTTACAGTGATTAGTGTGCCCTACTATGGTTGCACTTTGCGGATGGTAGTCCATTGACACTAGCCTGCACTGCCTCATTGACCAGTTTCCAAATACTTCTGCAGAAGCTGGTACATGTACGCCAGGCTTTACTTGATCTCAAGCTACTGTTTCTTTGCTGTTTGTGCATAGCGCTGTCCACACCATCGCTGTCTGCGGTGACATCAAACATGATGGCCTTCATGTTCCCCACTGTCAGCTTCACAGCTTAACTTCACGTTTTTCTCAGTACACTCTTGGCAGACAAGCATGCCTGGGTCTGCTTGCAGTCATGACACAAAGCATGGCGTTCAGCCCCTACAAAAAGCCCTTTGAGGAGCGGCTGATGCGGTGGGAGGCCCAGCTGAGCCTGGTCAGCGAGGTCATAGATGAGTGGCTGGCGCTGCAGCGCGCCTGGATGTACCTGGAGCCCATCTTCAGCAGCCCAGACATCCTGCAGCAGCTGCCTCAAGAGGGCAAGAAGTATTCTTCAGTCGACCGCATCTGGCGCAAGGTCAGTGCTGCCAGCAATGACACATCTTTGGCTGGCCTGTTGACCCCTACATACCAAGGCAAGGGTAGGTCCTGACCCATCAGGACCCATGTGTGATCATTGAAGGTCGGACAACTGTGAGCAGAGCCAGCATGGTCTGACTTGCCATTGTTGTGTGCACAGAGGTGTCTGTGTCATCAATGGAAGGATTGGTCGCATCTTCCGTGTTGCCTGCTTCATTCCTTTACAAAACACGTGTCTTCCCCTAGTATCAGGTATGTACAGCCCTGGGTAACTCCCTGTATGAGGTCCTGTTCTGCTTGTTGTCCTCCAAAGTTGCAATCAGCCGTGACGAAGCCCCAGTATGATATCAGTATTGGGCTGACCTCCTGAGGTGTTTGTGCAGACCATGCAAGCTGCTAAAGCTACTCCTGGTACTCTGAAGATGTGCGGCAGCCAAAAGCTGCTGGATCAGCTTACAGAATGCAATAAGCTGTTAGAAAGTGTTCAGAAGGTATGTGTAGCCCTGCTTTTGCGCTCAAATGCCTGCAGCGCATAACAAGAGCATCTCCTGTGTAAAGTGTGTGTTGTTGCTGCACCATGCAAGTGTTTGGACATGCCTGTTTGATTGCCTTTTCTATAGCATCATCAGATGACAGCACTTATCACTACTTGGCTCAAACTACCAGCAATGGGACATCATGCTCTTTTCTTTATCAGAACTCTCACCAGCTTACTCTCCCGCACACACTGGTTATCTGTCCTTGCAAGCCAGATGTGTGATAAGTCACAACTGGCTCCACACCCTGGACTGTACATTGCTAAATGAAAATGAACAAATGCATGTTGACCATGCATGTTCTTCCCTTATCTTTGCTCTGTCATATGCATACAACTGACAGTTGGCAACTGCATACCACGCAGCTTCCTTGCGCAAAGGTATGTCCTGAATGTAGTATCTGATTTGCAGAACAAATTTTGATGTCACTGCAGGGCCTGTCTGACTACCTGGAGACCAAGCGCCTAGCTTTTGCTCGCTTCTTCTTCCTGTCCAATGATGAGCTTCTGCAGATACTGAGTCAGTCCAAGAATCCACTTGCTGTGCAGCCCCATCTGCGCAAGTGCTTTGAGGTGAGGCCTTGCATGCACAACACGCACGCATTCTATGTGGGTGACAACTGCGCGACATACACACAGCATGCGTTCCTGACAAGCAGCCGGTACAGCACCACCTACTTCAAACATTCCAGCTCTGTGTTGATGCTGCATCCATGCTGAGTCATGCTGCCTCCATGCTGAATGCCACAATGACTGGCTAGGACCTTTACCAGTGAGCTACAGTTCTGATCCGAGCAATTGCACAGCTGCTTACGGGTACGGTTGCTCACAGCTAACACGGTGGTTTGCAGGCCATTGAGTCACTGGACATCAGCGACAGCTTGGATGTGACAGCAATGACATCAAAAGAGAAGGAGCGTGTGCCCTTTGATAAATCCATGCAAGCTTCAGGTCAGCCCTTGTCCTTGTAGCTGCTTCGTCAGTGCCTTCATCAGTGCATGCATCACTGCCAAGGTATGGTCAGGCGCAACCACAAGCCATTACAGCAGCCCTCACCGTTTGATCTCATCAGTCAGTGATGTCACCAGTTGGGGATCCCATGATATGCATCATGGGGATCAGGTTGCATGGTCACGCAGATTAGCTTTTCTGGGACCTCATGCATCAAACACTGCCATACATGTCTCAATACAGCTGGCTGTCCCAAATGATGTCAAGGCCTCAGATGGAGCATTGCCAGACTGAGCGCGTGAGCTGACTGTGCACGCAGGGCCTGTTGAGTTGTGGTTGGGTGAAGTAGAGAGGCGGATGAAGTCAAGCGTGCGTGCCCAGACCCAGGCGTCACTGGTGGACTACACTACCAGGCCCCGCCCTGACTGGGTGCGCAAGTGGCCCGCCATGGCAGTGCTCGCTGTCTCTGCCATCTGCTGGTCCCAGGTGAAATGTGTGACTAAGTGTACTGTATCACAGCAAGTTTCTCGATCGACAAGTAAACAACGCACTTGCTTCTTGCCCAGGCTGACATTGCACACAGCATCATGCACTCAATTAATTTCTTGTGAAGCAGCTTCAACAGCAGTCTGCTCTGCTCAGCCATGCTTTGGCTTGGTGTCCAGCAGTAAGTCTCAGCGGCACTCAGCTGGCACTACAGCAGTCATGGCGTTGTTTCTACCAAGTGAGGCAGGGTGTTGGCTGAGGCAGGATTCATCAGCACCTCTTGTGATGCGTCAACTCAGCGCAAGTTGCATCATGGCTTCGTGGCCCTGCATGTACAAAGGTTGTGCAAACCCCGCCAATGCTGGATGCAGTGACCATGTGTGCATCTGTATTTGTTGCTCACTTCGTTATGTGCTGCATTGCACAGATGGTAGAAGAGGGCATCCGGGCAAGCAGTGTCCCAGCTGTGCTGGACAAATGTGTCAATGACCTGCTGGACCTCACTGACCTGGTCAGAGGAAAACTAGGGGTACAGGTAGGAGTCCCCCCAGCTGGTTCAAGTCACATCAATCAGTTCACCAATGTACATTTCCTGTCTTTAGGACAAATCATGTATAATAGGCATTGGCCATGAACCATGCTGGACATGCACCGTATATAAATGCTGCCCATGCAACAGTGTGCACAAAATGCACCTGCTCAAAAGCTGATTGATTCTGTCGTTGCTTTGCTCTGTAACCATAGATCAGCATTTAACCGATGTCCTGAACAAAAAGTGATTCCCAAAGGCTGCCGTACAACTTACTTCAACGTCAATGGTCTGCAGCTCCACTGGGCTGGGCGCAATGATGATGCAGCACTCTGTGTCTGGTATTCTCATACCTTGAAACTGTTGTTGTGTGCTGCAGGACCGGCTGACCTTGGGTGCTCTGATCACTCTGGACGTGCATGCCCGTGATGTTGTGCAGCAGCTTGTGGATGCTAATGTGACCCACACCACCGACTTTGAGTGGGCCAGCCAGCTGCGATACTACTGGAGAGACAATGTGTGGGTGGAGATGGTGCAGGCCTGCATTGCCTATGGATACGAGTACCTTGGCAACACTCCAAGGTAGGCCCAGTAAGCAAATCAGAAGCATGTTCAGGCTTTGCATACGTTCATGATTCATTCGTTGAATATGTGTCTGCCTCTGGAGTCAGCTAAATACAGTCCTGAGTAGCTCCCTGTATGAGGTCCTGATCTGGCAGTCAGCGTACCAACAACAACATGTTTTGATTTGTCCATCATGGGCTAGATGTGTTCTAAGCCAGACTGGACAATCTTAAACCAACCTGTGCAAATATGACCAGGGCGTGTTTGGCCTTGAACTTGACAGACCCAAAGTTGCGTAGGGTTTGCATGCAGGGCGCTGCTTACTTCAAGCATGCTATGACTTCATCAAGCCTTTCACTTTGAGATGTACTGCTGACACACTGGTGACGGCAGTGACATCGCAGGACCATAAGCATGAGCTATGCATGACATCACTAAACTCACCGCCTCATGTTCAAAGCATCCATATGCACACCAACCCAAGTCCAAACTACACACAGGGCAGCCAAACAGCCATGCATATGCACTGCTATCCAAGATTTCTCCTCAAAACAGACTAACCTGTTGCTAGTCCCCAGGCATTCCTGAGTGTTACATTACACTATGGAACGGTCACATTTCTGTATCCCAAAGAGCCATTTGCTAACACGTACTGGCGCTGCAGGCTGGTGATTACACCTCTCACAGACAGATGCTACATCACCCTGATGTCAGCCATGCACCTCAACCTGGGGGGCGCGCCAGCTGGCCCTGCTGGCACTGGCAAGACTGAAACCACCAAGGACCTGGCCAAAGCCCTCGCCAAGCAGTGCGTGGTCTTCAACTGCAGTGATGGCCTGGACTACATTGCCATGGGCAAGTTCTTCAAGGTGTGTGCGCATTCCAGTCATCATGCGTGATGCCAGGATGTCCAGCGAGGGTGTTTGTCGTCAGCATAACGTCTGGCTAGGCTGATTTCTTGCGTATATGGTATGTTTGTACATTGGCATGCACATCAAACTACACACACATGTTGGTTCTGCCTTTTGTCACTGCCACCGAGCCTTCGGCCATTACATACCTTGCATGTGACTCAGGTCTGGCGTGGCCACCCAGCAACAATGAAGTAACACTCTGCACAGATGCATAGCCTCTCAACTCTTGCGGTGTCTTGAGCGCATGGCCACAAGCAAGCAAGGTTGGTCACATCGCACGCACTTACAGGGTTTAGCATCTTCTGGGGCGTGGGCCTGCTTTGATGAGTTCAACCGCATTGACCTGGAGGTGCTGTCGGTGGTGGCCCAGCAGATCCTGACCATCCAGCTGGCCATCCAGGCCAAGGTCAAGCGCTTTGTCTTTGAAGATACAGAGATTGAGCTGGACCCTAGCTGCACAGTGTACATCACCATGAATCCAGGCTATGCTGGTCGCTCTGAGCTGCCAGACAACCTCAAGGCACTCTTCAGGTATACATGCGTATCACACGGTGCCTGTGGACCGTCATTGAAAACATACTGCTTGTATCGTCGATTTTCTCCCCAGCCTTACTGCAAGACATTTTGAGTTGTGTGCAGAGAAGCACCTTTGCACAGACACTGCCATGAGCCAATCACAGCACCAGTTGCAGTAATGTGAAGACCCTGCCTCAAAAGGGCTGCACAGGGCAGTTGCCCTCCTTGCCTTGTGTCTTTTGCATGGCACGTCACTGCATCATGGAAGTGTGCAACGCCTCCTCACCTCTTCACAATCTCTTCACACCGGCAAAAAAGCATAGTGCCACATTCTTTGTGCAGGCCGTGTGCTATGATGGTGCCGGACTACGCTCTCATTGCCGAGATCTGCCTCTACTCCTATGGCTACCGCAATGCCAAGCCCTTGGCCCAGAAGATGGTGGCCACCTTCAAGCTGTGCTCAGAGCAGCTCTCCGCTCAAGACCATTATGACTATGGCATGCGAGCGGTCAAGAGTACAATCACTGCCGTGGGTAATCTGAAGAGGGATCACGCTGAGGACGGGGAGGAGGTGCTGCTGCTGAGAGGGCTGAGGGATGTGAATGTCCCCAAGGTCTTGGCACATGATCTGCCGCTTTTCGATGGGATCATAACAGACTTGTTCCCAGGAGTGCAGCCTCCCAAGGTCAGGGCTATGGCATGCTCAGTGATAAACGTGTAGTGTAGTCACTCTGTTTCTTGGAAGCATCCTCACATGACTATCAGCTTTTGGCTGCTGCTTGGCCTTGACGTTTGTCAGCGTCATCTACTCGGCCTGTCAAATGATTTATAGACCGCCACACCTAAAATGGCCATGTATAGATCGAGTAGAGACTGTGTACGCCTGTACTGGCTTATCGGCAGCCATCACACAAGACTTACCTAAAAATGATGCAATAAGGCAAGGAGGTAAACTGCTGGGGTCGCAGCATACAGACAGAAATTGCGCAATGCACAAGCCAAGCAAGATAGAGACAGCTGTGGGATTGGTCGTAGGTGGACTATGACGATCTGCTACAAGCGCTTGGGGAGTCCTGCCAGGAGATGGGCCTGCAAGCAGTGGACAGCTTTGTTGCCAAATGCATCCAGCTGTACGAGACCACACTTGTGCGGCATGGCCTTATGCTTGTGGGGCCCACAATGGGCGGCAAGACAGCCTGTTACCGGGCGCTGCAGAAGGTGACACGCATGAGTGCTTGGAGCTTGCATGGTTGATGGCAAGTTGCATTCATCATGAGTATCAGCTGTGGCTTGTCCTGAGGATCTGCTGTGCACGCCATATGGTTGCATGCTAGCTCTGAAAGGCTTGGAAACCACTTTGGAGAAGCTGGCTCATGCATCAGATTGTACTGCTGCATGTACTGCATAGACCATGCTTAGCAGACACGAGTCACTAAGACCAGTGCCTGCTCACAGTCATACATCTGTACCAAGAAGTCTTGACAATCAAGAGGAGCAGGCTTGCTTGCTGTAGCTATGGTACCACGTTTAATGCTAGACACCACAAGCCCAAGCTTGCTGTGTCAACTGCCAGGCCATGACAAGGCTGAATGAGACAGGCCGCTTTGAGAAAGTGCGAGTGGTGGCCCTCAATTCAAAGTCCATCACTATGGGCCAGCTGTACGGGGAGTTTGATGATAACACTCACGAATGGACTGATGGCGTGCTGGCAACTTACATGAGGGAGTGCTGCGCTGACACACGCCCAGACAAGAAGTGGATCATGTTTGATGGCCCTGTGGACGCCATCTGGATTGAGAACATGAACACGGTCAGCCATGTTTGATGGCATGCATTCCGTGAAAACCTGCTGTGTCTCTTTGAAGTTGCCCTGAAGTGCTGTCGCCATCAGTATGTAATAACATACATTCCATGTCCTGTTCTATGTCTATTACAGCTCTTTCACAGCATCTGTGCCTGCCGTTGCAGCAACTTTACCCTTCTTGTTGTCTATAAGATGGACAGAGTCTGTGGGTGTTGCTAACCTGAGCGTCTGATGGGCAGGTGCTTGATGACAACAAGAAGCTGTGTCTCGTCAGTGGAGAAATCATCCAGCTGAGCGACTCCATGACCATGATGTTTGAGGTTGAAGACTTGGCTGTTGCCTCGCCTGCTACAGTGAGCCGATGTGGCATGGTGTACATGGAACCCACCTCTACTGGTCTTCAGCCCCTTGCCACTTCGTGGCTCGACACCTTACCCCCAGGTACATCATACCCTGAATGTCTCACAAAACATTGCACTACTTGATGCATCCTTGTGCTCCTTTTGACAAGTTGACAACTTGCTGCATGCTGTCAATCCGATTGTGGTGATGCATTGCTCACCAGCAATACTGACCTTGAGACTCAACCCACCCCTGGTGAGCATGCAAGCTGTGTTGCTGAACAGGTGCAGCAGAAGGTAAGGAGCTACTGGGCAAGCTGTGGCTGGACATTGTGCCAGAAGCAGTCCATTTCGTACGCAGGCACCTGAAAGAGCCTGTTGCTACTGTTGACAATGCTCTGGTGGCATCCTTCTTCAGCATCATGGATGCACTTCTCAAGCCATATGTCAGGTACAGACTAAGTACATGTCCATGTAAAAGCAGATCATCACTGTGAGAGCACGTGTGTGGTTGCTCTTTGCACCTTAGCGGCTGAGTAGCAAGTCTTTGATTTAGCACTGTGTTGATGTTGTCACACTTGCAATCTCACGCTCCTGTCCAAAACAAAATGTTGGCTGGCATCCATGCTGGCTTGCACCTTCTGAAATGCTTACTAAAGGCCTTACTTGGCTCACAGATGCGGCACACAGTCTCCATCCCAAATGGCTTTTGCTCCATTTCCTTTACAGGCAAGAAGGCCAGGAGCCACTGAGTGTAGAGGACGTGGCGCAACTCAAAGCAGCGCTGCCCAGCTTCCTGCTTTTTGCCATCACCTGGAGCGTGGGAGCCTCCTGCGACAAGACAGGCCGCATTGCCTTTGACATGTTCCTCAAGAGCAAGGCTGCTGGTAGGCTTGTTTGACCCTCGGATGCGCACTGTTGTGCCTGTGTCAATGCACTGCATTCTGGCATACTCATGTGCACTGCTCAATTCCAAATCACACGATGTTGGTCATGTATGAGGGTTGTTTGAGGTTGTGTCTGAGGGCTGTTTGATGAACAGCACAGCTGGGACATACACAATCGTTGAGCATGACAGTGTCAACTCAAGATGAAGCCAGCTAGCGCCTCGCTCAAGCTTGAAGCCACAGCAGCAGCCTCCTTCAATTATGTCTATTTGGTCTGCAGCCTGCTGCCCAGCTGGCTTCTATTCCAGATTTAAACATGATACTGACTGCTTTCTGGTGATTTTTTGTGCAGGGCTGAAGGCTGCAAAATCTGCTGTGTGGCCGTCTGAGAAAACCATCTACGACTGGTGCTACAGTCATGAGACGGCTGGCTGGGTAGACTGGATGGCTACCGTCCCTCCATATGTACCAGATCCAGATGCCTCCTTCTCTCAGATCATTGTTCCCACCAGCGACACAGTGCGCTACAACTACCTGCTGAAGATTCTGGCTCTAGCAGGAAAGCATGTGCTGTTCGTCGGTGAAACCGGGACAGGTAAGTGACCCTTTCAAGGTCACACTATACAAGCTGTTGCCTTGTGTCTGCCTGCTTGTGCTGTCTCCTGCTGTAGTTCTTGTAGACAATGGCATGAGTGAGAGTGCAGATCTGTTGAATGCATGCGGTGTGTGTCCTTGAACATTGCCCTTGCCTGACTAGCATGGTAGACACGTCTTGACATACGTACGACACACCTGTCCTGGCTCTCCAGCCTTCACCACCGTATCATACTGCACAAAAGTGCAATTGTTGAGACACTCTTCATCTATGTACAACGTACACTGTCCATGTTGCCCGTCCATGCGCGCAAGTACAATTTCACCCAGGCCTACTCATCTGTATTTGAGCCACAGACTTGTTCCTGCAGGTAAAACACTGAACATCACACAGCAGCTGACGAACGGTCTGCCAGTTGAAATGGTTCCAGTCTTCCTGACCTTCAGCGCACGCACCAGCGCTAACCAGACACAGGACATCATTGACTCCAAAATGGACAAGAGGCGCAAGGTGAGCCAAACCCACATCCCTCTGCCCCCCCGCGGTTCCCCCCCCTGCTTCTCCCACCTCAACAGCTTTCCACCCATGCTGTTAACTCAGTCTCCCTTGTGCAAACAACAGTAATCTGGCATTGTTCTGTGCATGCAGGGTGTGTTTGGGCCTCCTGCAGGTCAGAAATATGTCATTTTTGTGGATGACCTGAACATGCCACAAAGGGAGAAGTACTTTGCCCAGCCTCCAATTGAGCTGCTGCGCCAGTGGATGGATCACAAGGTACTTCTGCAATCTGAGTGTGATACTGCTGCAACCCAGCATAGCAGCACTGCTTCTTTGATTTTTGCAAAATGCAAGTATCAGCTGTCTAGGATGACTGCTCAATTCCAGGGCAATTGATCAAATGCCTTGGATCAGCCACCAGACTGAATGTCATTACCTCCAGCTGGCCATGCTACTATGCTTGGCACCAGCATTGATTAGCATCAAACATGCATTGTGTTGCACAAGCAAAAGCTTGGAGTGGTGTGCTTGAGACAGCCGTACAAGTTCTGTGCTCAAAACAGGAAGAACTGAGCAAAAAGAACGTGTACAATGCTGCAGGGATGGTATGAAAGGAGGCCACCATGCGCCTTCAAGCAGATCATTGACACCCAGTTTGTGGCGGCCATGGGGCCCCCAGGGGGCGGGCGTAACCCCATCACCAACCGCCTGCTGCGCCACTTCAATCTGTTGGCCATGACTGACATGTCTGACGAAAGCTGCCGCCGCATCTTCACCACCATCTTGGGCTCTTTTGTGAACAAGTACTTCAATGAGAAGGTGCCTGACTCATGCACAACATTGCTTGCCTGGTTGCAGCCTTTGTATTTTCACACCTGCCAGCCTTGTCCTGCATGCAGATGAGCACCCAGTGAGGATGACAGCTCTTAGCGTGCTCTCTAGTTCTGTCTTTTGGCACCTGATCAGTTCAGGATGCATGCTTTGATCAACAGCAAGTTGTTGCCCTCAGCCACCTTTACATACCGTCCTGTCCACATTTGGAACCATGGCATGCACCAGCTGACACTTATGTTTTTAATGAACAACTGCACATGAATAGTTATAAGCATCTTCCTCTGCTTGCATGATTCTGTTGTGGTGAGTTTCAAAGTGACATCAACAATGCTTGCCATGCTCAGGTAGGCGCAGCAACAACAGCGGTGGTGGACAGCACCATCGAGGTTTACAACCAGATCCGGGAGCAGCTTCTGCCCACACCGTCAAAGCCCCATTACACCTTCAATTTGAGAGACGTGGCGAGAGTCATTCAGGGCGTCATGCGGGCTGACCCCAAAACCACCACTGAGCCCTGCCACCTTACCTTGCTATGGCTGCATGAAGCTCACAGGGTTTTTGCTGATAGACTCATCAATGCAGACGACACTCAGTGGTTCAGGTACAGCGTCCATGCCTGTGATCCGGTGGTGACTTGCTGTTACATTAGCTGCTGGGTTATGTATGCAGCTGTATCAGCAGCATCTGCATACAAAGTATACCCCTGTGCACATTGCAAGGCGTCCTCTTGCTCAATGGTGTCTAGACACTGCCAGATTTAAACACAATACAGGCATGCAGACAATGCTGTTGCATTTGCATGCACGAGCAGGCTGACTCACCAAGCACCGGTCCCGAATTTGCTCATGCAGAGATCAAACCAAGATCCTGCTGGGCAAGCACTTCAACTCACCGCTACAAGAGGTTCTCACAACAGATCGACTGGTGTTTGGGGACTACCTGGTCCCAGGGGCAGACCCTAGAGTGTACACTCAAGTCACAGATATGGAACGCCTAGTCAAGGTATGCTGCATCATCCATACCATGCCAGAGCTGCACTGTTTCAAACATCCTCATACAGCTATGCAGACCTGCTTAGAGAACACACTCTCCCGGCACACAGACACCATCAACTCATGCAAAGCAGTCAACAGCAGTACACTGCCAGATCATTGGATCTTTTCTACAAGAACAGGTACAAAAACACTTTTGTCTCAGCTTCTTGTAGTGTTTCACCCCTTTATGTACCCATAAATTTCAGCACTTCTGCTTGATATATCTCATGCTTGTTACACTTTCGCTAAATCCTTTTCATCACATTCTCTTTGTAAATCTAACTATTCTCAAGAAATCTTAATTGCACCTGTAATGGTAAGGCAATTAGACTGTGGTTGCCATGCAGGTGGTGGAGGAGTACCTGGAGGATTACAACAGCGCTAGCAGCGCACCGATGCGTCTGGTCATGTTCCTGGATGCTGTGGAGCATGTGTCAAGGGTGAGCAGGGTCATTCGCCTACCCCGAGGCCACGCCCTGCTGCTGGGGGTGGGTGGCAGCGGCCGCCAGAGCCTGACCCGCCTGGCAGCCCACATGCAGGACTTTGAGGTGTACCAGATCGTGATCTCCAAGGGGTAAGATGCTATGCTGCTTCAGAGGCTTGTGGTCACTGGGACCTACAGCTGTCCTGGCCCTGCATGGTGGTCGGATCGCACTAACATCATCCTGGGCTGCAAAGCCTGGGATGCGTATAATGGGCTCTGGTATTTCCCATGAGCAATGCGCATGATGCGCTATGCAGTTTTCATATGCAACACGTATGATGGGCTCTGCAATGCCCATGACAAGCCGTACCCGTTTACTACACATGCTTTCAATGCTGCAATGCTGAAGCAGGTGACAATGCATGCAATGTGCGCAAGGCAGGTAGAATGTGTGCATATCGATCTTTGAGAAGGGCAATCACAGCCAACTCGGCTAGCATACAGGTATGGGAGAAATGAGTGGAGGGATGACATGAAGAAGCTTCTGAAGCGTGCTGGGCTGGAAGCAAAGCAAACTGTATTCCTCTTCACTGACACCCAGATCATTCACGAGACCTTTCTGGAGGTGGGCATTACATTGAACACCTGGAGTTCCACTCAAATGGTTTTGTCACAAAAGGGTACACTGCATACCTGCGCAGCTCGTGGTCATCAGTCTGTTCCAGGAGTCTGCATGCAATGCAGGTGTTGTATCACTGAACATGCAACACTGGGTGTTGTAGTTATTGCTTTGACAGGTCAGTCGTAGTGAGCCCAGGACTGCGTTTTTCCTGTATACTTTTCTCTGTACAGTTGCGTCACGGTGAGGAAGCCTGCAAGCTGAGCTGCTTGCTCCCACATGACTGGACAACAGGGCAGTTTTCATGACAGTTTATGTCTAGGAGGGTCATCTATCTCCCCAGTGACAACTTTCTCACAATTGCTTCATTCGTGTCAGCTGCCGCTTTCATAGATACAGTCAAATGTTTGGGCAGCTTGCTAGCCACGCTGCAGTCAATGACACAGCAGCAACCAAGCAACAGCTGCTGGCTCTGTATACAGGACATCAACAACATCCTCAACAGTGGAGAGGTGCCTAACCTGATGAGGCCCGAGGACTTGGAAGAGATATCTGGCATCATTCGGCCTGTTCTGCAAGCTCAAGGGCGTGCTCCCACAAAACTAGCAATCCAAGCTGCTTTCGTAGACAGGGTTCAGCAGCACCTGCACTTGGTGCTCTGCATGTCTCCGGTTGGTGATGCTTTCAGGTGATCATATACCTGTAACTATATACCCTCATGACGTCGCGTATGCACATACCCCAAATCAAACTCCTGGCAATGTCTTCCAGTAGCTTTTGTTGAGTTGGCACCTTGTAGTGTATCCAGGCTCAAACTGCATTGGCAGCATCATCTGAACCCTTGCGTGACCTGACAGACGCATTTGCCAGCAGTCGTGCAAACTGTCACAGACGAGGTGATGGAGGCAGTCCAAAGCTTGTTGAGGTTGCTGACAGGGAAAAGCATGTGGTGCAGGCAGCGGTTGCGCATGTTTCCAGCACTGGTCAACTGCTGCACTATAGACTGGTTCCGGGAGTGGCCTGCAGAGGCACTGGCATCAGTTGCCACCTCCTTCTTTCAGGTCACCCACTTACATTCCCCTGCAATACCTGCAGTCCCTATCACCGTCTTTATCAGCATGGGGGTGCTTTATCTGCCTGCCTGGGTCATCAGCTTTGTGGTCACACTGTCACAGCTCATACCTGCAGCAAATCATGGAACTAGCCGTCTTATCATTGGCATTGGCAGCTGTTGTGCAGCATGCACACTGGATCAGACTCTTGCATGGAGAACTGGCCTCTGCTCTGCTCTCTCAATCCCTCCAGGGGATGCTCTGCTCTGTCATGTGCACGACAGCAAGTCGAGGCCTTGCTAGCACACAGTCCACACACTATCCACAGAGCTTCTGTTGACAAACATCAGCACAACCACTGCCTATGTGTGCCTACAGGAAGTGCCTCTCAACAATGAGCGCCAGCCTGACTTGCAAACAGGTGTCATTGCCTGTTGTTCAGCCATCCACCAGTCAGTGGAGCGCAACTCAGTGCGCTACTTTGAGGAGCTGAGGCGCCACAACTATGTAAGAACAAGCAGTTTGAACAGATTGCCGATGGCTCCTTTTGTACTGATGTCCATCTTGCTGTCCATCACGTAGTCTGTCACTTGCAAGGTCACACGTGCTAAGGCATGCAGCAGCATTATGCATCATACTAGCAATCCAGCAGCAAGCACAAGGAGCAGCAGTCTCTTCAGGGAAGGTATACACAGCCATCCTTACCTAACTGCTGCTATACTCCAGGTGACGCCAGCCAGCTACCTAGAGTTGCTGACAACTTTCATCAAGTTACTGGCTGAGAAGCGTAAGGACATTGGCGTGAGCAGGCAGCGCCTGGAAGCTGGCCTGACCAAGCTGCTCACCACAGCAGCCCAAGTTGAAGTCATGCAGGTGAAGCACCATCTGCATCATATCGAGTGCTGCGTCTTCCAGTGTGCATGTGCATCAAGTGGCTGCACCATGGGTTGGTGACGCTAGGTGCAGGCTGGCCAACCACTGCTGGTCAGTATATGCAGTCATCATCCTCTCACAGGTTTGCTTCCTGTTGCTTTTGGCCACATCTCCACCTGTGCTGCTGAACTGCCAACCAATGTGCCTGCTGCATCTGGCCAGTTTTTATGCATCATCACAAAACGTTGCGAGCATGCCATTGCCAAACAAGGTTGCTTGTGGTCCTTCTGGCTATAAATGTGGCCCTTCTGGCTGCAACGGTGGCCCTTCTGGCTGCAAATGTGGTCCTTCTGACAGCATGTGTGCGCTGCAGGCTGAGCTGCGGCAGCTCCAGCCAGTGCTGGAGAGGACCGCGGTTGATGTGGAAGCCATGATGCTGCGCATCACTGCCGACAAGAAAGAGGCTGCTGCCAATCAGAAGGCAGTGGCACAGCAGGAACAAGAAGCCAATGAGCAAGCTGCTCGGGTTAGTGGCAAGCTGCTCTTGCCAATGCAAACCGCCCTGATCATGCCTGACTTGCATATGAGAAACATATCAGTGGTCCTGTGTACAGGGATCGTCACCTCTGAATGGTGGTATATAACATGCATCATTGATCTTCCTTGTAATGTTCATGGCACAGTGACTCTTTGTGACGCCATGGCCTTCCACTGTCAGGCTGTCCCCTGACTTGTGTCCAAAAGACCTTTTGTTGGGCTGACAGGCCAAAGCAATGGCAGATGATGCTCAGCGGGACCTTGACGAGGCCCTGCCAGCACTGGAGGCAGCCACAGCCAGCCTGGAAAACCTGTCCAGGAATGATGTGGTGGAAGTCAAGTCCCTCTCGAATCCGCCTGCTGGAGTCAAAATGGTCATGGAGGTCAGCTCATTGTCACCCCTTCTGGCAGCTGCAGCATGATTGCAGCTTGCTCACAGGAATTGCCTGTCTTCATGGGCAGCATCAACGCAACTTCCAAGCAGGCTGGCGGTCTTGAGCGCCTGCCTGCAGTAGAACACAAGCACTTGAGATATACGAGCTCTGCTTCTGTCATGCTATGCTGCCATGGCTACTACAGGCAAGCGCTCTTAGTGACCACAGCATCTTTGTGCAATGCAGCACCGTGTCCAAATTTCCGACTAGACACTGGCAGATGTGAGGCATACAGATAGACTCATACGGCAGCCTGTTGATTTGTATTGAAGGCCTGCTGCATCATGTTTGATGAGAAGCCCAAGATGGTGGATGACCCGGCCAAGATGGGCAAGAAGATGCCCAGCTACTGGGATGCCGCCAAGCGCCTGCTGGCTGACCCCACCAAGTTCCTGGACAGCCTCATCACCTTTGACAAGGACAACATCAAGGATGCCATCATTCAGCGCATCCAGCCCTACATTGACATGGAAGAGTTCACACCTGAAGCAGTGGCCAGGGTGAGGTCTTGGCCTGCTACAGCCTCAGCCTTGTTGTCTTGCTTTCCTTACACTGTGACCTTTGTCTTCTTTGCTGTGTGATCAGACATGTTGGCTGGCTGAATCATCGTAATCTCTCTCTCTCCCTCTCCTGCCCACTTGCTTCATAAAGCAGCAAATGCTCCGCAGCAGGAACACTGCCATGCACACACGCCAGTGTGATGCATTGCAAAAGCCTGTTTGCTGATGGGACTTGTCCAATCATGCAAGGTCAATGCACAATGTCATTGTTCCCAGCTTTCACCAAAGCTGGCAAAGCACCAAAAGACTGTTTATAATTCTGGGTGATAGTCTCTTTTCTTGCTAGACTTGTCACCAAACGCTTCACAAACCAGCATGTGATGCAGCAACACTAGCCCCAGCCCCGGTTCCTCTGCTCACCATAGCTGACTATACTGTGCAGGTGTCCAAGGCTTGCACCAGTATTTGCATGTGGGTGCGTGCCATGTACAAGTACCACACAGTGGCTCTGAGCGTGGCACCCAAGAGGGCAGCCCTCGCTCAAGCTCAGAGCCAGCTGGATGCCACCCTAGCTGAGCTGGCAGCAGCACAGGCCAAGCTGCAGGCAAGACTGTCTTGCTTCTGTCTGATTTGTGTGTGTGTGGTTGTGTGTGTGTCTGTGTCTGTCTGTGTTTTGTCCAGGCGAATAGAGCTGGCCCCTTCTGACATGCACTAAATACGCATCTGTGCATGTATGAGGCATCACACACAAAATGTTGCTTTGCTCATACATTGTGAGAAGCTCAAAAAATATGAATCAGCCTGCAGAACAGCGTAGCATTCTCATGGCGGCAACTGTTATGCAAACACACAGTGTGGCTCTTCTTGAGACACCATGCAAGTGTAAGTTGACAACACATGTTGCAGGCAGTGGAAGCCAATATCCACAGCCTGGAGTCTCAGTATGGTGAAGCCACAGCCAAGAAGGAGAGCCTGGCGCAGCAGGTCGCAGACTGCACCGTGAAGCTGACCAGAGCTGAGAAGCTGATAGGGGGCTTGGGGGGTGAGAAGAGCCGCTGGCAAGCCACAGTGGAACAGCTGGCTCTGGTGCAGAATCTGCCTTGCAAAATCGCTTCAGCCTTTTTGATGTGTCTGTGACACTAAACTGATCTGCTTTTGACAAAAATTGCAGCAGTCGTGTCAACTCATTCTGCTCTAGTCTGTTGCTTCAGGCTTCACAGCAGGCAAATTCATCAATCCAGCATATTGCACGAGTTTGCAACCATGCATAGCAGCAAAGCTGTGCTTCTTTGTCTGATTCAGAAACGCTATATACATTGATCCTTGGGTCAGCCTGCATTCACCACATGAAGAAACTTATCTCGTATAAGGTACACGGCTAACAGAAAAGGTGCTGTGTGTAGCTCATTCTTATCTGTCTCAAGATGCTTGACTTTTGCTTTGTGTGTATATACAGGATATGGAGAATGTAGTGGGTGATGTGGTGGTGGCAGCTGGCTGCATTGCCTATTCTGGCCCCTTCACCCCAGCTTTCCGCCAGCTGCTGCAGCAGGAGTGGACAGCCCTTCTGAAGGCCGCCTCTGTGCCCCACACCCCTGACACAAACCTCATTGACACCCTGCAGGTAAAGCACGCCACCTTGTGCAGCCTGACTGCAGTCAGAGACACTGTCACAGGCTTTAATCAGTTTGGTGGAGTTCTTGCTTGCATCAACAAGCCCTCCTATTGCAGCATTGAAAAAGCCAGACAGCCTGCAGGGCCGCTCAGCATGGTTGCAGCAGCATTCACATCGCAAATGCTATTCACGCAGAGTGCAAAGGTAGAATCTTTGTTGTCCGGCCCTTTTGTGTGTGTCAAATGTGTCATGCTTCATTGCAGGAGCCACAAAAGGCGCGTGAGTGGAACCTGGCGGGGCTGCCCAGCGACTCCACATCTCTAGAGAATGGCATCATAGTCTGTAAGGCCCGCCGCTGGCCCCTCATGCTTGATCCTCAGGTGTGGGACCAAGACGCCTATGAATCATAAGCTGGCTTGATTGCGGCTGAGTGAAAAAGCGTTGCTATGCAAGCCTAACTGCTCCTGAAAACCTTCCTGGCCGCAAGGACCATGTGGGTGCTGTCTGCTCCTGCCAACTGTACAAAAAGAGTACATTGGAGACAACTCCAATGGTATGCATGCCCAAGCATGTCATGTGGGCAGCTGTAGCATGTTCACATGCATGCAGGGTCAAGCCAACAAGTGGATCAAGGCCATGGAGAAGGCTGCAGGCCTGGAAGTGGTCAAGATGTCTGACAAGGACTTCTTACGCACCCTGGAGAATGCTGTCCGCTTCGGCCGCCCAGTCTTGGCTGAGAATGTGGGAGAAGTACTGGAGGCTGCCTTGGAGCCCCTGCTCCTCAAACAGACCTTCAAGCAGGTGAGCATGTGAACAGTGTATCATGCCAGCCCTATGCAGCAAGCATTCGTAGCTTGCATTGCAGGTCTGCTGCCCTTGGTGGTTCTCTGCATGGTACACCCAAAATGAAAGACAAGAAAAAACGACTCCATCAGGAAATCCTATGTAGATAAGCTGGAGGTGTTCCCAAGCTCCCCTTGACCATGCAGCCATTTCGGTGATAGGCTTGGGAAGAAGGGGCGTCCTATCCTTGCACTCTCTTCAGCAGTTGCAAGCTGTCCCACAGGTTGCCCCAGCACATATGTGTTGTCTGTTCAGAGACACTCGCTGCAACATGCAACACTGCGCGCCTCAGTTGGCACTTCTCTTCTGACTATAGCCATACAACATGCACAATCAAGTGTCCCCTATCTTGAGGAACATCAAAGCAGGTATTTTCCATTCACCAGACAGTATGGATCACAGGTCGTACCAATGTTACCCAATACGTGAAAGTGCCTGTTACCCGCCACTAACGTGAAATGACAAAATGTGACGTATTTGCTATGCAGGGTGGCAGAGAGGTCATCAAGATTGGGGACAATGTGGTCCCCTACCACCCAGATTTCCGCTTCTACATGACCAGCAAGCTGGCAAACCCCCATTACCCACCAGAAGTCTCTGTCAAGGTCTCCCTCCTCAACTTCTTTGTCACCCCTGAGGGCTTGGAGGAGCAGCTTCTGGACACCACAGTCGTTCAGGTCAGGAGGCTGCACAGTCATACAGCGTTGAGACGCTTTGCAGCCACAGTGCAAGCTGTTAGTGTTGGCAAAGATGAACCTTGTGGCTGAGCGTCATAGCTAGTCTGTACCTTTGCACCTTCTTGTCTGCAACATATATGTCTATACAAGACCGAAGTCACAGATAGCATACAACGTCATCACTATGCATCCAGGTTGCAAGCAGAAATGCCGGCAGACGGAGACAGACACGAGCAAGTCAAGCAAGCTGAATGCAAAGTGTGTTGAACAACCCTGCTTGTCAGGCAGCATGTATGTGAAACCCCAATCTGCTCGGTCACCTACCTGCATGGCTGATGGTGATGTGGATGTTTACCGACACCTTTGAGTGTGATGCAGGAAAGGCCTGATTTGTCTGAGATGAAGTCCAACCTGATGGTGAACAATGCGCGTATGAAGGCAGAGCTGAGTCTGCTGGAGGACACCATCCTGCAGATGCTGTCGGCTAGCCAGGGCAACATCCTGGATGACGAGAACCTCATCAACACTCTTGCTGTCTCTAAGGTATACAATGCAGCTGTTGCTGATGCAACGCTGGCCTGCAAGAGGCTGCATTGCAATTACCGGAATACCCATCTTCCATCTGCAATGCAATGCATCTAGCAATCACTGTTCATTGTGCGTAATGTCAGGACTGTGCTGTGCTGGGCTTGTCCAGAAGACAGACTGCAACAAAGCAGCTCAAACATGCAATACAATGCAATGCAATGCAGTGCAATGCAATAGTGCAGCTTTCCTGCCTCCATGCTCAAGCTGCGCTCATATGCATATATGCTCAAGCTGCACTCATACAAAGACTGGTGAGCAAGCTGCACTGTGGGTTGCTCTCAACACGGTCCTTCTGCAGTTTGAGAAGTCGTAAGAAGCGAGCTTATGCTGCAGGCCACCAGCAATGACATTGCCAGCAAAGTTGAAGAAGCCGAACGCACAGAGCAGGAGATCGACGCTGCCAGAGAGCAGTACCGCTCAGTGGCTGTCAGAGCCAGCCTGCTCTTCTTCTGCATCGCTGACCTGGCAGGCATCGACCCCATGTACCAGTACAGCCTGGCCTGGTTTGTCGCACTGTTCCTGCGGACTGTTCAAGCCACACCAGACGTGAGCAGCCAGCCTTGACTTTACCACATTCCCTCCTGCAGGAAAAACTTTCTGGTTGCTGTTGTGCCGTCTGACCTAGCTAGACTGGCGCTGCCCCACACTATATACCCTCCTCAGGCTACATCATGCAAGTTGTATCCTGCTGGCAGCTGCTGTGATTTGAACATGTTACAGCACTGTCACTCAGAATTAAAGCGTTATGATACTCCTAGCTGACCCACCACAAGCCCATGCACATTGGCATTGTCAGGAGCACTGCTCCCTCGCAGAAACATGCCGCTCAAGGCCTTTTCAAGCAGTCCGCTGGTTTGTTCACAGTAATCAGTTGTCTAGCCTGAATGACCACAATGATGTTTTTGCAAGTGGTGAAATGACTGGTTCCTCATTCATTCAGTGGTGAGGTCCTGATCTTGTGCTGTCCTGCTGCAGGCAGAGAGCGTCGAGGAGCGCAGCAGGTCTCTGAATGAGGCGTTCACATACGCCCTCTTCATCAACGTGTGCCGCAGCCTGTTTGAGGCGCACAAGCTCATGTTCTCCTTTCTGCTGGCCATCAAGATCCTGCAGAACCGCAAGGAGGTTGACCCAGGTGAGTAGTGAACCCCTCTGCATGTTGAGTTGTTGTGGCGATGCCGAAGGACCCTGCAAAGCCTGGCAGTCATGCTGACAGTCCAGGCGCGTACCCTATGTTGCGTCATAAAGCTCTCATTCGTTCATTCATTTACACATTCATTCATTCATTCATGCATTCATTCACATTCAACATGTGTCGCCCCCAAGGGTCACCAGGCACTGCCAAAGCAGAAACACTACAGGTTGACAACATGCTGTTGCAAGCAGGTTGTGTTGTTATCACACCTCTACTGCGGCATTCACCTTCCTAAGCGTCATACTCTGCATATATAGCCAACTACATGTGCCTTGAGAGTGTATCTGTGGCTGAGTAGTGCTTGGACGTCAATGGTCAGTCGAGGTTGAGACCATTTCACAACAGCAAAGTTGCCCATGTCAAAAAGTAAACTGTCAGCTCAGCTTTTGACCCTGCCGACCTGACCAGCCATCAGTAGCAGGCAATGGGCATTTGGTTCAAGCTCATGCTGTCATGAAACAAGCACATGTGCTGTCGCAGTGGAGTGGCGATTCCTATTGTCTGGGGTGACGCTTGGAGCCACTGCTGCCTTGCCCAACCCAGCTCCACGGTGGCTGACAGATAAATCCTGGACTCTCATCCTCAACCTGACCGCCTTGCCAGCATTTCAGGTGTGCTTGGATCAAGTACACAGCGTGCACGCACGGCATTCAAGGTTGGAGAGGTCCAATCTTGGAAGTTCCCTCACACAATTGCTTTGTTTCAAATCTAGATGTTCCTGTTGGCACACTCGTTTGTAAAAATACAGACAATTGGTGTTGACAATTGCCAAAGCAAGCTCAGGAGTGTACCCAAGAATGTAGGTTCTTTGTATGGATCTCTTATTGAGGGATGAGTCACGACTGAGGATGCTTGATATTCTGTCTGTCCGACGTGATGCTGCAGGGCTTTCCAGCAGCATTTCTGCCATATGAGCTTTTGTGGTGGTGCTACAGATTGTACAGCCAAAGGCCATGACTGCCCTATGTTATGATTATATTCCATTTGGCAAAACAAGCTTGCACTGTGCAGGGTTTTGCCACAGGCTTTGCAGAGCAGGCAGGAGCTTTCCAGGCCATCTTTGACAGCAATGAAGCCCAAGAGATGCCCCTGCCAGAGCCCTGGAACAGCCGTCTCAACTCCTTCCAGAAGCTGGCTGTACTACGCTGCCTCCGACCTGACAAGGTGCTTCCACATACTGATCTTGCGCTTTGGGTCAAACCAGCATAGTTGGATGCATTGTGCTGTAATGCACATCCTGCGTGTGATGGTGCAGCTGTTCCCTTTTACAAATGGTGCATCAAAGCCAAGAGCATGACTGGTGTCACACTTAGATAGTATCGTCCTCATAAGCTACCTCCAGCTTGTACCAAATGAGACAACTAACAATGCATGGTAGTGATCTGGCTGTCACTGAGTCCCCATGCGACAGTCTGGATTCTGACTAGCTCCTGCCTCAGTGAGTCATGCACCTCATGCAGTCATGTTGCTCTTGAAGGCCTGTAGTCATAAGTTTTCATGCATTAATTTATTGGTATAGTTTGCCCAAATGTTGCTTGATTCTATTAGGGACAGAGACCCCTAGCTGGTATGGTGGCCAGCAACATGCAATTTTCTTGGTGATCAACGCTTTCTTTTTGTACAGGTATCTCTGGGCATCCAAAGCTTTGTAGCAGAGCACCTAGGCAGCCGCTTCACAGAGCCACCCCCATTCAACTTGGCAGGAGCCTTCCAGGACTCCAGCAACACCACCCCCCTCATCTTTGTGCTCTCCCCTGGGGCCGACCCCATGGCTGATCTGCTCAAGCTGGCAGATGAGCTGCGCTTTGCCAAGAAATTTGAGAAGGTCTCTTTGGGTCAGGGGCAGGGCCCCAAGGTGACGCTCAGATTGCTCATTGTGTTGCCCAAATGTCCTGATCTGTGCAGCACTTGTTCTGCAGCAGTGTACTGCAAGGGTGTATTCATACATGCTGCAAGGATCGCTGCGCGTACACCATGCTACTTGTTGGAAGTGTGTCAACATGCTGACATGCGGCAAAACAATTCTTGACAGCATTATGAGCGCAGATGCACAGAACGGCTGGCAAATTCAAATGCTTGCTATCGGCTACACAGAAGTGCATGCTGAGCTTATCACGCATGTTTTGAAGCATCCCAAAAGGCCTCCCATTGCCACACAGGCTTCTGCCTGAACATACAAAAAGACAGTTGCGTGCCAATCTGAAGCTTTATATGGGTTTGGTCGCTCATCACATGAACATTGTATGTGCAGGCTGAGAAGGTGCTGATAGCAGGCATGGAGAAGGGGCAGTGGGTGTGCCTGCAGAACTGCCACCTGGCTGTGAGCTGGATGCCCAGCCTGGAGCGCATTGTGGAGGGCATCAGCCCTGACACCTGCCACAAGGACTTCCGCCTCTGGCTCACCTCCATGCCCAGCCCTGGCTTCCCTGCTGCTGTCCTGCAGCGAGGGGTCAAAATGACCCTGGAGCCTCCCAAGGTGGGGGCCAAGGCCCTGTGCATCTCCCATGCCTTCAGTCGTTCGTTCACTCAGGCATTGTGTGTTAACCATTTCTTGGTGCTTTGGTCATGCATGTCACTAGTTGTTGCCAAGCACTTGCATGACATTACATACATAGGCTGTGAGGTGCAGGTTCTACAAATAGACTGAGCAGATGTACTCTTTGTCAATATGTCAGTGTTTACAGTGCACCATACTCCACATGATGGCACTCTGGCCTATGTTGAGGCTGCAGTCATTGTGATTCATGTAGATGTCAGTTCAACAGCAATGATTTCTGGTTGCAGGGACTGAAATCAAACATGCTGCGCACATACACACGCTTCAGTGAAGCCTACCTGCATGAGTGTGCCAAGCCATCTGAGTGGCGCCGCCTGCTGTTTGGCCTGTCCCTGTTCCATGCCGTAGTGCAGGACAGGCGCAAGTTTGGCCCTCTTGGCTGGAACATCAGGTCAGTCACACATCACCCTATGCCTGACTCAGAGCAGCATGATGTATCAAAGCTCCATGTGCAAACATGTACACCCCTGCTGCCTTAAGCAACATCGGTATACTGTAATTACGTGTATACTGTGTCTACCAGTTCAGATAGCATCAGTGTAGACATGTGCTTGTCTACCTCTCATTGCCAGCCTGACACAGCTTTTTGGTCCAAACACTCACTTGTCTGGCATTGACTAGCACAATGCCTTCTTGTCTTGCTCAGCCTGAGCAACAGCAGCTCAGCATCTCGGTAGGAGCACAGCAATGCTGTCAGGAAGTTGTGCTACATGGCCGCAGCCAAGCAGCTTGTGTCTGTTGCAGGTATGACTTCACAGATGGCGACTTGGGTGTATCGTTGACACAGATGCGCATGTTCCTGGACGAGTATGCAGACATACCCTTCAGAGTGCTGCGCTTCCTGGTCACCGAGATCAACTACGGAGGCAGGGTGACTGATGACAAGGACCGCCGCCTGATCAGTAACCTGGTCTCAGGCTTTGTTGGCCCGCAAGTGCTGGACCCAGGCTACAAGTTTTCCTCCTCAGGCACGCCAGCAACCATTCAAGCACCATGCCTGACCTTCTGACGTTGTGACTGCAAGGTCCTCGGGCTATTTGAACAGCAGCTGAACTGCTGGACACAGCTTAGCAAGCCCAGGCTTTTGTTTAGTCTGGTGAAACTGTGGATCAGCAGATCTACAGGCTATAGCCAAGTCACTAGTTGTGCCTCTCTACCCAGCAGTGGTGGTGCGCAATTCAGGCACATTCCTGAGCAGTTTTCAACGCAGCAGTGATGGTGCACAGCTCATGCAAACTGCTGTACCTATCACCACCTGTCAACAGCAGTGACGTCGCATCATGCATGCCTGTTGCTGTAGGTGCCTACGAGAGTCTGGATTTGGAGATGGTGACTGATTATGTGGAAGCCATCAAAGGCTTCCCAGCAATGCCCAAGCCAGAGATCTTTGGTTTGCATGAAAACGCCGACATCACATGTGACCAGAACGAGACATACAACCTGTTCTCCACCATTCTGGCGTTGCAGCCCAGGGTGTCTGGAGGTGGAGGGGCCAGCAGGGAGGACACCATTCTCCAGCTTTGCGAGACAATAAATGCAAAGGTCAGTTTGCTTTGTCACACCCTGATACTCACGCTGAAATACCAACATTACAGAACATCTTGAGCATGACTGTTCAAACTTTGTGGCATTGGTCCCTCAAAGCTGTGCCAGTGCCATGATGATCAGGCAGTGGCACTTCTCATATCCATTGCATGAGCATCAACACCACCAATGACTTCATCGTCAACAACAGCAGCATGTCTTGTTTCACATGTCACAGCAATGTTGCTCCCTTCGCCTCAGAGGACCCCATGTGGCTCAGTAGCGTCGCAAGTGGCAGTCCAATCTTCTTCTTGCTGTCTGACCTGTCTAACCTCCTTGTTCTTGCATTTTGACCTGCTTCTTCTTGCAGTCTGACCTGCTTCTTCTTGCAGTTTGACCTTCTTCTTCTTGCAGTCTGACCTTCTTCTTCTTGCAGTCTGACCTGCTTCTTCTTGCAGTCTGACCTTCTTCTCCTTGCAGTCTGACCTGCTTCTTCTTGCAGTCTGACCTTCTTCTTCTTGCAGTCTGACCTTCTTCTTCTTGCAGTCTGGCCTTCTTCTTACCGTCTGCTGTGACATCATGAGCAGCAGCCTGAGCATCATCTGGCTGTTGCAGGCTGAACTTCATGCTGCCTTGGCATGCACTGTGCTCAATGCATGTGTACTTGTACCACAGGCTTGATACCGGGTCCCATCAAATTTGCGTGCTCAGCAACATTGAGGTATATGGAGTACTGCTTGTGTGCCGAAAATGATGAGTCAACAACTAGATATAGCTCTGCTGCTGCAGGTTGCGGCACCTTTTGATGTGGAGCAGCTGCAGCGGCAGTACCCCGCCACATACCAGGAGTCCATGAACACAGTGCTGGTGCAAGAAGCCCTGCGCTACAATGCCCTGCTGGAGGTTGTGGCAGCCAGCTTGAAGGAGTCTGCCAAGGCTGTCAAGGGCCTGGTGGTCATGTCACCCAGCCTGGAGGCTGTGTCCACCAGCATGTATGATAATCAGGTACAGAACGGATGTATGGTTGCAATCTACACCGATGGGCATGTGATGCGCACTGCTGCTCAAAACGTCTCACAGATAGCACCAAAATATGGCATCCTAGACCCATTGACATGTTACCTGCTTTAGCTGCCATTTTGGTGACTGTGCTAGTGGTGGCATGACAGGTTCTACCTGGGGAAAAGCTGCACTTCTTGCAAAGCACTGGCGCATGCAGCATACAAGCTGACTTTGCTAAAAGAAAGCAGGCCGTCAGACTGACGCAACAAATATGTTTTTTGTTGCGTTTGTAAAAACCCTGTAATGAGTGATCTGAAACAGCATGAAAACCTCAAAATCATAGATGCTGCCACTGGTGCTGCTTTAGGTACCAGAGCTGTGGGCAAGCAAAGCGTACCCCAGCCTGAAGCCTCTAAGCAGCTGGGTGAATGAACTGCAAGAGCGAGTGCAGTTCATTCAGAAGTGGGCGCAGCAAGGCACCCCGCCTGTCTACTGGATCAGTGGATTTTTCTTCCCTCAGGCCTTCCTCACAGGGACAGTGCAGAACTTTGCTCGCAAGAATGCCTTTGCCATAGACACCGTCAGCTTTGAGTTCCAAGTGATGGATCAGCTGCAGGAAGAGACATGCACTGCTGGTCCTTCTGATGGATGCCACATCAAGGGGCTGTACATAGAAGGGGCACGATGGGATTCTGAAAGGCACATGCTGGCTGAGTCAAGACCTAAGGAGCTTTTCACAGAGATGCCGATTGTGTGGCTGAAGCCTGTACAGCATAGAAAACCCTCTGGGCAGCAACTTTACAACTGCCCCATGTACAAAACCCTGACACGTGCAGGCACCTTGTCCACCACTGGGCATTCGACAAACTTTGTGATGTTCATTGAACTACCTTCTGATCTGCCTGAATCGCATTGGATCAATCGTGGTGTGGCTTTGTTCACCAGCCTTGACTTCTAGTTGCAAATGACATCAAAATAGTCACTCAAGGAGTTCCTGCAAATGGAATTTCCTGAAATCAATGGCAAATGTGCGGCAGGATGTGCAAGCCAATTGGCAGGTCATATTATCAAGTGCCTTGCAATTGCCCATTGTAACGACTGCTGCGGACTAGTGCAAACACTGCGAAACACATCACTTAGCAAGCAGTTAAGGGTAAAAACCCAGCGGCACAGGAGGATACTGAGCGTGGGCGACTAATGAACAGGCTGATTGTGAATGTAAGCCTACCCCGCAGAATCCAAGTTGCCATTCTTTCGAAAGGCGACTGGTTTGGCCTCCCCTCTGACCCAGACCAGCAACAACCCAGGTTTGGCCCCCCATTGTAACGCCACCAGGGGTGTCTCACCTGGTCTAACCCGAAGTGCAAAGGGAAATCTTCTGTTAAACGCACTGCTCTGATGCGCCGGCTGGCTACGTTTGTAGGCTGCTTCAGCTTATAGTTTGTCTACTTTGTGTAGTAGGCCTGTCGCTTTGGCTGCCCTGACCGCTTCGTTGGCGATTGCATGGCTGGCATCGAGCCCTTTACCCAGGTACGACTGCTATAGCCGTTTTGTTTCAGTCATCACATCGTTCAGCAATGATGAAACGGAAACCACTACCTGTGCTTATGGCACTTGCCTTTCTTGAGGGTCGAGCTCAGCACTCAGCTTTATTGATCGCCGCAGGTTGAAGGGGTGAGAGTCTATAAAGGCGGTGAAGAGTTGCGTCGGGCAGCTGCTGCATTGTCTGGCCCTTCGCTAGCTCCAAAGCCGAGCCTCACAGTGCCACTGCCCCCACAGCAGGCATGCTTTTGACGCTCTGCATCCTGCAACAACTGCGTTCTGCTGGGCCTTTGCACCTGCTCAGATTTGGCTCGTTACTGTAACAGCCAAGCCATGTCGACAAAACCGGCCACACCTCCAAGACAAGCAGTTTCAATGACAGACGAGACTCACGGGATCAGCGTGACCCTGCGCAACCTGCAGACCCGCAATCAGCAGACTTTGAACTAGTGTATAACCACGGTCTGACTTTGCAAGAGAGGGCTTCACAGGCTGGGGGTTCTACACAAGGGCAGTTGGACCTGCTGAAGCAGGCAAGTCAATTCACTGGCTCAAACACTGCAGCTTGTGTAACCCTTGATGCTTATTTAGCGAATTGCATGCTTTGGCACATGCTGACCTGCTCAGCTGCAAGTCAGACTACTGTGATTGCTGCAGGCTTGTGACAAATATCATGAAGCTTGGCAACTGCAAAATAGCTCTCATGCTGCACTGTACAACTGGGGTGTTGCACTCAGTGATATGGCGCACCTAGAGAAGAGGACTGAAGAAGATGCAGCCTATCACTGCCTGCTGGCTGCTGCAGAAAAGTATGCCTTATCTCTGTTCTACAGCGCCAATAACCCGCAGGTACGCTCTGCCTGTTCTGCTGCATAGCTTCAAGCGACCATCAATGATGACCTAATAGCAGATCAAACCTGCATCATTTTTGCGCGTGCCTTGCAGCGCATTGCATGAGCTTTCTAACAGCAGAATGTCAAAAAACTCTGTGTCTTCACGCCTACACTGACGTGGTGTCCATCCTGTGCACAGTTGGCATGCACTGACACTTTTCAGGGCTGCTGTCACTGCTTGGTAGATGCCCACCTGCAGAAGACTGAGCCCAGGTGAACATTACTCTGATGAGTTACAGTGCCAGCCCACAGTCCCAATATGTGATTGTTAATTGAGGCCACACATCTGGTACACTAAGCTGTTTTATTTTACTCACTTGCTATTGCATATGAGTCGCTGAGAATGCATACATACCCTCAGAACCAAATGCAGCTGTGGTAATCTGTGCAGGCACTGAACAATTGGGGCCTGGTGCTGCAAGAGCTTTCTACAATGCGCACGCCCTCAGAGCGCGTCCTCCTGGTTCAGCAGTCTGTTGCAAAGTTCCGGCGAGCCATCAGACTCCGCCCCGAGTTTGACAGAGCTTGCTACAACCTGGGAACTGTGTATTACGCACATGCTTGCTCACTCCAAAATGAGGTGCAGAACCCTCAAGCCAATCAGGTCAGACTTGCTGTTGTTCATGTCTGACATGCCATTCCAAAGCAGGCAGTCATGCTACCTGGCCCTTTTACAACAGACTTCCTTCTGCAAAGTGAGACTGAATTTGGTGCAAGTGCCTTGCATTGGGCACATGGGAGTGTCAGGCATGTTGGGGAGGACTTCAACTTGCTGCTCTAAGTTGTACCTGGGTTGTTCTTACACATCATGATTGTAGAAGCCTTTCGTGTGCACCCAAATTGCAGTGCACTGACAAGGGATACACCAGCACAACAGCAAGCAGGCATGCCAGGTCTAGCACTGCATTGTAACTGGAAACATGGGCCAGTTATTGTGCTTGTCATGGATCAATGCACATGTTACTGGCATTGCAGGAGCCGTTTGGCAGTGAGCCGGTATCTGAGGCAGCGCTGAGACGGACTTTCTCGTTGGCAGCACAGTATATTCTGCTGTCGTATGTCCTGCAGCCAGCCAAAGATGTGTACAGCAAGTCATTACAGGTCATCAAACAGCTGTTACCTCTTCCCCACCTCAGGGCTGGGCAGTTACTGGCAATAGCCCCTGACTCACTAGATTCTGTTCCTGAGCAATGGTCGGTCAGCTTGTTTGTGTTGGACCAATCTGGGTTCAAAACAGTTGCTCCCCAGGACCAGCCATATGACCAATCCGATCAGTCAACACCTCCAGCAGTACAGGAAGCAAATGGCGATGGCGATGCTCAGCATACCCAGCAGGCAGACAAGGCGAATGACAGTCAACAAAGTGCAAGATATGAGATTGAGCTGAGTGATATAGCGTGCGTGAAACCCTGCAATGACCCTAGCTTGCCTCCAGGGTATGCTTTCTGGGTGTCAACGCACAGCAGAACACAGGGATTCTATTTTGTAGCTGAGGTCAGTGAAGATGCAGAGGGTTGGGTAGATGCTTTGCACATGGCCTCCTTTGCTGCAAAGCAGGGGCGTATGCATATGTTAGGCAAAGCTCTAGCAACTGCTAGTGAAGAGCAGCAGTATCACTCACAACCAGATAGGAGTAGTAGGCCCTTAGAGGCAAAGTAAGCATAGTCTGGGGTGCCGGTTTCATTCTTGCGCTTGAGATATACAGTTCGAGCTTGTTCGTAGCTTCGGTCCGAGTGCTGCAAGTCATAGGAGGTATGTATGCCTATAGGTATGTGCAATAGCTATGGTGCCTTTTTGCTTTATTGCACTGCCATGATGAGCTAATGCTGCACCAAAAACTTTTGATCCAGTCGTCATGCTCACACACACTCTTCTTCTGGCAGCTCAGTCGCCAGAGCGTGCGACAGTTCCTGCCTAAAGTGCACTCATGTGAACATGGCTCAACGGTCACGCACAAATACACATATTATTCGTTAGGATTTTGGAGAACCTGTAAGGCGAATTGCAGCGTGCGTTAAACAGTGTTACTGGGCCGCGGAGTCGTCGCCGTTGCGCCGTGTATAGCGTACCCCCCACAACAGTAGCACATCTGTCAAAGCGATATATCACATTTTCAGGTAATGCGGACGAGTCTTTTTGTTGAGGCTAGCACCTCGTGTCAGTCTCACGGTGTTTTTTGCGTAACCTTACCCACTGCTGCAGGCCATGAATACAGACAAAAATCACTTGAACCAACTCCCGGACGAGTATGCCGAGCTTGCCGATGTCATTTTGGTGGTGGAGAACGTCTGATTACCGGCTCACAGCCAGATCTTGGCCATGCACTCAAATTTCGTTCGGAAAATTACTGCTGGAAACAGGCCCTCGCAGCTGGCAGGATCCTGTGGTGATGGAGACATGCCTCCAATGCCACACAGCTGCCGTGGTCAAGCTGTTCTTGACAGCTGCATACAGCCTAGGCAGCCTTACTTTTCCTTCTGTACAGCAAGCCTGGCAATTTTGCTTGCTTGCTGATCACCTGGACTGCCCCAAGATGCTGCAGCAATGCAAAGAACATATCAACAGCAGCGTGGAGTCAGCTCAGCTCAGCACATCCAAAGAAGCGCTAGACTGGATTATGACTGCTGACAAATTGGGCCTGGACAGCTTAAAGGACCTCTGTGCACAGAGGATTGCCAGTGACTTTGCTAGTTTGCAGCAAGAGCCTCATATGCAAGCCCTTCCTGCAGCACTTCTTCTACTCATCATGCAACATATGTCCACCATGGTTCACCGAGAGGAAGAAATCTGGACTTGAGTGAAAGCTGCTCTAAAGAAGCGCAACGGCAAAGCTTTCATGCAGGAGAAAGGGTACCATGGCGAAGGTTACTCAGCCAAGATCACTTACAGCTTCTTTTGTGATGAAATAGACTGCCCAGGGCACACTATGGTCAAGGACATTAAGGGCAGTCCATGGGATCCCTCATGTGGGGTAAGAGCCTGTGGTAAATACCACTGTAAAGAGCAAGAGTGGCGTGCAACAAGCCACACACGTACTTACCATTCATCACACCCAGGTCTCCAAAAAGAACTATTCTTGCCTGCCTCTCTGCAAGAGATCCTCAAACTTGGTCATGAAAGTGCATGGTACAATTCTTAAGGTCCCTGTGACATGTTGCCTCTATTTCAGGTGGATCAGCTGAGCTGCAGAGACTGTTGGCGTCTCACTTATCAGCTGAGCTGCAGAGACTAAAACTACGTTTTTGTAAGTTTTCCTCCGGAAAACCTCCGGAAAACCAAAACCTTGTATCTTTTATTTTCTTCGAAAAGGGGTGAAAAGGAAGGTTTTCCTAAGTTCCTAAGACGGTTGGCATCTGGCATTCAGTACTGAGATGCAGCATGCAGAAGGTGCCTTGCATTTCAGTATACAACTAGCAAGCTTGTATTGCAAAGCCCAATTTTGAGATGTAGATAGCAGTCGATGTATGTACATGACTTTAATGAGGCAAGTGCTGTACTTTTATCCAGTCAAGTCCTCCATAGGTGCTAGGGCTAGCTTGCCTTGTCTGGACTAAGACGCATTTAGGCACCGTATCCTGTCTATGCATCACAGGGTGCAAGCTTGTAAAAACAGTAGTGCAGACTGTATAGGCTGTACACATGTGCAGATGCCTAGACAAATTTTTCAAGCATGGCTGGTCAAGCGTTTTGTTGGCAAAAATGCAAACAGGAGTATGTGCCCAACTAGCTTGCCATGCATCCCACCCTCTTTTGGTTTGTTCGAGAACCTTCACGCGTGGCTAGGGAGACAGGGTGCAGCGATAGCTCTTAAAAAGAAGTATTCACAAAGAAGTACTCACAAACAAGTGCTTCATGTGCAATGATGTTCACCGCTCTTGACTGTGTGCGGTTTGGTCCAACCTCACAATCTGACATATGCCTGTTGCCCAACAAGGTTTCTGTCCCTGTCCTGCGTACCTGCCAATAGAGCTGTAATTGCCTAACTGCAGTCACCCTTGCCCATGCCTTGAGGTTGCCAGCCATAGGATTTGCGCTTCCTTACTTACGATCTGATGTTCTTGCGGGGCAAACTTGTCAAAGCCCAGGTCTGACAGATCATGCAAGCTTACAAGCTGACCGTCCCTGACTGTGTACTGCATGTCTGTCATAGACCCTGACTTGCAAACGGTAGATGCAATTTCATTTTTGTATATTTTTTAAAGATGCTTCAGTCACCCAACACTCTTAGTTTCAATGATATCAAAGCCTTTGGAGCCTCACCCAACACACCTGCTATTGCATATTGTGCTTCAAATCCTGCTGCAACAGGTTTTTGCGCGTAGTGTGCTCTGCCATCTGATGTCTGTTGAGCCTTGATGCTGGGGTATTGCCGAGAGAAGATTGCAGTGCAGAGGCAACATACTTCACATTGATCAGTCATGAGTCGAGGCCAGCACAAGACTGTCTGTATTGTTGCTCTGCGCAAAGCAGAACCCTGCTTAAGGCTGCACTTAGCACCAACAGACCCTGGTATTGACCAACAAGATTGGCATCAAATTTGAAGTCAAAGTGCACTGGCAGATTCGTGGTGTAACCTGTAAAAACCAAGCTGGTAATCTGCAGTGATGTTACCCCAGAGGGGGGAGGGGGGGGGGAGGGGAGGCGCAGATTTTTCACCTCATTGACTGCACTTTATGACATTGAAGAGAGCAATTTTAGATCAGGATGTCGTGCAAGATTACAATACCAAACCAGCACTGAGCGCCTCGTCACAGAGAGCACCTCTGTATATGCAACATAGTTGATCATGCCAGCTTTCTGTGGGCCCAGCTACCTAACAAGTGGCCACTCAGCACAGGCCACGTCAGAGCATGCAGTATGTACTATATATGCATTTGCAGCAGTGAAAGGACAGCAGTGAAAGGACTACTGTTGCGAGGACCGCCCAGAAGCATAATTACACTATCTAGGTTGCTGGCTGCTTGCCAGTGGTGGTTTCCTGGGCAGATGCCTGGGAAGCCATCCTGACTGCCCTCTTCTTGGCCAGAGACTCTGATCGCCTCTCCCTCTGCTCCTTCAATCTAGACATCAGCAGCTTGTGGTACTCAGACGCCTCTGCCTTCTTCTGCAGCAGCCAAGTCACAAAGCATTAGTGCGCTGCCTGGTGACCCACCAAGCTGAGAGTATATGGGGTTACTTGACATAATGGATGACTGTTTGAATGGCTTGCAGTGTAGAACAGAAGCAGACCCAAACCTCCAAATGCTGTGAGGCGACACTGATACAATTACTGTGAGTTGACACTGATATGATGATGTCGTACAAGATATTGCTGCGATACCAGTCTCCGCAGGTGTGCGAACAGATAATATCAGCTGCCAAGACAGCTCTGGACAAAGCACGTCAGAGCAGTTTTTTGGGCATGAACTGCGATACTTCCTGCTATGCAATCAAAAACTACATGTCTTTGCATGTAACATCATGTTAAAACATCTCCCCAATGTAGAAACACAATTTTACTGTCCCCAGGCATTTCTGAGTTTAGTTTTCCACTGTAGAATGGACGTTTCTGAATTAAAATAGACGTCTCGGAATTGACAAGAGCTCCCTATATAATTTGCTCATGTATGCCTGTAAACCAAAGACTATCAAAATGGTCTCAACAGAACAGTGAAGACTGGTGCTTGAAATTCCTTGCAGTATAACATCTTGCAGCCTGTTGCGAGAGTCAGGCAGAGTCGCACCTTCTCATGTCGCTGCCTGTTGAGAGATGCCCTTCTCCTCTTCCTCTGCAGGGTGAGGGGAGTGACCAGGCGCTGGATCTTGGGGGCCTTGCTGTGGGTCTTGCCATCCTTGCCCTCAAAGCTGCGCCTGTAGGTGTTGACGTACTTGCGCACGTCATCATCCTTGGTCAGGTTGAAAAGCTTCCTGATCTTGGATGCCCTCTTGGGACCCCTCATGCGAGGCTTGTCGTCATCAGTCAGCCCAGGCAAATCTCCAGGGCCTGCAAAAGATTTGTGCCAAGGTGAAAACGAGGTAGTTTTGAACACAATGTGCAGAGGGAACTGATAACATTGCGTTATAAATGCTGCAAGTGCTGGGAGCAGCATGGAGACAGCTCCTGAGAAGGCGGTCTGGACTGGTTGCAACAAGCACAGCCGGCTGAAGTGCCTAATGAACATGGTTGGCCATCCACTGCAGGCTCATGAGCAGCCAGTCTGTTGATGCTGCAGCAGCAGCAGCAACACAGAATAGCAAAACCTTATATCTATGTTGTTGATCCTGACCGAGTTGATGCTGACTGAGCAAGGCGCCATAGGGTTCAGCAGTGCTGATGCTGCTGCCGAAGTGCCCAGACTCTGGTACAGGATGTTCAGTTTGGGCTTGAGACTTTCCATTGCCCTTGCTGTCTGCAGGTCGTGAGCTGACTGGAGATGTTCTTGAAACTGGAATTGCAAAAAAAACAGCTGACGATTATCAACTGTGTGTCTTGAGCTGCTGTCTGATCAGACTGAAATCATGTGACTCATGGACAGCTGCTGTTGCTCTTGCTATCTGCTGACCAGTGTCACTGGATGAGATGTGATTCAGCTGGCGCTGGTGTAGTGATCAACGCTTACCCTGCTTGACAATCATAAGGTTCAGAACTGACAGGTCGGGGGAGACAATGCACCCTCGAACTGACTTCCTACGGCGCTCGCCCTTTCTGCGGCCGTATCCCCGGAAGCAGCTGTCGCCTGGCTTCATGAGCAGACGAACACGGCCTGGGACCAGCACACCCTGCTTCATTGGGAAGCCCTGCTTGTCCTGGCCTCCCATGATCTTGAAGATGTAACCGTTGAACTCCTGCGAATGTGTAACACGTCAAAGGCCGTCCCAGACAGGCAGGCTAGTCTGTCACAGCCTGCGTTGCTTCCCAAACATTTAATATAACCTAGCTTACCTCGCCCAAAGCTTCACCGCTGACCTCCTGAGCCAAACGCTTGTCATAGAACGCACGCCTACAAACATGAACACCAGCTCAGCGCCTCTCCGTTGCATGGGCGATCAGAGTGGAGACAGCTTTTAGCAGCATGTGTTGCAAACAACCGCAGATTGCTTACAGCTTGGAGTCATCATCAATCTCGATCTTCTTTTGGCAGCCAGTGGCTGGGTAGGCTATATTGAGCTTCATACTGGGCCCAACTACCCTGGGCCAACCACACACAAGACACAGGCGTTGAAGAGGGCTTCACTTGCCACTGTACGCACCTGTAAGGCTTGGCGGGTAATGACATTTATTACCTACGTAGCAGCTGAGCGTGAGTGTACGCAACACGCGAAACGCGTTTGCTATGGCAGATGCTTTAGACATGGTCAGTTGGCTAGGCGGCAACTCAAGATCGCTGTTGTGCAGTCGCAACAAACGACAAGTGGTACGCTGCCATATATCATGTGGCTAGCGGACGAACATGCATGTCACATTGCCCTGCCAAGACAAATGCACTGAAGCCATGAGGCTAGCCATGCTGCTTAGTGAATCGATGTTTGAGCTGCAGCAAACCACATGACTGCTGGCGATTCTTTCTATTGGCTTATCATCTTCATTCATTAGACATGTGTCTTCCCGTAGGTTCAGGTAGCTACCTATAGGTACAGTCGCAAGGAGCTGTAGCTCCCTGTATGTCCTGTTTTGGCAGCCAGCGTACCAACAATCATGCGTTTGATGTGTTCTAAAACAGCTCGCCCTTGTAAAACTGTTGCATGGCTTGTAAGCCAAGCCTGTTAAAGCCCAGATTCTGAATTTGTGGACCACTCTGCCATCAGTCTGACGTTCGCTGAAATGCCATGCCAAATGCCGTCAGCTGACAAGTGCTTCAGAAAGGTGTACGGTGTTTAAAGCAGTAATAATCCAGACCAGTCAGCCTTCTACAACTCAAGTGCACCCTCACCAGGCATCTCTTAGGAGCAGGGAATGCCATGCTGCGCCTACATACCCTGACCAGATGTGGCATGAGGTACTACGTAGTATACCTAGTAGGCCTACTAGGGTCAGGCAGCGTTCAAAATCTGATTAGCAGTGTCAGACACTGCTTTGGAGAGATGTTGGACTGGCCAGGCTCAACTGCATCACACTTTTGATAAACTCCAGCTGCTCTTCCCCGGTTGGTCCTGAGCAGTCACCTGTTTAAATGAGTGTGACGTACGTGGTCATGTACCCACACTGTGCACTGCTGGCCTGAAACAAGGTCAAGCACACTGATTGGGAATACATGTAACAGAAGTTGCGCTGCATGAATCAGCTTAGCCACTGTCATTTTGTTCTTGAGTTCTAAAACTATCAGCAGTGCTGCTCCAGCATGCTATATATAGCTATAGCTGTGACCTTTTGACATGATAACTCCCAAGATTGTTGGCTGACAGCCCACAAACTGCACAACTGACAAGATGTAGACGGCAACATCATCACGCTAACAGATTGCTTGAGTGAGCTCGACACATACAATTGCTTTGACAGAGAAGACTCCACTGTTTACAAGTGAATGTCTGCTGTTTACAAGTGTTCACAATTAAAAATATGCTGTTTGTAAATGACAATCTGCTGTTCACAAATGAACATCTCCTGCAGTCAGCATAAGCGAGCAACCCAAGTCCAATCTTCTCTTGGGAAGGCTGCAGTCATGCTCATGCATCTCACGACAGCATAGGGCCCAGCAAGCAAATAGCGGGGATACACACATTCTGAGGGCTTCGTATTCTGCTGATATACGTATAAAAACTGCTTCATCCTGCGACGGACCTACTTGCTTTGTGCCTAAGCTCGTGGCCGGCAGCGCTTCTATCAGTTTGACCTAAGCTCAGCCTCAGATTTCATTACAGCTGACAGCCGACAATATGTCAGCACACAGCCAGCCCCTGTTGTAATACAATACTTCCGACATGCATATAAAACCCCTACATGCCTGCCAGCATATTTTGCATTGACACTTTCGTACGTACACACTGATCCCGACGGTTTACCGAGCTTTGCTGACAAGTGCAGTTTCGGGAATTGGTCATCGGATTCATACCACTAAGAAAATAGCGGGGATAGCGTGGTGACATGTCAAAATCGATTGTCACGTGCATCCATATGTGAAATGCTGACTTTGACACCCTGAAGTCAAAGGGCCACAAGCCTTTTTACAGAGGATGTTCATTGAAGTTCCGCCACGCTGACAAGACACGCACATGCAAGAGGCATGGGGCAAACAGAGCTCCAGATGCCCAAGTTTAGTGCAACTTGAGTCTTTGTACTGACCTTGTAGCAGGCACATATACATAGCTGCATTTGGCAACTAAAGTTGGTTTATCACCGTTTTATGCTGACTTTTACAGACGCTTTTGGTTGTGCAAGGATGTACAATAATTTCAACACGTCTATGCAGGACTTCACATATGTATTTTACACATGCATGCTATGAGCTGTATCAGACATCACAGGTACCTTTCTTGATTCACTGAACTGAATTCTTTGTCTGTTGGGTCCCAGTTGCCCCCCAGGACATTAAATATATCGAATCGAATCGAATCGACCTGTGCCATACAAGACTGAAAGCACAAGAAATCTGCTCCCTGGTCAGACCAGGCTGGTCTGTGGTCAGTCAGGCAGATATGAACATACGTATGCAATATCTAGTCTCCATGGGCATACTCTGTAAAAGGGCTGGTGAATGGTCACAGTTAACGTTGTTAGCATGTTGTATCTGCACATGAGCCGCCCTGAAACATGCTTGCAACCATTACAGTTTAACCGTACAGCCCTGTTGCAAGATATTTACAGCCGATTCCTTGCTGTCAGCAGGGCTATGATATGACATGCTCTCGTATAATACAATAACTGTCTGCATAGCAACTCATAGAGTTTACTTCTCAAGAAGATTAGTCATAGTCATCCGAGTGCGTGCCAACATGTGCACAGCAATTCACCACAGGTTGCACATGTATGTACATACAACATGTGGTTTAATGAAGCTTGAGACTGGAGTGACCAGCAAGCCATCTTGTACGCTGTGCGGTGCCAACTAGCTCATCAGCAGCAACATTGACAACAGTTTCAGGCATTGACAAAGCCAGCACTTATCCATTCATCACAAACATAACCCTCTTATGGGTGACAGGACAATGGCCAGCAATGCTCAGTGTCAACCTCCAGAGAAGCACTGTCCATCAGGCCAATGTAGAGCTGCCAGTCTGAGCTTGGTGCATCAGTAAAGCATGGGAACTCCATCATAGTTCAAGAACTTGCCGGTGTCTTCAAGCTTGAGATTGGCAATGGTTTTCAGTAGAGCCTCCACAGACTGCTCTGGAGTCAGCAATATAGACCGTATGGCAGGATTGTCAAGTTTTGCACTCCTGCATAGGCCGGTGAATCATAATTGGAGAAAAGTTGAAAAGCCATTGGTGGATAAGATCTAAACATGCCACCTTGAGCAAGGTCTGATTCTAGCAGCCGACGTTTGGCTACTGTGTGTCCGAACAATCCAACTGCCTCCTGGACAGGCTTTTGAACATATGCCTGGAAACTTATCATTGCAAAGCTAGCAAGCAATTCACAGAGCGCATTGCTCAGCACCAGCATCACTCAAGAATTGTACCACAGCAAGCATCACTCAATATGAGATCCTACTTGATGAATGCAGAGCCCATGTCTGTGGTGACCAGGCCAGGATGCACTGCAACAAATGTGAAGCCCTGTGCTGCTGTCACGTCAGACGCCCAGCTCAGAGTCACTGCAGGCATGGACAGACATCAGCATACTTCAGCAGCGTTCACAGTTCAAGCTTATACCAACAACTATTGCTTGTGCGTGCAGTGAGACCTGAAAGATGCATGCCATGCTCAGAAAGGCACTCAACAATGGCTGTCAGACATGTGCACACAGACACAGAGACAGAGGCACAGAGACGCACGCACGTGCACCACACATGCACAACGTTGCAAACATTGCTCAGGTGCTTGCATCACAACACAGACTGAATAAAAGCGGACAGAGACATGGTGAATGTGGCAGCAAATTTACACATGTTGAGAGCTGCCTTGGAGGTCTTGTAAGCAGGTAGCGTGGCAGAGCTATTTTCCCAACCTCCTGGGTTTGACAACTGCATGCCCCACACAACATGTCAACTATGCTTTAATAAAAAGATGCATAGGTGCATGACATGATCATGCAGCACACCATGGGCCATTCATTGTAAATGTGGTTTAACATATGAAATGCTGTCCAGGCACATAATGATGCGATCTCACTGACATCAGTGTTCCTGTGACAGAAGAGCACAAGGTAAGTTAAGATTCGGCTGACAATGTCTATCAGTATGCTACAGATGTGTTTGCATTATGGAGAGCTGGCTGTTGCACAGGAAGCGTGTGAAGGCAGAAAAAGCAGGGTCTACCAGGAAGCCATGTGACCCAAGGCATGATGACATGTTGATCACAGTCTTCTTGAGGCCCATCATCAGCAAAGGCAGGAACGCCTGAGACACAGCATGCGCTCCTAAAACATTTACCTCCAGGATTGTCCTAAAGTCGTCAACCTTCCTGCAGCAGGAAGCTCAAAGATGTTAAAGTGTATACTTCACGCTAAGCACTTCAACACCAGCAGTACTGCGTGCTGCACAAATGTCTCCAAATCAAACCACTTTCAAAACAATGTCCCAACCGTGCCCCATAGCGTCTCAAGGTACACATGTAAGTCCAACACATACAAGCAAGGATGCACAAAATGTGAACTTGAAAGCGTGTGAAGGCCTTAAGGCACTTGGCATTAGCTGAATGCAATGTTGTTGCCCAGGAGAGATGCAAGAGTGCTTGCACTCTGACGAGTTCATACTCTTCATGAGCGGGCACAGGCGGTCCAGCTGCGCCAGCATTGTTGACCAGGTAGTCCACACCACTCTGGCCGCTGATTTTTGCAACGGCCTGCACTGCCGCCTGCACAAAATACTGGCTGGGTGGAATTGTTGCAGTTGATGTGGCTTCATCTAGATAAGCTTTGTGATTCCCGCAGGTGACAGCAAGCCAAGGTGTTGGGCTTGTGCAGGCCACAGTCTTGCAATACTGGATCAGAGCTGCCAATGTCAGGGCTACAAAGCCCGTCACAGCCTTTGAAGCGAGGTGCAAACAATCGCTTGATGCGCTGGCATAGTCTTGCTAGACCGACTTCACCGCAAGAGCACCTGTATGCTGCTGCTGCTAACAACGTCCATGGAAATGAGATGTAGTCGACTAGGAAAGGCCTTCTGTAACTCACGGAGGCGTTCTGAACTGTCAGGACTCCGAGCACTGGCGAAAACAACGGTGTTCGGTGTTGACAAGACCTGGACATGTGATCAGCGTAACTCGCTCGGTCCACTCGTTTCAGGATACCGTACATCAGAGTTTGGAAATAATCCCTATATCACCTGCTTAGCAAGCTCCGCGCCAATGCCACGAGAGGCGCCTGAGATCAACCAAACTGCTGAGGGTGCCATAGAGGACCGAGTATGCGGAGGGATCCGCTACCGGCAAAAGAAGTGCAAATGAAAGCTGCTGATTGGATCAAAACTGGGTCGTGCATTCTTCCAGGGTCTACTATCGAATCCGTTGGAGTGTGGAAGTCCTGACAGAGTCTCCAGTGATTTCGTGTGAGTTCCTGCTGTTTCCGACACAGATACAGCAGGAGTCAAAAGTCTGCATCCAAACATGTGCATTGCTGTACATTGCAGCATTTCCCTGCATCCCCAACTGCCATGGTATCATGAGTCACCTCATCACT
>JAABUP010000868.1_pt1 | contig 64810 bp, 61 predicted proteins | sample 5559201 | NCBI WGS metagenome assembly JAABUP01 (sample SAMN10711887, study PRJNA513373) | rock metagenome | isolation source: Antarctica rocks | place: Antarctica
GACCCGGCGGCCCGCGTCCCCGGCCTCATGCACGTCGAGCTCGGCGGCTACCACGTCCGCGACGTGGAGTTCGTCGCTGCCTTCGACGTCGACGCCAAGAAGGTCGGCCGCGACCTGTCCGAGGCGATCTTCGCCAGCGAGAACAACACGATCAAGATCGCTGACGTACCGCCGATGGACGTCACCGTCCAGCGCGGCACCACCCTCGACGGTCTCGGCAAGTACTACCGCGAGACCATCGAGGAGTCCGACGAGAGCCCGGTCGACGTCGTCCAGGCCCTGCGCGACGCTCGGGTGGACGTGCTGGTCTGCTACCTGCCCGTCGGCTCCGAGCAGGCCGCGAAGTTCTACGCCCAGTGCGCCATCGACGCCCGCGTGGCATTCGTCAACGCGCTGCCCGTCTTCATCGCCGGCACGCCGGAGTGGGCGGAGAAGTTCCGCGCCGCAGGCGTACCGATCGTCGGCGACGACATCAAGAGCCAGGTCGGTGCGACCATCACGCACCGCGTGATGGCCAAGCTGTTCGAGGACCGCGGAGTCATCCTGGACCGCACCTACCAGCTCAACGTCGGTGGGAACATGGACTTTAAGAACATGCTGGAGCGCGACCGGCTGGAGTCCAAGAAGATCAGTAAGACCCAGGCCGTGACCTCCAACATGGAGCACGACATGGGCAAGCGCAACGTCCACATCGGCCCGTCGGACTACGTGCAGTGGCTCGACGACCGCAAGTGGGCCTACGTCCGCCTGGAGGGCCGCGCATTCGGTGACGTCCCGCTGAACCTGGAGTACAAGCTCGAGGTCTGGGACAGCCCCAACAGCGCCGGCGTCATCATTGACGCGATCCGCTGCGCCAAGCTGGCGGCCGACCGCGGCGAGGGCGGCCCCGTGCACCCCGCCTCGACGTACTTCATGAAGTCCCCGCCGCGCCAGGTCCGCGACGACATCGCGGGCCCGGCCCTGGAGGCCTGGATCAACGGCGAGACCGTCGGTAACCACGCCGCCCACGAGGCCGAGGTCGCGACCGACTAGCACGAGCTGCGCGTCGCCGCCGTACCGATCGGTGTTGCGTGGCTCGGGGTCCTGGAGGCCCGCTGGCACGCAATACCGATCGGTAGGGCCCCAGATGGGACAGGCTGTCCAGGTGAGGACCGCGTGACGGCGAGTGCGCAGGCGCCCGAACGCACGGACGGGTCGGCGCATCCGGTCCGGGTCCTGCTCGAGCAGCGGGACTTCCGCCGGCTGCTGAGCATCCGGTTGGCCGGTCAGTTCGCTGACGGGCTGTTCCAGGCCGCCCTGGTCAGCGCGGTGTTCTTCGATCCGAACCGGGCGACGACTGCCACCCAGGCGGCCGTCGGCTTCGCCACCCTGCTGTTGCCCTTCAGCCTGGTCGGACCGTTCGCCGGGGTGTTCCTGGACCGGTGGCGGCGTCAGCGGGTACTGCTGCTGAGCAACCTGCTGCGCGCGGGGCTGTTGGTCGTGCTCGCGCCACTGCTCGCGGCGTTCGGGCCCACGAGCCCCGCGGTGGTCGCCCTGACGCTCGTTGTCATCTCGCTCAACCGCTTCGTGCTGTCCGGCCTGTCGGCATCGCTGCCACAGGTCGTGCCGGGCCGCCGACTGGTGACCGCGAACTCCTTCACCACGACGCTGGGCGGCGGCGCCGTCGCCTTCGGCGGCGCCTCGGCTGCCGGGCTGCGGAGCCTTGTCGGTACCGGCGACGTCGGCGCCAGCCGCTCGGCATTGCTGGCCTCGGCCCTGTACGTCGTGGCGGCGCTGATTGCCCGGACCGTCGGCGCCAACCGGCTGGGGCCGACCGAGCCTCCGGTCGAGCGGCACCTGTCCGCAGCCCTGCGCGCCGTGCTTGGGGGTCTGGTCAGTGGCGCCCGCCACGTCCACGAGCGAGGCCCCGCCGCCAGGGGCCTGGCGGCCATCACCGCGCACCGCTTCTTCTACGGGCTGTCGTTCGTGGCGACCCTGCTGCTGTACGCCCGGACGGGCTTTCTTGGCCGCGGCTTCGCGCACAGTGGCGGCGGCGCGTTCCTGGCCCTCGGCGAGGTCGTGTTCGCCTCGGTGATGGGCGGTCTGCTGGCCGCCCTGGTGACTCCCCGCGTGACCAGGCGGGTCGGCACCCAGGCGTGGATCTCCGTGGTCTTCGCCGTGGCCGCGGTCGTCGAGGTGGTGTTCGGTGCGCCGTACACGCACCGGGCCTTCCTGGTCGCCGCGCTCGTGCTGGGCTTTGCCGCGCAGGCCGCCAAGATCTGCGTGGACACACTCGTGCAGGAGTCCGTCGAGGACGACTTCCGGGGCCGGGTCTTCTCCTTCTACGACACCCTGTTCAACGTCAGCTTCGTCTCGGCGGCGGCGGCGGCGGCGTTCCTGGTCCCCTCGAACGGCCGCAGCTACCTCCTGATCGCTGTGGTCGCGGGCGGCTACGCGCTCACCTCGCTGATCTACCTGCTGGCAAGTCGGCGCGCGGCGCCGGTCCTCGCCGAGACCTGACGGCCGGTCGTGGGTGCAGGCGGTTGCGGCACCAGGCCGAGCACCGTGTCCACGACGGTCTGCACGACACCCGGGGCCGGGGCCGGGGCCGGGCTGGCTGGGGCCGGGCTGCCTGGGGCGGGGCTGGCCGGGGACGGATTGGTCGGCCCGCTCGGTGCCGGGTTGCTCGCACCGGAGCTGGGTCGGCCGGAGCCGGGCCGGCCGGGGGCGACCGGGCTCGGGCGCTGGGGCTGAGCGTCACTCCCGGTCAAGGTCAGTGCGGGAGCCGCTAAGGCGCCCGTTGTCGAGGCGCCAGGCGCGCGGGCGGCAGCGCCGGGCAGCCCCAGCACGGTGCCGAGAGCCTGCGCGGTCGCCGCCGTACCGCCCGGTGCCGGTGCGGCCGCCGGGGCGGGACGGCGCAGTCGGTCCAGGAGCGCGCCGACATCGGTCGCCGGGGCGTCCACGATCGCCGCGACCACCCCCCAGGAGCCGGTGGATCCCCTGGCAGCCTGTACCGCGGCAAGCCTGGCTTGGACGTCCCGGCCGCCCCGGTGGGCGGCCTGCGCGAGGGCGACGCCGAGCGCCTGCTCAACGCACGCCGAACCAGTCACCGCACCCGTCACCGCACCGGTCACCAGCTGCGACACGCGGTAGACCACGGGGGACGCGGCGAGCACCGCCGCACCGTCCGGGCCGTCGAGGGTGCCGGCAAGGTCGTTGAGGTAGCGGTCGGCCTCGACCAGGTCCGCCGCGAGCTGCTGCTCCCAGGCGTCGTCGCGTAGAGCAAGGGCGGTTGTCGGCTGCGGCAGGCCTCCGTACGGCACCTGGACCTGGTAGAGCTCGGCCACCCGCACACCCGCGCGGCTGCGGCCGACGGGGGTGACCTCGGCCGAACCGTCGAAGACGCCGACCCGCAGGGCAGCCGAGCGCTCGACCCGGGTGAGCGCGGCCGGGGGCGTCAGGACATCCCCGGCGTCGGTGCCGAGCAGCAGCCGGGGGCCGGACCGACTGTCGACCATGACCTGGCCCCGGCCCAGGCGCTCGCGCACGCCGTCGAGCACGGTCAGCGTCGCATCCGGACCAAGGTAGACGCTGCGGCCGTTCGTGACCAGCCGGGCGGTACCGGCCGGCCCGGTCTGCACGCTGGCCCCCCGCGGCACGACCATGCCCTCCCGGGCCGGCACGGGCCGGCCGTCGACGACGACATGCGCCACCCGCGCGCCGTGCAGCACGGTGGAGGCCGCGGCGGGATCGCCGCCCTGGACGACGACGGTGACCAGGCCGGCAGCGAGCACCAGCGCCGAGCACACCGCGACGGCCGCCGGGAACCCGCGCCCCGTACGTGCTCTCATGCCCGGCATGTCCACCATGGTGCAACGCCGGGTCACCCACAGCCATGGTCCCTTCTGACCAGATGCATGGCCCGGAGCCCTCATTGCGGGGACAGGCCGCGAGCGGCCGCCCAGGCCCGCAGCTCGTCCTCGGCCCGCTCCCGCGGCAGGGGCCCGTGCTCCATCCGCAGACCCAGCAGGTGCTTGTACGCCGCCCCCACGTCAGGCCCTGGCGGGAGGCCGAGCAGTGCCATGATCTGGGTACCGTCCAGGTCCGGTCGCAGGCGCCCGAGCTCTTCGTTCTCGGCCAGCACGACGATCCGGCGCTCCAGCTCGTCGTAGGACGCCGCAAGGCCGGCCGCCTTACGCCGGTTCCTTGTGGTGCAATCCGAACGGACGAGCGCGTGCAGGCGACCCAGCTGCGGACCCGCGTCGGCGACGTAGCGCCGCACCGCGGCGTCGGTCCACGGACTCGTGCCAGGCTGGCCGTAGCCGTGGAAGCGCAGGTGCATCTCCACGAGCAGGAACACGGCCTCGACGAGGTCCTTGGAGTAGGTCAACGCCTTCAGTCGGCGGCGAGCCAGGTGCGCGCCCTTGACCTCGTGATGGTGGAAGGAGACGCCTCCGCCCGGCTCGTGCCGCCGCGTGACCGGCTTGCCCACGTCGTGCAGGAGCGCAGCCAGGCGCAGGACGAGGTCCGGGCCCTGCGTCTCCAGGGCGACCGCCCGCTCGAGCACCTGCAGGGTGTGCTCGTACACGTCCTTGTGCTGATGGTGCTCGTCGATCTCCAGCCGCATGGCCGGCAGCTCCGGCAGCACGACCGAGGCGAGTCCGGTCTCCACGAGCAGCTCCAGGCCGGCCCTCGGCGCGGCGCCCAGCAGCAGCTTGGACAACTCCTGTTTGACCCGCTCCATGCTGATGATGGCCAGGCGGTCGGACATGGCCGTCATCGCGGCGACGACCTCGGGGGCGACGGTGAAGCCCAGCTGGGAGGCGAACCTGGCCGCCCGCAGCATGCGCAACGGGTCGTCGTCGAAGGAGTCCTCGGGCCGGCCCGGGGTACGCAGCACTCCGGCCGCCAGGTCCTCCAAGCCGCCCTGCGGGTCGACAAAGGCGTCTGGCGCCTTCCAGTCCGGCAGAGCCAGGGCCATCGCGTTCAGCGTGAAGTCGCGCCGCAACAGGTCCCCGGCCAGAGAATCGCCGAAGGTCACGACCGGGTTGCGGGAGCTGGGTTCGTAGGTCTCCGCCCGGTAGGTCGTGATCTCCAGCTTGGCGCCGCCCCGGGCCAGCCCGACCGTGCCGAAGGCGATGCCGGTCGCCCAGGTCGCGTCCGCCCAACCCTCGACCAGGGCCAGGACCTGATCGGGCCGGGCGTCGGTCGTCAGGTCGAGGTCGTCACCGAGCCGGCCGAGCAGGGCGTCACGCACCGAACCGCCGACCAGGTACAGCGCATGTCCGCTCGCCGCAAAGCGCTCTGCGAGCTCGACCAGCAGCGGCGCGGAGCGGACGAGCTCGCGCACGGCGTTGCGCTGCAGGTCGTCGAGTCCGGGCACGAGCGACCAGACTAGGCGTTGCACAGTGGGCGCCTACCGATATCGTGCCGGCAGTGAAGAGCGCCTTGGACGTGCACCGAGCGCTGCTCGCGCAGGACGTGCCCCACGAGATGGTGCGGCTGGGCCAGCGGGTGCTCACTGCCGATGACCTGCCGCGAGCGCTGGGAATCGAGCCGGCCCGGTGCGTCGCCCTGCGCTGCTACGTCCTCCAGGGTGGTCCGATGGCCTTCGCGGCCGTCATGGTGGGGGCCGGATCAACCCCCGACCCGACAGCGCTGCTGGACGCCCTGGGAGCAGGCAGTGTACGTCCCGCGACCGCGGACCAAGTCAATCTGACGACGGACTATGCGGCTGGCCTCGTCAGCCCCGTGTGCCTTCCGGCCGAGGTATCGCTGCTCGCCGACAGCGCGCTGCGCTCGGTCGACGTCCTCTACGCCGCAGTGGGTGAGGGCGGCGTGGCGCTGGGCATCCGCACCCACGACCTGCTCACGGCGACCGGGGCCCAGGTGTGCACGCTGACCGTCCCGCTGAACGGGCACGCGACAGTCATCGACCTTGATGCCCGGACGCTGCAGGCGGCGCGGCGCACGGCTGGTTGACGGCGGTCACCGGTCGCGCCGCGCCACTGAGATCGAGGGTCCTCCCGCCGTACTCTGAGCCTGTGCCGCCCCCTGTCCCGACGCCGCCCTCGCACCGCCCGCTGCGCCGCGTGGACGAGACGAGTGCAGGTGGCCTGGTCCTGGACCGGCTCGGCACCGGGGTCCGTGGCGCCCTGATTGGCCGGTTGGACCGGCGCGGCCGGCTGCTGTGGTCGCTGCCCAAAGGCCATGTCGAGGCCGGCGAGACCGAGGAGGACACCGCCGTGCGCGAGGTCGCCGAGGAGACCGGAATCTCGGGGCGGGTCATCGGCAAGCTGGGCACGATCGACTTCTGGTTCGTGGCCGAGGGACGGCGCGTGCACAAGACCGTGCACCACTTTTTGCTCCTGGCGGCTGACCCCGAGCGGGGGCTCGTCCTGTCCGATGCGGACGTGGAGGTCAGCGAGGTCGCCTGGGTACCGCTCGCGAAGGTCGTCGGGCGGCTGGCCTACGCCGACGAGCGGCGCCTGCTGGACCGGGTACCGGGCCTGCTGGCCGAGACCGCATGACCAGGATCGCCCGGTTGCTGGCAGCGGTGGCGCTGGTCGCCCTCCCCATCCTCGCGACGACGACGCCGGCGAGCGCGGCGCCACCGAACGCGGCGCCACCCAATGACGAGGCACCGGTCGCGGTCGACGTGAGCACGTTGCTCCCACGGGCACCGCAGGTCGGTGGCGCGTTCGAGGTGGCCGGGACGCTGACCAACATCGGGGACAAGCCGGTCAGCGCCCTGCGGGTGCGGCTCAAGCTGGGCAGCCGCATCGACAACCGCACCGAGCTGGACCGGACCGACCGGGACCGGCCCCCGACGACCTTCGCCGTCGAGGTCGCACCGGCGTCGGCCGAGCTGGCACCTGGGCAGCGCACGACCTTCGACCTGCGCACTCGCACGCGCGACCTGCCTCTCGGGAACCCCGGTGTCTACCCCCTCGACGTCGTCGCCCGCGGGGTCTTCGGCCCGGACCGGGGCCGGGCCGACCTGGGCGTGGCGCCGACATACCTGCCCTGGTTCAACGGCGAGTCGGTCCGGCCGACGCGGGTCGCCGTGCTGTGGCCGCTGGTGGACCAGCCGCGCTCCGGACCGCGGGACGTGCTGGTCGACGATGACCTGGCCACCTCGCTGGCCGGCCCCGGACGGCTGGGACAGCTGCTCGCCTCGGCCCGGGCCGCCGAGACCGGCCAGTGCGACGGGGTCGCGCATGGTCCAGCGGCGCCCGCCGCTCCCGGCTCTGCCTCCACCCCTCCCGCCCCTCCCGCCCCAACAACGCCTGCGAAGCCGAAGGCCCGGTGCGAGGCGGTGCCCGTCACCTACGGGGTCGACCCCGACCTGCTGCTCACCGCCCAGAACATGACCAGGCCGTACGCGGTGCAGGCCGGCAACAAGACCCGGCCCGGGGTCGGGGGCCCGGCAGCAACGTCGTGGTTGGCCTCGCTGCGGGCCGCCGCCTCGCATGGGCCGGTGCTGTCGCTGCCCTTCGGTGACCCGGACGTCGATGCCCTGACCCGCGGGGCGGCGGGCAAGAACGACGTTGCAGCTGCCCGCGACCTTGGGTTGCGTACGACGACCGAGGTCCTGCGCACAACGCCGAACGAGGCGCTTGCCTGGCCACCGGCAGGCCCCGTCACCCCCGCGGCCACCGACGCTCTCGCCGTCAGCCGCACCAGCGCGTTGGTGCTCGACCCGTCCGCTCTGCCCCCGGAGCAGGTCGCCGGGCCGACGCTCGGTACCCGCGCCCGGCTGCCCCTGTCCTCACTGGGGACACCGCTGACCGGGCTCGTCGTCGACACCAAGCTCTCGGACCTGCTGGCCGGGTCGCCCAGCACCGGCGCGGGAGCGCGGCTGGCCGAGCAGCGCTTCCTCGTCGAGACCGCGATCATCGCCGCCGAACGGCCCAGCAGCCCGCCGCGCACGCTGCTGGTCGCCCCCGCACGCAGGGGCGCCATCGCGGCGGCCGTCGCCACGGCGGGACTGCACGACCTGGGCCGGTTGCCCTGGGTGTGCCCGGTCAGCCTCCCGGCGGTGGCCGCCGCCAGTGAGCGTTGCGCCGGTGAGCCCGCGACCGAGCCGAGCGGGCCGACCGGGCCGATCCCTGAGCGAGGCGCACCGCTCGTCGACAGCCGGACCGAGCTGCCGCAGACCTACCTGTCGGGGGTGGCACAGGACCGGGCCGACGGCGATCAGCTCGTTGACGCGGTGCTCATGCCGAGCGATGCCACCTCGACCTTGAAGGCCTCCTTGCGCCGCGCCGCCGCGCGGGCGGAGTCCAGCGCCTGGCGCACCGATCCGGCCGGCGGCCAGGCGATGGCTGCCCTGCTGCACGACGAGGTCGCCGGCCTGCAGGGCCGCGTGCAGGTGCGCGGCCAACGCCTGCTGCTCACCAGCAGCAAGGGCACCTTGTCGGTCAGCGTCGACAACCTGCTGCCGGTGCCGGTCACGCTGAAGGTCCGCTTCCTGTCAGCCACGGCCACCCTGTCCACCCAGGAGACGCCGGCCTTCGAGGTGCCGGCCGGCACCAGCTACAAGCCGTCGGTGCGCGCCCAGGCAAGACGCTCCGGCCGGTTCGTGGTCTTCGCGCAGCTGATCGACCGCGAGGGCCGGCCCTTCGGCTCGCGGACCGAGATCGACGTACGGTCCACCAGGTACGGCCGGATCGCGCTGGCCGTGACCGGTGTCGGGGCGGGGGTCTTGTTCGTGGCGGCCGGGACGCGCATCGTCCGGCGCGCCCGCAGCTCCGCAGCCGTCCCCGCGCACTCCGACCGTGGCGGCAGTTCCCCGGACCGGGCATGACCAGCCTGACCCGTTCGACCCGGACCATGGCGGTCGGCACGCTGGCCTCCCGCGGGACCGGTTTCGTGCGGACCGCGGCGCTGGCCGCCGCACTGGGAGCCCACGGCGCCTCGATCGCCTACAACCTGGCCAACACGGCTCCGAACACCGTCTACGACCTGCTGCTCGGCGGGGTGCTCACGAGCGTCGTCGTACCCCTGCTGGTGCGGGCGGCGAAGCAGGATGGCGACGGCGGCGCGGCCTACGCGCAGCGCCTGCTGAGCCTCACCGTGCTCGCACTCGGCGCGGCCTCGGTGCTGCTCGTGGTGCTCGCGCCACAGATCGTCGACCTCTACCTCGCTCCCGGTGCCCCTGCGGGCACTCGCGAGCTCGCGGTCGCGTTCGCCCGGTTCTTCCTGCCCCAGGTGCTGTTCTACGGCGCCGGCGCCGTCCTCGGCGGCATCCTCAACACGAGGGGCTCGTTCGCCGCGCCGATGTGGGCGCCGGTGCTCAACAACGTCGTGGTCATAGGGACGGCTGCGGTGTTCCTCCTGCTGCCGGCGACCACCGACCCGACCCGGTCGCTGACCCACGTCCAGGTGCTCGTGCTGGGCATCGGCACCACCCTCGGCGTGATCGCCCAGACCGTTGCGCTAGTGCCGGCCCTTCGCGCGAGCGGCTTCCGGCTGCGCGTGCGCCTGGACCTGCGGGGTACCGGCCTCGGCCACGCCGCCCGGCTGGCCAAGTGGGTCTTCCTCTACGTCGTCGCCAACCAGATCGCCTATCTCGTCGTCGTCCGGCTGTCCTCGGGCCTGCCGGACGGCCGGGGCTACGCGGTCTACGTCTACGCCTACGTGCTGTTCCAGCTGCCGTACGCGGTCGTGGCCGTCAGTGTCATCAGCGCGCTGCTCCCCACCATGAGTCGGGCCGCCGCCGACGAGCGCTACGGCGACCTGCGCGGGCAGCTGTCCACCGGCATGCGGCTGGTTAGCGCCGTGCTGGTTCCGGCGGTCGCCGCCTACGTCGTGCTCGGCCCGGCGGTCGCCACGCTCGTGCTCGGTCACGGGCGCCTCAGCGTGGACGATGCCCGCTACATCGGTCAGACCCTCGGGGTGCTGTCGCTGGGTCTGCTGCCCTTCAGCGCCTTCCAGCTCCAGCTGCGCGCCTTTTACGCCCTGGACGACACCCGTACGCCGACGCTGGTCAACCTAGGTGCCACCGCAGTCAACCTGGCCCTGGACCTGCTCGCCGTGCTCGTGCTGCCGCCGGACCAGCAGGTGCTGGGCCTGGCTGGCGCGTACGCCGCGTCCTACGCCGTGGGTCTGGTCCTGTCCTCGCGACTGCTCGCCCGCCGGCTGGGCGGCCTGGACGGCGCCCGGGTCCTGCGTACGGCGGTGCGCTGTGTGGCGGCCGTGCTGGTGCCCGCCCTGCTGGCACTGACGGCGCAGCTCGCGGTCACCGCGCTGCTCGGCAGGGGCACGGGCGCCGCTGTCGCCGCCCTGCTGACCGGCGGCGCGCTGCTGGCCGTGGGCTACCTGATCGGTGTGCGGTGCCTGCGGGTGCGCGAGGTCGACGAGGTCGTCGGACCCCTGCTGCGCCGCGTCGGTCTGGGCCCACGGCTCAAGCCGGGCTGAGGACGCGCCGAGCCCCTTAAGAACGGAAGTGCGAGGGGTGGAGGTGACGGTGCAGGTGGCGCAGGACGACACCGGCGCCATCGTGCTGGGCTGGCTGACCAAGCTCGTGGTCGTCCTGGGCGTCCTGGGGCTGTTGAGCTTCGACGGCATCGCGCTGGTCCGCACCGACTTCTCCGCAGCCGACCAGGCCGGCACTGCCGCCTCAGCGGCCGCCGACGCCTACAAGAGCTCCCACGACGTGCAGGTGAGCTACGACGCGGCACTGGCCGCCGTCGCCGCAGACGGCGACAGCATCGAGACCCGCACCTTCGTGGTCGGACCGACCGGCTCGATCTCGCTGGTTCTGCACCGCACCGCCGCCACCTTGTGGATGAAGGACATCGGTCCGCTCAAAGGCTGGACCGACGTCAGCGCCAAGGGTGAAGGTTCGCCGGCGTCATGAGGTTCTCCTGCCGCCCGGTCGCCGGGGCGTGGGCGACCGCGGCCCTGGTGACGGCCGCCCTGATTCCGGCCGTCCTGGTCCCAGCCGCCCTGGCAGCGCCCGCAGCGCCGCGCACCGACGTGGTCGGGGACGCACGCCAGGAGGCCACCGATCTGCGCCTGCGCGTCGACGCCCTGCAGCTACAGGCCGAGCAGGCCAGCGAGAACTACGACGCCGCGTACGACGCGTTGGGGCGGGCCGTGACCGCGCACGTGGCCGCCGGGCGACAGCTCGATGTCGCCCGGGCCAGTGCGGACGCCACCGACGGACAGGCCGGCCGCCGGGTCCGCGCCCTGTACATGGCCGGCGGCGGCACGGGCCTGTACGCCAGCGTCTTGAACAGCGGCGACCTGCCGGACGCCCTACGCCGCCTGCACCAGGTCGACGCCGTCCTGGTCGGCGACCACCGAGCCGCTGCCGACGCCGGTCAGGCCTTCGCGCAGCGGCGGACGGCCGACGCCCACCTGCAGGCCGCAGCGCTGACCGCCGTCCGGCTGCAGCGCACGGTCGCGGACCGGGCCGACGTCGTGCGTGCCCTGCTGGCACAGACCGATGCACTGATGGCCCACGCGGACGCCCGGGTGGTCGCGCTGGCAGCACAGCAGCGCCTCGACGAGCAGGCTGCCGCTGCCCGCCGGGCGGCCGTCGTCCTGGCCGCCGCGCAGGCCCGGGCGGCCGCTGCACTCACGGCGTCGCAAGCCCGCGCGGCCGCTGCACTCACAGCGGCCCAGGCGCGGGCAGCTGCTTCCCCAGCCGTCCCCCAGGCCCGCGGCGAGCGGCAGCGCGGGGTGGCCCCCAACCCCGGCTCGCTGTTGCCGGCCACCGATCCGACCGCCCCCGGACCGGCATCGACCTCCCCCGGCCCGGCATCGACCGCATCGGTCGCCGCCGTCCTCGACTTCGCCCGCGCGCAGCTCGGCAAGCCCTACGTCTGGGGCGCCACCGGGCCGGACTCCTACGACTGCTCGGGGCTCACGCAGGCGGCGTACGCCGCCGCCGGCGCGCGCCTGCCGCGGATCGCGCAGGACCAGTGGTTCGCCGGGCCACACGTGGAGCTCGGTGCGCTGCAGCCGGGCGACCTGCTGTTCTGGGCGAGCGACACGTCCGCGCCGGCGACGATCCACCATGTGGCCCTCTACCTGGGCAGCGGTCAGATCCTCGCCGCACCGCACACCGGCGACGTCGTCAAGATCGAGCCGCTCTACCTCACCGGCTACATAGGGGCGGTACGGCCGGTACTGGCCCGTTAGCGACACCGGGCCATGAGCGGTACCGGGCGGTCGGCCACGTCCCGCCGCAGCCCCCCGCCCACCCCTACGATGATCGGGTCAGACCGGCAAGATTGTCACCCGTCCAGGGAGAACTGCCCGTGCCACCGCTGTCAGCTCCGCCGCTCGCCGAGCAGGACGTGCTGGCGCAGCGATACCGCCTGCTCGCGCCCTTGACCAGCGGAGGGCCGGCCGTGCTCTGGCGCGCTGCGGACGAAGTCCTCGCCCGTGACGTGGCCGTGAAGGTGCTGGACCCCGGCGCGGCCGGCGCACGCGCGCCGTTCCTGGACGCGGCGGTACGCGCCGGAGCGCTCGCCCACCCGGGCCTGGCCAAGACCTACGACGCGGCCGTCGAGGAGCGTGGCCCGTCGAGCGCGGTCTATGTCATCAACGAGTGGGTGGACGGACGGCCGCTCGCCGAGGTCCTGCGGGACGGCCCCTTGGACCCGGTCGAGGCCGTCGGGCTCCTGCGCCAGGCGGCCGACGCCCTGTCCGCTGCGCACGCCCGGGGGGTGCCCCATGGGCGACTGCACCCCGGGAACCTCCTGATCACCTCCGCCGGCCGGGTCCGCCTGACCGACACCTGCGTGGCGGCGGCCGTGCACGGCGCGCCGGTCGGTGGCGCGACCCCGCAGGCCGTCCGCGACGACACGCGCGACCTGGCGGCCGTGCTGTACGCCCTGCTAACCGGCGGCTGGCCGGGCGGCGCGACGCCGCAGCCGTCCGGCGGCCTGCCGGCCGCGCCCCGTCAGGACGTCGGGGAGTACAGCGCGCGGCAGGTCCGGGCCGGTGTACCGCGCTCCCTGGACCTGGTGGTCGGGCGTGGGCTGCACCCGGACCGTCACCCGGGTACGTCCGTGCTCGCTACCCCTGCCGCCCTGGCCGCTGCCGCCGAGCAGGCGGCCGAGCAGGTGCGCGAGGCACAGGAGGCGGCCGCGGCGCCCAGGCCGCCCTCGCGGCTGCGGCGAACCGCGCCCTGGGCCGCCGTTCTCGCCGTGCTCCTGGCGGTCGGTACGGGAGGCTGGCTGCTCGGACTGGCTGTCGGCGAGGTGCCCCGGCGCGCGAACAGCGTCGAACCGGTCCTGAGCACCTCCTCACCGGCGCCCCCCGAGGCGGGGGCCGCCCCCACTCCCGGACCGATGATCGACCTGACCCGGCTGCCCGTGCGCGACTTCGATCCCGCCCCCGGCGACGGACAGGAGTCACCCGACAAGGTGCGCAACGCCGTCGACCAGGACCCCTCCACCGCCTGGGTGACCGACCGGTACAGCACCTCGCGGTTCGGTGGCCTCAAGACCGGTGTCGGTCTGCTCGTGGACCTGGGCGCCCCAACCGCGGTGAGCAGCGTCCAGGTGCAGCTTGCCGTCGCCGGAGCCGGTGTGGAGCTGCGCGCTGCCGACAGCCCCGCAGCAACCGCTGACGGCTTCCGGCTGCTCGCGCAGGCAGCCGACGCCGGTCAGCTCACCACGCTGCGGCCGCCGCCCGGTGAGCGGGCCCGCTACTGGCTGGTCTGGCTCACCTCGTTGCCCCAGCAGGGCAGCGGCTACCGCGAGGGCGTCTCGGAGCTGCGTTTCAGCTGACCGGCGCGCAGGGGCGGCAGCCTCGCTACCGTGCGGCCGTGAGCGGACCGGACGGTGACCTGCAGGACAGGGCGCTGCTCGCAGCCCATCTCGCCGGCACCGCGGGCGCGTTCGACGAGCTGGTCCGGCGGCACCAGGACCGGCTGTACGCCGTGGCCGTCCGCACCTGCGGGGACCGCGAACAGGCCGCGGATGCCCTGCAGGACGCGCTGGTATCGGCCCTGCGCTCGGCAGCGTCCTACCGCGGCGAGGCCAGGGTCACCACCTGGCTGCACCGGATCGTGGTCAATGCCTGCCTCGACCTGGCCCGGCGACGGGCGGCTCGCCCGACCAGCGCTCTGCCCTTGCAGCTGCCGGCCGATCCCCGCGACCTGCTCGGCGAGCGGGAGTCGGCACTGGTCGTCGAGGCGGCACTGCAGGCGCTGCCGCAGGACCAGCGAGTGGCCGTCGTCCTGGTGCACCTGCAGGGCTTCAGCGTCGAGGAGGCCTCCGCGGTGCTCGGGGTTCCCTCCGGGACGGTCAAGAGCCGCTGCTCGCGCGGTCGGGCCCGGCTGGCCGTGACGCTCGGGCACCTGCGGAACCCGGACCAGGTGCCGGGCGTCCTACCCCGGGTCCATGACCACCCCGGGCTCGGCGCCCCGACCGGTCCGCCAGTGACCGACACGGAAGGACAGGGCGCGTGAACCACCTCGACCTCGATGCACTCGCCGACCTGCTCGTCGGCGAGGGCAACCCTCGCGACGTCGAGCACCTGCGTTCGTGCGCGCCCTGCACCCGTCAGCTCACCGACCTCGAAGCCGCTCAGGCACCGGTGGACGCCTCGTTGGCCGCACTGCCGCCACTGGCCGTCCCGGCCCCCTTGGCCGCACGGCTGACCGCTGGGCCAGCCACCGGCCGGACGGCCGGGTCCGACGTCCTCCCGCTGGCCCCCGCCCGGCGCGCAACGGGCGCCAGGCGGCGGAAGCCGCGTCGGCGCCCCCCGTGGCGGGCCGTCACCGGCGTGGCCGCCGCGATCGTGCTGGTGTCCGGTGGCGCCGCGCTGCTGATCCGTTCCGACCACCATCTCTCGGCGTCCTCCGCAAAGTCCAGTGGCGCCTCGCTCGCCCGGGCGCCAGAAGTCCGGCGCCTCGCCACCGGCACGAGCTACACCGCCGCGACCCTCGCCACCGAGGTGCCGTCACTGCTCGTCCCGGCGCAGGCCGGCTCGGTGCAGTCCGGCCCGGGTCCGGCCAGCTCCCAGGCCACGTCCCAGGCCGGCGCGGGTGCGACCCCGGCCGCCGGCACCTTTCCCGACGAGCTTGCGCCGCTGCAGGGCACGTCAGCGCTGGCGGCCTGCCTGTCGGCCCTGACCCCGTCCGACCAGCCCGGGCTGCCGCTCGCCGTCGATTACGCCCGCTATGCCGGCAAGCCAGCGCTGGTCGTCGTACTGCCCTCGGCCAGGCCCGGCAAGCTTGACGTGTACGTCGTTGGGCCGCACTGCACCGCCGCCGACGCCGACGTCGTCTACTTCACGCGTCTGGCGCGGCCGTGACCGTCCGCCTGCGGGGAGGCAGCGTCCACAGCAGCACCCCCGCGATGCTCGCCGCGTACGGAAGGAATACGCCGGGGCCGAGCGGCAGATTTGTGTAGGCGTCCTCGTCGACGAAGGAGAACGCCGTACCGAGCAGGGCGTAGACGCACGCAAGGAGCCGGACGAGCAGGCCGGTGCGGCCCGACCCGTCGGTGCCTGCGGCCCGGGTGGCGGACGCGCCGCAGGCGACGCCGAGCAGTGCCGGCGAGATGTCGCTGAAGAAGGTCGACCCGACGTACTCGCTCGTGACCTTGCCCGCCACCAGGGCTGTCACGGTCGCCGCCAGCGCCGCCCGTACGTACCGCTCGAGCTCGCCCGGCTTGGCTGGAACGCCGGTGTCAGCTGTGCGTACGCGGGCCGGGACGGTCATGCGAGGAGCCTGCCACCGCTTCGCCGACGCCGGAGGGGCGCTGATCCCGGCCAGCGGGAAGGCGCTCCCCACCATGATGGTTGGAAGGAACACACCGACAGGAAGGCCAGCCGTGAGCAGCCCGAAGATCCACAACGCGATTGTGATCGGGTCCGGCCCGACCGGGTACACCGCCGCGATCTACCTGGCCCGGGCCGCCCTCGCGCCGCTGGTGTTCGAGGGTGCGGTCACTGCCGGGGGCGCGCTGATGAACACCACCGACGTCGAGAACTTCCCCGGGTTCCCCGACGGGGTCATGGGCCCGGAGCTCATGGACCACCTGCGCAGCCAGGCAGAGCGGTTCGGCTCGCAGTTCATCACCGATGACGTCACCGCGGTCGACCTGTCGGCCAGTCCGAAGGTCGTCACCTCCGGCGGTCAGACCCACCTCGCGCAGACCGTCGTACTGGCCATGGGCTCGGGCTACCGCGAGCTCGGGGTACCCGGCGAGAAAGAGCTGTCCGGGCACGGGGTCTCCTGGTGCGCGACCTGCGACGGGTTCTTCTTCCGCGACCAGGACATCGCCGTGGTCGGCGGCGGCGACAGCGCACTGGAGGAGGCGACCTTCCTGACCCGCTTCGCCCGCAGCGTCACCCTGGTGCACCGCCGGGACACCCTCCGGGCCAGCAAGATCATGCAGGAGCGCGCCTTCAGCAACGACAAGCTCCGCTTCGCCTGGGACAGCGAGGTCGTCTCGGCCGACGGCGACGGCAAGCTCACCGGGGTCACCCTGCGCAATCTCAAGACCGGCGTGCAGTCCGAGTTGGCCGTGACCGGCCTGTTCATCGCCATCGGGCACGATCCACGTTCGGAGCTGGTCAAGGGCCAGGTGGACGTGGACGACGACGGCTACGTCGTCGTCGAGGCGCACGGGACGCGCACCAACGTGCCAGGCGTCTTTGCGGCCGGGGACCTGGTGGACCACACCTACCGCCAGGCCATCACCGCTGCAGGCACCGGCTGCCAGGCCGCTCTGGACGCCGAGCGCTGGCTCGCCGCGCACGAGCTGGAGCGGCCAGACGACGCGGCCGACCAGACCACAGCCGACCGGACCACAGCCGACCAGACCACGGCAGACCAGGCCGACACCGCGAGCGTCTGAGCGGCGCTCGGAATGCCCCCTCCCGGGCGCCTGTTCCACTGCTTGCCGACTCATCGAATTCAAGGAGCACCCCGTGGGCGTCAACACCAAGACCACCACCGACGCGACGTTCAGCACCGACGTCCTGCAGAGCGAGAAGCCGGTCCTCGTCGACTTCTGGGCGGAATGGTGCGGCCCGTGCAAGATGGTCGCTCCCGTCCTGGAGGAGATCGCCGGCGAGAACACCGAGAAGCTCAGCGTCGTCAAGCTCAACATCGACGAGAACCCCGGTGTCGCTCGGGACTACCAGATCATGAGCATCCCGACGATGGCCGTGTTCCAGGGCGGCAAGATCGTCAAGTCGATCGTGGGCGCGAAGCCCAAGGCGGCGATCCTCAAGGACCTCGAGGCCTACCTCTAGGGGTATCCGCTCGAACAGCACAGGTCCAGCAGGACAGCTCCAGCAGTACAGCCATCAAGCGACAGGCCGGGTCCCGCGGGGCCCGGCCTTCGCCGTCCGTAGGGGTGCGCGCCCGTACAGTGGCACCACCCGCCGCCCGTCCCGGAAGGTCCCGCCGTGCAGCAGTACCGCCTCGGCGCCGACGGCGCCGCCGTGGCCGAGGTGCAGGCGATCCTCGTCCAGCTGGGGTCGTTGAGCTCACTGCCCAGCACGCCGATCTTCGACGAGGCCACCGATCTGGCCGTACGGGCGTTCCAGCAGCAGCGGGGTGTGTCGGTCGACGGAATCGTCGGACGCGAGACCTACGCGGCGCTGCAGGCGGCCCGCCTGACCCTCGGCGACCGGCTGCTGTCCCTGGGCGGTCGGCGCTACGTCGGGGACGACGTGGCCGTACTGCAGGAGCGGTTGCTCGAGCTGGGCTTCGACGCCGGTCGGGTCGACGGGGTATTCGGGCACCGCACCGAGGCAGCGCTGAGCGGTTTCCAGCGGGAATACGGCCTCGTGGGCGACGGCGTGTGCGGCCCGACCACCCTACGAGCCCTGAGGCAGCTCGGTCGGCTCGTCGTCGGCGGCCGACCGCACGCGCTGCGGGAGACCGAGGTGCTGTACCGGTCCGGCGCAGCCCTGGCCGGCAAGGTCGTCGTGCTCGACCCGGGCCACGGCGGCCGGGACAGCGGGGCCCGGGGGCACGGTCTGACCGAGGCCGACGTCGTGTTCGACCTGGCCGCTCGCCTCGAGGGCCGGCTGGCCGCTGTCGGCGTACGCGTCCTGCTGACCCGGGGGTCCGAGAGCTGCCCGAGCGACGCCGAGCGCGCAGCGTTCGCCAACACCGCCCGGGCCGACCTGGTCGTGAGCCTGCACGTGGACGGGGCCGCCTCGCCGCAGCCGCAGGGGGTCGCGAGCTACCACTTCGGCACCGGCACCGGGGCGACCTCGACGGTCGGTGAGCAGCTGGCCTCGTTCGTCCAGCGCGAGGTCGTGGCCCGTACGGATTTGCTGGACTGCCAGGTGCATGCCAAGACCTGGGAGCTGCTGCGCCTGACCCGGATGCCGGTGGTACGCCTCGAGCTGGGCTACCTCAGCTCGCCCAGCGACGCCGCCCGGCTGGGCGAGCCGGCGCTTCGGGACACCGTCGCCGAGGCCCTGCTGGTGGCGATCCAGCGGCTCTACCTGCCCGCCGACCTAGACCCGCCGACCGGCGTACTCCGCCTCCCGGACCTCGCCCAGCTCTAGTCCGACGTGACGGGGTCAGACGGGGCGCAGGAGCGGGTCGGGCGACATCGATCCGAGCAGGCGCTCCAGGGCCACTTCGACGTCCTCGCGCCAGGACACGGCGGTCTTGAGCTCCAGCCGCAGCCGCGGGTAGTGGTGGTGCGGCCGCACGGTCTTGAAGCCCACGGCCAGCAGGTGCTCGGCCGGTAGCACACACGCCGGCGCCTGCCACTTCAGGTCGCCAAAGGCCTCGATCGCGCGCACCCCGCGCCGGATGAGGTCCTTGGCCACGGACTGGACCAGCATCCGCCCGAGACCACCACCGGTGAACTCCGGCAGGACGTGCCCGGTCATGAGCAGTACGGAGTCGGCGCTCACCGGCGAGGTCGGGAACGCGATCGAGCGCGGGACGTACGCCGGTGGGGCGAACGTCACGAAGCCGGCCGGCACACTGTCGACGTAGGCGATCTTGCCGCAGCTGCCCCACTCGAGCAGCGTCGCCGAGACCCACGACTCCTTCTCGAACGCGGTGTCCCCCGCCTGCTCGGCGCGGCCGAGTGCGACGGGGTCGAGCTCCCAGAACACGCACCGCCGGCACCGCCCGGGCAGGTCGTCGAGGTTGTCCAGGGTGATGTTGACGACCCGCCGGCTCATGGGCGGCGCGGGGCGCGGAGCAGGCCGGCGAGCCAGCCCCCGGCCATTCCCAGTAGCACGCCGAGGCCGGCCAGGGCGAGGGCGCGCGGACGCGCGGCGAGGGCCACGTGACCAGGGTAACGAGGCCTGGCACGAGCGCGAAGGCCTGCCGTGGTGCCCCGGTACCCTGGGGGTATGGCCGGGGTGACGTTCGACGCCTTCACCGACCGCTACGCCGCGCGCACTGCCGGCATGACGACCTCCGAGATCCGGGCGCTGTTCGCCGTCGCGAGCCGGCCCGAGGTGGTCTCACTGGCCGGCGGCATGCCCTTCACCACCGCGCTACCGCTGGACTCGGTCGGCAAGCTGCTGTCGGACCTGCTGGCGACCCGCGGCGCGGAGGCCCTGCAGTACGGCTCAGGTCAGGGCGATCCTGCTTTGCGGGCGCTGATCTGCGACGTGATGGCCCTGGAGGGCATCCAGGCCTCCCCGGACGACGTCGTGGTCACGGTCGGGTCGCAGCAGGCACTGGACCTGGTGACCCGGATCTTTTGCGACCCGGGGGACGTGGTGCTCGCCGAGGCCCCGTCGTACGTCGGGGCGCTCGGGACCTTCGCGGCCTTCCAGGCCGAGGTCGTGCACGTGGCCATGGACGACGACGGGCTGGTGCCCGAGGCCCTGCGGGAGGCGATCGCGGCCTGCGCCCGCGCGGGCAAGCGGGTGAAGTTCCTCTACACGATCCCGAACTTCCACAACCCGGCCGGCACGTCGCTGTCCGACGCCCGGCGGGACGAGGTGCTGGCGATCTGCCAGCGGGCCGGCCTGCTCGTCCTGGAGGACAACCCGTACGGCCTGCTGGGGTTCGACGGACCACCGACGCCGGCGCTCCGGGCCCGCGGCGCCGACGAGCACGTCATCTACCTCGGCTCGTTCAGCAAGACCTTCGCCCCCGGGCTGCGCGTCGGCTGGGTGCTCGCTCCGGATGCGGTACGCGAGAAGCTGGTGCTCGCCAGCGAGGCGTCGGTGCTGTGCCCACCGGGGCTGAATCAGATGGCGGTCGTGGAGTACCTGTCGACCCAGGACTGGCAGGGCCAGGTCGAGGTGTTCAAGGGCATCTACCGTGAGCGGCGGGACGCGCTGCTCGACGCGCTCACCACGCTCATGCCCGCCGGAGCGACCTGGACCAAGCCGGCCGGCGGCTTCTACGTCTGGCTCACCCTGCCCGCCGGCCTGGACGCCAAGGTGATGCAGCCGCGCGCGCTGACGGCCCGCGTTGCCTACGTCCCGGGTATAGGGTTCTACGCCGATGGTCAGGGTCGCCGGGAGCTGCGCCTGTCCTACTGCTTCCCCGAGCCGGAGCGGATCCGCGAAGGCGTACGCCGCCTGGCCGGTGTAGTGGAGGCCGAGCTGGACCTGCTGGCGACCTTCGGGCCGACCCAGCGCCCCTCCCGCAACGCCTGCTCGACCCCCGGCCCCGACGTCCGGTAGCCGTCCCTGGGCAGTGGTACCGACCCCTCCGTCAGGACTGCTCGTCGGGTCCCTGCACGATGGCGGCGATGCGCTGCAGGTCCTCCATCGTGGCGAACTCGATCGTGAGCCGCCCCCGCGAGCGACCGACATCGACCCGGACCCGCGTCTCGAGCCGGTCCGACAGGTTCTGGGCAACCTCGCTGGCCTGTTCCGGCACCAGTCGCTTGCCCCGCGCCGCCCGGGGCGAGCGCGGCTCGTCCTGGACCAGGACCGAGACAGCCTCCTCGGCCGCGCGCACGCTCATGCCCTCGGCCACGATGCGGGTCGCCATGGCCTCCTGCGCCTGCTCGTCCGGCAGCCCCAGCACCGCCCGGGCGTGACCGGCGGACACGACCCCTGCGGCTACCCGCCGCTGCACGGCCGGCGGCAGCTGCAGCAAGCGCAGGGTGTTGGAGATCTGCGGACGGGAGCGGCCGATCCGCCGCGCAAGCTCCTCGTGCGTGGCCGCGAAGTCCTCGAGCAGCTGCGCGTACGCGGCCGCCTCCTCCAGTGGGTTGAGTTGGCTGCGGTGCAGGTTCTCCAGCAGGGCGTCGCGCAGCATGGCGTCGTCGCCGGTCTCCCGGATGATCGCCGGGACCGCCTCCAGCCCGGCCTCCCGGGCGGCCCGCCAGCGCCGCTCGCCCATGACGAGCTCGTACCGGTCGTCGCCAAGGGGACGTACGACGACGGGCTGCAGCAGGCCGACCTCGCGGATCGAGTGGGCCAGCTCGGCCAGGTCGTCCGCGTCGAAAGCGGTCCGCGGCTGCGACCGGTTGGCGCTGATGGACTCCAGCGGCAATGCGGCGAAACGGGCCCCGGCGACCGGTCCGGGAACGGTCGTCGACGACTCGTCCTGCGACCCGAGGTTCGTCGGCTCGGCCGGGGCGACCGGCGGCGGACCGGACGGGATCAGTGCTCCCAGACCTCGCCCGAGCCCGCCACGCTTACCCGACGGCGTCGTCACAGGGCAGCCCCGCGCTCGGCGAGCTCCCGGGCAGCATCGACGTAGGCGGCAGCTCCCCGGGAGACAGGGTCGTAGGTGACGACGGACTGCCCGTAGCCGGGCGCCTCGGACACCCGCACGCTGCGCGGGATCGTCGTGGTGAGCACCACCTCACCGAAGTGTGTGCGTACCTCGTCCACGACCTGGTCGGCCAGCCGCGTCCGGGCGTCGTACATGGTGAGCAGGATCGTCGACACCTCCAGCGCCGGGTTCAGGTGCGCCTTGACCATGTCCACGCTGCGCAGGAGCTGCCCGAGCCCCTCCAGGGCGTAGTACTCACATTGGATCGGGATCAGGACCTCCTGGGTCGCCACCATCGCGTTCACGGTCAGCAGGCCCAGTGAGGGTGGACAGTCCACCAGCACGTAGTCCACGTCGGCGCCTGGTCCATCGCAGTACGCCGACACGGCCCGCTGCAGGCGCGACTCCCTGGCCACCACGCTCACCAGCTCGATCTCGGCACCGGCAAGGTCGATCGAGGCCGGCACGCACCGCAACCCGGGGACCTGCGGTGCCTGCTGGACGACGTCGGCGATCGGCACCGAGTCGATCAGCACGTCATAGACGCCCGGCACCCCGCTCTGGTGCTCGACGCCGAGGGCCGTGCTCGCATTGCCCTGCGGATCGAGGTCGACGACCAGGACCGTACGTCCGTGCAGCGCCAGCGCGACCGCGAGGTTCACCGTGCTGGTCGTCTTGCCCACGCCGCCCTTCTGGTTCGCCACCGTGATGATCCGGCGCCGGCTCGGGCGCGGGAAGACCTCCTGCGCCGCACGGCTGCGCACCGCCGCTGCCGCCTGTCTTCCGATCGGCGTGTCGTCGAGCTCCTCGTGCAGGGCTGCGCGCAGGCGGGCCGCCGGCTCGACCTCGACCGGCTCCGTCCTGTCCGGCTCGATCTCGACGGGCACCGGCTCGGTCTGGTCGGGCTCGGTCTGGTCGGGCTCCGTCCTGTCCGGCTCGATCTCGACCGGCACCGGCTCGGTCTGGTCGGGCTCGGTCTGGTCGGGCTCGGTCTGGTCGGGCTCGGTCCTGTCCGGCTCGGTTTGGACCGGCTCGGGTTGCTCGACCGGCTCCGTCCTGTCCGGCTGCTCGACCGGCTCGACCGGCTCACGGCTCGTCCGGGGCCGCCAGCGGAACCTCACCGACGGTCCTGCCGCTTGCTCGTGGCCGAGATCCCCCCGAGCCGAGCGTTCGACGTCTGAGGGGCGGCGGCGCGGGTGGCCAGTACCACGCGCGCACGGGTGGACAGCGCAACGGAGCCGACCTGGACCACCTCAGCGGCGCTGGCGCCCGCCCGGCGCAGGACCGGCAGGGCTGCGTCGAGTTCGGCCTGTGCCTGCTCGCCCTTGAGCGCCAGCAGCCGGCCTCCCGGGCGGAGCAGGGGCATCGCCCAGCCGCTCAGCTTCTCCAACGGCGCGACGGCGCGCGCAGTCACGACGTCGACCTCGACGCTGCCATGCAGTTCCTCGGCACGCGCCCGGCGGACCACGACGGTACGCAGCCCGAGCAGCTGGACGGCTTCGCACAGGAACGCCGCCCGGCGCTGCAGGGGCTCAACGAGCACAACCTGCACATCTGGGCGGTACAACGCGAGGACCAGCCCGGGCAGCCCAGCACCGGAGCCGAGGTCGAGCACGACCGAGCCCGCGTCGATCAGCTCGGCGACGCCCACGCAGTTCAGCAGGTGCCGCTCCCACAACCGAGGCGTCTCACGGGGACCCAGCAGGCCGCGCTCCACGCCGGGACCCGCGAGCAGCGCCGCGTACGCCTCCAGGCGTGGCAGTGCCTGCCCGAAGACCTCGCCGGCCGGCGGCGGGGCGGTCAGGACAGCGGCGGTCAAGAGCTGGTGTCGGGCAGCACCACGACGCGGCGCTCCGGCTCCACGCCCTCTGATTCGCTGTGCACCCCGTCAACCGCGGCTACGGCGTCGTGCACGATCTTGCGCTCGAAGGGTGTCATCGGGGCGAGCGAGACCGGCGCGCCGCTGTCCCGCGCACGTTCCGCGGCGCGGGCACCGGTCGCGGTGAGCTCGACCCTGCGCTGCGCGCGGTAGCCACCGATGTCGAGCATCAGCCGGCTGCGTACCCCGGTCTGCTGCACCACGGCCAACCGGGTGAGTTCCTGCAGCGCCTCCAGGGTCTGCCCGCCGCTGCCGACCAGAGCCGACAAGCCCTCGCCCACGATGGCGACGACGGCCCGCTCTCCCTCGACGTCCATGTCGATGTCGCCGTCGACGTCGGCGATGTCGAGCAGCCGCTCGAGGTAGTCGCCGGCGATGTCGCCCTCCTGCACGAGCAGGTCGGGTCCCTGCGCGGCGGGGCTGTCGGTGCTGGTCTCGGTCACGACGGTGAGGTCCTGTCTGTTCAGATGCGGTGTACGGGCTCGACGGCCCGGTGATCCGGGGGCCGGCTCATGCGCAGATTCCCGGGCCGGCCGCGGGGCTGGCTAGCGCCGGCCCCCGCGGCGGTTGGCGCTCTTGCGCTTCCGGCTGCCCGACGGCCGCCGGTCGATGGGGGCTGAACCCGCGCCCGCCGCCGGAGGGGCGGCGGTCGTGACGCTGCGGGCCGGCGCGGCGCCCCCGGTCTCAACCGCTCCCCGAGGCGCGGCCACACCACGCGACGGAGCTGCGGTGATGACCGCGCTGGAGCTCTTGCTCACGCTTGGTTTGAGCTGACTCGAGGCGGGCTGACCGGACTTCGTCAGGCTCGGCTTGGGCGGTCCCTGCTTGGGCGCTCCCGGCTTGGGCTGAGGGCTCGACTCCTGGCTCGGCGCCACGGCGGCGGCACCAGGCTTACGTGCGAACCGGCTGCCCAACGAGGCTCCCGCCGGCACCAGGGCGCCGGCGACGACGGGCGGCATCCGCTTGATGACCCAGGCCTGCTGGCCCATCGACCACAGGTTCGTCGTCAGCCAGTACAGCAGCACCCCGACGGGGAAGCTGAAGCCGAAGAACGCAAAGGACAACGGCAGGACGTACAGCAGGACCTTCTGCACCTGGGCCTGCTGAGCGTCGCCGGGGGTGTTGCGGGCCATCATCTGGCGCTGCGTGTAGAACGTCGATGCGCCCATGATAACGATCATGAGAGCAGAGACGATCTTGACGGTGGTGCCGTTGCCGTCCAGCTGACGCAGCAAGTCGGCCGTGCTGTTGAACGCAGCCGACACCGGAGCGCCGAACACCTTGGCGTGCGAGCCCTGGCGCAGCAGCTCAGCAGACAGGCCGTACTTGGGATGGAAGTTGCCGCCGCCGTCGGGCTTGAACTCGCGGATCGTGGTGAACAGCGCGAAGAACACCGGTAACTGCAGAACCAGCGGGAGGCACCCGGAGATCGGGTTCGCCCCGTGGTCCTTGTAGAGCTTCATCAGCTCGGTGTTGAGGGTTTCCCGGTCGCCCTTGTGTTTGGCCTGCAGGGCCTTGATCTTTGGCGCGAGCTCCTGCATCCGGCGCTGGGACTTGATCTGCTTGACGAACAGCGGGAACAGCAGCAGGCGAACCGCCACCGTGAGCAGCACGATCGACAGCCCCCAGGCAGGCCCGCTGCTCGGTGACAGGAACGTCGACAGGCCGGCGTGGATCTGTTTGAGCACCAGGGCCACCGGCGTGGCGAGGACGTCGAACACACTCACGGCATGGCTCCTGCACGGCGGGACGTACGACGGGCGTGCTTCGGACGGAGGTCGGGGTCGGACTCCATGGTCGCAGAACGTTCGGCGGGCGGTGGACGTCCCGGTGAGGCAGGCACCGGGTCGTGACCGCCGGGGTGGAACGGGTGGCACCGCGCGATCCGGCGCAGCGTCAGCCAAGAGCCGCGGCCGGCCCCGTGCTGGACCAGCGCCTGAGCGGCGTACGCGCTGCAGGTCGGGGCGAACCGGCAGCGCGGACCCAGCAGGGGGCTGATCCAGCTGCGGTAGCCGGCGATGACCCGAAGAAGTAGGCGTACCGCACGGGCCGGCTGTCCGGCCGTCACGTGGGCACCTCCACGATCCGGGCCAGCGCCGCGTCCAAGTCCGCGGCGAGTGCTCTTGCGGTGGCCGACGCGGCAGCGGGCGCGGCGCGGACGACCAAGAGGCTGCCGACGGGCAGTGCGTCGAGCCGGTCGCGCAGGACATGCCGCAACTGCCGGGCGACCCGGTGCCGGACAACCGAACCACCGACCGCCTTGCTCACCACCAACCCGGCCCGGACCGGACAGGTGGCCGACGAACTACCGAGCAGGTACACGGTGAGCAGGCGGCGCGATGACCTGCGGCCACATCGCACGACCTCGGTGAACTCGGCCCGCGCCCGGAGGCGGTGAACGGCTGGCAGCACCCCGGTCGGCGGGTCAGGCCGACAACTCGGCGCGACCCTTGCGCCGGCGCCCGGCAAGGATGGCGCGACCGGCCCGGGTGCTCATGCGCAGCCGGAAACCATGCGTCTTGGCCCGGCGACGGTTGTTCGGTTGGAAAGTGCGCTTGCTCACGGGTAAGGCTCCAGGGGCAGCGGGCTAGGCGCGGGACGTCTGACGGCCGGATCGGACCCAGACCGCTCCACGGTACGGATGAGGCTGGGACCCGTCAAACTCCAGGACGCGCCGGGCCTGGTGCCGACGGTGCCTGTGGACAACCGCTTGCCCGGGGTGGGAGCTGCTGTTAGCGTCCCGGGCCAGCGAACCGCCTCGCACGGTCCGGGCCACTGTCCGCCGAGGCGCTGCCAGCGGAGGTTCACGGTCGCCGGCGAGTTCTCCACAGCCTGTGGATACACGTGTGGACACGCCCTGGCACGGCTGCGCCCCGCGGCGTAGTCCCGCCCGAAGTGGCGGCCGTCAGAACGACGACCGCGAGTCCGACGAGCCCGAGGATTGCTGTGACTGACGACCCGCCAGAACCGGCCAGCACCACGCTGGACGGTGCCGGCCAGCCAAAGGGCGACGGTAGGAGCCGGCCGGAGGGCTCGGTCGTCCAGTGGGAGATCGAACACGTGTGGGCGCAGGCCCTGGACAGCCTCGCCGACGGAGTGCTGTCGCCGGGTCAACGGGCCTGGGTGCGCCAGACCCGACCGCTGGGTCTGGTGGAGGACACCGCGCTGCTCGCCGCGCCGAACGAGTTCGTCAAGGAAGTTCTGGAAAGCCGGCTGCGTCCCGTGGTCGCCGGTGCGCTGTCGGCAGCGTACGGGCGCGAGATCAGCATCGCGGTCACGGTCCAGCCGTTGGAGAGTGGTTCGACCTACCCCGGCCAGGCGTTGCTGGAGGACCCGGACACCCGGGCCCTGCCGGGGACCGGGCGGGACCGGGACGGTGCGAGCCCCTTCGACGTCCTGCCGCGCTCCGGCGGGCGGGACGTGCGCCCAGCCGAGCCGGCCCGGCTGAACCCGAAGTACACCTTCGAGACATTCGTCATCGGGGCGAGCAACCGCTTTGCGCACGCCGCCGCCGTCGCCGTTGCTGAGGCGCCCGCCAAGGCCTACAACCCGCTGTTCATCTATGGCGAGAGCGGCCTCGGCAAGACGCACCTGCTGCACGCCATCGGTCACTACGCCCAACACCTGTTCGTGGGCGCCCGGGTCCGGTACGTGAGCTCGGAGGAGTTCACCAACGACTTCATCAACTCCCTGCGCGATGACAAGGCACATGCCTTCCAGCGCCGCTACCGCGACGTGGACATCCTGCTGGTCGATGACATCCAATTCCTGGAGAACAAGGAGCGGACCCAGGAGGAGTTCTTCCACACCTTCAACACCCTGCACAACGCCAACAAGCAGATCGTGATCTCCAGTGACCGGCCGCCCAAGCAGCTGTCCACCCTGGAGGACCGCTTGCGCACCCGGTTCGAGTGGGGCTTGATCACCGACGTACAGCCGCCCGATCTCGAGACGCGGATCGCCATCTTGCGCAAGAAGGCCGCACAGGACCGGCTGGCTGCCCCTGCTGACGTCCTGGAGTACATCGCCAGCAAGATCGCGCGAAACATCCGCGAGCTCGAAGGAGCGCTGATCCGGGTTACCGCCTTCGCCTCGCTCAACCGCCAGCCGGTGGACCTCGCGCTGGCCGAGATCGTGCTCAAGGACCTCATTCCCGCCGACGGGGGACCGGAGATCACTGGCGCCACCATCATGGCGGCCACGGCGGGGTACTTCGGGCTGACGCTCGAGGACCTGTGCGGCTCGTCCCGGAGCCGCGTGCTGGTGACCGGGCGCCAGATCGCGATGTATCTGTGCCGCGAGCTCACCGACCTCTCCCTGCCCAAGATCGGCCAGATGTTCGGCGGCCGCGACCACACGACGGTCATCCACGCCGACCGCAAGATCCGTGGCCAGATGGCCGAGCGGCGGGCGACCTACAACCAGGTGGCCGAGCTGACGAATCGGATCAAAACGCGGTCTCGACAGTGATTCGCGCCACGTCGGCCCCACACATGGTGGGGATAAAGCTGTGGACAAGTTCGCGTGTTTCGGGGACGGCAGCTGGCGGCCGGCCTACCGGCGCGTGTCCGTGCACTGACGTCCACAGGTACGCGGGGTGGACGTCCACAGGTGGGCCCCGACACGACACGCGGCGTGACCTGCGGCCCTGCTCGTTCTCCACAGCGACGCTGGTCCCTACGACGATGACCAGTACTTCTCTTCCGGACGACCCCCATGCGGTGTCGGTGACCCTGAACCTGTTGACCGAGGCATTCCGGCACACTTGCGACCCGGTCCGGCACCGCCGCAGGAGCACATCACGAGAGGGCGAATGACATGGAGCTGAGGGTCGAGCGGGACGCGCTCACCGACGCGGTCGTCTGGACGGCGCGTTCCCTGCCCGCCCGACCCCCCCTGCAGGTTCTGCTCGGACTGCTGCTGGAGGTCGACGAGCACGGCAGCCTGTCGGTCTCCGGCTTCGACTACGAGGTCTCGTCGCGGATCAGTGTGGACTGCATGTCGGCCGCTGCCGGCCGCGTCCTGGTTCCCGGGCGTCTGCTGGCTGACATCGTGCGGGCCCTGCCCGCGGCACCAGTTGACCTGCGCCTGGAGGGAACGCGCGTCGTCCTGACCTGCGGCCCGGCGCGCTTCACGCTGCCGACGATGCCGGTCGAGGACTACCCGGCCCTGCCGCCGATGCCGACGACGGCGGGGGCGCTAGAGAGCGACGTCTTCGGCGCGGCGGTCGCCCAGGTCGCACTGGCCGCTGGCCGGGACGACACGCTGCCCGTGCTGACCGGTGTCCGGATCGAGATAGAGGGCGAGCAGCTGACGCTCGCGGCGACCGACCGCTACCGCCTGGCGGTGCGCACGCTGCCCTGGCGCCCGGAGCAGACCGGGCTCTCGACCACGGCGCTCGTGCCGGCCCGCACGCTCAACGAAACGGCCAGAGCGCTGACCGGGGGGCCGGAGGTGACGTTGGCGCTGTCCGCCGGCGGGTCAGGTGAGGGCATGATCGGTTTCGAGGGGGGCGGCCGACGTACGACCTCACGGCTGCTCGAAGGTGAGTTCCCCAAATACCGGTCGTTGCTGCCCAGTGAGAGCTCGGCCACGGCGGGCGTCACGACCGCCGCGCTGGTCGAGGCGATCAAGCGGGTGGCGCTGGTGGCGGCACGCAACGCGCCGGTCCGCCTGGACTTCTCCGCGGACGGGGTGGTCCTGGAGGCCGGCGGGGCGGACGACGCGCAGGCCTCGGAGCGGGTGGAGTGCGCGTGGGAGGGCGAGGCGATGACCATCGCCTTCAACCCGCAGTACCTGCTCGACGGGCTCGGCGCCGTGGACTCAGACAGCACGACGCTGTCGTTCACCGGTCCCACCCGTCCGGCGGTGCTCACCGGCAAGCGCCCGCCCGAGCCCGGCTCCGGCGAGACGGCGGACTACCGCTACCTGCTGATGCCGGTGCGCCTGTCGGGATGAGCGGCACCGGCCGGGACAGGGCGCGGCCAGCGGCGGTACGGTCGCATTGCCGGTGAGATCCGGGTCATGAGATGCGGGCACGAGGAGCTGGCGTGGCGAAGCTGGGGATGATCGGACTGGGCCGCATGGGCGGCAACATGGCCGAGCGGCTGCGCCGGGGTGGCCACGAGGTGGTGGGTTACGACCAGTCCGCGAAGACGCGGGACGTGGACTCCCTCCAGGCCCTGGTCGACGCGCTGGAGCCGCCGCGGGCGGTCTGGGTCATGGTGCCGGCGGGAGAGCCGACCTACCAGACGATCGATGCCCTGTCCGCGATGCTCGAGCCGGGCGACGTGGTCGTCGATGGCGGCAACTCGCGTTACACCGACGACCAGCGGCATGCCATCGACCTGGCCGAGAAGGACATCGGCTTCGTGGACGCCGGCGTCAGCGGCGGGGTCTGGGGCCTCGCCGAGGGCTATGCCCTGATGGTGGGCGGCGAGGACGAGCACGTCGCCGTCGTACAACCGTTTCTCGACGTCCTCAAGCCCGACGGCGACAGCGGCTTCGTGCATGCCGGGGCCGTCGGTGCCGGCCACTTCGCCAAGATGGTGCACAACGGGATCGAGTACGGGTTGATGCAGGCCTACGCCGAGGGGTGGGAGCTGATGGAGGCCACCGAGCTCATCAGCGATGTGCCGGCGGTCGTGGCGAGCTGGCAGAAGGGGACCGTGATCCGGTCCTGGCTGCTGGACCTGCAGGTCAGAGCCTTGCAGGAGGACCCGCACCTGGAGCAGCTCAAGGGCTACGCGGCTGATTCGGGCGAGGGCAGATGGACGGTGCAGGCCGCGGTCGACCATGCGGTGCCGTTACCTGTGATCACGGCGGCGCTGTTCGCCCGGTTCGCCTCCCGGCAGGACGACAGTCCGGCGATGAAGGTGGTCGCCGCGCTGCGCAACCAGTTCGGCGGGCATCCGGTCACCTCTTCGGCCGGTTCGCAGGACGTCGGCGCGGATTCGCCGGGGGCTGATGCCGCTTCCCCCGTACCCGAGTCGCAGGACGTGGCCCGAGCCCGCGACCGCGGTTCGCCGGGCACGGCCCCCGGCTGACTCTGGTCCTGATGATCGAGGTGGCACTGCCCTGATGCACGTCAGCCACCTGTCGTTGACCGACTTCCGGTCCTGGCCCACGCTCGAGCTCGAGTTCGAGCCCGGGCCAACGGCGTTGGTCGGTTCGAACGGGCAGGGCAAGACCAACGTCGTGGAGGCCCTGCTGTACGTGGCCACGCTAGCCAGTCACCGGGTGGCCAGTGATGCCCCGCTCGTGCGGCAAGGCAGTGATCGTGCGGTGGTGCGGGCTCGGGTCGAGCGGGACGGTCGGCCGACGCTGGTCGAGCTGGAACTGAACCCGGGCAAGGCGAACCGGGCCAGGGTGAACGGCGGGCCTGTCCCGAGGGCTCGGGAGGTGTTGGGGCTGCTGCGGACCGTGCTGTTCGCCCCCGAGGACCTGAGCCTGGTGCGCGGCGACCCCTCGGAGCGCCGCCGGTTCCTGGACGACCTGCTGGTGAGTCGGGCCCCGCGCTACGCCGGGGTCCGCAGCGATTATGAACGGGCGCTCAAGCAGCGCAGCGCACTGCTGAAGACGGCGTTCCTGGCTCGGCGCAGCGGGGGCGGGGACCTGCGCACGCTGGAGGTGTGGGATGCGCACCTGGCCCGGACCGGTGCCGAGCTGCTCGCGGCTCGACTGGGGCTCGTTGAGGACCTTCGGCCGCTGGTTGAGGTTGCCTACCGGCAGGTCAGCAACGGTCGGGGCGAGGCCGCGCTGGCCTACCGGAGCTCATTGGGAGCAGCGCTGCCGGCGGACGCCGACCGCGAGTCGCTGGGCGCCGCGCTGCTGGGCGAGTTGGGACGGATGCGGCCACAGGAGCTCGAGCGAGGGGTGTGCCTGGTGGGCCCGCACCGCGACGATCTCGTGCTGTCGTTGGGACCGATGCCGGTGAAGGGCTACGCCTCCCATGGGGAGGGCTGGTCGGTGGCCCTTGCGCTACGGCTGGCCTCCTACGAGCTCCTCCGGGCCGATGGCGGCGAGCCGGTGCTCGTCCTGGATGACGTGTTTGCCGAGCTCGACACCGGCCGACGGGACCGGTTGGCGAGCCTGGTGCAGGGGGCCGAGCAGGTGCTGGTGACCGCGGCTGTCAGTGACGACGTCCCGACGCTGCTGTCCGGGCGGCGCTACGACGTGCACGAGGGGGCTATCACCGGTGCCTGCTGAGCGACCAGACGCCGGTTCGCCGGACGGGCGAGCTGTGGTCGGGCTGCATGGGCCCGACCTCGTGCGAGCAGCGCTGGCGCAGGCCAAGGCCGCGGCGCGGGCAAAAGGTATCGGGCCGGGAGGGGGCCGTCGGCCCCGGATGCCACCACAGCGGAGCAGCGCCGGCCCGGACGGGCGTGATCCGGTGCCCTTCGGCGCGGCTGTGCGCCGGCTCGTTGCGGAGCGCGGCTGGGAGCAGGTCAGCACTGCTGCGGCCGTGCTCGCCAACTGGCCCGCGGTGGTGGGGCCAGAGATCGCCGACCACTGCCAGCCGGTCGGGCTGGTGGACGGCCACCTGGTCCTGGTCGCCCAGTCCTCGGCCTGGGCGACCCAGCTCCGGCTGTTGCGCCCGATCCTGCTGGCCCGGATCGCCGAGTACGCCGGCGCCGGCGTCGTAGGAGCTCTGGAGGTCAGAGGTCCCGCACAACCGGACTGGCGCCGCGGTCCCCGTCGGGTGCAGGGCCGCGGGCCGCGCGACACCTATGGCTGAGAAACTTCCCGACGGTAGCCCTGTGTGGGGGCCCACCTGACCGGGGCTCGAACGCGCCACGCGCGTCCACAGGGCCGCTGTCGGCCGTCGTAGGGAGGCAGAACCGCTAGTATGAGCTACTGCAACCACGGCGCATCGCCCCGGACGGTCTCCCTCGACGTCGTCGGGTCGACTCCCCCTGGTGTTCGACGAGGCCCGAGGCCCCCGCGCCTGGGCAGAGTGGAGTTTTGTGAGCCAGCCCGAGCGCATGTCCGAGCAACCTCGCGAGCAGACCGCCGGATCGGCTCCGGCACCGGCACCGGGGTACGGCGCAGACTCCATCACGGTGCTGGAAGGCCTGGAAGCGGTGCGCAAGCGACCGGGCATGTACATCGGCTCGACCGGCGAGCGTGGGCTGCACCACCTGGTGACTGAGGTGGTGGACAACGCCGTTGACGAGGCGCTGGCCGGGTACTGCGACGCGATCACCGTCTGCTTGCTCGCGGACGGCGGCGTGCGGGTGCAGGACAACGGTCGCGGCATCCCGGTGGCGATGCACGCCAAGGAGGGGCGCCCGGCAATCGAGGTCGTGCTGACGACGCTGCACGCCGGCGGCAAGTTCGACGGCGAGAGCTACGCCGTCTCCGGTGGCCTGCACGGCGTCGGCGTGTCGGTGGTCAATGCGCTGTCCACCCGGCTGGACGTCGAGATCCGCCGGGACGGGTATGTGTGGAACCAGACCTACTCGCGGGCCGTGCCTGGTGAACTGCTGCGCGGCGCAGCGACTGAGGAGCACGGAACGACGGTGACCTTCTTGGCAGACCCGGACATCTTCACCGAGGTCACGACCTACTCGTTCGAGACCTTGTACCGGCGGATGCAGGAGATGGGCTTTTTGAACAAGGGCTTGGTCATCACCTTGCGCGACGAGCGCGGTGAGGAACCGGTAGAGGAGCGCTTCGACTACCCCAACGGACTGCAGGACTTCGTCCAGCACTTGAACCGTTCCAAGACGCCGGTGCACGACTCGACCATCAGCTTCTCCGACGAGGTCAAGGGGATGGCTCTGGAGGTGGCGATGCAGTGGAATGACAGCTATACCGAGTCGGTCTACACCTTCGCCAACACCATCAACACCCACGAGGGTGGTGCGCACGAGGAGGGCTTCCGGGCCGCACTGACGGTGACCTTCAACAACTGGGCTCGCAGCAAAGGCCACCTCAAGGAGAAGGAGAACAACCTGGAAGGCTCCGACATCCGGGAGGGGCTGACGGCGATCCTGAGCCTGAAGCTGGCCAGCCCGCAATTCGAGGGCCAGACCAAGACCAAGCTGGGCAACTCCGAGGCTAAGACCTTTGTGCAGCGGGCCTGCAACGAGCAGTTGCGTGACTGGTTCGACCGCAACCCAGCCGAGGGCAAGCAGATCGTGCTCAAGGCCGCCCAGGCAGCCCGCGCCAGACTCGCTGCTCAGCAGGCCCGCAAGCTGGCGCGCAAAGGTCTGCTCGAGTCCTCCTCCTTGCCCGGGAAGCTGGCCGACTGCATGTCGACCGACCCTCGGGAGTGCGAGCTGTACGTGGTGGAGGGCGACTCGGCGGGCGGTTCAGCGAAGGGTGGCCGGGAGTCCCGGTTCCAGGCCATCCTGCCGATCCGCGGCAAGATCCTCAATGTGGAGAAGGCCCGGATCGACCGCGTGTTGAAGAACAACGAGGTCCAGGCCATGATCACGGCCCTGGGTACCGGCATCCACGACGAGTTCGACATTGAGAAGCTGCGTTACCACAAGGTGGTGCTCATGGCCGACGCCGATGTCGACGGGCAGCACATCCGTACCCTGCTGCTGACTCTGCTGTTCCGGTTTATGCGGCCGCTGGTCGAGGCGGGCCATGTCTATCTCGCTCAGCCACCGCTGTACAAGATCAAGTGGAGCGGCGGTGAGGTCATGTACTCCTACTCCGATCGAGAGCGGGACGGGCTGATTGCCGCCGGCCAGGAAGCCGGCAAGAGGTTGCCGAAGACAGGTGAGGCGGTGCAGCGATTCAAGGGCCTGGGCGAGATGAACGCCGAAGAGCTCTGGTCCACCACGATGGATCCGGCCCATCGGGTGCTCCTACAGGTCACCCTCGATGACGCTGCGTCCGCCGATCAGTTGTTCTCGACCCTGATGGGCGAGGACGTGGAGGCCCGACGGAACTTCATCCAGCGCAATGCCAAAGACGTCCGGTTCCTCGACATCTAGTCGCGTGTTTCACGTGGAACCCCGTTTCACGTGCAACACAGCAGAAGGATTCCCATGACAGAGGTCCTGCCTCCTCCCCCGGGCGACCGGGTTGAGCCGGTCGGCATCGAAGTTGAGATGCAGCGCAGCTATCTCGACTATGCAATGTCGGTCATCGTCGGCCGAGCCCTGCCCGAGGTGCGTGATGGCTTGAAGCCCGTCCATCGACGCGTGCTCTATGCCATGTACGACGGTGGCTACCGCCCCGACCGCGGCTACTTCAAGTGCGCCCGGGTTGTCGGCGACGTCATGGGCAACTACCACCCGCACGGCGATACGCCGATCTACGACACCCTGGTTCGGCTGGCCCAACCGTGGTCGATGCGCTACCCGCTCGTCGACGGCAATGGCAACTTCGGATCGCCCGGAAATGATCCGGCGGCCGCGATGCGGTACACCGAGTGCCGGCTGGCGCCGCTGGCGATGGAGATGCTGCGCGAGATCGACCAGGAGACGGTGGATTTCTCCCCCAACTACGACGGACGCAGCCAAGAGCCCGACATCCTGCCCAGCCGCATCCCGAATCTTCTCGTCAATGGGAGTTCCGGCATAGCCGTCGGGATGGCGACCAACATCCCCCCGCACAACCTCCGGGAGATCGCCAGCGGTGTGCAGTGGCTGCTCGCCCACCCGGACGCCTCGCCCGAGCAGGTACTGGACGCGCTGCTCGAGCGCGTGACTGGCCCGGACTTCCCCACCGGAGGGCTGATCGCCGGTCGTGACGGCATCGCCGATGCCTATCGCACCGGGCGGGGCTCGGTCCGGATGCGGGCCGTGATCGAGGTCGACGAGGACGCCAAGGGCCGGACGATCCTGGTGGTCACCGAGCTTCCCTACCAGGTCAACCCGGACAACTTGGCGTCCGCCATCGCGGACCTGGTCAAGGACGGGCGGATCGGCGGCATCGCCGACGTACGCGATGAGGGGAGTCAGCGGACCGGGCAAAGGCTGGTCATCGTGCTCAAACGCGACGCGGTGGCCAAGGTCGTCCTGAACAACCTCTACAAGCACACCCAACTGCAGTACACGTTCGGCTGCAACATGCTGGCCATCGTCGACGGCGTACCCCGCACCCTGCGGCTCGATGAATTCGTGCGCTACTACGTCGGCCACCAGGTCGAGGTCATCGTCCGACGCACCCGGTATCAGTTGCGCAAGGCCGAGGAGCGGGCGCACATCCTGCGTGCTCTGGGCAAGGCATTGGATCGCCTTGACGAGGTCATCGCTCTGATCCGGGCCGCCGACAGTGCTGAAGCCGCCCGGTCACAGCTCATGCAGCTGCTGGAGATCGACGAGATTCAGTCCGTCGCCATCTTGGACATGCAGCTGCGTCGTCTGGCGGCGCTCGAGCGACAGCGGATCCTGGACGAGTTGGCCGAGCGGGAGCGCGAGATCGCCGACCTGCAGGAGATTCTCGCCGATCCGGCCCGGCAGCGCCGGATCATCGGCGAGGAGCTGCAGGAGATCACCAATCGGTACGGCGACGAACGCCGCACTCGGATCGTGCCGTTCGAGGGGGATCTGAGCGTCGAGGACCTCGTCGCGCAGGAGGATGTCGTCGTGACGGTCACCCGCGGCGGCTACGCCAAGCGGACGAGGACCGAGCTCTACCGGGCCCAGCGTCGGGGGGGCAAGGGCGTCCAGGGGGCGGCCCTCAAGCAGGACGACATCGTGGAGCACTTTTTCATCACCACGACGCATCACTGGATTCTGTTCTTCACCAACAAGGGCCGGGTCTACCGAGCCAAGGCGCACGAGTTGCCGGAGGCGAACCGCAACGCCCGCGGACAGCACGTGGCGAACGTCCTGGCCTTCCAGCCGGACGAGCACATCGCCCAAGTGATGGACATCAAGGATTACGGCGTAGCGCCTTACCTGGTCCTGGCGACCAAACGCGGCCTGGTCAAGAAGACCGCCCTACGAGAGTTCGACAACGGGCGTTCGAACGGCCTGATCGCCCTGGTCCTTCGAGAGGATGACGAGCTCCTGGCGGCGGCGTTGGTCAGTGCCGAGGACGACCTGCTGCTGGTGAGCCGCAACGCCCAGTCGATCCGCTTCCCGGCCGATGACGAGGCGCTGCGGCCGATGGGCCGGGCAACCAGCGGCGTCAAGGGAATGGCGCTGTCCGCCCAGGACGAGTTGCTGGCCATGCAGGTGGCGAGCCGGGATCTCGAGGCCGCGCTCATGGTGGTGACCGACGCAGGCTTCGGCAAGCGGACGCTGCTGTCGGAGTACCGCGTCCAGGGACGGGGTGGTTCGGGGGTCCTCACCGCCAGGATCCAGGAGCGCCGCGGCTCGCTCGTCGGAGCCCTCGTCGTGCGAGACGGTGACGAGCTGTTCGCCATCACCAGCAGCGGCGTCATCATCCGGTTCGCGACGGCCGGTCTGCGGTATCTGTCGCGGGCAACCGGCGGCGTGAAGGTGATGGCGCTCGCCGACTCCGACACCATAGTGGCTGTCGCCCGGAACCGGGAGGCTGAGCAGGTGCCCCAGCTCGACCAGACCGAGTCCTCCGACCAGACCGAGTCCTCCGATCAGGTCCAGGACGTGCCGCTGGGCGAGCCGCTGCAGCCCGACCGTGGCGACCAGCGCGAGCCTGGAGCCCAAGACCGCGCCGGCAGCGCAGGCAGCGACCATGAGCCGGACGTCGGCCAGGACGAGGGCGACGCTCCGGAGGATCAGGCATGACCGAGCAGGTCGAGCCCCGCCGGGACGCCGAGACGACCCAACCCGTACCTGTCGTCACTGAACGTGGGGAGGTCCGTGCGGCCAGTGACGAAGAAGCGATGACGGTCGCTCATGCACCAGACGCACATGGACTGGGAATCGGTAACCCGAACTCCCGGACGGGCTTTGAGCCGGCGCCCAGCGGGGAACGGACGGCCGGCCCAGGCTGGGGCGCAAACCCACCGACTCCGGTCGGTGGGCCGGGAGGGAACGCAGCGACTGCGCCACGGTCGGACGACCTGAGCAGCCCGGCCGGCAGTGTGCCGGTGGGCAGCGCTCCCGTGGGCAATGGCCCGGTGGACAGTGCCCCGGTGGACAGTGCCCCGGTGGACAGCGCTCCCGTGGGCAGTGCCGCGTTGCGCCCGTCGGTCCGGCCGCCCGCGCCGGCACGACCCAGCGCCAGTGGAACATCTCGACCGGCCGGCAGGGGACGGCGGGCGCAGCTGTCGCTGCGTCGGATCGATCCGCGCTCGGCGTTCGTCCTGAGCCTGCTGCTCTCGCTGTTCCTCGCGCTGGTCACCATCGTGGCTGCCTTCGTCCTGTACTCCGCCCTGGGGTCACTTGGTGTGCCAGCCAGCATCAACACCGCGATCGCCGAGGTGCGGGGAGGAGGACCGGTGCTCACCTCCTCGCGTTTCGTTGGCGGCGCCGCCCTGCTCGCCGCCGTGAACGTGGTGCTGATCACCGTGCTGTCGACCTTGGGCGCGCTGCTCTACAACGTCTGTGCCTCGTTCACGGGCGGGATCGCGGTCACACTGACCGAGCGGGAATGACCTGGTGAGGTAGTCTCGCCAGCCGTGCCGGAAGGCACGAGCGAGCCTGTAGCTCAGCTGGTTAGAGCGCATCCCTGATAAGGATGAGGTCGGAGGTTCAAGTCCTCCCAGGCTCACTCGTACGCCTGTACATCCTTTCACTCCGCTTGGCCGAGGAGCCCATCGTGCGCCGACCTGCACTGCTGCTAGCCCTGCTCGGCGCCGGGATGCTCGCGATGCGCCGTCGTGCGGCCACGCGCGCTGGGCGCGACGTGTGGACCGAGGCAACGGCGGTCCCTGACCTGCGCTGAGGACGAGCTCCGGATCGACGGAGTACGAGGGGCCATAGCTCAGCGGTAGAGCAGCGCCTTTGCAAGGCGAAGGTCCGGGGTTCGAATCCCCGTGGCTCCACGGTTCAGCCGCGGCCCGGCGCAACGACGCATCGGCGGCTCAGGCGACCGGACCGCTGTCCACGACTGCGCGCAGCTGGTGCGGCTCGACCGCGTCCGGCGCGTCCTGCCCGATCCATCGCCGGACCAGGAATGCCGCCCCGGCCCCCGCGGCCGCCCCCGCGAGCGCGCCGTACACCGCGAAGGTCCATCGGCGCGGTGACCGCCCGAGCAGCGCCGCCCAAGCGGCCGCCGTACGGGACCGCGTCTGCCCCGCCAGCTGCACTGTCCGTCGCTCCGCCAGCTCCATCGTTCGTCGCTCCGCCACCAGCCACCTCCCGTTCGCGGGCCGGTACCCGCCGTTCCCGGCAGCCTGCCACCTGAGCGTGCAACAGTTGTCCTGCCCGTCCACGACCTCACAAGGAGCCCACCTGTGGCCAGCGAGCTCTACGCCACCCTCACGACCGACCGCGGAGCGGTGCGCGTGCGCCTGTTCCCGGACCACGCGCCCAAGACGGTGCAGAACTTCGTCGGACTGGCAGATGGCTCCGGCGAATGGACCGATCCCCGCACCGGCAAGAAGGGCGAGGGACCGCTCTATGCCGGCACCGTCTTCCACCGGGTCATCCCGGGCTTCATGTTGCAGGGCGGCGACCCGCTCGGTACGGGCACCGGTGGCCCCGGCTACCGCTTCAAGGACGAGATCCACCCCGAGCTGCAGTTCAGCAAGCCGTACCTGCTAGCGATGGCGAACGCGGGACCGGGGACCAACGGCAGCCAGTTCTTCATCACGGTGGCGAAGACCCCGCACCTGAACGCCAAGCACACGATCTTCGGCGAGGTCGCCGACCAGGCCTCCCGCGACATCGTCGACGCGATCGCCGCCGTCCCCACCGGCCGGCAGGACCGCCCGACCACCGACGTCGTCCTGGAGAGTGTCACGCTCGAACGGGTCGAGTCCTGAGCGACGCAGCCGCAGTGGCCGCGGAAAGCACCTGTTACCGGCACCCCGGCCGGGAGGCCGGCGTGCGGTGTACTCGCTGCGACCGGCCGATCTGCCCGGACTGCATGCGGCCGGCCTCCGTGGGGTTCCAGTGCCCCGAGTGCGTGCGGGACGGCGCCCGTACGGTCCGGCCGCCGCGTACGAGCTTCGGCGGCCGGGTCAGCGCTGACACCTCTCGGGTGACGCAGGCGCTGATCGCGCTGAACCTCGCCGTGTTCATCTACGGCCTGGCCCGTGGCGACCTGGCCGTCCGCTTCGGCAACCTGGCGCTGGCCTCGGACGGGTCCAACCAGATCGGGGTGGGCGCCGGTCAGTACTACCGCCTGCTGACCGCGGCCTTCCTGCACGCCGGCCTGCTGCACATCGCCTTCAACATGCTGGCCCTGTTCAGCCTCGGCCCGACCGTCGAGGCCGCGCTGGGCCGGGTCCGCTTCCTCGCGTTGTATCTGCTGTCGGCGCTCGGCGGCTCGGTGCTGTCGTTCCTGGTGAGCCCGCCCACGACACTGGGCGTCGGTGCGTCGGGAGCGATCTTCGGCCTGTTCGGCGCCTACTACGTGCTGGTCCGCCGGGTCGGCGGGGCGACCGGACCGATCCTGGGCAACATCGGCCTGAACCTGGTCATCACCTTCACCCTCCCGATCATCGACTGGCGGGCGCACGTCGGCGGCCTGGTGACCGGGACCCTGCTTGCGGCGGCCTTCGCCTACGCCCCGGCCGGCCCCCGTCGTACGGCGTTGCAGGGCGGAGCGGTCGCCGTCGCCGCCGTCCTGCTGGTGGCTGCGGTCGTCGTCCGGACCGGCGCGCTGAGGTCCATCAGCTAGCGTCCGGCGGGCCCCGGCGCAGGGCGTCGAGCTCGTCGAGCACCGCGTACGGCGTCCGGCCGAGCCGACGGCGGGTCAGCACCACCACGGTCTCGCCGAGGTCGAGCTCGAGCAGAGCGGCCCGCCGATCGGTCACCACCCGAAGCCGCTCGACCTGGGGCCAGGTCACCGACCGCCGGCGCCAGCCCGTGACGATCGTGAGCCCAGCCCGGTCAGCCGACAGGACCGGCCGCTGCACGAGGTCCCGGCCGGCGAGTGCGAGCAGGAACAGGCCGGCCGGTATCAGCAACAGGGCGCCGGCGGGGTCGGCGAACAGCGCTCCGAGAAGCAGCAGCGCGGCCAGGGCCAGCGCCAGCATCGCCGAGGTGCGGGAGGGGGACGCGTGCACGTCCGCAGGCTCTCACCCGGTGCTCCTGGACACGCCGTAGCATGAGCGAACCGCCGTTCACGCCGCAACCCGGGCTCGGGCCCGGCCGACGTCCTAGACCCGACACCGATGCCTCACACCCCCCTGGAGGAGCCATGCGCGACGCCGTGATCGTCGAAGCCGTCCGGACACCGACCGGCAAGCGGGGCGGGGGGCTGTCCGGCATCCACAGTGCCGACCTGTCCGCCCACGTCCTGATGGCTCTGGCCGAGCGCACGGGCATCGATCCCGGCCTCGTCGACGACGTCGTCTGGGGCTGCGTCATGCAGATCGGCGAGCAGACCTTCGACATCGCCCGCACGGCCGTGCTCAGTGCCGGCTGGCCGGAGTCCGTGCCCGGTACGACTGTGGACCGGCAGTGCGGTTCGAGCCAGCAGGCCGTGCACTTCGCGGCAGCCGGCGTGCTCAGCGGTCAGTACGACATCGCGGTCGCCGGTGGGGTCGAGGTCATGAGCCGCACACCGATGGGGTCGAGCTTCACGGCCAGCCCGCTCGGCGAGCTCTACACCGCGCGGTACGGTCCCGACTTCCCGAACCAGGGCCTCGGCGCCGAAGACATCGCCGACACCTGGGGGCTGTCTCGCACGCAGCTGGACGAGTTCGCGTTGGCCTCCCACGAGAAAGCAGCCGCAGCGATCGACGAGGGCCGCTTCGCCGGCCAGATCGCGCCGGTGACCAACCCCGACGGCGTCCTGGTAGACACCGATGAAGGCGTGCGCCGGGGCGGGACGCTGGACAAGCTGGCTTCACTCAAAGCCGCCTTCAAGGAGGGCGGCAAGATCACAGCGGCGAACTCCTCGCAGATCTCCGACGGTTCGGCGGCACTGCTGGTTATGACGAGCGAGAAGGCGCAGCAGCTGGGGCTGACGCCCATCGTGCGGGTGCACACCGCCGTGCTGGCCGGGGTGGCGCCGATGCCGATGCTGCACGCGCCCATGCCCGCGACCATCAAGGCCCTGGCCAAGTCCGGCCTGCGGGTCCAGGAGATCGGTGCCTTCGAGGTCAACGAGGCCTTCGCCTCCGTGCCGCTCGCCTGGCTTCACGACATCGGTGCCGACGAGAAGGCGGTCAACCCCAATGGCGGTGCGATCGCCCTGGGTCACCCGCTGGGCGGATCCGGCGCCCGGCTGATGACGACGCTGGTGCACCACATGCGGGACAACGGCATCAGGTACGGGCTGCAGACCATGTGCGAGGGCGGCGGACAGGCAAACGCGACCATCCTGGAGCTGCTGCAGCGCTAGCGCTCTACGGCTGCCGGCTGCTGCTCGAGGATTCCCTCGGAAGACGAGTGGGCCCCGCGACCGCTCCGACGTGCATACTCCGGTCGGTGACACAACCCCGGCTCTGGCTCGGATGCGTGGTCCTGTTACTGGGCTGCGTGGGGGCCGCCGCGTGTGATCTTGGTTCCGCGGCGCCGCCCCGGGCGGTGCCATCTCCTCCCGTGGGGCCACGCGGGGTAGCCGCTCCGACGACCATGGTGTTGCCACCTGCTGCCGCACGGGCGGACTACCAGCTCGGCGGCGGGTATGCACTGCCGGCAGGCGTACGCATCGTCAGTCGGGATCGCAGCGACCGCCCGGTGCCGGGGGCCTACAGCATCTGCTACCTCAACGCGTTCCAGACCCAGCCGCAGGACACCGGCTGGTGGCGGCGGAACCACCGCGAGCTGCTCCTGCACGACGGGTCCGGCGGGGAGGTCGGTGATCCGGACTGGCCGGGTGAGGTGTTGCTGGACACCCGGACGCCGGCGAAGCGGACTGAGCTGGCCGCGATCGTCGGGGACTGGATCGACGGATGTGCGCGGTCGGGCTTTGCTGCTGTGGAGCCGGACAACCTGGACTCCTGGACGCGGTCGCACGGCCTGCTCAACCGGGACGGGAACATCGCCTACGCCCGGCTGCTCACGACCCGCTCGCACAGCCGCCGACTGGCGATAGCGCAGAAGAACACTGCGGAGCTGGCAAGTCAGGCGAGACGGATCGGGTTTGACTTCGCCGTCGCTGAACAGTGCCAGCTCTACCGCGAGTGCGACGCCTACACCGCCGTCTACGGATCGCGGGTCATCGAGATCGAGTACTCCGATCAGGGCCGCAGCGCGTTCGACGCCGCCTGCCGGCTGCGTCATCAACGAGCCTCGATCATCTACCGGGACCGTGACCTGACCCGGCCCGGCCAGCGCGGGTATGTCTACGCCGCCTGTTGAGTGCCGCAGCAGCACCGGACAACGGCCGGATCGGGTTGAGCCCTCCGGGGACGGCACGCTTGTCAGCGCGGTTGTCCACAGTGTGGACAACTACTGGGGACGAATGACACGCTTGTGGTTCCGCTCCGGTGCCGGAGGGCCCCCAGGGTGGTGAACGCAGTGAGCTCAGCGCCACTGCGTGGATAGGCAGAAGCCCACCACGATGAAGCCGAAGCCGATGAGCAGGTTGGCGTTACCCAGGCTGCCGACCAGCGGCATCGACCCGCCGGCGAGGTAGAACACGACGAGCCAGACGATGCCGACCGCGAACATGGCCAACATCAACGGCGGGAGCCAGACCGGGCTCGATCTGCGCTTGCGCTGGGCCGACGGGAGCGAAGGAGCGGTGTAGACGGCCTTCTTCCGCTTCTTGGACTCGGGCACGACGAGGACCTCCGGGGCTGCTGGAGCGGCTAGCGTAACGGTCGGGATGCCGCTTCGGGATCACCGGTTTGGGATCATGAGTTTGAGATCATCGGGCGGGGAGGCGCGCGTGCAGGAGAACAGGCGCCGGGGACCGCGCCCTGCGTGCCGGAGCGGGACCGGGTCGTGAGCGCGGGCGACGCCGTACGCACCGGGCTGCGCGGGCTGGGACAGATCCTGATCACCTTCGGGGTCGTGGTCCTGCTGTTCTGTGTCTACGAGCTCGAGGTCACGGGTCTCTATACCGCTCAGCAACAGAGCCGGCTCGGCCGGGAGCTCACCCAGCAGTGGGCGCACGAGCCGATCGCCGGTGGGCCGCCCGCCCCGCCCGGGCAGCCCGGCCGTCCAGTACCGGTCGCCCTGAGCTTGGGTGGCGCGTTGGCCCGGCTGCACGTGCCCCGCTTCGGGGCAAGCTACGGCCAGGTGGTCGTCGAGGGCGTTGGCACCGAGGACCTGAAGAAGGGCCCGGGGCACTACCCCGGCACGGCGCTGCCCGGTGAGCTCGGCAATGTGGTGCTGTCCGGCCACCGCACGACGTACGGGGCGCCCTTCAACCGCGTGGACGAGCTGCGCCCGAACGACGCAGTGGTGCTCGAGACGCAGGACACCTGGCTGACCTACCGGGTAACCGGGACGTTGATCGTCAGCCCGACGGCGATAGAGGTGACCTACCCGGTGCCGAACCGGCCGGGTGATCGGCCGACGCAACGGTTGCTGACCTTGACGACCTGCAACCCGAAGTACTCCGCCCGCGAGCGGCTCGTCGTGCGCGCGGTGCTGGAGGCGCGCCTGTCCAAGGGTCACGGCCTGCCGCCCGCCCTGGTTGCGCGGTCCTGAGGTGTACCCCTGGATCTGGCGGCACCTGCCCGGCCCGCTGCCGGCCAGGCTGCTGGGCGGTGCGCTGCTCCTGCTCGGCGCCGTGGCACTGCTGTTCTTCGTGGTGTTCCCCAGGGTCGAGCCGCTGCTGCCCTTCTCCGAGGTGACGGTGGACCGTCCCGCCAGCAGCTCGCCGTCGCCCGGGCCCTGACCGGCCCTTAGGGTTGGCAGGTGAGCCGCATCCTGGTTGTGGACAACTACGACAGCTTCGTGTTCAACCTCGTGCAGTACCTGGGTCAGCTCGGTGCGGACACGGTCGTCCGCCGCAACGACGCGGTCGACGTCGAGGACCTGGACCCCTACGACGGTGTCCTGCTCTCGCCCGGCCCCGGTATCCCCGAGGAGGCGGGCTGCTCGGTCGCGCTGGTGGGGGTCTGCGAGCAGCGCGGCCTGCCGCTGCTCGGCGTTTGCCTGGGGCACCAGGCGATCGCGGTCGCGCACGGTGCGACCGTGAGCCGGGCGCCGGAGCTGTTGCACGGCAAGACCAGCGAGGTGGAGCACGACGGGGCCGGGGTGCTGAGCGCGCTGCCATCGCCGTTCACCGCGACGCGCTACCACTCCCTGGCCGTCGAGGCGGATACCGTTCCACCCGAGCTGCAGATCACCGCACGTACGGCCGGGGGTGTGGTCATGGGCATCCGGCACCGCGACCGGCCGGTGGAGGGCGTGCAGTTCCATCCCGAGTCGGTGCTGACGCAGGGCGGCCATCTGCTGCTGGCCTCCTGGCTGGGCCGGTGCGGCGATCCCGCCGCCGCGGGGCGGGCGCCCGCTCTCGCCGCCCGGGTCGAGGACCGCCGCCTGGCTGCCTGCGTCTGAGCGCACCAGCTCAGGTGGGGCGCGGGCTCGAGGTGGTTGTCGCGCGCGCCGTCGGCGGGGGCGTCGCCGAGGCGCTCGGCCCGGCACTGGTCCCGGCACTGGGCGCGGTCGTCGTCGTGGCGGAACTGCTCGGCGGAGCGCTCGGCGAGGGTGGGGGCGCCGGCGGGGCCGAGACATTGATCGTGATCCTCGAGCCGCGCGCCGCCAGGGTGCTGACCGGTGTCTGCTCCAACACCATGCCGACCGGTCCGGGGGCCGGGGTCGGCTGGACCTCCACGGCGAAGCCGGCCCGGGCGAGGTTCTGTTCGGCCTGGTCAAGCGCCAGGCCGCGTACGTCCGGGACCTGCACGTTGCCCGAGGCAACTACCAGCGTGATGGTGGAACCGGTTGCCAGTTGGGTGCCGGGCGGCGGAATGACGTCCAGCACGGTTCCCGGTGCCGTGTTGCCGTCCCGAGTCACGATCTTGGGCTTGAGCTTCGCGGCGGTCAGGTCCGCCTCGGCCTCGGCCTGCCCGATGCCGAGGACCTGCGGCACCACCGTCATCTCGATGCCCTTGGACACGACGAGGTCTACGTTGCCGCCCCTGTGCACGAGGAAGTTCTGGTCCGGGCTCTGGCTGAGCACGGTGCCGGCGGGCTTGGGGTTGAAGGGCCGGTCGACCCGACCGACCCGCAGCCCGGCCTGACCCAGGGCGCTGCGGGCCTGCTGCTCGGTCAGGCCCACGACGCCCGGCGGCTTGTACAGCCCGGTGTCGTTCCCGAGCCCGGCGTGCACCACGACCGCAACGAGCGCGGCCACCGCTATGAGGATCAGGGCGAACAGCGCGTACACGAGCCCGCGCCGCCGCCGCGGGGGCCGCAGCAGGGTGGTCGTGGCCGGCACCACCGGCACCGACCCGGTGGTGCCGGCGCCGGCCAGCACCGGCGTGGCCAGGACGGGGAGCCCGGCTGCCCCCCGCTGCAGGTCCTCGCGCATCTCGTCGGCGGACTGGTAACGGTTCGCCGGGTTCTTGGCCATCGCCTTGAGCACCACGGCGTCGACGTCGGGGGACAGCGTGCTGTCGTACGCCGACGGTGGCACCGGGTCCTCGCGTACGTGCTGGTAGGCGACCGCGACCGGACTGTCGCCCACGAACGGCGGGGTGCCGGTCAGCAGCTCATAGAGCAGGCAGCCGGTGGAGTAAAGGTCCGAGCGGGCGTCGACGTGCTCGCCGCGGGCCTGCTCCGGGCTGAGGTAGGCGGCGGTGCCGATCACTGCGGCTGTCTGCGTCATGTCGCTGGTACTCGAGCCGGCGGCGCGGGCGATGCCGAAGTCCATGACCTTGACCTCGCCGGCGGAGGTAAGCATGACGTTCGCCGGCTTGATGTCGCGGTGCACGATCCCGGCCGCGTGCGCGACATCGAGGGCGGCGCACACGTCCGCGACGACCTCGAGGGCCCGCTGCGGCAGCAGCCGACCCTCGGTGCGCAGGACCTCGCGCAGCGTGCGGCCCTCGACGAGTTCCATCACGATCCAGGGCACGCCGTCGGCGTCCTCACCGGTGTCGTACACCGCGACGATGCACGCTGCGTCCAGGGATGCTGCGGCCTGGGCCTCGCGCCGGAAACGGGCATGGAACAGCGGGTCGCGGGCGAGGTCGGCCCGCAGGACCTTGACCGCGACCTCGCGGCCCAGCCGTGCGTCGGTGGCCTGACGTACCTCGGCCATGCCGCCGCGACCGAGAATCTCACCGAGGGCGTAGCGGTCGCCGAGCAGGCCCGTCGCCCCGGTCATCGACCGAGCACCGCCTGCATGACGGCCTTGGCGATGGGGGCGGCCACCTTGCCGCCGGTCGCGTCCGAGCCGAGCGAGCCGCCGTCCTCGACCAGCACGGCCACCGCGACCTTCGGGTCCTGGGCAGGCGCGAAGCCGATGAACCAGGCGTGCGGCGCCGCGCCGGGACCGTGCTGCGCCGTGCCGGTCTTGCCGGCGACCGCGACCCCGGGGATCTGCGCTGCCGTTCCGGTACCGGTCGCGACGACGCCCTGCATCATGGTGGTCAAGGTGCCGGCAACGTCCGGGCTCACGGCGCGGCGGAACAGCTGCGGCCTGGCTGCGTCCAAGGTGGTCAGGTCGGGCGCCTGCACCTCCTGCACCAGGTAGGGCCGCATGACCTGTCCGCCGTTGGCGATGCCGGCCGCGACCATCGCCATCTGCAGCGGCGTGACGCGCACGTCGTACTGGCCGATGGCGGCCTGGGCGACCTGCGGTGGGGTGAGGACGTCCGGGTAGACGCTCCTGGCCTCCGGCTGGGGCAGCTCGAGACTGTTGTCCCCGAAGCCGAACGCGACCGCCTGCTTGCGTACGGCGTCCTGCCCGAGCTTGATGCCGAGCGCGCCAAAGGCGGTGTTGCAGGAGATCGTCAACGCGTCGGCGAAGGTGTCGGTCGTGCCGTCGCCGCACGTCTCGCCCCCGAAGTTGTTCAGTGTCGAGGAGGTCTGGGGCAGCTTCAGCACTATGGGCGACGGGATCCGGTCGGTCGGCCGCACGCCGGCGGCAAGGGCTGCGGCCGCCGTGATGACCTTGAACGTCGACCCGGGCGGGTAGGTGCGTTCGGCCGCCCGGTTCAGCAACGGGTCATTCTGGTCGGTGCTCAGTGCCTTGTACGTCGAGCGGATCTGCGCGGAGTCGTGCGAGGAGAGCGCGGACGGGTCGTACGACGGCCGGCTGGCCTCGGCGAGCACGGCCCCCGTACGGGGGTCCAGCGCCACCACGGCGCCGACCTTGCCGGCCAGCCCGTCGTACGCGGCCTGCTGGGCCTTGGGCTGCAGCGTCAGCATGATGGCGCCACCGGAGGGGCGGTTGCCCGTGACGTAGTCCGAGAGCCGACGGACAAACAACCGGTCGTCCTCACCGGACAGGACCCGGTCCTGAAGCCGTTCCACGCCGGTGCGGCCCTGCAGGAAGGAGTAGTAGCCGGTCACGGGCGCGTAGGACGCACCGCCCGGGTAGGTGCGCAGATAGGTGAGCACGTCCTGGGTCTTCACCGACTTGGCGATCGAGACCCGGTCGGCACCCGTGCCGATGACGATCGGCCCGCGCTGCCGCTCATAGGTGCGCAGCTGAACCCGTTGGTTGCGCGTGTCCTCGCGGTAGCCCTTCGCCTTCACGACCTGCACGTAGTTCACGTTCAGCAGCAGCAGGCCGAACAGCACCAGGCAGGCAACGGCGACCCGACGCAGGGGCGCGTTCACCGGCGTACGACCGTGGTCTGCGCGTCGGCCAGAGCGGCGCGGGCGCTGGTCGGCGTGACCGGCGAGGGTGCGGGCCGGCGGGCCGCGTCGCTGATCCGCAGCAGCAGGGCAACCAGGATGTAGTTGCAGACGACCGAGGAGCCCCCGTAGGACAGCCACGGCAGCGTGACGCCGGTCAGCGGGATCAGTCCGGTCACGCCGCCGACGATGACGAAGACCTGCAGCGCAAGGGCGAACGACAGCCCGGTGGCGAGCAGCTTGCCGAACGAGTCGCGGCACGACAGGCCGGCCCGCAGTCCCCGCGACACGATCAGCCCGAACAGCACCAGTACGGCCATGACACCGACCAGGCCCAGCTCCTCGCCGACGGCGGCCAGGATGAAGTCGGTCTTGGCGAACGGCACGATGCCCGGCGAGCCCTCTCCCAGCCCGGTGCCGCTGATCCCGCCCGTGCCCATGCCGAACAGGCCCTGGACCAGCTGGTAGCCGCTGCCGGAAGCGTCGGCGAACGGGTGCAGCCAGGTGTCGACCCGTCGCTGCACGTGGCCGAACAGGTGGTAGGCCGCGTAGGAGCTGGCGGCGAACAGGCCGAGCCCGATCAGCAGCCAGCTGGTGCGCTCAGTGGCGACGTAGAGCATGACCACGAAGATCCCGAAGAACAGCAGCGAGGAACCGAGGTCCTTCTCGCGCACGAGGACGGCGATGCTCGCGGCCCAGGCCAGCAGGACCGGGCCGAGGTCGCGGGCGCGCGGCAGGTCCAGGCCGACGACGCGGCGGCTGGCCAGGGACAGAACATCACGCTTGCTGACCAGGAAGGAGGCGAAGAACACCATCAGCAAGATCTTGGCGACCTCGCTGGGCTGAACGGTCATCGGACCGACCCGGATCCACAGCCGCGCGCCGTTGATCGTCTTGCCGATCCCGGGTAGCGCCGGCAGCAGGAGCAGCACGAGCCCCGCGGCGGCGCTGGTGTAGGTGTAGCGGGAGAGCCGGGTGTGGTCACGCACGACCAGCAGAACCGCAAGCAGCGCCACGACACCGACCGCGGTCCAGATCAGCTGCAGGGGCGCGTCGGGACGGGGGACCGCGCGACCGGTCTGGTGCGCCCGCAGCGCGACGCCCAGGTCCAGGCGGCGGATCATGACCAGGCCCAGGCCGTTGAGCAGGGCGACGCAGGGCAGGATCAGCGGATCGGCGTACGGCGCTACCCGCCGCACCACGACGTGGGCGGCGCCGAACAGCGCCCCCAGGCCGAGGCCGTAGCCGAGCGTGCCGGAGGGCACGTGCCCGTCCTGGGCGAGGCCGACGGCGGCGTAGCCCAGGACGCCGAGCAGGACGGCGAACACCAGCAGCACCAGCTCGATGCCTCGCCGGGTGCCTGGACCTGCCGCCAGCGGCACGGTTGTCACGGCGCACCTCCGACCGTGCTGGAGCAAGCGGAAGGCGTCGGCTGCGGGCTGCTGCCCGCGCGCGGCACTCCGCGGACCGGGACCGGCGAGGCGGCCGGCGAAGCCGGTCCAGCGCTGCCGGTGGCGGGCGTCTGGCAGAACGAGGCCGACTGCAGCCGGGCGACGATCCGACGGGCGTCCGGCTGGTCGGCGGCCGGGATGCCGTCGGCGACCCGGTCCCGGTCGAGCTCGGACAGCCGGTTCGCCGTCAGGTCGGTGTGCCCTGCCACGCTGGACAGGGACAGGCCGGCAACATCGCCCCGCACCCCGCGGAAGACCGCGACCGAACCCCCGTCCAGGCCGACGTAGTACTGCGAGCGGACGTAGGCCCAGCCCGCCCCGGCGCCACCGAGCACGAGCAGCAGGACGACCGCGAGCACTACCATCGTACGGCGGGAGGGCCGGCGCGACCGGCGACCGGCGGCGATACTCGTGCTCGCGCCAGGCTGGGTGTCCCGGCCCTCGGCGGTACGCGCGCGGCTCGCCGCGCTGTCGGCGACTCCCGGCGGCGGGGCCTGGGGCGACTCGGCGGCCGCGCCGGCGACAACCGGGCTGGAGGCGCGTCCCCCGGCGCCGGTTTCGACCGCCTCGGCGACGATGACCGTGACGTTGTCCGGGCCACCACCGCGCAGCGCGAGCTGGACCAGGCGGTCGACCGCGTCCTGCGGGTCCGGCAGGGACAGCGCCGCCTTGAGCGTTTCCAGGCTGCCCACCGGTCCGGTGAGGCCGTCGCTGCAGAGCAGGTAGCGGTCGTCCGCGCGCACCTCGCGCACGGACAGGTCAAGCTCGAGTGCCCGCCGACCGTCCAGCGCACGCGTGATCATCGAGCGCTGCGGGTGGGTCGAGGCCTCCTGTTCGCTGATGCGTCCCTCATCCACCAGGCTCTGCACCAGGGTGTGGTCGTGGGTGATCTGGCTGAGCTCGCCGCCGCGCAACAGGTAGCAGCGGGAGTCCCCGACGTGCAGTAGGCCGAGCCGGTTGCCGGCGGACAGGATCGCCGTGAGCGTGGTGCCCATGCCGTCCAGCGACGGGTCGCCGTTCACCATGTCGGCCAGGTGCTCGTTGGCGCGCATCGCGGCCTCGCGCAGCGCTTCCAGCAGGTCGGCTCCCGGCGCGTCCTCGTCCAGGGGCGCCATCGCGGCGATGGCGACGGCACTGGCGACCTCCCCCGCGGCGTGGCCACCCATGCCGTCCGCGACGGCGAGCAGGCGCGGGCCGGCGTACACGGAGTCCTCGTTCCCGGTACGCAACAGCCCCGTGTGCGACCGGGCAGCGAAGTGGAGGGCCAGGGTCACCGGCGCAGCTCCAGCACGGTCTTGCCGATGCGGATCTGGGTACCGAGTGGGACGGGTGTGGGCCGGCTGACCTTGATGTTGCCGAGGTAGGTGCCGTTGGTCGAGCCCAGGTCCTCGACCTGCCAGGCACCGTCGCCGGGAACGAGCCGGGCGTGCCGGCTGCTGGCGTAGTCGTCGGTCAGGACCAGGGTCGAGTCGTCGGCCCGCCCCAGGGTCACCGGCGCCTCCCCGAGCGTGACGGTTGTCCCCGCCAGCGTGCCCTCGGTCACCACGAGTCGCCGGGCGGCGCTGCGAGCCGACGACTTGGAGGGCGCCCCACCCACCGTGGCTGCCGGCGCCGGCGCGGCGGCGGCCCGGGCCGGGCGACCGCTGCGCAGGTCGGTGCGGATGGTGCGGACGGCCGCCAGCACGAACAGCCAGAGCAGCACGAGCAGGCCGTACTTCACGATGGCGACGACCAGGGCGCTGCCCATCAGCGGCCGGTCCGGAAGACGATGTCGGTCGCTCCGAGGCCGATGTGGTCGCCGTCGCGCAGCGGTGCGGAGGCGACGCGGCGCCCGTTGACCCGGGTGCCGTTGGTGGAGCCCAGGTCCACCACGCTGGCGCCGTCGGCGTCCAGCCGGACCTCGGCGTGCCGGCGGGACACCCCGACGTCGGCGAGCTGCAGGTCGGCCTCCAGGCCTCGACCGAGGACCAGCACCGGACCGTCTAGCTCGATCCGGCGGTGCGGCCCGCTCGGACCACCGACCGGCGGGGCCAGCATCAGGTGTGGGGAATCATCACCCTGAGAGGCGGCGCTGTCGGGCGCCACCTGGCCTGGATCGGCAGCTGCACCCGGGGCGTCCGGTGCACTCGGGTCGTCCGGGTTCTGGAGAGCTGGCGCGGCGCGCGCGGCGCCCAGGTCAGGTGCCGCGAGCTGCGGAGCCGACGACGCCGGCGGCGACCTCAGCGCTGCCGGGCCGCCCACGTCTCCGGCGGCACTGCTGCGCACCCGGAACACGCCGGTCTTCAGCTCCTCCACCAGCTCGAAGTGCACGACGACCTGACCCACGAAGGACCAGCCCTGCTCCTGCGCGTGCTCGGCCAGCATGTCGGCGAGCTCCTTACGCAATGGCTCGTCGTACGCGCCGAGACGTTCGCTGTCGCTGCGCCCGAGTTCGACGACGTAGTGATTCGGCACGAGGACCCGGCCCGCGCTGACGATCGCCTTCTTGTCGTTGGCCTCGCGCTGCAACGCGGCCGCCACCTCGACCGGTTCCACGACCCCGCCGAACGCGCGCGCGAAAGAACCGTGGACCAGGCCCTCGAGCCGTCGCTCGAAGCGCTGCAGGACTCCCACGCGTGCTCCCTTCCCTGCGCTGGTGTGATCGTATCCGGGTGAGCAGCGCGGGTGCCGCGGGTTCGCCTGGTGCTAGCCTGCGAGCCGCACTCGGGCGAGTGGCGGAATGGCAGACGCGCACGGTTCAGGTCCGTGTGTCCGAAAGGACGTGGGGGTTCAACTCCCCCCTCGCCCACGATGAGTTAACGACAGTTCCCCGGCCCGCGTAGCGACACAACCGGGCTGGGGTTCGGTCGCGGCATACGAAAGGGCCCCCACCGGACTCGGTGGGGGCCTTCTTCTTGCTGTGGTGGGCTGTTGGCGCTGCGGTCGGGCCCGGCTGGGTGGCCCTAGGCGGCCGTGTGCGGCCTTCGTGCGGGTGGTCCCTAGTTGGGGGCGTCGTTGTGCGCGGTGGAGCTAGGGGGTGGTGTCTCGTCCTGCTGCGCGGAGGGCGCGCTGGCGACGCCGCTGTTTCTCGGGCGTGTCGCCGGGCGGGCTGCCGATGTCGATACCGGGAGGGATGGCGCGCTTGTGCTTGGTCTTCGGGTGCCGCGGGTGGTAGTCGGCGAGGACCTTCTTGCGGGCGCGCTTGGCCTTGGGCTTGGTGACGGTCATGGTGCCGTCGCCGTTCCAGTCGGCGTCCTGGTTGAACGTGGCGATCTTGCGGAGGTTGCGGGCGGCGAGCAGGAACGCGACGAGCAGGCTGGTGGCGGCGAGGCCGCGGATGCGGCGCCGGTCGGCGGGCTCGATGGGCTGTTTGCTTCCGTCCTTGGACAGGGCGTTGAAGCCTTCGATGGTGTTGCGGAGCGAGTGGTAGACCTTGTTCCATTCGGGCCCCTTGTGGGCGAGGGGCTGCCGGTGCTTGCGCAGGACGTCGGCGTCGAACGTGACGGTCTTCTGGGTGCAGATGGGCGGCGCCTTCTCGCCGGCGACGGCCAGGGGGAGGTGCACCCGGAGGCGGTCGTCGTTGGGGCCGGTGGGCTCGAGGCTGCTGGGCTTCTGGTCGCATTTGACGGTGGGGCGGCGGCTGCCGCCGATCTTGCCTTCGGCGTTGCAGCCGTACTTGACGGCGCCCGTCGGCTTGCCGTCCTCGTCGCGGAGGACCTCGATCACGCGGAGGGCGTACTGCTCGCGTTCCATGATGAGGGTGGTGTGCTGCTCCTTCGTGATCTTCTTGTCGTACAGGTCCTTGGTCGCGTTGACGAGGGCGGGCAGGTTCCTGATCGACGGGCTGTAGAGGGTTCCGTCGACTAGAACCGCGCCTTCGTGGCTGCCCTGGTAGCCGAGGTCCTCTTCCTTGTAGTCGAACACCGGCTGGTAGCCCAGGGCGAGGACCGGCAGGATCCAGTTGTCCTCGGTCGAGTTGTTGTAGGCGCGGTCGGCGCCGAGCCAGCCGGTCGGGTGCTGCTCGGGGTGAGCGCCGTCGGGGTGCGTCCCCTGGGGGAGGGGGACGCCGGTGGTCGGGTCTGCCAGCAGGTGCCGTCGGCTGATGTCGTCGAGGACGGCGACGCAGTTCGCGCCGGGTGAGAACCCGGGGCGGTGGAGCCGGACGCCGAGCGCGATGAACGGGAACCCGCGCAGGTCGTCGGGGTTGTCGGCGCCGGCGATGGCGATCTCGGCCTCGTACCCGTACTTGCTCTTCGGGGTCCCGTCCTTGTGGTGCTTCCCGCCGATGTCGTCGGGGGCCTTGTGGTCGCCGTTGCGCATGTACCAGGCGGCGTCGGGGTCGGTCGAGGCGTTCGGGCTCTTCGTCGCATGGCCGCGGGCCCAGGTCGCGACGAACGTCGCGTCGTGGCCGATGCTGCCCTTCCAGGCGCGGCGGACGCCCCGGGGGAGCATGAGCCAGGTGGCCTCCAGGAGCCGTCCGGTCACCCAGTCGAGGAGGAGCTGCCGGTCGAGGCGGTCCTGCTCGCTCAGCGGGAGGGCCTTCATGTACAGCTCCTTTTTCGTCTGGACGACGTTCTTGCGCAGGGGCGACGGGTCGATCGGGGCGACCATCGCGTGGAACAGCCGGTCGACCTGTTTGAGGGCGCTGCGCTCCTCCCGCAGGGCGGCGGTCTTGTCGGAGCGGCTGGCCGTCGCGGCGTCGTCCCCGAGCCGGCGCGGGGCCTCGCGCAGGACACCGAGCTCGGCGCGCATGACGGGGCTGATCCTGTGGTGGATCATCTTGGTGAACTCGGTCAGGTGCATGGCCTTGCGGTCGACCGCGACGAGCAGCATCCCTACGAGCAGGCCCTGGACGCTCAGGGTCGTGCGGGGCTGGCCGCCCTTGCTGACCTGCGTCCCGTCGGGCAGGACCCGCGGGGTGGGGGCGAGCCGGCAGGTCCAGAACGGGACCAGGGCGCTGCGGGAGATGACCTGCATCGCGCGTCGGACCTGCGCGTCGTCGACCTTGCCGTGGTCGAGGTCGGGCGGCAGGACGTGGTCGGTGTCGGACAGGCTCTCGTCCCAGTCGGGGGCCGGGTCCTCGGGGCGATTCATGCCTCGTCCGGCAGGGTGAGGGACAGTTCGGTGGCCGCGCCGACCGGGGACATGTAGCGGACGTACCGGTCGACCGCGCCGAGGTTCTTGACTCCCGCGATCTGCATCAGCATGTCGACGCGGGTGCCCGCGTCGAGGTGCCGGACGATGAAGGTCGCCCGGGCACGCTGCGGCGTGAACCTTTCGAGCTGCTCGGGCTTGCCGCCGGCCTGCCGGTCCGCGGCGTCGACGAGGTTGCTGATCCCGTTCCGGCCACCCCGGCCAGGTGCGGCCGCCCGGAACACGTACTCGTCGGGGCCGCTGCGGGCGGCGGCGTCGAGCAGGACCTTGGCGTACCGGGCCCGGACCGGGATCACGGTCCATCCCTTCGCGCAGGGAATCCGGACCGCGACCGTGCTCCCGAATGACCGGGTGATGTGCCGTCCCTGCACGACGGGGACCTGCGAGGCGGTCAGGCCGGCGCCGATGGTCAGGCCGAGGGCGACGAGCAGGTCCTGTCCGAGTGCGCCGGGGAGGGCGGCGGCCCACCAGCCGAGGCCGTCCTCCGCGCCCCGGTCGTAGGGCCGGACAGGGTCGGAGGCGTACAGCGGCGCAGGCCGAGCCGGTGCGCCGTGGACGGCGGCGGCGACCCGCGTCAGCCGGCTGCGGTAGTTCGCGGTCGTCCCGGCGGTCAGATGGGCGAGGCCGTGCAGGACCCACCGGGTGACGAGCCCCGGGTCGAGCAGCGTGTCCTCGGTGACCGGCGTGCCCACGGAGGCGAGGTAGCCGGCGTGGCCGGCAAGGGCGGTGAGGAGCTCGGCGGCGTCCTCGGCGTTCACCGGCTCCGCGGTGCGGGCCAGGTGCTGGATCAGCGACAGGTACGGGTCGACCTGCGGGTCGCCCGGGATGAACCGCGTGACGCGCTCCTGCGCGCCCATCAGGTCGGCGTTGCGTGCGGGGCCGGTCTTCGCGAGCAGGCGGGCGTCGCGCTGGCGCACGGTCGGCATGGCGCTCCCGTCGTGGTCGGTGGGGCTGGAGGAGGGGGTGTCGCTCGTCGTCGTGCGGGGGTCGGCCGGGGACGTCCCGGGGGTCGTGTCGGACAGGGCGCTGAGGTGCTTGGTGTTGGTCACGCCGAGAAGATCTTGGGGACTCCAGACACCGGCCCAGGCTGCTGGCTCAGCACCCACCTGCTAGACAGTCGCCGTGGCAAGGGACGATGGGGCTCTACGACCCGGGAACTGCGGTGACTGTGGTGCTGCGCTGAACAGCGCCCGGCAGACCTACTGCCCGGACCACGCGTGGGAGCGGCGACAACGCTCGAACCTGGAGGCGGACCGGCGACGACGCCAGGCGGACCGGGACCGCAGGACCCAGCCGGTGTCCGCCACCGCCGACGGCGGTGTGCTTCTGCCGCCCGAGGCCGTGCGCCTGCTCGCGCTGCAGCTCAAGGCCCTCCGCATGGTCGTCGATCAGTGGCGGCGGGCGTCTGAGCACCTGGCGGCCCTGGAGCACCTGGCGGCCCTGGAGGACCTGGCGGCCCGGGAGGCCATGGAGGAGGAGGAGTATCTCCCGCCGCCGGAAGGCCTCGAGCAGTGGGACGCCGACGTCGAACTTGCCGAGTCGCACCAGCGCGACGCCGACCACCTCGCCGGCCTGGCCGCGAACCACTTCGTCGCCGCGATGGACAACCTGCTCCCGCCGGAGACTCTCGGACGCTGACCGGGTGCCGTCCGGCCCGACGGGCGTCCGGGGCCAGGGCAACGTCCGGGGCGCCCCGCCCCGCCAGGGGGTGAGAGCCCGAGGAGACATCGTGAGCGCCAGGCACCGCACCGCCCGCACCCACCGCCCGATCGACCAGACCGCACGACCCGTGCCGCGCCTGCACGGGCCCAGGGAACTCGCAGCAGTCAACGGCCTCGTCCACCCCGCGCCCTTGCCCGACAGCGAGCTCGCCGACCTGCCGCCGTCCTGCGTCATCCCGCCGTCTGAGGTCGCCCGGACCCACCAGGGCCTCACGCGGGTCCTCGCCGACCTCGGCCAGCCCGACCTGCTCCGGGGCGAGATCGTCGACGGCCTCCGGGACGCCGCGGGACGCGGCTGCGGCCTTAGCGTCCCGCCGCACCTCGCGAAGGCGCTGTGGCGGTTCTGCGACGCGTTCTGCGCCCAGGAGCCGCTGCTGCGCGGCGCCCGCGAGGGCCTCCGGGTCCACGTCACGGCGTGAACCCGCCACCGGCTCGTCCGGCGAGGAACCGGACCAGCACGGTCGACTCCAGCCACGCCCGCGGGTCGAGGTCCCGCACTGTCGGGACGCCCAGGGCCGCGAGGGCCGCCCGGGCCAGCGAGCCGGTCGTCGCCTCCTCGTCGAACACGGCGGCGGCGTGCCAGTCGGGCAGGTCGACGTGGAGTTCGTACAGGAGCCAGGCGGCGGTCTCGGCGTCGAACCCGCGCGGGTGGAGGCGGGTCCGGTCCCGGAGGTAGAACACGTCGGTGCGGTCCAGCAGCCGGGGCTCGGGCCAGCGGCCGTCGAGCGGTACGACCCGGTCGAGCAAGTCCGGGTCGATGAGGGCGTCCTCCAGGGCGAGGACGGAGCCGTGCCACCCGTCGGCGTACAGGTCCCGCTCGCCCTCGCCGTGGGCGGCGTCGCGGTGGGCGTCCCTGTCGTCCGCGAACTCCTCGGGGTCGGTCACGGCTGGTCCTCGCTCGCTCTCGCGGCGTCGACGAGGTGCTGGACGGACGGCATGCTCAGGCCGAGTTCACGGGCGATCACGCGGTACGACGCGCCGCCCCTGCTGGCGCGCAGGACCGCCGTGCGGCGTTCCCGGGCGGCGAGGGCGGCCTGCGCTTTCGCGTCGCGCAGGACGTCGTTGCCGACGCGGGCGTCCGCGAGGGCCTCGCGTCCGTGTGGGGTGAGTTCGCGGCGGGTCATCGTCGGTTGTCGTGTCGCAGTTGACGGGTCAAGGGGCTCTCCCGGGTCGTGGTGCGGGAGGGTGGTCGGGTGCTTCCCGGTCCGGTCCCGCAGACGGCTTGTCGCTTGACAAGGCGTTTACGTAACCACGGCTGTCCCGTGCTTGTCAACAGACAAGAACGGCAGTGATGGGGGAGGACGCCTGGGACCTGATGGGGACCGCCGAGGTCGCCGCGCACCTCGGCGTCAGCCGGCAGCGCGTCCTGCAGCTCCTCAACGAGCAGGACGACTTCCCGCAGCCCGTCGCGCTGCTGCGAATGGGCAAGGTCTGGCACGGCCCGGAGGTACGGGCCTGGGCGGACCGACGCCGGACGTCAAGGCCCGAGCCGCACCGCGCAGGAACACCTCACGGCAGCCCGGGTCGCCCGACTCGCTGACGCAGGCGGTCCTGACCGTCTTGCGCCCCACCGTGAAGCACACGTACACGCCGGGCCCGGCTGCACGACGGACATCCCGCCCACCTGTGGCCACCGATCCGTCGCGCCCGACGAGCGTCACCCCCGATGCGACGTCGGCCACGCCCGGCCGGCTCCCACCGGATCGACGACACCGACCCGACCGGCGAACGTTCTCTAAACTGCCAGGTCGGAGCCTGCCTCGCCGCAGGAACGGCGGATCTCGGCGAGCAGTATGTCGGGTGCGTCGACCATCAGGTCATGCGCCGCGTCAGGTACGAGGACGAGCCGCCCCCGTGACGGCACCGCGGCGACTGTCTCGCGCGCCAGCGCCGGAGTCGTGAACGGGTCCGCCTCCCCGAGCACAAGCGTGAACGGCACGGCCACCCCAGCGGCGTCACCTGTGAGGTCGAGCCGGTCGAACTGAGGAGTGAAGTGTGCGTTCACCTGCTGGGTCCGCACCTGCTCCTCGCGCACCTTTCGCAGTGACGCAGGCGGCTGCCGCACCGAGATCAGCGGCAAGCCCGGTTCGGTGGCCCCGCCTGCCCCTGCCGGCGGCTGCTGGTGCGCCTGAAGCCAAGCGCGCTCAGCCGCGGCACCACCCAGTTCGCGCATGCGTTCCGCAACCTGCCCCACGTGCAGCAACCGAGCGGTCTGCGCCGCCACGACGAGCGCGGCCGGTTGCCGTGGGTGGCGGCTCGCGTACCGCAAGGCGACCCAGCCACCGAAGGAAATGCCGAAAACCACCGGACGATGCAGACGCAGGCTGTCGATGACCGCCGCCACGTCGTTGGCCCACTCGTCCAGCTCCCATGTCGCGGCGGTCGCCAGGTCGCTAAGGAACTGCGCAGAAATTACATGGACGATTTAGTTACATGCATGTAGTTCGGGGTCGTAGGGTGTAGTTCCAGTCGCCGTGGAAGGCGTGCGGCTTGAGTTGCGGGCTGATGGCGTCCATCTCGGCATTAGTGACCTTGATCCCGCGGGGGTAGCTCTCGGTGTTGGGCTCGGCGTGCACGGTCAGCCCGGTGCGGGTCGTGGTGGCGCTGATGAGGTCGACGACTACCTGATGGCTGGTCAGCGGTCGGCCTCGCCAGTTCATTGTGATGTGGGAGAACGGCCGGTGTTCGATCTTGTTCCACTTGCTCGTGCCGGGCGGGAAGTGGCAGACGGTGATCGGGATGCCAAGCTCGGTGGCGAGGGCGGCGAGCTCGACCTTCCAGAGCCGCACGCGGTAACCATTGGACCCGCCGGCATCGGCGTTGATCAGCAGTTGTTTGGCTTTGGGGTAGGAGATCCGGCCGGCTTTGTCCCACCAGCGCCGCAAGGTCTCGACCGCGAATGCCGCGGTGTCGCCGTCCTGACCAACTGAGACCCAGCCGGTGTCAGCGGCGAGGTCATAGATGCCGTAGGGCACCGCTTTGGGCATTGCCGGGTCGGGGAAGTCGTGCACCCCGACCGGGACGGGGTTCCCCGCAGGTTGCCACTCCCGGCCGTTGTTCTTGTAGCCGGGGGTTTCTCCAACGAGCTCCTTCTTCTTGGTGTCCACGCTGATCACCGGGTCACCGCTGCGCCGGTAGCGGCGCGCGGTGTCGTTGGTGTGCGCGAACTGCCCGTCACGGTCGGGATGCTGCCTACCCTCGGTGGTCTTGGCGTTGGCCTGCAGGCTGTACCCGGCGTCGTACAGCAGCCCGGCCACGGTGCGCTCAGAAACGGGGTGGCCCGCCGCGGTCAACGCCGCGGCCAGCTGACGAGTCGACTTGCACGTCCAACGAAGCGGTGACTCCGGATCACCACGGGTCACCGGGTCCACCAACGCGTCCAACGCCGCTGCCAACCCCGGGTCCTTCACGGTGGCGGACTTACGGCCTGCACCTGGGCGGCGCGAACGACCCTCGCCCGCCAGCCGTGGCCGGTCCAGCTCGGCCACCGCAATCGTCACCGTGGAACGTGACACCCCCGCAACGCGGGCCACCGCCGAGACCCCGCCCCAGCCCAGCTCCCGAGCCTCCACGCCCAGCAACGCGCGGCGCTGAAACTCATTCAAATGCGGCCACATCGCAGTCATCCGACGCCGCACCCCATCAAGGAGCACCTCGTCGATCGCCACATACCAAGGCTATCGACCTACCACCCAAATGGCCGCCTTACTTATGCGCGTGTCCTAAGCCCGTGGCCCCGCTGGTCCATGACGACGACGTCCATCTCCGATGCCAGCGGTGACAGCAACCAGCGCAGGCCGTTGCCGTCGACACCGGGGCCGCCGTGCAGGGCGACCACGGCGGACACTTCGTCGCGGGAGCGGTCGTCTGGGCCCTCTTGCGTGACTCGCAGCACCACGTCTCTGACCGCAAGTCGATGCTCGACCAGCACGCCACTCCCTCCTCCGGTCGCGATCACTACCGTCGACCGTAGCCGCGTCGGCGGAGCCGGCTCCCTCCGGTTCATCGAACAGCGATAGCGCCAGGTTCCTCGCGCTGGGAGCCCGGCCCCTAACCCGGACGTTTCATGACGCGGCTTGCCTCGTTGGGGTAGCGCGATCTGCTGGGGTTCCGAGCGACGTTCGTCGTCAGGGCATGGCGGCGATCCGGTGGGGGCCGGCTGGGTGGTGCTCCGAGGTCCTGGTGGTGGGCTGATGGGCGCTGGTCTGTCAGCCTGGCCAGGGGGCGGTGCGGAGCCGAGTGAACGCGGCCGCGAGGTCGGCGGCCCAGGGCCAATTCCTGTCCAGGCGCAGGATCTGGCGTCGGCCGGTGGTGATGAGCCGGCCGGCGACGTGCAGGACGCGGTAGCGCAGTCGCTTGGGCTCGAGGCGACGCAGCGTGCCGGTGAAACAGAGCGCTTGGGCCCAGGTCGTGAGGTCCGCAGCGGCCAGGGCGAGCTCGACCCAGGCACGGTTGGCATGGAGGTCTTGGCAGGGCAGGTTCCGCAGCCCACGGTCCTTGCCGTTGCGGATCCGGTCCTCGACACGGGCGTGCTGACGGTGCCCAGTTCCAGGGCGACGATGTCGTTGCCGCCGCCGGGGGTGTCGGTGAGCAGGACCTGGAAGCGGTGTCCGTCGATGTCGGTGAACCGGTACTGCGCGCCGGGGTGCGGCCGTTCGCGGCGGCAGATCACCCGCGACCCGGTCGGCCAGGCACTCAGGTCCAGCAGGGCGGTGAGCTCGACGATCTCACCGTTCTCACGCAGCTCACCGTCGCTGCTGATCGCCGGCTGCCACGCCTTGGCAGGGACCAGCGTGATCGCGTCCTGGATCTTCTGATCGACTGCCAGGCCGACGGAGTAGCGCACCCCGCGCTGCCGGCAGGCCGTCATGAACGCGTGCGTCGCGCCAGCGCTGTCGGCGCGGATCAGCACCTGCGGTCCGCCCGGAACATCGGGGGTCGGACGGACGTGCTCAGGCAGTTGCGCGAGCGCCAGGTCAAGCACGCTGACGTGGTCTGCGGCGGTGTTGCTGCCGGCGTTGCCAGGCCGCAGGATCGCGGCCAGGGCCTCCCCGCCGCTCACGTCGGGACGGTCCAGGAAGACCAGCAGCGGATGGAACCCGAAGCCGTGCTTGTAGGTCGCAGCGGCGCCTTCCTTCTCAAACTCGCATCGACATCGAGGATCACGCCGGCGCCGTCGGTCACGTCCGGTCCGCCACCGGCGGCCCAGACCCGGGCTCGGGCCTGCGCCCGCGCTGTGCGGAGCGCGTCGAGCTGGCTGGTCCCGACCCGGTCCAGCACCCGATAGGCGGTCGGGTGCGAGGCGACCGGACCGAACAACGCGGCCTGATCCCGCAGCGCGGCCAGGTCCGCCAGGCAATCCCCACCATCAGCGAGCGTCACAGCCAAATCGACCATGACCCGACCCGGCAGGTGCACCGGCATGCCCTTGTAGGTGCCCAGCAGCGCGTCGGTCCAGCCTGCCGTCAGCCCGGCCTCATCGGCCAGTTCACGCAGCAACGCCGCCCCGGCGTGCGACACGATCCCGGTCCCGTCCGCGGTCACAACCGGGCGAACGCCTTTCGTCGTACTCTTCACTCGCGAAGTGCTCCTCAGTGCGGCGATCCTGGACTCTCGACAAGCCCATTTTCCCCTACAGAGCGGGCACTTTCGCGCTGTCAGGACCCGTGTCGCCCCGACCGACGTGAAAACCCCGGGCTAACAGTCAGTGCCGCTGTCGACTTGCCACGTCTTGTCGCTGCCTTGCATGGCGTGCCGCGTGGCGTGATCGGCCACCAGCGTCACCCCGTTCGAGTCCTTTCGCTCTACGCGCCACCCGGCCCTGCCGCTCTGCGCTTCCGCTGCCTTCTGCGGCGTTGCCGCTCCACCCGTGTTGATCGCTAAGGACAGCTCGAAGCCGTGTCCCGCGCGGCCCTCACACGGGGCGTCGGCCTGCCTCGTCATTCCCGACCCGTTGGCGCTGCACCCCGCAAGGAGCAGGGCCAGGGGCAACAGTTGGCGACGGCGCCCAGTCATGGGACGCATTGTCCTGCCGGTTGGATGCAAGCGCTAACCCCCGGTTCCTCCACCGCGAGTAGCGCCGCCTTATGGCGGTTACCCGCGCCACCCTCCGGCGCGTTGGAGCATCACCTAGCCTTCTGGCACCGGAAGCGGCTCAGGAGGTTGGTCGTACTCACCCAGCGCAAACCTGAGCCGTTGGTTGAGATCGTTGACAGCCTGGCGAACGTCGCGCTCCGTCGCGTTCGCCCCCAGCAGGCCTTCGTCGGACAGTCGGGTCGCGAACCGACGCGCCAATATGCGACCCGCTGGCTCCATCAAAATCATTTCGCCTTCGCAGATTGCGAGGATGCCGATGAGCGCGGACAGGTCGCGCAACTCCAGCGGTCGGCTCACACGGCGAGGGTATGGCAAGTGGCGGTGGGGCTAACGCCGCCTACGCGGGCTTCGGCGGCAGCAGATAGCGCCGCCTCCTGGCGGTTGGAAGCGGCGTCTACACGCGCACTCGGGACTGCGCCAGGAGCGCCCGCACGAAGGATCCTTTGCCGGCGACGTAGGCCTCTCGATCCGTAGCGAGCAGGTGTTCGTGCCTTCGCTTCTCCCGCCCGTAGGCGACCGCTTGCTCCGGATGGAGGCGAAGGTAGTCACGCAGGTCGATGTGGTCGCGGTGAGCTTGGCTGCCAGACACCACCAAGTACAGATGGTGGTACTGGAAGCCTTCCAGGACAGTGAAGGCCTCGCGCCCAACGATCCCCAGGTTCCCCTTGTGCTGGTAGCCCAGTGTTGCCAGGGCTGTGATTGTTGGAGCCACGAGGACCTCGACGGGGACCACGACGTCCACATCCAGGATCGGCTTGGCCGCGAGGCCCACGACCGCGGTACTCCCGACGTGCTCGATCTCGATGTCCGCTGTCAAGATGATTCGGAGGTGAGCAGAGAGTTCCTGAAATGCCCGTTCCCAGGAGGGGTCGTAGTCCACGACGACCGACGGAGACTCCACGCCGGAAGGCTACGACGGCAGCAGCGTGTCGCACTCCCCTCTCGCCAACTGCCTTAAACAGCGCCGACTCTTCCCGGGGTCAGGTGCTCAGTTCGCCTGTCCGCTGTCCCGGGTAAGTCCGCCCTCCCCTGGCACGCCGCCTGGACCTCGAGCCGACCGGCACGGCAGTGTCACCCGAAGGCACTGGGTGAAGGCCGCTGTCACCAGCGACGGTCGGAGGCGAACGTGCCGCCAGCGGCCCTCGGACCCTCGGAGATCATCGGTGAGCAGTTCAACGCTGGCGGGGAGCCAGAGGTGGGCCTGATTGTGATCGTGGTGTTCCTGGTCTTGCTCATCGTGGGGGCCGGCCTGGCCCTGCGAGGACAGGTCGGGGGCAAGCTCCCGGAGCGCGACCTGCTGCGCCGACGGACCGCGGGGCTCAGCGCCAGGGACCGCTGGAACGTGCGCCGAGCCGTGCAGAAGGGCCGAGCCGTCGGCGACCCGGCGCTCGCCGCCGCCGCAGTGGCCCGGGCTCGCTTCGGGCGCGCCTACGGGCGGCGCTTCGCCGGTCGCTGGTGGCGTTGGGCGTTCCCGGCCTTGGCGGTCGTGCAGTTCATCCTGGCTGGGCAACGCCTGCTGACACCGACCGGTAACGCCTTCGTGCGGTGGACCGGAGCTGGCTCCTCTGTCCTGTTCGGCGTGCTGCTGGCCAGCATCCCTTGGCAACAGCGCTTCTACGGGCGCCGAGCCGACCAAGCCGAGCAGCTCAACCTCGGACTGCTCTACGAGCAGCAACAGCTCCGCTGATCCGGTTGCGGCACCGAGCTGTCGACCCGACCCCGGGATGCCTGCACGCTCAACACCTTCCGCTGCCGCTTCTCTGCCTGGTCCGCGTCGACAGAAAGGGCTGGACGCCCGTCAGATCGTTCGCGTAGCTCGGCAACGGCCGCGCTGCTCCCTTGCCGGTCCGTTCCCCCAAATCAGCGTCGTAACTGGTGGTGCTGCCAGCGTCTGGGGCTTCTGCATCTACCGAGGCAAATACCATGACGTACCAGCCTGCTCCACACCGGCCTGACCACGGGCAGCCCCGAAGAAGCCCTCGACACCGCATAAGGCCTCTAGCTCAACGACCCCAGCGCCTGGGCCTGACCCCCGAAGAAGCTAACGGGGAGGACCACTAGTGTCGCGGTAACGATGTAGCTTGAATACCGGCAGCGGTTCTGGGATGATGAACCATGTCATTGACTGGTGCTGTGGAGGTTCCGCCCCGCGACCGTGAAGTACTCGAGGGCTGGCTGCG
>JAABUP010000869.1_pt1 | contig 64801 bp, 69 predicted proteins | sample 5559201 | NCBI WGS metagenome assembly JAABUP01 (sample SAMN10711887, study PRJNA513373) | rock metagenome | isolation source: Antarctica rocks | place: Antarctica
ACTCGCATTCCCATACGCACCCCCGCCTCCACCACTAGCCGTAACCAACACCACAGTCCTTGTAGTGGTACGATACGCCGTCGTCGTGATCTCATTCCCCAATCCCGGCTGAGTCCACACCTCTGCAAACGGTACCGGCGACGAATATGCCGCTGTCTCCAGCGGGTCTTTGAATGCCGTAGGAACACTTGTCTTGACGACGCTGATAACAGTACTTGTTGCGGTGGTCTGGACGACCCTCGAAAGCGAGATCGAGGTTGGTTCTGAGCCGGAATGGGTAATGGTGGTGAGGCCGGAGCCGATGATTATGTTGGCGGGCTGTATGACTGGGTCAATGAAATCCTAGGAAAATGACAACAATGCGTGCTCGCACTCACCCCCGTCACTTGACCCTGTACATGCACCGTCGATGCCGCCGTCGTCAATGTTTCATTGGCAATCGTCGACCACGTTTGCGTAAACGTGGTGCATCCTCTCTTCCTACAGATCACCGCCTCCACTGGTTCCGTTGGCAACGCTCCCGGGATCAACTCGTACCATGGCGCCACATAATAAGTTGTCAGCGTCTCAATTGGGTCTGCATTTAGTCTGTTAGCCGCTGATTACCCTCGATAAATATCAGAGAAGCTCCGAGGGGGCGATCTCATTACCACTCTCTTCCTGTCTCCGAACCATTGACGGATTGAGTGCCGGGGGTTCTGTGAATGGACTGAGCGAATAGCCGTATTCCGAGCTGAAGGTGACATTCTGATCACACGCAGTGACGAGAACTAACGGTGCTGCGAGTGGAGACAGTGTCGTCGCGCACACGGGTGTTAGAAAGCTCGCGTACGAAGTAGAGCAATCCCAAACATTATGGCGGGGAAGGAGATGTTTGGCTCCTGCTGGTATCGCTGGCGCCGGAGGCAGTGCTGCTCCAATTGTTGAGTTCGAATCCGTGCGGTTTGACGCAGCAGTCAGCGGATCTGATATGAGTGGACCAGATAGAGACGTCGGCGAAACGTCGAGTGGACAAACGATCATTAATGGTACATAGGACTGCACCATTTGCCTCTGCGCCGTAACGGTCACAGGACCTCCAATCGGCACGCTGATAATCGTCAGGGGTATCGTAGGCGAAGGCGTCGGCAGAGTATGCACGCCGTCATTCGGGAGTGTCACCGCCCGGCGCCCTAGATGCTCGTTTTTCTCTCTGGCATGGATTAAGTCTTCGGCTTGGGGCGCCGTTGTTGTTTCACAAGCCAGGAGAAGCCAGGTAAAGAGAACGGTGCTCGAGATGACGACCATGATACCGGCATCAAGAAAATAGAGAGTAGGCAGACACGGATTCTACCTTGAAAAGTTCTGTAGTTGGACGGGGCGGGGCGATGTGGTGCATTCTTTGGATGGGCTTGGCAGGTGCTGGTGGAATGGAGGTTGGAGAGCCAAGATAACATCCCTTGCACTTACATAGGAGTATCGCTACCTCGGATACTCAAGGCTGGGGCTTACCTGAAACCCTTGAAGTGGAAATATTCGAACTGCGTGGTGGCGAAGGACGGATATGTTCAGACATATCATTAATCACTTGCAAAACTGTTCCCTTTCTGCTTTGAACTAAAGGTACTGACACCGTTAGTCTTAGCTTTTTCTTATGCCACCATGACCAAAGTCTTTTTAGCAACATGACTAGATAACCTTGAAAAGCAAACACGTAGATGCACGGAAAGAAAGGGGTATCTCTGATAAAAGCATATTCAAGGTCATGAGCACACGCTTGTCTGTAGGGAAGTCATTCTACCGAGCAAGCCCGACACAGGGCGCTTGGGAAGATTAGAAGATCCTCAAATGCCACTACCCGGGAACCGATTTTGATCTTGTCCCCATGAATAGCCTGATCTATTTTCGTCAAGGACCATACCGTCCAATTCCATAGCCGTCGGGAACATCTCATCGTAAGGTGCCTGTGCGGAAGTGCTAGGTAATTGGCCGTATGCAAGGACTTGGTCATAGGATGTTGAAAATTGAGGCTGGAAAGTGCCAGATGTGAAGTAACCAGGTTGGGATTGGAATTGGTTCAGTGGTGGGCGCCCGACCTGTGGATACTGTATGCTCTGTGGATTTCCTTCCCCCCGGTATGGGTCTATGCTGGTTTTATATTGCATGTTTTGCGTATCTTCAACAGCCGTATTTGAATGCTCCGGAGTTTCGGTAACACTCTTCCCTACCTTGGGCGCAACATGACGCAACAGGTCATCGCACAAGGTCGAAGCACGTCGCGCCGCCTCGTCTCTTTCTGACATATTCCGTAGCCACTTTAAGGCCTTCTTGGCGGAATCGAACACTTCTTCCACTTCATTAGGCATATGGTCAGCTCGAAATGAAAGTTCAAGCATTGACACTACCGCAGCCTGCATTAACCAGTGTACGAGACACCACCAAGGAGCAATTTGGAAAAGAACAATTCCATCTGGTTCATCCGGTAACAAATCGAGCATACCGCGAGCCGCGTGAACACATCTTGTTGCGGCTTCCTTGCTAGAAATCTTGGATCCATCAGACTGATCGGGCGTTTTCCGATCGATTCGACACAAGCAAGGTCGATTAATAATGATGAGCATACTGTAATAGGAAAAGCCAAGGCTCTTGCGCTGAAATGCGAATTGCTGGTCTTGCTCCTTCTCGTCAAAGTCAAATACGGGGGGCAGTTTCTGGCGCCAGCTATGGAGTTTTGCATTGAGGCTGGAGATAGTGGCTTGAACATGAGCCCACGAATCCAACATGCCAGCGGCGCGATACAGGCGATCCAAGACCTCATTACTGAACAGACTCAACTCAGTCTGATACCCAAAAGCCATGGCGTCACATGGGGGAAAATACTGTTCCTGGTCTTGTGATGGTGGGGAAAATGCCGCTGGTGAGAGCGAACTTGAAGGTGACTTCTTCTGGAATGAGTCTTCACTCGTGGTAGTCATTGCGATGTCACTTTGTCGAGACTCTTGGCTAGACCAACGCCTCATCATTTGGAGGGCCTGGGAACTTTGTGTCCCAGGTAGAAAGAAGGAATCTTCTTCAAGAGGAAGCGGCAGTGGTGCTGTACAATTGTGCTCAGCGAATGAGACAGGACGTCCCGTCATGACAGCCAATAAACGCTCGGTTGAGCAAAGCGCCCACCAGACACGATACCTAATTTCTTTGGAACCGTCCGATACGTCTCCACTTTCGTTTCGCAGATTGAGACCAAGAGTAGTAGCATGTCGGATAGCGACACCACTGATCGTCCATGACCTTGGTCCTGTCAGCTCTAGGCCCTTCAAGAGAGCGATTGATAGACTTACCTGTTTATTTGATTAACTGCCATTAAATAGAATGCCATTAGGCCTGCGGTTTGCACTCTTTGTAGGTCCGCATGACCAAGTATAGAATGGGCGTTGAACCCGAGAATTCGAGCACGAGTGAAATATACCAGGTGATCTTTGGCGTCTCCGCCGGACTCAGCCCGTACCAAATGAGAATACCTTGCGCCAATGGCAAATATGATGTTGAGGATAGCCAGCCAATTTTGATTGGGCTTCCTTTGATTGAGGCGGTTGAAGTAAGCGTTATACTGCTGTACGAAAGTGGTCTTGCCAATGATGGGAAAGGAGGGATGAACGGTCGTCAAGTAACACTGGAAAAGCTCATTCGCAGCAGCCTGATTAGGTAACTCATATGGATCGATCTCTTCCTGGAGGAACAATGTTAGGTCGTCGCAATGATATGAAGACGCGCTGATGGGAGTAACGCCAGTGCCAGTGTCGAATCGATGGCCTCCCGAAGTTTGCGAGATGTCTCCGGCGGCCATATCTCCTCCAGGCTCGTCACCATCTTCAGAGCTGTCATATGCAGCCTGGCTCTTAAGCTTTCGCACCCAAGTCAATTCCGAGTTCTTACCATGGTATCCTGTTGCTCGAGCGTCAGGCCCTCGGTTGAAATCCTCACCAATCCGATCCATGGATTCTGTAGAACCAATACGAGCAGACACCTTTTCTTCCCCAGGTTGTTCATTGGAGTCTCTTGTCCTTCCGCGTGGGTAATTTTGGGGATCATCGTCATCCGAGAGTTGCTCCTGAAGGGGGTTTTAGTCTACCGCCGCCAAAATCTCCGTCACCCTAAACCGACCCTGTCTAATGTTTTTCGTATCCGATCTTGATCCTGTAATCCCGCACGTGTACTCAGATCTTTTAGGATTCGCTCATATTCATACACCCTTCCGGCAAGGCTACCAAGCTGTCTGAGTACCAAGACCATCAGCTCGAGCATTGTACTTTGATGACGAGTCTTACTTTCTTGTCCTATCCCGCTTCCCATCCGCATAGAAACATGTGAGATTGAAGTCTTGGCAATGCTGGCACTCTGGCCGCTCGCCACTGCATTTGGTCTTTCTATGCCTACATGGTTCACATGCATGAGCGACACGGTTTTTATCCGCAGCTGCAAGCGCTTTCGATGTAGGTTGGCCTGCGTTCTGACGAGGTAGACGGGCTATAGCCACCTTTGGAGCCTTAGATTGCGAAGTGGCTGACTGGAATGTAGGAGGCATAAAGGGATCATCGTTTGGGATCGGCGATGGTGATGATTGTGTATCCTGGCTTGAGGTGGGCATGTCTGGGCTACTACCCTTTTGCTTTCCAGCCTTTAGGTTGTTTGACATTTGCTTCTTCATCCTGTATTATACTCCTCACAACTGACTGATACACTCCCAAAGCCTCGCCCTCTTCTGTCAAGACTGCAGCACTATGCTTCCACAGAGATGGTGATCTATTTGCTATCGACGCCTTGAATATCCAGCATTATATCTTCGTCTCCCTGTAATACCACGTACTTGGGATGAGTACGGCCCGGTCTTACTGAAATCTTGCAACTTTTCATATGTTTTGGAATGCTAAAGCCAAGATCTATAGTAATTAGGGACGCGCTATAAGTAGGGTGTCAGTAGAGGTACTCGACGCGCAGATCATCCGACATGAAAAGTCCCGACAAGAAAGGACAGAGCCAGACTTGCATGGAGAGGGTACAGCGACTGGTAGGTGGCGTGGCATTGTAGAGAGCTGCTTGTGCGTAGGAGTTCCCCTGTCGGATGATGGATGAAGACTCTTTTCCCTTTGTGCGAGGTCTCGAATGGTTGGCGTGTATGTGAAACCGCACGAGGAGAAGGGAGAGCAGATGGTGGCATGAAGCGGAGCTATATAGGGCTGTATTACGCTGGACATCGTCTCGAATCTTGCGCTCCAGGCAAAAATATCTGGCGATGGATGATGCAATGCAATCGAGATGCTCAGGTCATCCCGAAGATCATCGTCCAAGCTTAATTCTTAACTGCCTTGCACTCCCCGCTCCTCACGTCAACCCAAACGGACCGAGTGCATCCCGGTACAGTGGTCTTGATCAGGGCACACTACCTATCATGTGCAGGTCGCTGGGGAATGGGGCTATCGAAAGGTGATGGTGGAGGGAAGGACATCCTGGACCCTGAGCCAGCCCTGGAGCTGGACCCCGAGAATAAGGAGGACCCTCCGGTCTTCGCCCTCTAGGGCTGCCGAGGGAACAGGAAGGTTTAGTGGCTTCCTGTCGGCTTCCAAAATCGAATCCATTTAGCAGTCCTGCTCAGCAGCGGATTCGTTATTCAAGACCCGTACCTACTCCTGCTTCCTTGTATTGTTGTCCGCTTGTTGCACTGGACCTTTCTTCTACCTACAAAACTTACGCTCAATCTCCTGAGATTTGCCCCCATTCTGTTATTGCTTCATTGGACATATTGCGCACAGAGCACCAGCTGTCAGGAGCATTTGCATGTTCGCCACATGTTCTTGGCCTCCCAATCTGTTTATATCGCCCTTGTGGATCACTGCTTGTGTCCTTTTTCCAATGGTTGCCATCTCTTTCTCCCGTGAACTTCCTCGTTAGATATTCTCTGCACCGTGACTCTTCAGCATCATTCGTTGCAAGGACGAGGACTCGACGTCTTTTGAATGGAGGATTGAGCGCCCTACTCCTTGGGTTGCATGCGTTTGAGATTCGCTTGGTCTTCCTTCAGGCTCACTAGCCATTACTTCACCTACCTTACCGATTTTACTCACGATCCACGCACAACGAATAAGTTATTCAGTTTCAATTCTCTGTATAAAGTTTCTCCATACTTAGACTGCTAGACACCATGGAAGCTCTGGAAGCTCCATCACCAGCTGCAGCTGCAGAGACCACGACATATTTTCACGACAATCCTCCACCAAAAGGCTTAGACTCACACCTCAAGCTTGCAAAGGCATTCATAAATTATCACAGCCAGACTGATCGAGGCGTTGTGCTGGTCACGTCGGGCGGTACTACCGTCCCTCTCGAAAATCAGACCGTTCGGTTCATCGACAACTTCTCTGCAGGTACACGTGGAGCAACGTCAGCCGAATATTTTCTTGAAAATGGCTACGCGGTCATTTTTCTACATCGTCAATTCTCACTTTTACCATATTCTCGACACTACAGTCATTCCACAAACTGCTTCCTCGACTACTTGAAAGAAGGTGAAGGTGGTGAGGTTGTAGTGAATCCAGAGTATCAGGAGAAGATGCTTAGCGTTCTGCGGAAATATCATGAGGCTAGGAAACACAACGAACTTCTTGTACTTTCGTTCACTACAATCACTGAGTATCTTTGGGAGCTGAAAGAGATCGCAACGAGGATGAGACCTCTAGGTCCTAGGGCACTCTTCTATCTAGCTGCCGCAGTCTCCGACTTCTTCCTACCCAAAGACAGGATCTCTGAACACAAGATTCAGTCTTCTGGGAGGGTTGAGCCCGCAACCAACGGTGCAACATATTCTGAGTCGTCAGATCATGCCCATGGAAAGAAGCTAATGATCGATCTGGATCCTGTTCCCAAATTCTTGAAGAGCCTCGTCGATGGCTGGGCCCCCGAGGGTATGATAGTCAGCTTCAAGCTTGAGACTGACCCCTCGCTACTGGTTTCGAAATCTCAACAAGCCCTGGAGAAGTATTCACATCACCTTGTCATTGGCAATCTGCTTTCTAGGAGGAAGTGGGAAGTGGTCTTTGTAGCTCCCGGAAGGGAAGAGCGATGGATTCGAGTCCCGGCACACAGAAGGATCAAGAGCATGTCCGGTGATAGACCGACGATCATTGCAGCAGATGATGGCAATACCACAGAGCAAGAACGGATGAACGGAGAGCCCGAGCAAGAGATTGAGTCGTTGATTGTGCCTGAGGTTGCGCAGATGCATCGCTTGTTCGCTCAAAGATCCCAAGTGAGAAAAGAAGAAGATGAGGACGACATGTTAGCCAAGGCACTAGCATGGGCAGAGTATGGGAGTGCAGATTGAAGAAGCTGCAAGGGGAGAATTCTTTCGCTTCTGTTGTACATCCTCTTCTCGAAAGAGATTGAGCGTCGCGCTAGGACTGATGAGTACATTAAGTGTAAAAAGTCCTCATTGAGTCTGGTCCTTTTGACGTTGTCAAGCTGTTTCGAATCCACATCTTTTAATACGTTGTCAGTGTAAAGCCTTGGCCATATACTCAGAATCAAGTGACGTGGGTGAATGGCGAACGTAGGCCTGATAAAACGGCTCGCATTCGAGGCGTTGACGATGACTGTCTGTTGTAGCCAGCTGCTTAGAGTATGTTACTATATAGATATAAACAGAAGCATTGGGGTATCGATCGAAAAAAATTGGTGGTGGAAATGGTTATTCAAGCCGGCCTGGCGCAAGTATGCGTGCCAGAACATTTTGGATATGTATGCCCTCGCTAACAGCAAAACAGTGGTAGCGCATCAGACTTCTACCATTCGTAATTGAATGAGGCATCTGGAGGCTGGGGGTTCGAGCCCCCCGGTCGGTGTTTTGCATCTTTTGCAAAAACCTGTACGCATCTGGAAATTTGAAAAGGTGACTTACTTGGCGGGGCGTATTAGTTCACCCAGGTGACACTGCATCCCCAAGTTTTCCAACTACAGAAAGGCTCTTTCACTCTTTCTCCGTAGTTTGGCACGTACTCTCCCAGCATTCGTGAGAATTCATTTGATTGGAAAGCCCACCACTGACTTTTGAAGGGCCTAAGGCTCGGTAAATTTTGCAAGATTTCGATTTCTTGGCGCAACGCACATGAAATCATTGGCTTATCGATGACCATGAACCATATTTGAGAGATAAAATGACTATTGGACAACTTGTTACAGGTGAGAAGCAAATCATGTGCCCTCATCACTACAACAGAAACAGTAATCGCTTCTCGAATATCCAAGCAACTTGGCTCTGATATAGATGTATCTATCCAAGATATCTGTCACTATGCAAGAAGGCTTTCACATTCGGCCTTGACTCCACGGCATCCACCAACTGAGCCAATCTCGGATGATCCTCCAAGCGTTTCCTCCCTCCCTGCGTCGTTTCCTGCGTCAAATTCTCACCGCGCAGGATCTTATAAAGCACCAAATCTGCGTACGTCACTTGCTTCCCAGAGATATAGGGTCCAGATCTCGATAAATCGTGTGTTTCGAGATAGATCTCCAATGCCTGTAAGGAGCGTGGGCGAGTGGTTCCGCAATGCTCAGGATACGTCTCTTTCATGTTTTCAGAGAAGAAGGCTTGGATGAAGAGGGAGCGCCCTGGTTTGTTTAGTGACGCGCTTGCGGACTCCAGAAAACAGCATACAGTCAATAATGATATCGCAAATCGCATCCACCCAATACTTCCCGTCCTCCGTTTCTCCTTCATATGCCTTGAGCTGCCTAGCAAAGTGCCTCAAGATCGCATAACTCTGCGTCAAGATCCTGCCATTCAACTCAATGACTGGGATGATGCTTGCAGAGTTCATCTCCGCCATACGAGTCTTCTTTTATTCCGGGTACTCCTCGAAGCTATAGCGGGTATCATCATAGGCTATACCAGCATCTTCCCATGAAAGACGAAGAGCTTGGCCACGGCCGCGGGATTGGAAGTCGAAGTAATGCAGGTTAGGTACGCCTCCGATGGCTTTGTTGGCGGCAGATTCGGCAAGGCAGCGTTTTGTAGAAGGCATTCTGGTGACTCAAGATCTGTCGACGCTTGAAGATATCTCTTCAAAACCCGCAAGAGGTAAAAGGCATTAGACACAGCGGATGTTGACGCATATGAATATCGCTCGGGAGGGGGTCAATCATTTAGCCCCTTCTTGCTCCATTGCACCGTATAATGAAGTCGCAGAAGACAGAAACAATGAGAGCCATGATGTCAATGGAAGTCATCTTTACGGTCAAACGGAAAGGCTACTGGGAGCGTAGTGAAAGAAATGAGAAAGATGGTGCGAATGTCTATCCCACGATCTGCAACTCTAAAGACCTACCTAGACCTTCAACGGCCCGTCCACACTTTCGACACATCTCCCAATCTGTCCCAAAAGCTCTGCCAAATTCAAGAAACCCCGTAGGTTTTTCAGCCATGGACTTGGAATCAATGGAATACTCGCAGTAGCAGAGGCAGTACATGGAGTCTGCACCCTTTTAGATAGAAGGGTTCACCCCCTTAGCGAACAGCCCGTAGGCCTGGATCGAGGTTTGGAACACCGTTTTTGAAAAGTAATTCTACTAAGAATCTTTGTAACACAACCTATGTAAATTTGGATTCTGAAAAGATTTTGTATGGAGCACTCTTCAGTATCTCGCGTGGTTGTAATGATACAGGGGGAATCTTCGCTTGGAGGGTTTGTTCGGTTGGGGGGTGAACCCTTCTAGGGCAAATACTTCTGGCTCCACGACCATACCTCCAAGCAGCAGGCCGCTAAGTAGCCAAGATACTTCGTCCACCATCGGTCGTTAACCTCATTCGGACCTCTATCTTCGCATACCTGGTCCCTAGCTTTTGCATCTTCAAGGTGGATGCATTGTTGTGTCCGCTCTCTACATGCAGCATAGCGGAAGGGGAAAAAAGGAATGCTTGCCCTGCGTCAAGGTCGACGATTCGTGCAAAGATCCCGTCTACATCTCGTTTTGAGGGGTCTCCTTCGTTAGAGATACTAGCCAAGTGGGACTTCAAGGTCGTCAGCCAATGGGGTGAAATGAATCGGTGTACTATTGTCATGGAGCTCAAATCCAAGAGCGCTGGCGAGATGGTCGGCTCTTGCGTTGCTATGATCACTCGTGTAGCAAGATGACGCTGTTGACGGATTACTGATAGCAGGCTCTCGGTAAATTGGGAGCTCGAGTCAGTGGCGGTCATGAACTACAAATGGTTAGCCAGTTCGGGGAATCAACCATGCCTTTGGGCGAACCGAGGGTTGACTCACCTTGTGAGCTTCGTCCAAAGCGACTATACGTCCTGCCTGGGTTCTGTCTTCGAGGAACAATGCCAAACAAATGTTGAACATTGCACATGCGGCACTTTCGTCAACAAAAGGACAGCTCAAATCGATGATTGTGAGAGACCCCGGCTCGAACGACCAGATCTCGGTATCGGACCCGCCCATCCTGGCTCTTTCAAGGTCATCCTCCTCACCCAACCACTTTCGCTCTTGTTCACGTCCCTTCTTCGTATTTTGGAAATCCCGCTTCTCCTGGTGTGCGGCGTCTGCCCCTTGTCTTGGTGAAAGATACATGAAGCTCTTCAAAAGCTCTAGGCGCGTATTCAGCATTGCTTTTTGGCCGTCATTCAGTGTCTCAAGTTCAAGCCTCCTTGTGAACTCCGCAAAGTCAATACCAGGCGCCCCTTGATTTTTCATGGCCATGGATCGAAGAATCCTGCAGACGGACTGGATTACGGTCAGTGTTCATTGCAGCTATGCTGCGCATTACCCATTGTAAGACTAAGTTTCGACACTTACTTCCATATACAATGCCATTTTGCCATCCTTCCCGTCGACTGCCATGAGTTTCATCATTCTTTCAACATTGAGCTGTTTTTCATAAAGTAACAATGGGATGACGGTAGGCCTCGTCGCATTTTCCGGGAACCCCGGCAAGTTTCTGTACACTTGCTTCATTCGCCACCGGTTGCTGGGTGACACGAGAACTCTCACCGGGATTCCTGAGGAGGCGAGATAAGCCGCCTCACAGACTTGAGTGCTCGAGAATCCTGTGAATTTATCATAATGAAAGACCATGCCAGCGAGGGGATGAGGCAGCTTTCCCAACTGAGACGGAACCAAAGCGTTCTCTAGCATGCATGAAAGGGTGTGGCTCTTACCACTACCTTGCGACCCACAAATGAATGCGGACCATGGCGCGTTCATATTGACCATGAGACGGTCATCCTCTGGTACAGCATTCGTTGGGGGTCCTTGCCCTGGACTAAGCAGCTCAGAATCGTGGTTCCCCCCAAAAACATCGAGGATTTTTGCCAGCAGTCCATATTCGGGTAGGAGTTGGCCTGATAACGCTGGGTCTGTCTGGGGCCTCAGGGTTTCCGCCAACACTTCGGCGGAAAACAACGGTGTCGTCCTAATCTCCTCCATGTGGACATGGTTAGTCCTGTCGCTGGACCTTCCCGTCGAAGCGAACATGGAATTGTGATACTCGCGGTCCGCATCCCAAGATATTGTGGCCATTTTCGCAATCTGGGACTTGGGAACTGCAAATTCTGTGATGTGTCAACCTTTAAGTTTGCACAGGGGGGAAATTCGTGATACATATAGGCTTGAAGCAAACAAAGAAACAAAGAAACAAAAGACAGCAAACTTCTCAATCTTCTTTGGAACGTCAATGAGGTGATTGGAATCTTACGGAATCTAAAAGGTCTCGCATTTTGCGACATGTCTCCCGAGAGTCCCACGCCTCTCTGAGACGCGACGTTTGCCCCTTTGGGATCCAATCTGGATGATTGCATGCCGTCGGTAATGATCTCTACACTATCCGAGCTCTCGTCTTCATCTGATGAGTCTTCGGAAACGTAGAGGTCTGATTCTATCATTTTGAGAGTCTGTGAGGTTTCGATTATTGGTACCTCTAATCTAGAGTTCGAGATTTTAAATTCAGAAGTGTAGCCCCGGGTGAGAGACTGTAAACATCAGCTTGTTTTTCTTTACTTTCAGCCCCCTAGCGCATCTCGCTTACGGCCCTAAGTTGAGAATACTTCACTCTCCAACTAGCAATTTTACATAGGTTTCTAACCGGCCATTACCTCATCTCGGTGGAGAATAGATTGGATATCGTGAAGTGTTATTCTCGGAAGCCTAAACACTTGGTGGTATGAAGGATCGAAGATCGGTCACAGAGATCTAAATCAATAGCGACAGCCTTTGTCATTTGGATAGTGCATTCATCTGGACCTATTGCTGTAGTGAATTATTGCCAGCGAAGTCATCCCAAGCCCTCGCAGCACAGTAAAAGGCCTTTCTCGAGATTCAGCTATCCACAACGTCGCCATCAAGCGATTAAAGCAAACGTAACAACTCCTGTCGCTACAGAACGTCAAGCCTTCGATCCTCCCTTTGTCATCAAAACTTCCTTGCTTAGCTTCCATCCAACTTTCAGCGTTTCTTCTTGAGTACCGAATTCTGCCACTTTTTACGTTTAGGAGTAGGGTTTTTGAAGCGTACGCCTTCGTCTATTACAGTGACAGGACCAGCTTCAAATGCCCTCTCGAGTCCGTAGTTGGCCCTCTCGGATCTGTAATTGGCCCTCTCCACTCTATAGTTGGCCCTCTCGATTTCGTAGTTGGCTCTCCCGGCTCTATAGTTGGCCCTCTCGATTTCGTAGTTGGCCCGCTCGGATCTGTCGTTGCATTTGGACTTAGATCTAGCGCGCCAGTCCATGGAAAAGTCTTTTTGAGGGTTCTTGTCTCCTGCGCTACCGGAGGTATCACCTTGCTGTGACTGACTCGATATGGGGGTGGAGCTCTGAGAGTCGATACGCCTCTTTTGGGGCTGTGTAAAGGCTCCGTCGCGTTCGCCGTCCAACAGGGCGGACAAATCACGCTTTTGACCTTTGAAGTCCCTCGAAGCTGCTGTGATAGCTGAGTCGGCTGGTGCTTTGCCAGCCTCAATACTGTTGCGTGGGCTTTGGAGTGTAGGCTCGGCCGAAAGCATTGCGTCAATGCCAGTGGACTTTGAGATAGATGGTGGGTTGTTCGCAATGATTAATTCGTGCCCATTTGTGAGGCCTTGTACACCGGAACACATATCAATGTAAAGCCTGGGACGCCGTTCAATAATGTCACCTGCTTCCTGCAACAGCTCTGTTTGTTGACGGACAAATCCTGATAGACCTTCATAGCCACTGGCTAACTCTTTGAGCAGTTTAGAGTAAGTTGTGTTGCGAACTTGGAGATCAGCTATCTCAAGATCTCGCTCTTGGTTGAGCGGTCTCTGTACATTGTGTTGCTCTTGAAGCTGCCTTATAAAAGCATTGCATACCTTAGCTTCGTCTTGAAGGGCAGAGACTGTTCTTTCGAGCGTTGTCTGGCGAGTAAGCAGCTTAGACTTTTCCTCCTGCCATGCTTCGGATTCTGCCACCCCTTGTGCAAAGGGGGAGATTTTTGCCTCCGTTTGAGTAGACCCGTCGGTGCCGACATTCAAGGCACGTAATCTGTCAACCTCGGACCCCAATGAACTCGCTTGAGCCTTCAGTGCGGTCCATTTGTCATCCATCTCTAGCACCTCCTTCAGCAAACGACCCAAATCGGCTGTGTGTCTTTCCTGCGATTGTACGACTTCTTCTTCGGCGTCATCCTTGATCTCTTCTAAGCGCTTGACATCTGCCTGGTGCCGCTCCTCCAGTTCTGTCCGCTCGTCTGTACGCCATTGTCGCTCTTGATCGAGCTCAGTTTGTAGTACTTTAATTTGGTCCAGAAGCCGAGCCACTGGATATGGCTCAGAAGAGGTTGCTACTTCGGCGTAGCGAGCGTGTCCGGAGGTACGCTTAGAGGAGTGATACTTGCGACTGAGCGAGTATCTGAATGACTCATCGATTTCCATGATTGATGACATCTGCGTATCATCTGATAGATGACAAGTGACTTGGGTCGCTATCGAGGAGTCAAGGTCGGTCATTTGCACCTGTGATGGTCAAGAAACCGGGAAGCTGTCATTTGAACACCAGGCAAGGTCGTGACGTTGAGTGAAGGAAGAGGTGTTGTCGTATCAGGAAGGGACGAAGTGAAGAGCGATGTTTACTTTTACCACGCTAACTAATCCACCTCGAGATTTGACGGAATCTCATGCTCTTTTGCTCGCTCGAGAGCAAAAGCCTCGCTATCACGGGTCCTAGCAAATGTTTCGTCCCCGGGATCCTAGCCTGGGGTCATGAGGCAGCGGATTCTAGGGCAACTACCCCGAATATAGGCGCTTTTTTGAGGTGTTGTTCTTAATCTCAAAACATCACTGGACCAAACGCTATACCCGACCATTTTTGATCACGTCGCCATAGAATCAATTGCGGCCTCAACAACACCCACCTTGTCTGTAACTTGTCCCATTGGAACCCAGCCGGCAATTTATTCGGACTGCCAAACTCCGAATCCACCAATTGCGGTGCACATCCGACTGCAAGAGCTTGAGAATTCCTACCATTGGCGTGTACCGACGAGTGATAGAGTCAGGAGCTTGTCAGTAACCCCATCAAGGTTTGTGCATGGACGGAGCAACGCAGCTCTGAAGCTCATAGATACGTCTTATATAGGTAATCCGCTGTTGTACATCAGTCTCTATCCTAGACATTGAGAGCTGGGAACATGTGGCGCACAATAGCTTCCAGCGTTGTTTTGTCCTCTTCACCTAGACTGACTTTCATGACCTGCCCTAGTAGAGCACACGCCTCCCCATATTCCCGGAGAGCATCCTCGAAACCTTGGCAGTGGTCGAAGTAGACAGCATTATTGGCCTTTTGCAGTGCGGCCTTCAGCAAGGACTTAGCGGGGTGATTCTCAGGAGCCATCAAGGAGAATGTATCATTGATGGGAGGAAACTCATCAGGAGCCATTACCGGGACGAGGAAGTCTTCCCGCGCCGCATATGTACGGCCTCAGCTACATTATTGGGTTGGGGGCCTAAGCCGCCAATTCACGGATCAGTCTCGTTTCGGACGGTTCCGACATCAGACGCCCAAATTTGGCCCTTCTTGTTACGTTTTGGGAAGATCCTTCGGGAGGTTTGGATCCCTTCAATAGTCTGCTCTTCCCCTTCCATCGATGTTCTTGAATGGGGCAAGGGGGCATGCTGCAAGCATTCAGCGGCCTGGTTGCACCAATACACACCAGAGTACCGTGGAGGAAGTCCAGTGAGCAATTCGGGAGTCATTGTCCTGATATTCCAGTAACAATCTTGGTTGAAGTCCCTAAAGTAGTAGACGTCGGCTGAACAGGGGTGCGTTTTCCCGCTAGACTTTGGGCTCTGTTCCGGGGATCCTCCCGCCGCCATCGATGCAAATCTTCAGGCGGTCTTCAGGCGGTCTTCAGGCGTTGGTCTGGATCCTCAGCCCTTCACTACCTCCGATCTTTACCTCGTCCACTTTATTCATGGCAGTCACCCCTCCTTCAACGCCCCCTTCTCCCTCTTCCCCAATCCGCATTGCTACCAACAACAACCTCTCCGACGTCTTCTCTGACTCACCACCCTCTACACCCGCTCAAAGCAGCCTCCCTTCCGACATACCACGTTTACGAAGCACGCATGCGACAGCAGGCTACCGTGCCGGCATTTCTAGCTCCAAAACACGCTCTCTACAGCCCGGTTTCGACGAAGGTTATCCTCTTGGTGCTGTCTTTGGCCTGCGTGTTGGCTACATATTAGGAGCTCTCGAGGGTCTGTGGAGCGCCTACCGTACGCAAGGGGAGAGCAAGGATCAAATCATTCTACTTATCAAGCATGCGCGAGAGCAGCTTAAGATTCAGAACATCTTTGCAAAAGAGTTCTGGAATAAGGAGGGTGTGTGGACGTATGAAGTGACTGCGAAGGCAGAAGAGGCATCATTCCAGGAGGTGGTGGAGCAGCATCCTCTCGTGAGAAAATGGGTTGAAACTGTGGGAGAGGAGGTGGAAAGAGCAGGGGTGAAGCTGGGGAAATTTGACGGAACCGAGTGGGAAGCAGGGAGGGTATGAAATGGATGGAAGGATCCCAGATTACAAGTCGACATGAACAGTCCAAAAGAAGGATCGGTTTATTGCCAACCGTTGATAAGAGATCCTCAGCTTTACTACCGCCAGAGACAGAATGCCATAGGCTAAGATGCCGCAGGCTCAGCCTACACAATCCTTCCACTAGATCAGAGCGAAAGTCCAGAATGAAGTGCGGAGGAAAACACGCGGACGAATTGAGTGCCTTGTCCCTTCAACGAAGAGCGAATTCTCCATTAGGTTGGGGTGTTGAATGGTTCTCCTCCTCGCTATACATACACACCCACCCATTACCACCTAAAGGGGTCCGTAGACGACCGATTATACGCCCATGCGCTGTCCTACACAGCAGATATCGCAGCCAAAGAAAAATTCCACTGGAAAGACGAGATGTACTGTCCACTACATCAATCGAATTCGGGTGGATTCTGTGGATGTTCCGTAAGCAGGGAATAAGACGGATACCGGGAATGCACTGCTTCCCCTATCGAAACCATTCAGTAATGCGCTTCTCATTGTCACACTGCCTCAAGACATATCTGTTCCCACCGCTCCACTAGGAATAGTCCATGTCCCCGGCGCAACCGCCGGACTTACAGCCAAATTCACCGTTCCTCCCCACGACGTCATATTATGGAACGATGCGTCCCTCATGGCGAAGAAGACATTGTTGCATTGACCTTGGGTCGGCGCCTTCGCCGCGCTGGGCTCTGGTGATAGCCACATCCCTGCCTGACAGTCATGCAGGTAGCCATCCTTTGTATGTACGGTGCTTTGCTGCAAGTACCATGAGCCCTTGGTGCTGGCGTCGGACGTTTCCTCGCAGAGGGATTTGTAGAAGATGTCGCATGTGGACAAGTCGTAAAATTTTGGGGCCTCGATGGCGTAGGCGTCGATGAGGTGGATGCCGAAGGCCGATGGGGAGTCTACGAGCGGGGGTTTGGCGTTGCCTGAGTCTAGTGGGTCGGTCGCGATTTGAGCGGTGGGACCACATTGATCGCGTACTGCGGAGAGATTTTCAGGTGCGGCAGTGATGAGTAGGGGAAGGATTGAAGAGATGAGGATCAGACTTCGCGCACTTCAGCTCATGATTGTTTGCGATCTACGAGCAGGTCTGGCTGGGGAGGTCAAGACAATTTGTGGAACAAATTTGGCCCCGCCAGATCAAGCGGAGAGACTTCGGAAAAATGACGAAGTACTATGGTTTACAAAGTGGCTTTCGTTCCCTCCTTGTCAGGCTGCAAAAAATCTGGCAAGTCGGTGTCCTGTGTGGTCTGAAGTACATGTTGCAGACCCCCAGCCAGAATGGCACAGTCTCGGAATGATTGATGAATCGGCTTTATGAAGGACCCTCAGATAAGAGACATCTCGACTGCGACGGCTACTTATGCTGCGATTCTTGTACTTTTCGTGGGATCGACCAGCTGAAAGGGAAAACAAAGCGAAGGCCAACTTGTTTAGATCCTCTTCATTGTGTATCATGGTGCTCTATTCTTAGAGGTTATTCCATCGAGAAATAGTTGATTAATTATTACACCCAATTGTTCAAACTACTTCCTTTTCGTTTCTCGAGCTACCGAGTTCAAATAAAATTGCGGACGGTACTTTAAATCAATCTACAGGATCGCTCCTGATTGTGTCAAGCAGAGACCAATTCATCAGAGCAGCTTTAGCGACACCAGGCTCACCCCTCAAATCACATCATGGCAGCCTCCAGATCTCGTACGTCAAGTATCAGATGGATACTGACCTCAATAATTGAATATCAAGTCGGGTAGAAGTCTGATGCGCTACCACTACCACACGTTAATTCGGGTCTGTTTTTAAAAGCACGGAGACATACTTGCGCCACCCGGGCATCCTAGATGATCAACAAGTAGTGCCTATTTAAAAATATATTAAAGATCAATTTAATGCTCAAACGTGTAACCAAATCAACGCTAATGAAAAAAACATGATTAAGCGAGACAATTACACGTGCAAGTGATTGGCTCGTTTGGTTCCAGATTGGGTATAGTAAATCCTATGATTTCCAGGTTCTTTTTGACAAAAGGCCATTGATTTTGCTTCTAACAGGGATACAAGGTGTTCATCAACGGTGTCAATAAATAAATTTGTGTTTGACTTCGCTCACCTGTGTTATTAATCTACGCACAAATTGATGCGCTCAATGAGATTGGGCTGAACACTAGCAGCATTGGTACGATGCTGGGGTGGTTCTGCGTCTTATTTTCAGCCTGAAGGCTCAGGCAGCCCCTATTTCCATCAAGCGAGCCAGCGCCAAGACGTCAATTTTAAGTTTAGCGACCCGCGCTAGTGTTGGTACAGAGATATTGCGCCTGTTCATCATGACATGAGCCTCAAAGGTAAGCGTCAATATACGAGGGCGGTCCTTTCACGAGGTCATAAATATTTGAATGTTTGCCGTGAGCGACTTGTATTCCATAACTACCAGCTAAGAGCAAAAATCAACCTACCCACCCGACCACATATTCATAAGCACGCCTACAACAATCCTTTCAAAGCTAGCAAAAATCTGGCAATCACCCTCCAAAACTCTTCTCAGGTCTCACAAAGCTCACCTATCCCCACTATCTAAATTCACATCTCCTCAAATCACGAGGTTCAGCACCCAGAAACCTCGAAAACCAACCCCCGAAAATCCCTCATTACCAGGTTTCAGCTTCAAAGATCTGGGTGCCAGTCGTACAGTCAAGGTTGTATGCATTGCGGCATTGTCAATTTTCGCAACTATGGAGACGATCATGTACACGAAACTCATATGGGCTAAGTTCGGACCAGCTAAGGAAGAGGCAAGCAAGGAGTGAGATGATGAGAGAGGGAGGTTTTGACGTTGAAGGTCTCTACTCATTTTGCGATTAGCGATTGTACTGTGTGCTAGATACCCAACTTCGCTTTTTAAAAGTATGTTCTCCTCTCACTTCAGCTATGGAGTTGATGATCTTGGCTTTTTCGTATGTGTATTTCTCTCAATTCATAGGAGGCAACCTTCCTAGTCACGAGTCACGTTCGAAGCCGTCTCTCCAGCACAGGAATCTACATTTTGATGTCACACCATTGGTGTTTCTGCGTTGAGAATTGTATCCACTCTTTACATTCCATTGCGCAAGCATGCCGTTGTTCTCGAAAGCATGTGCCAAAGCAGTGTCTCAAATTTTTCAAATACCGTTCTCCCTTGTTTGTTATGAGTGATAGAGATTTCATCAGGTCATCATTGGAATCGTTCCTGCCCATACATGATGTTCGCTTTTGAAGCGCTCCTCGTCATCATCCCACGAAAGGTGCAAAGACAAACCAAAGAAATCAGGCTTGTCCACCTTGGAAAGCTCCGCATGCTATCGTAGCTGGTCCTTACGCCCTATGAAGCAAGTGCCGAAAGTCTCTGACAACCGACGCCGGAAAGTCTTTTCAGTCCTCGGTTGTTCGTCGTCTTCACTGTCCGAAAATTCAGACTTGGGATCCGGAATCTCAGCATTTGGTTTCTCCTCCTCTCCTAGACTTGCAAGTCTGCGGTGACGACTTGGCCAGGATTTAGATTTGATTGATTGAACAGCTGGCTTTTGTGGTGTGATGGAGGTATCGTATTGCAGGCTGTCAGCGACCGAAGACCTAATGGTCGCGTCGATGCTTGAGCTACTCATCACTGGACACGAAATTGGAAGGCCAATTAATGGGACATGAGAACGTGAGACGCTGCTGCATTGGGACAGAGAGCGTACTTTATCCGGGGCACGTGGATAAAGAGGCGTGGTAGAGTCTTCACTGCAATCGCTCAGTGTAGGCGAGGTTGGAGCATTCGGCTCAGCCAATGAAGTCGATACATCTCGCTTCTCTTTATGCCCAAGAAACCACGACGGCAGGGTGACACGTCTCCTGGTTGGGACCTCATTGAGAAGAGTTCCCGATTCACTGCAGGCCGACGAAGAGGTATTTGGCGCCGTGATTGTAGCTGCATCATCGTCGTCTACCAGTGAGTTTATAGAGTCAGCAACAAAACACCACGTCAAAGTTCAGAACAACACGGTATGCATGAGCTTCACAATTGGCTCTCAACATTATATTTTACTTTCCAAGTTTGTCTTATAAAGTAATAAAGCAGAATGAAGGGTGACGTTTGGAAAGCAGCCTCACCTGCTGACGATATTTGATGCAGTGGTGAAGGCAAAGGTGCCCCATTCAAGGATAAGGCTTTCTTCCTCCAAGCCAATTCTTGTGTTGGTGCTGGACATGCCAAAGCCGGTGAAACACTGACAGGGAAATCGTTGGATTTGTTCATGAGCCTCTCATCCACAGGAAGCATAGCGCAATGACGTGATGGGCAAGGCTCTCTACTCTTCGTGTTGCTATGGCCGGGCAAAGCCGGTGATGGAGGAGGCACACAGCTCCAGCGCTCCATGGAGCTATCTCCTTGGGGCGAAATCGGGATGCAAGGGATAGGTGCTTCTTAAAGGGCCGAAATAGTGGAGAACAATTTTTCGAAATTCAAAAACATCGGCAAGCAGAAAGGCCTCCCATTAAAAATCAAGTTATGAAAGACGCCACAACGAACACAGAAAACGGAACATAAGAAGCTCAAAAATTTACGAGTTGTGACCATGGAGACTTTACGAACAAGGACGCAGTCGTTGGGCATTATATACCACGCGTTTCGCACTAGACAGCAGCAGCATCCGGTAGACGACAACATTCCAAACGGTCGCTATTTGCATAGGTTGCCGAACTCGCCAATGAAAACAACGAATCAGTCGAGGTCGGGGAAGCAAGGAGTTGACCCGTCAGCTTCTGGACAGTACCTGACGTCAAATATGATTCTTTTAGCAGAATCCCCACGATTTCGGATGTCTTTCCAGGGATGTCAATTCTGGGGAAGTGGATCACATAGAGAGACCTATCTGCACGTGAGAGAATCTGGCTCGAGGGATTAGATGATGGCCCGGTAGGACGGCTTGTCTGAAAAAACCCCTGAAACACATTCAAGGCACCTAATGGACACCTTCGAATTTCACATATGATGACCATCATTGGGAGAAGATTCATGCAGGAGCCGCAGGGCGATGGGTAGATTTTAAAGGATACGTAGATTGCGGCACACTAGCGCCTCATGCCAGCACATAGATGCCACCCAGCACGAAATTGAGAGAGTATAAGCCAAAATCATGCCAGATACACTCAGAGCTATTCAGGTTTACACTCTTCATCGTGGTCTATTGATGGATTGTACAAGTTTGGCTCCGCCTTCACCCCGGGTCCTGGAGTGCCTGGCAGCCAGGAGCATGCGACAGCCCTCCCAGCAATAGTCGTACAACTTACCCCAAGCCATTGCGGTCGCCACCAGTCCTCAACGACTCTCAAAAGCCATGGGAATACTCCTCTCGCTCTGCGCTACATTATAGACAACTTGAGTATCATATCTGGACCGTCAATGAGGACAGAAGATCTCAGAGCGTAGCGAAGCGGGTCTGGGGTTGACAGCCCGAAGAAGGGTTTCTCAAGACAACGACGACGAGAAAGCTCTGTACGGGCGACTGCAGCTTCCTCCGAGATTGGCTTTATTTGGGCTTTCGAGTCGGTGGGTGTTGTTATATCATTGATATCACCCTGAGTTGGGTGGACCTTTTTCCAGCCATCGCATTTTCCCCAGCCCCTTCGTCCTCTCCGACCTTCCAGCCCAAATTGCCCGCTCCTCCTCCTTTGCTCAATCATTGCATGCTAACAAGCTTCTCACTCAGAATTCGTATCGCTAGCCACTTTGTGCGCTGCGTGCAATTGCGCCCGGGCGTTGGAGAGAGTAAAGCTCCTCGGCGCAATTGAGTGAACCGAGCTTCGTGTTCAACGACCACCGACCTCTCCTCGCAGCTCATTGCGGCTTCAAGACGACCGCCTGCCCTGTCTCGGCGAATACTGCCAACGACTGACGAGCCCTACGAGATTCACGAACCATCCACATCACCGCAACGCCAGCAGCGCCAGCATCCATCAGTCCAATACTCCCAATCTAGGCCCTCAAGCTCATCGGGGAGCAATCGCACTTTAAGAAGAACCCCTAGACTTGTACCGCGACAGAATTCAAGCAACCGCTCACCTCCCCAATTTGCCGACCCAGTCGCACCGCCGCTCCATCCTCCAAGTGACACGGTTGAGAGCTCGACAACCCCCGGTTCCTCAGCGCCCAGCCGAGTCTCTTCATACTGGCCTAAAAGGACAACACGTATCTCTAGGAACACAGCCAACGCCATTCGCTACGCTCTCGAAGCTATACGAGGAGACCCCGAAGGAACGCATCCCACGCTTGAAGGACAAACGCAACCAGCGTGGACGCCTAGGCAATTCACGCCTGACTTCATCGAGTTGAGCGCTCAAATGTCAGATCTGGTGGGCGGCGCAGTTAGCAATGGGCGCACACAGAATGGCGGCTCGCGAGCTTCCGGCCCTGTGCCTCAACCGTTTGCTGGCGGCGATCGTGTACGAACACCAACGGATATCATGAGAGAGCGTCGAGATCGGGAAGCTAGAAGGAAGGCAGAGAGCGAACGGCGAGAAAGAGAACGCGATGAGGAACAGCGGCGAATGCAAGAAATAGAGAGATTGGACTCAGACAGAAGGAATGCACCTGCTGGCGTTGCTCCAGAAGGATCAAATTATCGAAGATCAGGTGGAGGCAGGAGGTCTTTCGGCGATCCTGCTCAAGACACGGGCGAAAGGAGGCAAGGAGACCGCGGGAGTGGTGGCAGCACCAGGGCGAACATACCCCCAACGACCCAACCAGCGATTTACGCGCCTTCCAATGGGCGTTCCGAAAAGCCTACTAACAATTCGCAGGAAGCACCAGTTGATTTGGGTGGTATTTCGCAACCTAAGACTAGAGCTCGAGGTGCTTCGGTATCTACAGGTCAACCAAGGCCAGTCGAGGCGAAGCCTAGACAGACACCACGAGCAGCATCAACATCAGCGACGACTGGCAATCAGAAGGAGACATTGCCACAGCAGAGGAATGTATCTATGAACGCAAGTGCAGGTACCTCTCAACCCCGAGCTGCTCAGCCAGGACCCACGCAGGACCCAGCAGGAGGCCCACAACCGCGAAGCGCTAACACATCTTCTTTCCCGCATGCGTTTGAGCGTTGGGAGACGCTGTCTTCTCACTGGGAAGGGCTGACGTCGTTCTGGATACGTCGCCTTGAGCAAAACAAGGAGGATGTCGATGGAAACCCTATCAATCAACAGATGGCTCGTCAGGTAACCGATCTTTCTGCTGCCGGAGCCAACCTCTTCCATGCCGTTGTGGAGCTTCAGCGCTTGCGAGCGTCCTCAGAGCGCAAGTTCCAACGCTGGTTCTTCGAAACTCGGGCAGAACAGGAGCGTTTCCGAGAAAATCAGAGCAAATTCGATGAGCGGTTGCGCAACGAACAACAAGTTGCTGCTGATGCGCAGACTGCCCTCGCACGGTTGCAGAAGGAGAAGAGTCTAGCGCTCACGGACAAGACTCTAGCTGGGAGGCAAGTTGATGAGATGAGGCGTGAACTGGATATTGCGAAGAAGGAGGCACGAAGGGCATGGGAGGAGCTAGGTCGAAGAGAACAAGAGGAACGAGATCGTACTATATCGCTCAAGCAAGGACAGGTCACAATAGTTGGCGGGGTTCAGGTCGTGCCCATGGTCCAAGGCGCAAGCAGACAAGGAAGCACAAATAGACCGTCAACTCGGGAGGGCCCCACCAGCACTGGCCTAGCCTCCCTTCAGGCGACGGAAGATGAGCCTGGCTATACAACATATGACCCCGCGAGGTCCGAGACAGATACCGATCCGTTTACTGAAGGAGGTCGTGTAAACGTACCCCAAGGTACTTATCGTGAACCCGAGCGTATCACCACGACTACAACGACAACCACCAATCCCTATCACCAAACATCAAATACATCCGCTGCAGCTGTTCAGGCAGCCCGAGCTGCCACAAGTTCGGCGTCCCAGCAGTCAAATTCCCAGCAAACTAGACAAACAGCCGCTCCTTCCGGCTCTAGTGGTACATATCTGCACTATGGGCCTGACGGATCCACTGCGCCCACAACACAACCGGGAGCCTCTTCCTTCTATCAGCATGAAGGAACTTCCCTTCAAGGGCAGCCGCGTATCACAGAGGCGGATGAGCGTTCCTATGTACCATCTGTTGAAGACACATTAAGTGAGGAGGACTATGAGCTCAACGAGAACGGGGAGATACGACGCGATGCTCAAGGTCGACCGGTTCCCGGAGGCAACAGACTTGGCTCAGAAGACAGTGACGAATATGACGTTCAAGAGCAGCTCGAGCGGGAGCGCATGTATGGGCGAAGCTACGGATCAAACATGAGTGGTGTCGAATACGGACCAGGACCGGCCACTGCTGGCGGACGTCAAACGAGTCAAGCCGCTCCAGCTGACTATACCGGGAGTGGGTTTGGTGCAGGCTGGGAAGCTGTTGTTCCACGCCACCATCATCCAACGCGTCTGAGCGATGTTCAAGAAGAGGACGAGAGAAGTCGGACAAGTCCTAGCAGAGCCAGCCAGCATAGTAGAGGGATCCACTGAAGGAGTTACTTGATTGTGCACGCGAACGCAAATACGAAAACGGTAGGCGTTGGGAGGAAAATGGGGAAGGCATTGGTTGGCTGTTATGCATGTCTGCGGCATCTGAGCGAGTAGCATGCATACTTTATGGGTCATCTTGAGCGTGATCTCTAGTGTTCATCCATAGGTAGAGCCGATTCTACACAGTCAGATTAGGATGATTAAATCGTATACAAAATTTACTACTTTTTAAGATAGGTTAGCGTGAGCTGTAAGAATTAACAAGGTCAAAGCATTTCACCAAATCTGCGTAAATGAGCTGACATGTCACAAGTTGATCCCACGTGTCCTGTCATGACTCCAATGGCAATGGTGCTTTTGAACGAAGCGCACTAACCTAATTTGGACAGCATAGCACACTAAGATATGATTCTTTGGAAATCTCGCAAATCGTACCAGTGACACCGTCGTAAAATGTCTTTCCTTTGCCCGAGAGTTGCAACGCCATTGAGATTAGCAGCCGGTGCCCCAAGCCGTCATATCACAACATGTCGTCGCCGATTTACCGGAACTCCTCCAGCGAGTGCTCGTCCCTTCAGCAGCACCCCACGCCGGAAAGCCATCAAGACTGTGGAACAAGCCAAGTCACGCGCTCGCTCTGGTGTAAGCCCTTTACCCCCCCATTTCTATTGCTGGCAACGGTTGATCCGCTATATGACTAGCCCTTCTCCGCTCGGTCAGCCATAGTATTCCTTAGTGTCGGAGCATGCATGATATTTTACTTTCGATATGAGAAGGCAAGGTTGGATAGACAAAGGATCGTCGAAGCTTCCAAGGGGGTGGGAAAGCCGAAGGTTGGGGGGCCATTTGAGCTTTTGGATCAGGAGGGGAAGACGTTTACGCAGGAGGATATGAAGGGGGGGTATAGTTTGGTAAGTGAAGTCGAAGTACACATGTGTCTAGACGAGCTTTGGGACCAAGAATCGCACTTGCGGCTGTATGGAAAATGCTTCGAGACTCTTGAGAGTGCACTTGCAGTTTGCGAGGCTCTGGGAGAAGTGGGATAGGGATATGGTTTTGCAAGAGACTCTGTAGGCTGAACGATCTTTCCTAGGTTTACTTTGGCTTCTCTCATTGCCCCGACATATGCCCTGAAGAGCTGGACAAGATGGCCCGAATGATCGATCTCGTCGCCTCCACAACCCAAAACCGCATCTCCACGCTCTCCTTCATCGAACCATCGGCCCGCAAGTCGCCTCTCCTCCCCGTCTTCATAACGTGTGATCCAGCACGCGATACGCCTTCTGTTCTAAAGTCTTATTTGGCGGAGTTCCATCCCGGCCTTGTGGGTTTGACTGGTACGTGGGAGCAGGTTAAGGATGTATGTAAAGCGTATCGGGTTTATTTCAGCACGCCGGAGGGAGCGAAACCTGGCATGGATTATCTGGTGGATCACAGCATTTACTTTTATCTGATGGGTGAGTGGTGCCGGATCTAGTATAAGGGGTGGAATGGCTAACAATAGCAGATCCAGAGGGAGATTTTGTAGAGGCTATAGGGCGACAGCACAGCGCGGAGAAGGCTGCGAAAATCATCGTCGATCACATGTCTGACTGGAGAGGAGAAAAAGCGGGCGAGAAGCGAGAGCATGAAAGAAGAGGTGGTCAACATGAATTTGTACGATAATAGGAACACTCGCCTCTCCACTGCGCCGAGCGTGAGGCCGGCCAGGCTACTGTGGGCCTTGGACTTTGGACTTTGGCTGTCGAAATTGTTGTGGCGAGCACAGAACGTGAATATAGAGGAAGGCTCATTGAATTTGATCTCCCTCTTTCCGCGAGGCTACTGTGCCGGCCTGGGGGGTTGTATCCATGGGCTGCGAGAGCGGGACGCAATCCACCAGTTGGAGCCTTGCTATGAGGCTCTTACCTCGAAGGCTGCATTTGGGAACCACAGTGATCAGTTCATGCAAGACCTTCACAGCTCAATATCTGAATTGCTAGACGCTTTTTGAAATGTGACTAGAGTGGTATCCCACGTGCAGGTTGGTGGCTTTTTGCCCAGAGTCCAGGGTCTTGTACTCTACCCGTGGCTAGGTACCTCGGGCTAGCCCTACCTAAGTACACACCATATGCACCCTAATCACTGACCCATAGGGACCTATCTAAGGGGCCGCACCGCACGCTAACAGGGTTCTTGGGCCCCATGGCGTGGGACAGGTATTTGTGGGCCAAGCTGGGCCAAGCTGATACTGGAATAAGAGCGGTGCTCCGAATGGATCGCGTGCAAGGCTTACGATCTACCAAGGGACGACAGATCAGACTTACACAGGCAGCCATGGTAAAGTCGTTCTAGACGGGCTTGGTAGTGAGGTAGTCAATGTGGGTTCATGAGCTATCGCATCCTCTCCGTCTTCGTCATCCCGCCGCATCCTTTCCATCCAACGCCTACGAATCAATGCGCTTACCTGCATTCCGTTGGCTACCCAGTGTGTGCAGGGTTGCGGGGTTTATGCAGCCATGATTATTTCATCCTTAGCTGAATGGGTGGAATCTAGGCAACACCTTTATATCGACCTTCAAAAGACCCCACCCGAGGCCGCCTTCGAACAACGTTTGTCTCCCATGCCAATTGATCCCTCAAGGAATCCTATTGGACTGATCAGGAGCACAACAAACATCCAGGCAGAAGAACACTGAACGCAATGGGCCGCGTGGTCAGCTTCGCGTCCGACGATAAGGCTGTTGATGTGCAGCGTGAGAAACTCTTGGGTGCCGTGGACGATGCATATTCTCCACTAGAAAATCAGTCTGGTTTTAGGACGAAGAGGTCCTCGTTGACTACATTAAGGGACTCTTTACCCTCACTTCAGGATGTTGTCAAGTTACTTCTCTTCTGTGCTGTCACTGTGGTCGGCATGACTTTCCTGTCTCAAGCCATACCCAAGATTGGTCGGAGCACTGTAATGTTCTTCTGAGCCTTCATGTCTCCTCCTGTTGATTGATTCCCGTCACAGAAATCACAACCTAGTCGTGGCAGCCAGGGCAGCATGCCTATGGATGTCAGCATGTGTCAGTCGACTCCTCACAATACAAGCCTGAGCTTGGACTTTACAGATCCGACCAAGTTCGCTTTCACCCAGGAATCCCAAAGGATACGTCAACCAGACCACAGCTTCCACCTTGTGCATACCATAGGAAGCATCGAGGTTCGCAACGCCGAAAAGTCCGCCGGCTCTTACGTTCATGTCGATCTGGACATCCGTGGCTCTAATGCGCAGCTCATAAGCTCGGACGCATTGGGAATTGCAAAGACTGACTCATCTCTGACCGTCACGACCCCAAAGCAATTGCCAAATGGAATGGTCCTGGATAGAGGAATGAAGATGTCCTGCATCCAAGTCTCAGCGATCATAACCATATCTCCTGGAGCGAGGCTGGAGGATTTTGGAATTGATTCTGAGACTCTCTCCGTGATATTCCGTCCGGGCCTGGATTATGCGGAATCAAGGGTTGTTGAAACCAAAACGCAATTCGACTCGGTATCCACCTACTCGAGAGAGACCATCATCAACGTCATCTCTGCATCTGTGACCGGGTCTTTTCCTCTCTACGACTTGCTTTCAATTCACACAAACTCAGGTTCTATTCACGCTGACATAGTACCCCACAATGCTTCTAGAGAAAACGTCAAGCCGGCCGTTCTGCGTTTAAGCTCCAACAGTGGCTCTGTTCGCTCAAGGACTTCCACCACCTCTGTACCGGATCGGGACTATCAGACAAGCATTTCGACTTCAAGCGGCTCAATAGAGGCTGGAATACTACATGGCCTGCGAACCTCGCTTCGCTCCATCAATGGACGGGTTACTGCTGACCTGTATCCTTGCGGCCATAATGATTCGCGAACAGATATTGAGGCACACAGCACCAGCGGCGGCATGGATGTCACGCTTCATTCGTCAATTTCTCATCCGACAGCTCCACTCAAAGAATTGTATGGTTACTACCGTGGCGTCTCGGGCAGCTTGACTATTTTCTACCCGGCGCAGTGGCAGGGCACTGTGGTAGGAACAACACTAAGTGGTGGTGTCGATATCGATTGGCAGGGTCTGAAGATTGTGAAGGATGGCAAAGAGGGCTATGTGAAGAGAACGATTGAAGCAGTCAGGGGTGAAGGAGAGGGGAGACTGGAGTTCCATGAGACCTCTGGAAGCTTCCGATTGGGTGGTGAAAGCGGTGGGGTTTGAGATCCGCCAAACAGGTTGGGTAGAGCATAGGTCACACAGGGGTGAGGGCAAATTGTGTGAAGGATAGACCTTTCTGGTAGCGGGGGTACTGAGCACTTTATGGGTAGTACAGGAAAATAACGATACCTACGAAGTAACCTAGATTATTCTAAGATGTTCCCAAACTATCAACTGCGTGCTCATGTATGATGAATTTGCCGGTAAATTTTTTCACCAGGTTGGTCTCTCAGCATAATTTGGACTTTCTTTGTGTCCAGGTGAAAAAGAGCAGGAGCGATAGCGATTGGAAGCTTCGAGAAGGTCAAAACTGATCCCTGCCCGCGCGGCCAAGCTCGAAACTCTCCCATCACACACACAGTCTCGGTCATCAGCCTTCTCCAGCTGAAAGGGAAAGGGGCAATTCGACGATAGATTTGGAGATCGGGACAACGTCCTAACACAGTGTATCAACCGACTCTGCAGTGTTGATGTTTGGATGCAGGGGCCCCCCACACGAAAAGAAGACCGAAGCCTAAACCACCGTTTTCTCTTACCCGGCACCACTCGTGCCACCGTCATCCATGAAAAGCTTCTTCACCAAATCCTCACCTAAGAAGAAGTCCGACCCTGATACCAAAGAAAATACAAGAGCCTCACCCCGTCCCTCCATCAGAAAGCCCTCATCCAGCTCCCCCATCAAGTCTTCCTCACGCTCCCCCACGAAATCTCTCCGACATCTCGAACAACACTCCGGCAGAAAGCATTCCGCCTCTTCGATTGCCCTTCGCAAGAAGCCGTCGGTCGACACACACCCTTTGAACCTTCCTCCCGAAGAGAGGGAGCGAAGACGCTCGGCCATGAGTACAAGTAGCGATAGCCCGGGGGGCTACCCTATGGACGAGGACACCGAGATGCAAGATGCAGATGCGGTAAACGGTCACGCGGAAACGAATGGCGAGAGCAGTCCTGTCCCTCCTCCACATAAGGCCCCGTCACCGCCACCGAAGCCCTCAATCGACCCTGAAGCATGCAAGGCTACGGGGAACAAATATTTCAAGGCCAAGGATTATACAAAAGCTATCGCAGAATACACAAAAGGTGAGGCGCTGCCGTGTTCTTCAAATCACCCCTCTGTGCCCATCTCGACGTAGCTGATATCAAGTACCTGCTTGAAGCCCTTACCGTCGAACCTCAATCAGTCACCTACCTCTCAAATCGAGCCGCCGCATACATGTCCGCAAATAGATTTGAGGAAGCCCTCGAAGATTCGAAGACCGCGGATCAAATAGAGCCGTCAAATCCAAAAGTCCTACATCGATTGGCAAGAATCTACACCAGCCTCGGACGACCTTCAGAGGCCTTGGAAACACTGGATCGTATATCATCTTTCCAAGCAGTCACACCACAAGACAGATCACCTGCCTTGTCAATGCGGAACCACATCCAACAAGCGGAAAACGCTGTGCGCGAAGGGACCACAGGATCCATGACAATGCATGCGCTGGACCAGGCCGAGCGAGGACTGGGAGTTGGGCTTCCGAGGCCGAGGAAATGGCAACTCTTACGCGGTGAAGCTTACCTGAAAATGGGAAATGTGAATGCACTGGGCGAGGCACAAAATGTGGCAATGTCGTTATTACGGAGGAACGGGCAAGATCCAGAGGCGTTGGTGCTGAGAGGAAGAGCGCTTTACGGGCAGGGAGACAACGAGAAGGCTTTGCAACATTTTCGACAAGCTTTGAGCTGCGATCCGGATTTCAAAGATGGAGTGAAGTACCTACGTATGGTGCAAAAGCTTGATCGGATGAAAGAGGAGGGGAATTCGGCGTTCAAAGGTGCCAGATACAAGAAGGCTGTCGAAGTGTACAGTCAGGCACTGGAGGTAGATCCCAATAACAAAGGGACCAACTCGAAAATATTACAGAATAGAGCCATGGCGTCAATGAAGGTATTGTGACTGTCCCCTGACATCCGCATCATGTAGGATATGTCCGGACTAAGCATTTTCACAGTTGAAAGACTACAAATCCGCCATTGCTGACTGCACTCGTGCCCTCACACTCGATCCTTCTTACACCAAAGCCCGCAAAACCAAAGCTCGCGCTCTCGGTGAGGATGGTGACTGGGAGACTGCCGTACGAGAATTGAAGGCCGTCCAAGAGACCTCACCTGAGGACCCTACCATTGCAAAGGACATTCGCAACGCAGAACTAGAGCTGAAGAAGAGCCAGCGGAAAGACTACTACAAAATCCTCAAGGTCGAAAAAGACGCATCAGAAAACGATATTAAGAGAGCATACCGCAAGCTTGCAATAAAGCACCATCCGGACAAAAATCCAGATGATGAATCAGCAGCCGGCCGATTCAAGGATGTTGGCGAAGCTCACGAGACGCTGATTGATCCGGAGAAGAGGGCGAGATATGATAGCGGTGAGGACCTGATCGATCCTAGCGAAATGTTCGCGCAACAAGGTGGTGGCTTCCCCATGCAAGGCGGCGGGGTGAACATCAGCCCGGAGATGCTGTTCAACATGATGGGCAGCCAAGGCGGAGGTGGCGGTGGTGGGTTCTCATTCAGTACTGGAGGCATGCCAGGGATGTCGGGTGGCATGCCGTTTGGTGCTTCTGGAGGCGGTGGTGGGAGGTCGAGGCAGAGGGGTGGTGGGGGTTTCCCTGGTGGATTCGGCTTTTAAACATCCAGCGCTACGAAAAGGGGTACGTGACCTTGTTGTGCAGAGGTGGTTTTGTAGCCAAGCATCATGCGTGGAGTTCCTAGATCAGGAAGGGGGTGAGAACCCTGATGTGCATTGCTACTCACAATAGAGGTAGTAAAGGTTACCAATGAACGAATTTCAATGCCCCAAATTGCGAACGGACAAGATCTTGTGTCAGCGACTTCTCTTCTACGGTGTTGTTACACCAAGAGTCACTCTTTGTAGAAACCGGGTTGCACGGATAAATAAATCATCGGTGGCATTGTATTAATGCAATCAGTTGTGATATGCAGATCCGGCATGTGGTTTCGAGTGCATTTATTTGATCTCACAATAGTGGATGGACTGGAAATTGATGAAGTAGTCTCGAGAGAATGAAATTCTATCACTGCCATCCTTAATTGCCACAATAAGGACCTAGAGCCTGAATACTAAGACGCCGTACCCCCTAGTTTCTGTCTTCTCTTGATCACCCTATCCAACTCCATATCTTCACTCCTTACTCACATATTTGCCCCCCTCCCTCCCTTAAACCCCCTTGCTCCACCGTTGAGGTCCGGCAAAAGTTAGCTGGACTTCTTGTGTCGATTGGATCTTTTGGGGGTTGTACTATTCAATGATGTAGTAGATATTGGGGGTTTGGTGGTAGGGTGGTGGGGTTGTTTGGGGGGGAAAGAAGAAGAGGTGGGAATGGAAGAGGGATGGTAATCTGAGAGATTCAGTTGATGGTAATGGTGAAGTGGCCTCATTGCCATTGAAGTAGAGTACGACATAAGCACGAGTGCTCCATACGAAGAACATGGTAACGTTTGTAGTTGAGATACCTTACGTTGCTAAGATTTCTATAAGGATTTCTGAAAACGATGCAAATGTAGCATACGTGTTGTGTCGGCGGCTTTGGTTAGAAGCGGGAAATGAGGATGAGACGAGCTCTGAGATACACACGGAAGGTTTGGCTGAAAATCTAGCAACAAAGAGCATCCCGATTTGCCTCGTAGTTTAGGCCGGCTATGCCTCAATTGTTATTCTCAGCCCCACGGATATGGGACGTGGCTCGGGCTTCTGGTGGATATGGAGGCATGGAGTTTCCAGCACTCCAAGTTGCCTTATGCCAAAGCGAGCATTGAAGTGCTGGGAATGGCCAGGATTCCCAATATTAACCCTCATTTTGGGTTAAATTCTTCACTCCAACCCGTGCACATGTAACGGCTTCGTGTTGTCCACGGTGGGAGTCCTTCATCTTGTATTCAGTTTCAAAGAGAACGGGAAGCCTTTGCTTTACGGGCGGATCCCCGATTGTAGGAAGACAATCGTAATAAATCGCACGCTTTCTCGTCAACGGTCTCAAATCCATCTGAGTCTTCAGATACCGATCATCTTTTGCTCCTTACTGCAACTTCCACAATACTCTTGATGCCACGCGCTGATCTCCTCTGGGCGAAGTAGGCCTCTGACAAGAGCTTGTTGGCTGTTATCTCCTTCTTGCCCAGAGAACTCGGTGCTGTTCTGTTGGATGACAGCTCCCAATTGCTTGCACTTGACACTTTCCTCCATCAGCCAATTCTCCCACTCAGCTTGCACCATCTCACGATCGATGGTGTTTACGACTCGCACCGCTACGAGCAGATCATGACGTTTAGTGCCCAAATGTTGGCGACTCCTTTGCAAACGACGGACAGTGGCCGCCTGGGGCCTTGATGGAGAAAGAGCCTTCAATGGAGGATGTTCTTGGCCATCTGGCAGACTCATGATGCTGTTGAAGGTATCTCGGCATTGACTGCTTGTGCCTTCGGCATGGCCGAATCCCAGGGCTGCCGGCTCTTCGAGGTCGTGTATATAGATAGCTCTACTCATTTGGAGGTCTGGCCCAACACCTAAGTGTGCCATGAACTTTCTCGCTTTCCGTTCCTTCCACCAATCAGAGGTTCCCGATGTAGAGAACATGATATTGAACAAAATGCTGAATACCAGGACCCCGAGGATGACGCTATTTGCATTTATCGTCCTCCAAACCCATACAATGAATCTAAGGACGATTTGGCCTGCTGAGGTCACCACACTTTCCGACATGGATGCGAAAGATTCAAAAGCGAGGGCTGTTAGCGTGCGAAGCTTCCTCGATCGACGTAGCTGGGCTTTTAATGGCACTTCACTTCCAGCAAATTCGGAAGTCTGAGTTTGAACCCCGATTTGTCCAAAGATCTGAACTGCCTTCTTGGTTCGACCGTGAGCACTCGTAAAATTCCTTACCTGCTCGGAAATGACATCCGTCAGATCTAAAGCATCTAATGCCAAATCTTTTAGCGCTGCTTCAGCAATGACGCCTCTCGCATATGGAGCAGGCTTCAACCAATCGACCTTGATATATACCGCCATTTTGCATTTGGATCTTGCAAAATGGGTGATGACAACCTTGGTAAGAAGGAGGAAACTATCTCGGTACGGAAGATGCCATGGCGTCTTCCTGTCTGAGACCACGTAGAGAAGATGCTCGTTCGCCACTTCAACCATTTGATGATCTTCTACTTTTACCTGACGTAGCCGCCTTAAGAAGTCGAGATAAGCTAATTGATAGTCGAAGTCACGTCTCAAATGACCATTATCGGTCTGAGTCCACGGCCCTTGTTTGATGCGTGAAGCTTGCCGTTCATGGTAGAGCAACTGCCAGACAGCACTCTTGTCACCGAACATAACGTGGTAAAGAGCCTTGGGACTAATTTCAAATTGTTTCTCCACGACCAGTTTGTCCATGCCGGAGGGAGCATACACGATAGGCTGTTTTGGGAGCTTGAATGTCTTACTGTCCGCTGCACCATCTATTTGCATATTGTTGGAGTCCCCATAAAGTCCTCGATCGATCAAAACATTTGCTTTGAGATCACGAGGGTCCCTGTTCAATGCGTTGCGCTTTGGCGTAGCGCCACCATCAACAGGTGTATTAACAGAGACATTTTCCCAGCTATCCATACTAGGGCTACTCTCTGGATCGTCCTGTTCCAGTTTGATGAGATTTTTCATTACTTCCTCGATGGCTAATTCCTGTGGCCCTACGTTTCGGACTAGAAAATTGAGTCGCCGCTTCAGAAGATTAAGAGGCTCAAGGAAAGTCTTGATGATGATCCGAGTGAACCCAGAATTAATCGAACCTTCTTTCAGGTGACAGAAGATGAAATCGCAATCTCGTCCAGTTGCCGCCGTGATTTCCGAGATCGATTCAAGCCCAATGCTAGAAATCAAAGTCATGCCGCAATGATTGCTGTAAAAATAAATCTCTTTGGTGGTGACATACACTCTTCCTGGGAATTCTTGCTGCTCAATAGGATTCCAAGTTGCCTTGAATACCAGTACAAGTCTCTCCTCCCGACGGACGCTAGGGAAAAGAAGGCGAAACTGCGCGTCTTGGGTCTTCAATTGCAAGGGGTAGTAGTTTGGGTACTCCAACGGTGCTACCTCTGTCTTATCACCCGTGTCTAGACTGATGGTCTTACGGTGCAGGGGTGAGGAAGCAGCTGATAAGATGGGACTTTTGTCCAAGGCTGTGGGATTTGAAGTCGACTCGAGTCCGAACAATGCAGTGCTTTTAGGCGGAGATCCATTCTGAGGTGTATTTGAGGGGCGTACCAAGGGACTTGGAGGATTCGATAACTTCACTGATGTAGACCTTTCTTGTGTGGCTTTTACCTCGCCTCGTGCCAATCTGTTCAGATGACCCCAATTTGTGCTTCCCCAGATATTGGCCATGATACCACTTGGCATGCCACCCGATGAATCTATCCGACCAATACCGATACCTCGTTCACCATTTACGATCACAGCTGCCGAGCTGAGGGTAGTTGGCGCGGGTGGATTAACTAGCGTATTGGGAGCTAATGAGCTTGTCGGTAGGTCACGCATTGAAGGCATTGGAGCTGAAGATTTCCGTGGCGTCTCCGGTGGGGGAGGTGTTGGCATTGCACCGGGTCCGACAGGCATCGAGCTATGACTGGCAGCTATAAGACTTGCAATACCACTACCCGAAAGACCAGCACTAGCGGGTCCTTTTGTATCGCCAGCTGGCTTTCGATGAAGATCCAATTTCTGGATAATCCTTGAAGCAGGATCTCGCGCAGAATCAGCATCTCTGTCAGCGAATGAGCGTCGATGAGTAGAAACGTCGAAACTGTTCCTACTGGCAGCTAAGTCTCCCCCTGGGACCGGAAAAGTCGAGCTTCGATCTACGCCTACAAGAGACGAGTTTTCTTCCCCACGTTGTGGCATCCCCGAGTCTGCCGCGCTCGCTGCAAATTCTGGAGCGCTGGGAGGCGAAATTGCAAAAGCAGGATCGTGAGCTCGTGGTCCTAGGCCAGGCGATTCCGTACTCGCAGGATCTTCGAGAGCTTTCTGTTTCGCTACGTCAAAAGCCGAGAGCCATTCCATGAGTTCTGGCTGGGTTTCCGCTTGGACAACAATTGTCGTATCTTTGGTTTTCACTTCAAAGACATATCGGCGGTCGTCCGCGTTTCCAGGCTTAACGTTACAGAGGAGAACACCAATCCTATCACTCTCCTCAACCCCACCTGATCGTGATCCCTGAACAAGCCAGCCAAAAATGCCATTCTTCACGTAGAACCACCTTCTCAGCCAGATTGTCCGGGAAGGTTTTCCAGACACAGTCCGTAAATTCAACCACCCTTGTTTTTCAGATCTCGCAGGCCGAGACTTACTATTTGGGGTTTGTACATTGGCGGTGGAAGGCCCCTTGGACGCGGAGCTAGACATAGAAGTACTGACATAATCCTCAAGCTCACGAGAGGGTCGAAAAGCTACCTCTGCACTGTCTTCTATTTGTCTTCTCGCGTCAAGAAGCTCCCTTTTGAAGGCCTTCTCTCCATTTTCCATTTCTCGGCCCCAGCTCCGGACACGATCGATATCGTTACCCCGTCTTTCAATGGAGCCACTGATTCTTTGCCGTGGCCCCCGCATATCTCGCCATTGGTCTGAGAAAACTCTGACAAGCATCTTGTCCAACGCCATTTTTAACTGTGGGGCTACCGTACTAAAATCCATTGACGCTTTCAAATATGCCTTACGTGCTTCATGAAGCTGAAAGGCATCTTCCCGCAACGAGGATGCCTCTCTTGTCTTTGCTTGACCCGAGTAACGAGATTGTAAATTGTCGAGCTGCTTTTGCGTCTGGTCGAGATTTCGCCGGATGTCCCTGAATGATCGCAAGTCATTTTGAAGGAAAATCCTAATGGGCTCTACCATATTTGCTTCCATTCGCTTCAGTCCTAGTACAGTAGTCGCAAAGAGCTCCTTTGCTCCTTCACCATATCTTTTCATCGCCAGAAGTGTGTAGTCATGATCAACAACCGCCTCGGAAATATGCGAAGGCGGTATTGTTTGGGCGAGAAATCCATTCACCAGGGCCTCGAACGTCCCAACTTCATGGATTAGCTTGGTTATACATCGTATGTACCCCTCAAGCCATTTCTCTACGAGCTCCAACTGCTCCGAGAAATGTGTGAATCCGGATCTGAACGTTGGGGAGTCAAGAGCAGCTTCTTTGAGACCCACTGGACTAAGTCAGAGTTAGCCAGAGGAATCGGGGGAATATTGGCCACTCCATACATCAAAGTGATAGGTCTTTCCAATTGACTGAGAGCCGAAACGTCCATCATGGCTCCCCAAGATCTTGGGAGCTGTTACAACAGCAAGCCCAAACTAAGCTTCCAGCCCCCGTGACCGGCATCTAAGCCCTGGAAGGTGTTGTATGGTCGCCTGAGACATAGTTCGGTGTTCACACGACCAAGGAAATTGAAAGTAGCATTGGTAAACAAGCAAGTCAAGCATTAGACTTCAATGTCTCATCACCGTGATCACCTTGATCACTTTGAGATGCAGGGGCGGGACCAGTTCCGCCTATGCCATCATGCCAAGACCAAACTTTTTGTTCAAACAGCACGAAATTCTTATAATTTTCGCCCACTGGACATGGCTACTCGGACTTTCGCCCACGTAGCAAATACGAAGAAGGGTATTAAGAGGTCTGCTTTCGAAAGCGTGCAAAGCCAACAACCACAGAAGAAAACCAAGGTACTATTAGAGGAAGACGACCTGTCCGATCAAGAGCTATATTCTGCGGGAATTCCTGGAGCAGCGCCCCCGAACAATGGTTCATCATTCTCCAATGACCACGGCTTCACGATAAACGAGAGTTTCGCCCGCCGATTCGAGCACAATAAGAAAAGGGAAGAAATACAGAAGCGCAAGTCTTGGTTCCCAGTCCTCTACAAAAGCTATGTGCTGACCTATACAGTCGAAGAAAAGTATGGCAAAATCTCCAGTCTCACAGGCCAGGCGTACGGCGCACATCTGGAGGAAGGCGACAGCGTAGGCGCAGAATCATCGAGTGATTCGGAGGAAGAGGATGACGAAGGTATATTAGCGTCCGGGCATCTTGATGCGCAAATCCAGAGTACTCTTGAGGCTATTCGGAGAAAAGATCCTCGAGTCTACGACGAGAAAGCTAGGTTCTATACGGAGTCAGAGGAAGAAGCGCAATATGGATCCAGCGCCAACGACAAGAAAGAAAAGCCAATGTATCTTAACGATTATCACCGGAAAAAACTACTTGACGGAGGCACTACAGATGATCCTACTAATGTCGAGCCCACTTACGCGCAGCAGCAAGACAATCTCAAGAGCGTGATAGTGAAGGAGATGCACGCCGCCGCCAACGATGAGGATGGTTCTAAAGATGATCGGAGTGATGACCCTGAAAGTGAATATGGATTCTTGATCAAAAAATCTTCCGCTGTACAAGACGACGTCCGTCCAACTCAAGCTGGACAAGGACAGCAGGAGCTCAATATTGAAGCTGCAGATAAAGACCCCGAGACATATCTATCCAATTTCATGTCCGCAAGAGCATGGGTTCCTTCAGATGGTTCTAGATTCCAACCATTTGAGTCCGACGATGAGGAAGAAGAGCGCCGCGCGGAGCGCTTCGAGGAGGCCTACAATTTACGATTCGAGGATCCCAGCACCTCAAACGAGAAATTGCTGTCACATGCTAGAGATGCTGCTGCCAAGTATTCTGTTCGCAAAGGGGCGATAAATCCGCGGAAGAAAGCCCGGGAAGCCGAGCGAGTCAAAAAGGAGATAGCGCAGCAGACCCGTGAAGAGGAGAAAGCTCGACTTCGAAAGCTCAAGGTCGCTGAGGCTGAGGCAAAGATTGAAAAGATTAAAGAAGCTGCTGGTCTTCGAGGTGAATCTCTTCAGGAAGAGGATTGGTCTACGTTTCTGGAAGAAAATTGGGACGATCGTCGGTGGGAACAAGAAATGAGGAAGCGATTTGGAGACGACTACTACGCAGCCAAGGATATGAATGCAAATGACAAAGAGGAAAGCAAAGGGAAGCGAAAGACCAAAAAGCCTAGGTGGGAGGATGATATAGAGATTGGTGACCTCATACCAGACTTTAATGCAGAGGAGAATGGAAAGCCAACGTTCGAGCTTACAGAAGACGAGTCTGATCCTAGCAGGGCGCCGGAAGACGAAGGCTCCAATGTAGAGCCAACAACGAAAAGGAAAGCAAACAAGAAGCGCAACAACGAGGAGCAGAGAAAAGCAGCACGTAAAGAGCGCCGAAAGATTGAACGCCTAGTTGACCGACAGATAGATGTCGATGAGACATTATCAAAATTTCGTGCTGGCCAGTTCCGGTATAGAGATACTTCGCCAATAGCATATGGCCTGACAGCTCAGGACATTCTGATGGCCTCAGACAGCCAGCTGAACCAATACGCGGGCCTCAAGAAGCTAGCAGCATTCAGAGATTCAGATAAGAAGAAAAGGGATAAGAAGCATCTAGGCAAAAAAGCCCGGCTACGGCAGTGGAGGAAGGATGCTTTTGGTACTGAGCAAGGGCCACAGAAAACGCTCACTGAAGTACTTTCTGGACAGGATCTGGCCAGCAGCGAGCATACTGGCAGAGTCGCCGAATCCGCTGATGTTCGAGAGGCGAAGAAGAAGACAAGGTCAAGGAAGAGTAAAGCGTTGAAAAGTAGCTGAGGGATAATCCAAAATCTCGGTTTTCATTATTGGCCTAGGAGGCTATCTATGAATGATCGGACAACATCATGGGATTCCGGTTCAAGTGGACGTCCACGATATCGCAATCCCTACAGGAAACGTAAATATGAGAAGAGTAATTTTGTGTATACATAGCCGTAAGCAGAGAGTAGAGTGGAATAAGGGCATTCAATCCGGAGCATTTCATGTCGGCACCGTCGGGAAATCGCGGATCCACAGCTCAATTGAACTCTCAGCCTTGGCGGCGCTAAGTCCTAGCGCGTTCCTCCCTACAGCTTTTTTCTCGCAGACTATCTACCTCAACATTCATCCAACGACGCAAGTCTTACACACTCCACTCAATTCTATCCTAAAAGCACACTGAGCTCATCAGCGTGCGTGTCGATTCTATTCCTGAATCTTTAGCTATTGTCCCACTCCCCCCATTTATCCCTCCGCTGCGAACAATACCGTCACGATGGTCGAAGGAGAGGTCAATCAAGGGAAGAAGTCCTTCATGGTCAGTATCATTCGGACAATGTATATCCTCCGTCACCTTGGAGGCCAGGTCGCAAGGCAAATGAGAAGCACTTGGGGAATTATGAGGAGCTCAACTCCCCAGACTTGTTCTTCGACCTGGGAATTATCTCCACCTTTTGCAGACAAAGGCTGACATTGAATCTGATTTAGGGCATGCCTGTAAGCATCTTACCTATTTCTGGATTATCGCTGTTCAGAACACGATGTTGCGGATTCCATGACCCCTACACAGAAGGCCGCTTCATACAAGGATCAATGCGCTGACACCAGTTGCGGTAACAGGGTTTCGTTGTTGATTTCTTGAGTAGGTGATCCCCTCATATCCCAATAAATGAGAATCTTGCGAGAGATGCATTTTCGGAGAGAGAATACTATTCCAGAAACTCCATACTCTTGCCCCAGTCAAAGTCTTTGATCTAATCAAACGCGTTCTACAGTGGGTGGTGTGTCTGCCGCCGTCTCGAAAACAGCCGCTGCTCCGATCGAGCGTGTTAAGCTTCTCATTCAAAATCAGGTAAGCCAAATTGTGTCGATCGTTGCTTTGTGATATCTTTTGTCTGTGTCCACTAATCTCTGTTTGGCAACAGGATGAGATGCTAAAGACTGGCCGTCTTGATCGCAAATTTGATGGCATCGCCGAGTGCTTTAGGCGTACGGCTGCCAACGAAGGTATAGTCTCGCTTTGGCGTGGCAATACAGCCAATGTTATTCGATATTTCCCCACTCAAGCTCTAAACTTCGCCTTCCGTGATACATACAAGTCCATGTTTGCATACAAGAAGGAGCGCGATGGCTATGCTAAGTGGATGATGGGTAATCTGGCATCTGGAGGTGTAAGTGTCTCAACACGTTTCAACTGGATTATGCATCTGATGGTAGTAGGCGGCTGGCGCTACTTCCCTCCTGTTCGTCTACTCTTTGGATTACGCTCGAACACGTCTGGCAAATGATGCCAAGAACTCCAAGACCGGTGGAGACCGTCAGTTCAACGGTTTGGTCGATGTCTACAAGAAGACTCTGGCTTCCGATGGTATCCTCGGCCTCTACCGTGGTTTCGGTCCATCAGTCGCTGGTATCATTGTCTACCGTGGCCTGTACTTCGGAATGTACGACTCAATCAAGCCGGTCCTTCTTGTCGGTCCTCTCGAAGGTAGCTTCTTGGCCTCGTTCTTGCTCGGCTGGACTGTCACCACCGGCGCTGGTATTGCCTCATACCCTCTCGATACCATTCGTAGGCGTATGATGATGACTTCTGGTGAAGTAAGTTTGAATTTATCACATGCAAACCTGTCGAACCCAGCTAATACGAATTTAACAGGCTGTCAAGTACAAGTCTTCCCTCGATGCTGGTCGTCAAATCGTTGCTGCTGAAGGTGTCCGATCATTGTTCAAGGGTGCTGGTGCCAACATTCTCCGCGGCGTTGCTGGTGCTGGTGTGCTTTCAATCTACGACCAGGCGCAACTGCTCATGTTCGGCAAGGCCTTCAAGGGTGGATCCGGTTAAGTCACTCGCCACAAAGAATGAAGCCTTAGATGGTCTACAGCGATTGGAAGGTGCTGTTACTTGCCATGGCTGAAATGGCGTTTCGAGATGGGAAGCTGGTGATGGTCGAAGCGTGAGAGGGTGATCATTTGGTGCAGCGGATGCTCCTGATGCTGTACTATTCAAGCTGCAACTTTTATACACATGTATTCCTGTACTATGCGATCTTACACTCCGCTTGTTTCTACTTCTCTGGAGGTCTTGCCGTTATACGTGGAAATAGATTGCATAGTGAGAAGCAGATTCATCGGAATTTAATCAAAATTGCTGGCCGCATATGCAATGAGACGAATTACAAGTTTCCGACCGTGCCCAAGTTGCACATTCAACCAAAGATATCCAAAACGGCCCTGCAAGATTGTAGTCTTGTCCCATGCTAGATGACGCAAGCAAAACGTTTTCAGGTGGCCCTTGCTTCATTCACAATGAAAGAATTACTCCGCGCTCCTTCCTAATCACCTAATTGTCTATGTACCGTAGTCTACCCACAGATCTTTTCAAGCCTATTACTGAAGCTCTTTGGGGAACTCAAGCTCTGCAACGTCGCCATGTCTGGCATACCAATCCATTCGCAGGACCCTATAAAGCCTACCAAAGCTAGTGGGGTCACTCCGCAAAAAATGCACAGTCACAACCAAAGCATGCCTTCGCAACCGGCAAGTAACGCCACATACCCTCCATCTCGACCCGGAGCTGCAATGCCTACACCTACAGCTTCTGTGGTCTCTGCTGCGAGCGACGGCCCGCCGCCTCCACAACCAGGAGCAGTGCCTGTCGCTCAGCCACCAATGACCACAGCAAAAGCTAGTCTTCCACCACCTCCAAAAGTCGGCGAGAAACCGCAGCCACCCGAGTATTATGCACCAGTGCAATCTCAACCAGGCCAGCCACAGCCATATCCTCCTCAGATGTCAAAGCCTCCGCTGGGACCACATCCCAATGGCCTTCCGCCAGCGTCGACGACCTCCACGATCATAGCTTCTTCTTTCGGGCCTGGATTGCCTCCGACAAGCTTGCCTGAATCAGTGGAAACCTCTGCACGACCGAGTCTCGAGCATCCTCCAGGCTATGTTCAGAACCCTTATGCTTCTGATATGAGGCCAGATCCGCGGCTTGCAACACAAGAAGAGAATGAGAAACGATCTGAGAGGCTGCCTCCACTAGGCTACAATGACAATTCCAAGCAAAACTCAGTCAGCGGATCAGAGAACGATCGGAGTATGTTCGAGACAGCCTTGAAGTGGGGAAAAGAAAAAGGAAAACAGCTAGGTGATTTGCATGAACAAGTATGGGATAACATCGGGCGCAAATAATGTGCTTGGGCGAAGCGCATTTTGCTGCTGGGTTTTGAGCATACGCAAACATCTTGCAGACCAAAGGTAGTATTTGATCTTGTACGGCAGAATGATATGATGTTACCAGAAGCAATGGTTCCAAAAGCAGCACAGCTGCATTACATTTGCGGGTTGTGACAAATTTGCGCTTATCAAAGTCTTTTCTAATAGAATTTCCAATGGCTTAAAAAGTGACGCGTATCACGTTGCCGAGGCTGTCGAGACGTTTCAATTCGGGTTCAGCTGCGCTCACTAGGGCAGCCACAAAAGGATGGAACGCGCAAGGGTGCGCTGTCGACGCTGTGACGTCTTTGGGAACCCAAGCGATCACTATTCTCTCTCACAACGATGTCGCACACGCAGAGAATCAGTGAGCATTTCGACTGTCCATTGATCCGTATCATTGGCCATTCGCCGGTTCCTGGAGACCGGGTGACCGTTGAGGGGCACGTCATAGCTTCTGTAGGATCAACACGCCACTACTAGAGAGACTCGCCCACAATATCACGACCTCTGTAGGCCATGGCATCGTCCACCGGCCCAGATTGGTCTTCGATAGACGATCAGGAATATGCTGCTGCGGAGAGCATGGTGCAACACTCGCGCTCAGCCCGGAGCAACTCCCAGGCCTTCAATGGCTTTCCCATGCCCGACGTCCAGCGTTATTCCCTGCAGGCCCCGCAAGCCCAATCTCAATTGAATCCGATGCCCAATGTAGCATTGCCAGCATATCGTCAACTCGGCCATCCATTCCACTCTGCTGGTGTGCAGGAACAATCACAAGGATTTAGTGCACCATTTGACGGGAAACTGCCACCACCCCACGAATTACAAAGTCCCTTTGATCGACACGGCAAAGACTCATTTTCTGAGCTGCCTCAAGGCCGCGGCTCTGACGGTCCTGGAAAAGGTGATCGGACGAGTCTCTCAAGCCACAATAGACGTCGACAGAGAGACAGTGGTAGTGTCGACACTTCAGAACCTGCCAGCCCGGTAAGCACGCGAGGCTTCAACAAACGTCAGCTGGACGAGTCTGGGAATTGGACACATCGTTCTAGCAACGACGCTGGAGGACAGCAGAATATCAAGGACGAAACGGATAAGAAACCTGCATGGAGTGACCTCAAAACCAAGGCAGGCAAAGAACGTAAGAGGCTCCCGTTAGCATGTATAGCGTGTCGGCGAAAGAAGATAAGATGCTCTGGCGAGAAACCATCTTGCAAGCATTGCATGCGCTCAAGAATCCCCTGTGTATACAAGGTGACACAACGAAAAGCCGCACCCAGAACGGACTACATGGCAATGTTGGACAAGCGATTGAAGAGAATGGAAGAGCGGGTGATCAAGATCATCCCAAAGGATGAGATGGTAGAGACTACGGTAATTCCAAGAGCAATCATAAAACCCTCGGCCTCGGCACAGGCCAATATTGGGAGAAAGAGAGGCGCTGAGGAAGCCTTTGGACCACAATTGGACGAGTGGTCTGAGTCGGAATCGAAGCCCTTACCGGTAAAGGGAGGGGATGGTAGTGGAAGCAAGATCAATACTGAAGGGGCAGAGTTCTTGCCATCAGCAGAGATTCAGGATCATCTTTCAGAGGTCTTCTTTGATAATCTGTACGGCCAATCCTATCACGTCTTGCATAAACCAAGTTACATGAAGAGGTTAAAGTAAGTCTGCGGTCATCTTAAGACCTCCTGCTGTCAAAGCACTAATTTGTGTGCAGAAATGGTACCGTACCTCCTATGCTTGTTCTGGCAGTATGTGCAATATCTGCACGATTTTCCACACACCCACAACTTGAAGTCAGTAGCGAGCCCGCCTTCCTCCGAGGCGAAAGCTGGGCAGGCCCAGCTAGAACGATCTCACTTCGTAGATACGACGAGCCCAACATCACAACTCTTACCGTATATTTACTTCTAGGCCTCCATGAATTTGGTACATGTCAAGGCGGGCGGAGCTGGATGTTTGCAGGCATGGCTACGAGGATGGCCTATGCACTCCAGCTGCATCGAGAACCAGATTATGATCCTCTTGGTCGAAAGCAGGACAAGAATTCTGAATTAAGCTGGACAGAGAGGGAAATTAGAAGACGGACTATGTGGGCTTGCTTTCTCATGGACAGATTCAACTCTTCGGGTACCGAACGACCAATGTTTGCGGACGAAGAAATTATCAAGATTCAGCTCCCTATCAAGGAATCAAGCTTTCAGACAGAAATCTCTGGCCCAACGGAATGTCTCGAAGGGCTAGTTCCAAATCCAATCACCAAGGCTCCTGGACAGCCAGCGGATGCCAAGGAGAATATGGGAGTCGCTGCCTATATGGTTCGTGTTGTTGCCCTTTGGGGTCGAGTCATCAAATATTTGAATATGGGTGGTAAAGAGCGGGATCCACATCCTATTTGGGATACTAGATCTGGCTTCGCTGGACTCCGCCAAGAAGCAAGCGACTTCAAAACGTCACTTCCTGCCGACCTTGTGAACACGAATGACAATCTTAAGAACCACGCCGCCGAAAAGCTTGGTAATCAGTTTCTCTTTCTTCACATAGCTTCCAATCAAGTGGTCCTCTTTCTCAATCGTTTCGCCATTCCCACGGCATCAGGCGCGAGGAATCCCCAAGACATGCCAAAATCATTCATGAATGAGGCAGGACCAATTGCGATCGAAGCTGCCGCTCAGATATCGGTCCTGATAAACGACGCTTGGGAGTATCACGCTGTCGCTCCATTCCTCGGCTACTGCGCTTTTTTGTCGAGCACCATACATGTGTTCGCCATATTCTCTAATAGGAAATGGGCTGAGACATCTAAAGAACATCTGAAGACCAACATCAATTACTTGACCAGAATGAAGAAGTATTGGGGTATGTTCCACTTCATGACCGAGAATATCAGAGACATCTACAGCTCGCGCCACGATGCGTCTATGAGAAAGGGTGACTCTGATAAGGCAGCCTCCCAAAATGATTCTGTCTTCCAGTATGGAGATTGGTTTGATAGGTATCCGCATGGCGTGTCCGAACCAGATTTCAAGGATCCTGCTGTACAGGTCAAGAAGGAGCCAGACGGCGACGCCACTTTAGGCCACAAGTCCGACCTTCAGAGCGTTGAGGAGTTTTTCCATACGCAGTCACCCCCATCTCGGACAAAAGAGCATAAGAAATCGGCGAGAAAGAATGCGAGGATAGCTTCGCTGCCGAATGGGCATCAGCGCCAACCGCAGCAGGCAGAATATGAAACAAATGTAGCGCAGCAAGCTATGCTCCCTATGCCTGTACCTGACGCCCAGAATCACATGGACCCTTCAGCTTTCGTTGCCCAACATCCGACCCAACTTTATCCGCAGCTCTGCGTAAAGTCCTACCCACAAGCATACGATCTGCTGCCGCTTTCTACACCTGCCAACGCCGCTCTGCTTCCACAACTCGATCGCCATCTCGTGTACGGAGCTTACGCAGGGCACGATCCCACAGGATCAACCTCAGCGTCGGCATTGAGCGCCATGACAAACTGCCAGCAAGACCCAAGCAGCGCCCTCAGCGAACCAAGCAGTCAAATGTGGGACAACACTCTGGACCTGTCTGTGCAGGAACAGCAGCAGATGATGGCCTCAGGAGGCTACATGGGTGACTTGCAGACAAGCGCGTGGTTCATGCCTTTCAACCTGAACCCGCCGGAGATGGGAGGTGAGGACGACGAATCCTCGAGAGGGCTCGGAAGCTTTGGGGGCGGCAGCTGTTAGAAGCGAGCGAACAGTGCGACTTTGGGACCGTTGGGCGTTTGCTGAAGGATTTCTGGGATCATGAGAGCGCGGCGCTCAAAAAGCGAGGTTATCTTTGGGATGGGCATGGCAAACCACAAGCAAGAAGAATTCTGGGCTCAAGATTCGGGACCATCTGATACGACACTTCATCATGCTTTGCGATAGGGAGGCTATACCACTGGATGGATTTATTTCCTGTACATTTATCTTTGCTCATACTCAGCACACAATACGAGTACGCCTTGCGCAAGAAGAATCGATTCGAGATTCGTTCTGTCCCTATGCCCCCCAGGATGTCTATCCGTTGACCTCTCTCTAAAGAATGGTTGCCACAGAGACAGCTTTTCTCCTTTTGCCTGGCCCAATATGCGGACGTTTCATAGCATTGCATCCTGCAAAACACTCCACCTCGGCCAGCGCGGCCAAATCTGTCAGGCCAGCGCTTTACCCAATTGGGCAGGCGTACTTACCCCACCGATCTGTAGGAAATAACGTCAGTAAAATCTCCGAGCCTGTCACCACGACTGCAGGAGCTCGACCGACGGGTATCCAGTCAAGCGACTGAACGCCTTCTGCTCTCTAGCCTGGAGGTCCGTGCCATCCTGATGTCGATAATCCCCTTTCCGACTCCTCGGTCGACTGAAACCGGAGCTGAAGGCCTGGATCCAGAGAGCATGCCATCCCACACTCCTCAATGTTCCCACGCCCTACAAATTCTCGATTTCGAACCATCCATACTGCATGTCTGACAGTATCTATTGCACCCATGTCTCGGCTCATACGGTCAGCTTCACCGTCATATATGCTACATTTGTCAACAATCATTTCACCTAGCAAGCTAGCTTTGGACTTCCATGCCACTTTTCTTACATTATCATCATCATCTCAAAGACCCATGAAAACTGTTCTACGGACTGAAAGCACATGACTCGAAGGATCCTGATCCCTGCTTCACCACCATCATCGACATCCCAGCCTTTCCTCGCCAACTCACGCCTGTTCCAAACCGTGTACCATCAAATCGATGTGTGAGCTCTCCTCGTTCTACACACAATCACCATGAACCTTCCTCGCTGACAACGTCCCTCTCCACAGGTTTCATCCGCATTAACCCCTCCACCGCCCCCCTCTCCCCTCCCGGCGCCGCCCCAACCCTTACAACAATCTACACCGAACAAGATTCCACCCTCCCTTCCGAGTTCGCCTCCCCCAAAACCTCTCTCTCCAAAGAGCACCTCACGCACCTCACCCAAAGTCCTCTCTCTAAAGAAGCGCCCCGAACCACTAGCGATTCCCCAAAATCATCCAAACGGAAGCACCGTCTAGGTCTCCTACCAGAGAAACCAGTGCCTGCGCATGCGGTGGTGAAAGGGTCGGAGAAGGAGAAAAAGCGAACGCAGGGGATTGCGGATAGTTTGGATTTGGGGGCGGAGATGATTGGTGGGGAGAGGGGGGAGGGGATGCAGGTTGAGAGGAGGAGGGAGACCGTTGTGGGTGGGGAGCCGATTAGGGTTGTGAGGGAGGGGGATGGGAGACTAGGGTTAAGGGAGGGGGGAAGGGTGAGTGTGGGAGTGGGAGTGCGGGGGAGGAAAAGGAGGAGTAGTGTTGCTTGACTCAAGAGGTGGGAAAAGTCCTGTTTGGGGATCTTTATCGAGGCGTTATGGAGGCAAGAGTAGGAGCATCTAGGAAGGGAAAACGGGATTTTCGCTGGTGATGCAGGCAAATGACAAACCGTGTCACACTTAGAACATGCATTGCCACATCGCTCGAAAGGGGATCTCGTCATCAAAAGCACCAAATTATCGCCAGTGCACTGAGCCTCGCCCTCAATTCTGGCAACCATTCTAACCGGCCAGCTCTCTTTGATAATTTTGCATTAGGGGTATCGATAAATAGCAACGGACAGAATGAGCTCGCCAGCTTACATTTCCAAAACCCATATATGCTGCTTTACGTTCCGACGTAAAAACACACCCTTTTCATGTTCAATGTTTCCACTCCTCAATAACCACACTCCTCATTTCCTAGCCCTCTTCCCTTTGAAATGCCCATCCAGCGTCCCCTGCCCCTTTCTCTTCTTTCCTTTCCCCCGACTCCCCCCATTCCCATTCCCATTCTCATCCTCATGATCACCGCCCTTCGTCTCACCCCCAACCTCAGCCGCCTCTCTCTCATCTTGGTCGATGCCCATATCGCCACTCGCTTCCTCCGCACTCTTTACATTTCCTCCATTGCTCGCATCTGCCGCAGTCTTCCCCTCCGTTGGACCCTCAGCAGAATCAGGGAATAATGCCCTCCAGCTCCCATCCTTGACTTTAGGGTCATCCCCGTAGAGATTGACACGATAAGCCTGTTTGATAGCATCAATGCAGATGGTGCGGCGGGCATTGAAATCAAACATTGGCTTCGCATAAATCTTCATTCCTCCCTCACCCTCATCATCATCTGAAGAACCATCGCCTTTTATCAAACACCCAGCTTTTTTCTGATCTGCAATCGGCGCTTTCCAGGGCTCATAAATATATTTATCCGAAAACTTCGCCAATTCAGGACAGAAATGCCGTACAAACTCTCCAGTCTTGTCCGTCTTTTTAGGGAATGCGATGGGCGAATAACAGCGAAAGAATTGGCTGTAAAAAGCCGTGCACGAAAGCCATTGCCAATTTCCGCTGTTGCACGCCGTCTCGTGATCGATCAGCCACTCTTCAAAGACCTCAGCGCCCCGCTCCCAATCAATGTAGCACCCGCCGCGCGTGAGAAAGCAGGCGACGGCGTGGCGGCCTAGGTGGTGGATCCAGCCTTCGAGACGGAGTTGGCGCATCAGCGCGTCGATCCAGGGGAAGCCCGTTATTCCCCATTTCCAGCGATGGAACCAGGTTTCCGCTTCGGTGGTGTCGGTGACATGGGTGCCTGTTATGAGGCCGTTGGATGGGGAGATTTTGGAAGGGAGATGCCATGGGATGAAGCGGACGTGGGAATTGCCGTGGGTTTGGGCAAAGGAGTAGCCGAGGGAGGCTTGGGCAGCGAAATACATGTCGCGGAAGAGGAGTTGGCCGATTAGGTTTGTGGGGATGGTGCTTTGTTTTGCCTTTGGGTAGTCGTTTAGGATGTCCATTATGCGCCAGTAGAAGAGGCGGACGCTGAGAGAGCCGAAGTGGTGATGTGGGGAGAGGAGAGTGGTGGATTGTGGGGAGAATGCTGTGGGTGCTGTGTCTGGTTTGGAGAAGGTGGCTGTGTAGGTTTTGTTTGATATTATGTCATCTAGAGCGCGGAGAGCGAGAGTCTCGCCTCCGCGGTGCTGGGTTGTTGCGGGTTTGAGGCCGAGTTCCGCCATTATGGGAACGGCGAAGTCATTGTTTGGTCCAGCTAGGGCGGTGTAGGACTTTTCGTCCGAGTCTCGCTGTATGTCGTTGACGTCAGGCTTTGGGGAAGGCTGGGTGTGTTCGAAGTCTAGGGAGGTATCGCCAGGATCTGGAAGAGATTTGGGAGTGGGAATCGGCTTTGCGACATCTCCAAGCTTTTCTGCTGCGTGTTGCACTTGAGTTATACTCATGGTGGGCTTTCCCCCATTCGCTTGCACAAGCTCATCTGGATCGTATAGCGTTCTTCCCATCTTTACGATGACTTCGACGCCTGCCTCTTCTGCCTGCTTCTTGACATCTTCGTCCCTTTCTCTTGCGTACGCATCTGTGTCTTTTTCGAATACCAGATGTGTGATTTTCCATGCTTTGAACAGCTTTGAAAGGACCGTCTGCGGCGCTTCTCGAACGACGAACAATTTGGATTTCTTATTCAACTTCGCGATGGAGGCCGAGAGGTCGGATTGGCAGTCGAGCCTGGAAATAAGCGGAAACGTGTTAGTCGAGACTATTTTCGCAATCGAACAGTCACGGCATATTGGAAACGTAAAACCTCACAGATACTGCCATCTATTGGGCCCAACCCGCGCCCGATAGACATAATGTGGATCCCAGCACCAGACAGGATACAAGCACTCAGGCTTCAAGTCCAAGGCCGCTTTTAAAGCGGGTGAGTCGTGAAGTCTCAGGTCAGTCCGAAACCAATAGATAACTCTAGGCTTTGGGGGCGCCATCAAGGAGGTCCTGTACACATCAAAGAGAGACAATCATTCAAGATCGGGAGATGCGAATAGCCAGGAATATCGCTGTATTATCATTAAGGCCGCTCTGTTTCTGGATCAGAATTCTCTCAGAGCATCAGAGAAAAACAAAAGGTACAAGGTCTCAATTGAGTACAAATACACAAAGCGTTAAAAGAACGCCTGCGCTCAAAACGTTGAAAATGCAGGGCCAGGAACGCGACGAGGCGACTTCGATGGTGACGAAATCGAGCCCGAAGTAGCGGGCTCGCTTATTTAGCTCCCGTCTTGGCGAGATCTCTCAGATCTCATGGCTTGCTCGGGATGAAAGCTCCTTATCGAGAGTCGAGACTCTAAGTGGACCACGTTCACCAATAATTAGTCCGAGCTCTAAGAGGGCTCAATCTTTTACTGCATATCTGCGTGTTGAATGACTCTTCATCATGCTATTCATATTTAGACCCTGGAATTGGGAACTTACCTACCGAGACGACAATGACTGTATCAGAGGAAGATACCATTGTTGTCCACACGTCTAGCTCTTTCCGCCATGTCTCATTGATACGAGGTGTCTTTTGATTGTAGTCCAGCGCACCATTCCTGTAAAAGGTTGTTCTTCAATTCCCATGTGTGCATTAGCGAGGATCGGTTCATTTGGTGAGTTGAGAAAATTGAAGCGGATTGATGCACGCTCCCATGGTTCCTTGCATGATTTCACCCGTGTGGTATTCGATTCGGTCCTAGTTTGGGTCTTCATACAGAGAATTAACGTTCGAGGTCTTTTTCATTGAAAGATATGGTGATCTACTAGCTCTTGATATGAAGCCATACCCAGTCAACAGCCCGGCCACTACTTCAATGCTATTGTTGCGTGTCGTGAGCTGTGACAGAGCGATCAAGTTCCGTTGCTGAAGTTGAAGTCCCAGTATGATACCCATGGATGCAGCATTAGCTACCAAACATCATGGCCTAGTCGCCGAAAATCCATATCTAACGTCTTTTTTTCAGAGGGCAAGTCCAGGCTCGGGTCCTTGTGCTCTACAGCATTCGGTCATCCTCGACCTCACTCGAGCAGATGGCATTACCGCTCTGGACCAATGCTAAATGAAAGTTGTGAGAGGCAAGCCGCAGCTGTCAGATCCGTATTGCCTCGGATTGAAAGATAATAGGTGGCCGCGGACACTTAGCCACCTAAGGCATTTCCGACCCGTTCTTTCTTGTTTTGGTCTTCCCTTGTGTACCTTAAATGTGCAACGATTGTTGCCGTACGGCGTATGCGCTGCTCCTGACTCGGCCATGCGAGGTATTTGGAATTTAGTGGGAAATACTCGGTCGGGAGTACTCGCAAGCATTACAACAATAAAGAGGTCTGTACCACGCTTTTTTCACAGTGTATGCCCTTCCATTTTGTACAATTGCCGTCAATTTGTACACCTTTCTCTTTCTGATTAAGCCAAATCCTGCTAAAAACGACTCACGACCAAATTGAATATGCAATTACGGTTCATTCTCTCGTTTCTATCTTTCATCTTTCCAACTCTCCACGCAGCCTCAACCGGCGATATCCTAGCTGGAAACACAGCACTGACCAAAGTCGCGCTCAACGCTGACATCTTCCTCGTCGCCCTGACACCACAAAGCGGTTTCGCAGCAGCTCAAGTTCGTACCTCTAATACCCTAAAACATGGAATCCTGAGATAATTAATATCGCTTCTCAGCAAGTCCCTATAAGCCTTCATAATCTCACAGCATCTATGGCCAGCACTCTCATCAACGACACCTCCACGGATACATACATAATGTTTGATCCAGCCACCGAAGACAACATAACAGAATCCTACGGCCTCCTCGCCAACACGATCGAGGAATTGATGTTCGATCTCTTCGATCAGGAACAGATTCTAGCAAGCTATTTACTGCAATGTGTAATGTATAGAACTTTATTACATTTCAATAACACTTTCGCGGTACGTAGCCATATCTATCAGCAGCAGTGCGGGGTGACAGTAGCTAATAGATTTATCTTGAACAGGAGTATAGTACCTACATGCATGGCATTGTTGGCGATATCTATCACCAGAACATAACCCGGAACGAGACTGCGAACGTGATCACCGGCGTCAACAACGCAACAGCGAAATATGCGATGGGGCCGACGCCACTCCTCTTTGAAGCTTAATGGCGTAATCAAAAGGCAAGAGATGTAATCGTCCACCTGTACGCTTGGCAAAATGTAATATGCCAACTTTCTGCCTGCTTTTCCCAAGCTGTTATTTCAGTGGGAAAAGAATCTTCCTCCACATGTATATCCCAAACTTGGATACAGCAGTCAGACCAAATGCTGAAAGGGCGTTGACGGAAATCGCGTCCCGTGTCGTGGCCGTGGAAAATTCTCCGCTATTGAAAGGGCTGGACACGTCTGTTGAAACCTCAATCTGTCAGAGACCATGTTTTGAAAAGGTCCACCCCCTGAAATACTCCAGCTCTTCACAACATTTACCAAGCCCACCACCACCGCGATTCTCCGGATTCAAAAACATTCGATTCATCGAATTTCCAGACCTACCCCTTCCGATCCACCGCAGGTAGGTTTCCAAAACATTGCCGGATGTCTGGAATCCCCACCGCGAACAAGATCGTGAGCCTAAAAGCAAAAACGCACAGCTCGAATGATCAAGATTGCCTTTCAAGTTCCAACTGCGCCCCGACATCCATCTCCCCAACATCTCACAACCCCGCCCTCTCATCCACCTCTCCCCAAAATCAAGCCCATCAACCGGCCAAAGCCCCAACCCAACCCAAAGAATCCCCTCCATCCAACTTCCTTCATCCTCCACTTCTTCCCTCATCTCCTTCACAACTACATCAGAAAAGCATGATATCACCTGTTACTGTTTAGAATATGACCACTGAGAAAGCTATTTGATCCATCGGGACGAAATTCTCTACGGACCTTGCAACAACAGGATAGACCGAGGCTGCTCCCTAGCTTTCAATTCAATACACAGGGGTTTTACACCTCGTCGCGGCGCTCGACACTGGGAAAATGATATTCCCGAAAAAGTTAGCTCAGGGGTACGAGTACAGAGCACGCTAGCTCACTCACGGTGATGCGCCATCATTTATTTATCTGCCTTGAACGAGATACATACACCCTTACATGATGATGTCAATCTGTTGAATGTAAGGCTTGGGGAGAATATTAATCTTGCTAGATCCCGCTCGGCTGATTGCGATTCCGTTTTCGTTTTGTAAAATATCAAGAGCGAAGTGAACGAGAGGAGCATGGTCCCTTAAATGACAGATGAGACTACAGCAAAGACACGCCAAGCACAATATCTCCAAGGAAGGGCTAACTTATATACAAAATGCAGCAAAAACACTTTCCCCCTTTCACTTCATCGCCTCCACCCCTTCCTTCTTCTCCCCACCCAAAACCGTCGCCTCCTTTCCCTTCTCCCCCATCGCCATCCCCATCCTCCTCAAACTCGAACTCCGACTCCTTCCCCCCTCCGACTCACTCTTAACATCCATCAAGACCCCCTTCCCCTCCTCCATCTTCCCCAAGCGGACCGCCAGACTCGCGTTCTCCCGCTGGAGGGCCCCGACTTGGTCACGCAAGATATCACGCTCTTTGCTGACCATCTCCAACTCCTGTCTCATTTCCTCTTTCTCGCGCGTCAACCGCGCCTTTTCGTCTTTGTCACCGGCTTTCTTCTTGCGGTCTTCGAGCTTGGCGGCTTCTCTTGCACGCTTGGCTTCAAGTTTCGCGACTTCTTTTTTGTACTTCTCCTCTTGTTTTTGAATTTCTTTGGCGTGTTTTTCTTCTGCTTTACGGACGCGCTCTTCTTCTTTCGAGGTGAGCTCTTCTTTGTCTTTCGTTTCTTTCTCGCGCGCTTTCGCTAGTTTTTCGTTGAGTAGGGTTTTGCGGCGATTGAGTTTGAGTAGTTCTTTCTCGTGCGGGGATATGTTCTCGGCATCTTTTGAATTTGAGGATTTGGTTTGCGAAGTAGCGGACTTGTTTGACACAGCGTCGTTGCCATCAAAGTGGTCTTCTGCGCTTGCGAAGGAGGCGACACTAGTGCTCTCGCTTTCGACTGGGGACAGAGGAGTGCTGCCGGTGCCATTGGGAATGGGATCATTCTCTGGAACAGATGACATAGACAGCGAATGCTGATGGCCGGGCAGACGATCGATTACAGCCTGAGGAGCATGGTTCTCAATGCTCGCATACGCAACACCAGCCACTGTCGACAATAGCCCTCCCTGCTGATGAGCTTCTTGTATCGGAGCAATGGGTAAGCCTGCACCTTCTTGGACTGTGATTGCGGCAGGCTCTACATCCTCAGACGGGCCGTCTAGCCCAGCCAAATGCCCGTTCGTATCAAATGCCTCAAGTTCCTTACGAGGCTTCTCTTTGGTGTGGTCATTGTCGCCGGTCTCCACAGACTCCACCTCATCTTCTGCGTGTTCCTTCTTACAAGCCCAATCGAGAAACTTGCCAGCATCAGAGACTATACCGCCTGGTGTACCTCGCTCAACCATAAATCGAGGAACGCTTCCGCCCGGATCGCTTCGAGTAATCATGATCCATTCGACTGGATTGGTCTCGTCATCTTGTGCAAGCGTTTCATCCTTTGCACTAGGGCCTCTCGATTGAGCGAAAGAAATCGTCTTCCCCCGCTTTCGACCTTCCTTAACGATACCACCGGCTGCTGCTGGTGTCAGAGTTTCGCCATTGGGTAAGACCTCCGCAGAGCCTTTAACCACCCGTTCGGCTTTTCGTAGCAAATCCTCTTGTTCGAGCGTTCTGGTCTCCGACCGTGCGATCTTTGATAGATCTGTAGTGGAGGAGGATATCAACTTCGGCTTCTTCGGTATCTCGCGTATGAACTCTACGGATTCATACTGTCCTCGTATGTAGCCATCCCTAGGTGGACAATCTGGGTGGAGACAAGGCCTTGAAATGACCATAAAATGGCGCGGGATTTCGCTAAAATGGACGAATCCGGACTTATTATCACCGGATGTTGGTGGGGATAGTTGTGATGGTCCAGGCTCACTCAATCCGCGAGAGGATGTGACAAGTAACGTCACGAAGTCTCTTGGTGTAGTAGGACCTGGGAATTGTGCAGATAAATGGTAAACTGTAAATCTGTTAGCTGTTCACCTTCTGCTCGACTTGCAGAAGGCTAATGCCAACCTTCAAGGGCACCAGTCCCATCTATCCCAATCCTCTCCACCCGCCTCTCGCCGCCAATACCTCTGATATTACCATCCCCGGGGTTCCCCTGTGTCTTCATAGTCTCCGGAAACTCCCCTTGCAACCCTAGCCTCCATTTCTTGAAGCCCAGTCCTTCATGAACGCTTCTCCTCGCAAACCACGCTCCTTTCCCATCCTTCCCCGCACATTTATACACTGACATTCCCAACGGATTGTCCTTTGCGTTGAGCTTGATAGGCTTCCCCCATTCCTTCTGCAGCGCCACATTAGAAGGGTCGATTGGATCCGAACGAGCAGAAGAGATGGAGATCTCAGAGACGTTGGAGGCTATGGATGCGGAAGTTGTGGAGCGGGGCCGGGTTGTAACGAGAGGGTCGGTGGGAGGCGGCAGAGGAACAGAGTCTAATATTCTCTGAGCATTTTGGAAGGCATTTTGCAGGTATGTTGCTGCCTCGGATTGCGAGGTGGGGACGGATGAGAACGGAATTGGACCGAGTGATTCCAAGGACTGGTGGAGGGCTGCCATGATTGCAGGCGGATGCTAAACAGCAAGTGAAGCTAGAGGCTTCAAGCAAAATACGACGGTCAAGGTCGTTGCTGACTGAGGGTCATAGGAGGGAGGGGAGCATCAGTAAATAGCAGTCATTGCATACTGGCATCAAAGAAAGTAGCAATGCTCGCTCAACTGAAAGACGTGAAATTGCTGAAGGTCTATGGCATCTTAAATCATCAAGTCATAAATCATGGCAAGGGTCGTGACTGGTGGTATGTATAAATGTTGGTCGGACCATGCCCGGCGGCAAGTTTCACAATGATGACGGAGGCTGGGACCCCGAATCCCAGTCGGAACAGGGCGCATTTGCTTGGACACTCCGCATTATCACGCATCGACGGTGTCATTGGCAAAGTGACAGGTGTATGTGTGAGAATAGTCTGTATTTCACATTTGGATTACATTGTGTACAGAGTCCAGCTCCAATAACCATCAACCGGCATCCAATTCCTCCCACTCAATGGGAGGCTCCTCAGAACACAGTCCTGAGCGTAGGAGATGACCCTACAACACCCCACGTTGCCAGCTTTCTTCATATCAAGCACCCAGCGAGACCACAAAAAGGACCACTGATCCTCCCAACTTCCGCCCCAGACTTCCGTCGATGCGTGGCCCACCTTGATCTTGCATGACATCCCCTGGCAACGCTCACAGCATCCCAGATGCCGCCACTCTTATTAGGCGTCGTTGTCTGCCGCCATGCCGGCCGGTACACAGTATCGGAAGCGAACAGACGACGGGTATTTGGCCGTTCTTGGGAGGGGCAAGCCCGATCTGCCCTCGAGACGGCCAATCCCCATAAAACGACAGATTAAAGAAAAATAAAAACGAGAGGGCCCGAAACCGTATGACGTATTCCACCCATTCTGTTGCCGTGAGGCCTCGATCTTGTATAAATGCAGGATTTTTCCAAACCTCCCAAGAAGAGTTTCGATCCAAGAAGCGAAGGTGGTGACCGATCCAGTCGATGTCGTATGCATGCAAATACCAATGAAAACAACGCTCGCTAAAACACGCAGCACAAGTACAAAGCAATGAAATGGGGTATCCGGCTCGGGTCCGTGTCGACGGAATCCACCGTAGGGCCTACTTGGGAAGGAGATGCGTGTTCCGAGTCGTAAGGTCATAGGAAGTCGATTTCTCGTGCCATAATATGATCTGCTCGAAGACACCACGGTTGGTGAGGATCTGCTGTTGTTACAACAGGAAGCCCGACAAAACTGCTTTCACATAGCATAAGGCATAGGCGCGAAGTTCTGGTAGCTGTCCCAGCTGCCGAAGCCACCATATCCTGCGTTTGTGCCACATGTAGGTGACATAAGCGTGTTGGGCAGGGAAAGCTGAGACATCGGTGCTGACGTGACTGGAAGGCTGTAGAATTGTGGTGGGCTAGGACTTCCAGTGTATGGATCACTGTAGGATGATGTTGATGGTGAGTTCATCGACGGTAGATCTTCAATGAACAGACCCCCATCCATGCTGGTATCCATACCAGTGTCCATGCTCGCCCACATGCCGGAACCTGAGTCCGCCGATGTGTAGACAGTATTTGAGGGCGCATATCGGAAGGTCTCCGGAGCAGTCGAGTAAGAAGAGGGAAGAGTTGGCTGCCACCAGTTTTCGACACCTGTTGAGCTGGGAAGGACTGGAGTTGGGCGGACGACATCGACGGGCCGCGGTGGTGGCGGCAGGAGTGGGAGGAACAAGCCCATGATGGCGGTCTTGACCTCTTCACTTCTCCCGCAGAGCAACTCGCCGGCACCATCCTCCTCCAGTCCTTCGAGAGCCATGGCGCTCGTGCGGTAGACGTACTTGTTGGCGGCTTGAACAAAGTCTTCTTGCAATTTCTTGAGTTGAACTTCCTTCTCCGACCAATTCCAGGTGCTAGCCGAAGTGTCTTTCGAGTGGACCTCCTTGTGGTACTCCACCAATGCCTCGATCGTTTCGGGCGTAAGCTTGAAGGCGACCTCATTCTGTGAAACCATGTCGACGTGGACAATGTACGCTTCAATAGAAATCATCTTGTAGTTGAAGACGGCTTCTATGAGTGGGTTGTCATCTTTGATGAGATCTGCATCAGGTGCCCGCGGCAGCATCAGTGAGCACAATGTCCATATCGCAGACGCCGACGAGAGTGTCTCCGTCAAGCACCGATGATGCTGTGGTACGCTGTTCAACGGCCGCTTGATGCGATTTATTCTCTTCAGTGTTGCAGTCAACCATGGATCAACCTTGGTATTGAGCACTATGTTTGGAGCAGAGCGGGTCGCAAAAGCAGCCGCCGAGGCGGGGAGTAATTGAACAGGCATTGTGGCGATGGAATGTGTGCGACAGGGTTCAGAAAACGGCGGGAGTCGGTAGAGTGGAGGCTTTCAGAGTGTATGTAAGAGAAAGGAAAAATAGTATTGTTTGGCGGTCCCAAGACGAGGGAAATAATGTGCACGCCTGTATTAAACAAAAAACAGAAAAATTAGGAGAGAAAAGAGATCGGTGGTGGCACCGAGAGAAGGGTTGAGGAGAGTAAGGCGAGGAGTAGGCGGGGAGGGGAGCATGATATATTGGGGCCCGCGAATATTTTCAGGGCAGGGCCAGGGTAAGCGCAGCGATTCTCACCAGCGAGATGGCATTTCAGACTTTCGGGATTTATGCAGCACTGTGCGACGGTAAACCCAAAAGGACCAGCACGACAGCAGCAATTGCGTTAGATGCGCGCTGGCTCTGCGCACTTATGCCCGCCTTGGCAAAAAGGCCGCGCCAGGCTGGACCTTCACAGCCCCCAGGTGTGGTCCGTCGCGGTGGATCCGACCATGCAGCTAGAAGCCATGGCTTTTCCATGCTAACGACGAGACACTCGCCGCCACGCTGCCTCTGGTCACTGAGCACGCTGTGGTTCGTGAGTATTGAGATTGCCCGGAGCAGATCGCATCTCCCCCCAAATTGCGCGGTGATAGACCCCCAGCAGACCATAAGACACTCTCATGGAAACTTCAAATTGAAACGTAAATATAGAAACGAATTGATCGACCTCCTCAGGCTGCCTGGCCTGAATGTTGGTCAGATCCTGTCATCATGCAGCGGAGTCTGTCGTCGTGTTTGTCGCAGCAAGCGCGGCCACCTCCGAGATATGATATGGACTCGTGGCGTGTCTTGAATCTCCCTGCGAGGACGTGATCACAGGCGTATCTGCGTCATCTGTGAACTCGATGCGAAACGCTGTAGAGGCCTCCTGATCCCGGGGTCATGGTCGATGGCGGCAGCGACGCCTTCAACGTGGGGAAAGCAAATCCCATAGCCAGTGGAGCCGACATCATCTCCCATTCAGCTCCACGTGCAAGGCACGAACGGCCTTGATACTCCTTCGAGCAAAGTGAACCTGGTAGCAGACTCTGAGGGGAAGCCATTCCGCGAGATCCCCCAGCTGTCAATTTCGAAGCTGGGACCGATGGGATGGATCGAGGGCCAGTCGATGGTCTCTGGTGAGCGACGACGCCTGGATAGCGAAAAGGCGCACATGACGGTGGATCGGGGCTGGAGGCGTGTGCGTGATCAGATTCGTCGACTGCGTTGCGGGACTTGCGGTTGGAAGGAGAGCATGATGTTCTAATCCCTGTTTTCGCCGCCGATTGGCTTCCCACTGCTGGTCTAGCTACTTACGGGCCTTTGCTCTTCCACCTCCTTAAACTCTGGTCTGTTGCTCCTCTACAAGACCTCACAAGTACTACATACGTACATCAGACATGATTGCCATTCTGGCAATTGTCGCCTCTCGTTGCGGACTTCGATATTGACCGAGGTCAAGTCAATGTGGCGCAGGTGGCTGTGAGGCTGAGTGCCGGACGATGCACTCCTTAGCTGCAGTTTCTATATGTAGAAACACCAAAAGATTCGGTCTTGTATTCCACATGCGGACGAAGCGCTATTCTGGATGAAGCGCCGACATCGCTGCCCAATTCCTCAAATTCAAGGCCTCAGCAACGTTTCTCAATGGTGTATCTTGCGATCAAATGGGCATGGCTTCAGATCTGGGATTTCTCCGTCTTAACGACTGCCGGAACTAATCGTAGATCGTCAAGCTATCGCTCTCCCTGGCTCCCTTGCCGCCACGTTTTGTCGCACGCCTGCAATTTGGGGTTGACTTGCAAATGCTTCAACTATCCTCAAACGTAGTGTGGACAGATTGTCATGGTTTCAGAAATCCATTAATGCACATACGAGTCACTGTGGCAGAATGCACTATCCTCACCGCCGGCTGGACATGACTCACAAGTTCTCGCGCGTCATGCCTAACGCGAACGCGAACGCGAACGCGCCCGCGAAGGTCGACAGCGACATCGAAATCAACGCGAGAACATGTCGAAATGTCAATTGAACGCTTGACGCTTAAGGTAGCAGGACCTGAAAGTCTCAATCGTTCTCTAGTACACGCCTGGCAAGATCCTCCATGGCACTTTCTTGCGGTATTCTTCCCAGTCCTTGCCATACTTCCTCAAGCACTTTTCTTCATCCCTCATCTCGCGATGGATGAGCAAGATCGCAAAGTAAATCACATAGAAATAAGTGATTGCCATGCCCCAGCCTCTCGCCTCGCCTTGATATACCTGCGGGCCCCCAGGGGTCCCTCCAAAGATATGTCCGTCGGCCGGGTGAGCTGAGTTCCGATTGACTAGATAGCCTGCAATGCCGGTGGGCAAACAGTATGACCATGCCATGATCCAATCGCCGAGATAGTTGATATGCCTGGCCGTTCCCCACCAACCGGAAATCAGAAGCTTGCTACCCGACTTGGTCTCCATGTATTTCAGATGTGCGATTTTGGGATCTTTAGGATTAGTCCTAAATCGGTTCTTCTCATTGTTTGAAGCCCGGAAGATATAATATCCAAAGCCTTGTACCGCGAGAACTCCAGCAATACCTGTGACTCCTAGATGAACGGGATGTACTGCGAGGTATCGTGCCTGCAGGGAATAGATGAAAGGTAACCAGGTAAGATCTCCAAACGCAAGCATAAATCCAAATCCGTCGGTGGTGATATCCATTGTCGTCAAGATAGCTGGCTCCATATAGAGAGCGTCAAAGACGTACAAGGCCTGGAAAAACGTGATGAAGATGATACTATCGCTGATCTGACCGTAGACCTTGTACTGATGCGCGACGAAAGCCAAGTTCATCAATACCCAACCGAGCATACCCGGGCGAAGCTCACAAAATGCCTTGATATCGATGGTGCCAAAGAGCGGTAAATCAATCCTCGGGTTCAACTCTCGTCCGATGAACCAGTCGTAGATCAGGTTTCCAGAATGACCCCCTGCAGCAAGCTCGCGCTGTTCTTTGTTCCCTTTCGTCACCGAAAAACTTCGGTAATATACAAAGCAAGCCAGAGAAAAGGCGATGCCTAGATTCGCTGTGATGAGTTGGGTGTAATTGTCCCAAATGAATGTCCAGAGCGGAAATTCTGATCCTTGCATAAATGTGCCAACACCTGCAGCCGCAACTATTGTCAGGGCGGAGCTGAACGCTACAAGAGATTTAGCCATTTTCTCGAATGCCATAATCTCTGGACTTTCTACCATTGAATTTGTACTTCAACCTTCCTCCAGTCTGGAGCTCCACTCCCTCAGTCACTACCCCTGGAAGCGCAGCTTGAAGGACAAGGCTCAAGAAGTAGTATCCCAACACCCATGCGGTGACCTTGGTACTAGCCAATCCCTCGGTGCCAGGCCAACCAGTCTCTTCCTTCAGACTTGCGATAGTGATGGTCGAAGGATGTAGCGCTGAGGGAACAGGACATCCAGAGACATCATTGCAGAGGAAATTGGCTAGATAGCAAACCAGTGGAAGACCAAAAGATGTAGCAAAGGCTCCAAGGGGACCGCCAAACTCGTAGCCGTGAGACGGTTCTGAAGGGAGGACCGATTTGCGTTGGCTCTTTGACATTGCTGTTGGATGTGATGGCATCCACAGTTACCTTATGGGCTAGATCGGGCGCAAGGTAAAAGTCGCTTCTTGCCGTGCGTGAGTCGTGGATGCAAGCACCTTGTTTGGAATCTCCATCACAGCATGCGTCCAGACGTCACTTTCACCATGCACCAAAGCCAGGGGAGGCTTCGGGCCGAGGAACCCTGAACCTTGGCAGCGGCTGCCGCTCAGCTTCGGCCAAATCCTCACAAGTAACGACAAGTATCCACGATCATTAACACCAGCCCGCCATGCAAACCTGAGTCGGGAACCTGTACTGGACTGATTGGCTCGCACTCAAGATTCCCTATCTCCTGGATCATCATCATGCGCCATCACCTCCCCGCCGCCCTCCTCTCCCTCTTATCCCATACAGCTTTCGCCGCAGATTCGAAAGAGACCAAGCCATGTCAGATATTCAATCCCAACAACGGTAAGTTCAATGACCTAAATACTATTACGGTGCACCCTTTGCAAAACCACAAGAAGGTACACAAGGACGATCGGACAGAGAGCTGGCACGCAAGAGGCTACGACTATGAGACGAATTTCACAATGAATTTCTGCGCGCCTGTGATTGAGAAGCTGGAAGATGTGGTTGGAGTCAAAGAGGATCTGTGGAGAAACATCAGTGCATTTTATACCTACGAGAAGAAGACGTATTCAATAGGGTATGCAATCAGAGATACTTGGCCTGCCGACGGGAAATATACTGATAGATACGCATGCAGACAAGCATCAGCGGAACCAATATTCCGAGGTCGCAAGCTCATGCTAAACTACACTGAAGGCTCTCCCTGCGACGACACCTCCACTCGACTACGCCCCCGCAAAATTACCGACGGTGATGACGACGATAAAGACGACGATGAAGATCGCAAGCACGGCAAAGACTCCTCACGCAAAGAACCCACACGGCGGAAATCAAGTCTCATATCATTCGTCTGCGAGCGGGACTCACTTGCCCCCAAAGCCCATCTTTCTTTCCTCGGCGCCAGCCCAGATGAATGCACCTATTTCTTCGAAGCCCGCTCAATGGCGGCTTGTGGAAGCGTCAGCGAAGCGCAACAATCTTTAGGACCAGCTGGAGTGTTCGGAGTAATTGCTCTGATCGCGGCAGCTGTGTATGTTTTGGGTGGTATTGCATATCAACGCACCGTCATGCATCAACGCGGCTGGAGGCAGTTGCCCAATTACAATCTATGGGCCGGCATCTTCGGATTCGTCAACGTAAGCACTTGCCAATCTTCACCTGACGTTCTCCTTGTGAGCGCCATGCTAATTCGCGTTATGAATCCAGGACATGTTCATTATCCTCACCTCCTCCTGCGCCCGTCTGATCCCCCGCCGTCGCGGCTACAATCAGCTTCCCACCAGCAGCCGCGGCCGCAGTTCCCGCGAAGAGGAGAACGGATTGATTGATCAATATGACGACGAAATGTGATACTAGCTTAGTCGCAATATGCTACGTACATTTTAGAGCGGAGCATCTTCTTTCTGGCGGAGCGACGGCGTCAATATTGGAGAGAGGGATTGCTCACATCATCTTGGGAGTCAGGTGTCGAAAAAGGGTGTATTAGACTTCGCAAATAGCGTAATCCTGATGATTGCGATCGGTTTACTCTATAGAATCTGGGGTTCCGAGCTACATATGCCGTCCACTGCGACATTTATTACGTGCTTTCTGCGCAACACAACCAGGGGTAAAATAAGTACTGGAATACTATTCATGACTTTCCATTCACAGAGTCAATTTTTCGTAAATTTGCATTGCCCTCGGTTATAGCTCTCTACATGAAATTTCGGTGAGAGTCGGCGCAACGCCAGTCAAACCCCCCTGCCTCCAAATATGGTGCAGAAGGAGGCTATATTCCCTCCCTCATGGTCTTCCTGCGGATCTTTTAGTTGGAAAGCCTGTTTATTGAGTTCGTTGTTATCAGGGTCAACTAAACATCGCACTACAGTAAACCTTCTCTATAGGATGTCGCTTCATAAGATGTATCGGCGAATAAGATGTCGATTTTCCAAATGTCGTATTTTTTGGTGGGGAATTACGATGTTTCACCCTATAAGCAAACATCGTAGTTTTCTTACCAAATTTTGCGGGACATCCTATAAAGAATACGTGTTAAATACCCCTAATCATAGGGCTGACCACCTAAATCTTCCCTTTTCT
>JAABUP010000870.1_pt1 | contig 64730 bp, 70 predicted proteins | sample 5559201 | NCBI WGS metagenome assembly JAABUP01 (sample SAMN10711887, study PRJNA513373) | rock metagenome | isolation source: Antarctica rocks | place: Antarctica
GAGGTGGTTGATGGGGTGGTTGATGAGGTGTAGTTTGGTGGATTGGTTGATTGATGAGGTGGTTCATGAGGTGGTTCATAAGGTGGTTTATGAGGTGTTGATTAATAGGTTAGTTTATGAGATAATTTATAAGATTTAATAATAAATCTCGGTACGAGATGGCGACCTTCTAGTAAGCTAGATACGGAGTTATCCTCGGAAAAGCTAACTAGAAGAGGCTTAGTGGTGGGCACTAAATTTTAGCGGAAAAAGGAAGGTGTACCGAACCGGCTTGGCATCCATGGCCTTGACATTGCGCCAATATTATTCACCAACCTTTATCTCCACCGCAGTCCAGACAAACTCACCATGAAGAAGAGCTGAACGATTGAACAAGAAGAGACCAATATCATCTAAATATGCAGCCATCATCTTCTCGAGCTCTAGCTCGTCTGTCATCTAAAGCCACTACTGCAGCTTCGAAATCTTTTCCACGATCAACACGCCCACTAGCTACCGTTGTCGATTCCAAGCAGAAGGTTTATCGTCAGGCAGTGTCAATGCTGTGTATAGTGCTGACAAGATCCTAGGATCCTACGGAGTTCGACGAAGTCACCACCCTACCGAACGGTATACGCGTGGCCACAGAAGCTCTGCCAGGCCCCTTCTCCGGTGTTGGCGTGTATCTCGACGCAGGATCACGATATGAGAATGAAGAGCTACGGGGCGTAAGCCACATATTAGATCGGCTGGCATTCAAGTCGACCAAGTCAAGAAACTCGGACGAGATGCTTGAGTCCCTCGAGAGCCTCGGGGGAAACATACAATGTGCATCATCACGAGAGTCGCTCATGTACCAATCCGCAAGTTTCAATTCAGCAGTCCCTACGACTTTAGGCCTTCTCGCCGAGACCATCCGAGATCCTCTGATTACTGACCTCGAGGTTGAGCAGCAGCTCGAGACAGCCGAGTACGAGATTCGTGAGATATGGTCGAAGCCAGAGCTGATCTTGCCGGAGCTTGTCAACGTCGCTGCATACAAAGACAATACACTTGGAAATCCTCTCCTTTGCCCGCAAGAACGCCTACAATTCATTGACAGAAATGTGGTTAATAAGTACCGAGACACATTTTTCCATCCTGAGAGAATGGTGGTGGCATTTGCAGGTGTATCACATTCAAGAGCTCTTTCGTTAACGACAAATTATTTTGGTGACATGAAGAAACCGCAAGGACCCACTCTATCACAATATGGATCAGAAACATCGCTCTCTGAATCGTCAAGAGACAGCCAAATTTCCTCATCAAGTTCTTCTTCCCCGGTTACATCAGCTTACTCGTCGCCTGCCTCTACACCTCCTTCATCACCTCAGTCATCATCGAACTTGCTTTCTCATATACCTTTCCTCAAAAACATATCTACATCCGCTCGGGCCCAAGCGTCCGTCTCATCACAGCAAGTACCATTCAGTCTCGACACCGCTTCTCATTATACCGGCGGCTTTCTCGTTCTCCCTCCTCTTCCGCCGCCAGCAAATCCTGCTCTGCCGGATCTCACATACATCCACTTGGCCTTTGAGGCCCTTCCGATCTCTTCGGAAGACATATATGCTCTTGCCACTCTACAGACTCTGCTAGGTGGCGGAGGCTCATTCAGCGCTGGAGGACCTGGGAAAGGCATGTACTCGCGACTATACACCAACGTGCTCAACCAGCACGGGTGGGTCGAGTCGTGTATGTCTTTCAATCATTCATACACGGACTCCGGGCTCTTTGGCATTAGCGCTAGCTGCACGCCCCAGCGAGCATGGCAGATGCTCGAGGTCATGTGCCGAGAGCTGCAAAACTTGACCTTGGAGACTGGCTTCTCCTCACTACAGACAGCGGAGGTCAACCGCGCAAAGAACCAGCTCCGGAGCTCACTACTCATGAATCTTGAGAGTCGAATGGTGGAGCTCGAGGACCTGGGCCGACAAGTCCAGGTTCATGGACGAAAAGTCGGGGTGAAGGAGATGTGCGCCAAGATCGACGCGCTCACTGTCAAAGATCTGAGACGAGTGGCGCGACTGGTATTCGGCGGGAACGTGCAGAACCCAGGAAAGGGGAGCGGTGCACCCACAGTGGTGTTACAGGAGGGCTCGACCGGAGGGGGTAAGCTCGATTTCGGATGGGAGAGGATCCAGGAGAAGATAGCTCGATGGAAGCTTGGGAGGAGGTAGTGGGCCTCGTTGTGTCATTATAAAGATTCGAGCGCCATCCTGCGGCGTTTGAGGTGTAAGATAGACGATACCAAGCAATTCTACTTCTTGTCACGTTCTGGTCAAGTAAATGCCCTGCATCACGTGACTAGCTTCCGCCGATCTCAAAAATTTCCCAGGGAAAGCTTCAATGTACACGAAATAGCTCCCAAAACGACCAACACCACCGCACATACACATCTAACGCACTAGAATCTTGATCTGATTTCCCAGTCTTGCACAGCACTGCCACAATGGTCCAACTAGAAGAAGTCGAAGACCAAGAGCTCGACCAAGCGCAACCAGGTCCAATCCCCGACTCCGCATACGACTCCGCCGATTTCACAGACACAGGTAAGGCATACAAGAGCACCTACTCGCAAGTTCTGCGCTCTGCTTCCGTAACTCGTTGGGGCTTCAGAGGATGGTACGGCTAATGTGTGTTTCTGAGCAGACTCGGAACTCTCAGACGACGATCTCATATCCACCGGCCCCCAAGAATCACTCTCAGACCGGTACGTACGCCCATCTCTTCCTCCCTACACCACACATCTTCTCTCCAATCTCCCATCTCCCATCCTCTCGAAACCCTTCCCCTCCCAACACCCCCCCCAACACCCCCCCCATCGTCCCCCTCCCCCCTTCAACCCCCTCACTAACCCCCCCTCCCCCCAGCATCCTCGCCCTCCGCGACATCCTCCCCCCCACCACCCGCCGCACCATCACCTCCCTAACCCACCGCACAACCTCCCTCGCCACCTCAACCGCCTGGATCACCGGCAAGGGATTGTGGGTGTTATCAACCGGGGCGCTGATGCTGATGGTGCCGTTTGCGATTGCCTTGGTGGAGGAGCAGGCGATTGTGGAGCAGGAGAAGGAGTTGAGGGCGCAGGAGGGGCAGAGGGAGGCGTTGGCGCCGGGGGTGGGGGTGAAGGAAGAGGGGATGCGGAAGGGGTTGTAGGGTGGGGAGGGAGGGGGGAGGGGAGGGATGTATGATAGGATTGGTTCTCTGCTCTGAGTGTGTTTGTATACAGTAGGTCTAGGCTGAATTCTGTGAGGTTTAATGGGATCTTGTTCTTGATTTATTGTCAAATCTTGATGGGATAAGTGATGCTTAATAGATATCTCTTGAGAGCCTTTCTGAGGTTGCTGGGTCTAATATACAGGTAAGGCCGTTATGTCGTTAGGATGTGGTTTTCCATGCAGATCATGTCCAATGCATGAGATCCACCTCGTGAAAATCGTAATGATGTATGGGCTGACCGTATCCAAGGTCACTGAATCCCTGAATAATCTGACTTGTCCAAACTATGCTGGACTGTCAATGTGTGGCCAGGAACTCCGTCCTCACTCTCCACTATGATATGTGATACCATCTAATGCCCCGTGGAATCCGTCATTAATTAGTGGCGGTTTGAGAAATGCTTCGGCTACCATCGATTAGCAATCAACCCAGCAATCAAAACTCTCGAGGTCGTTACCTTCGCATCTCTCGCCGCCTCCAGATTCTCCTTGAACTGCCTATAAAGATCCCTCATCACACCTGTCTCCTCCATGTCATCCACAACCTTGTTAGCCTCCTTCTGCCTCTTTTTCTGACGCAAGTTGTCCCGTGCGATAATCTTTTGTGGTGTGAGCTGTCCGTCATCAGCGAGCCATTGCAGAACGGTCTGGCTGAGAGAGTAGCGCCAATGGCGCAGGGCGTGGGCCATTTCTGCGTTCGCGCAGCAAAATCTGTTCGATATCAGTATCTTTAATGAGACGCCAGCTAGTGACCAATTGTAATAATCATTGTAATAATCTCACCTGCCCAGAAAGAAGTTTTCATCTTCAGGACCATTACTTCCACTAGGGCCACCCTCTTCGTCATCGCTACTATTATCGTCGTCGTCGTCTTCGTTCTCGATCGTTTCAAGAGTCTCTCTGTTGTAAGGTTTGCCCGTGAAGATTACCTTATGCTTTGGAGGGTGATTGGATCTCTGACATGCATCACACTTGTGTTCGTGCATTGTCGGAACATCAATCCTGTAGAAATCAGGACGTGTTTTGAGTGCATTCACAAATCGCTCTTTCCAGACTGAGGAGCTGAATTTGGATGAACCATATCCCTCTACTTCTTTATCAAGCTTGTCGTGAGCTAATAAATAGATCTCGTCATATCGGTCAAATGCTGGGTTCAATTTGTTTTGAACGATCCACTCAACTTCGGTCTTGAAGTGCTCAAATGGCTTCTTATTAGCGTGACGGGTGAATTGAAGTGGTATTCCAGCAGACCCAAGGTCGACACCCACGGTATCGTCATCGTCGTCCACAAAGTCGTCCTCATACTCATCAAGGTTTTCAGTCCTACGCATTGCGTAGTCTATAGATTCTGGCTCAGATTCGGATGCATCACGAAAAGAGTCTTCCCCATTGTCCTCATCTGTATCTGCTCGAATGCCAGCGCGACGCTGTCGAAGTTCTTCAAGCTTGCGCTGCCGTTTGCTACGTTCTGAATTGTCTTGCCGCCCTCTGGTGCGATTTTTGCGTATCTCAATAGCTAGCAACACCATGTCAGCTAGAGCTCTCTGTCCGAAGAATGGCAAAACATTTAGAGGATTATCTTATGACTGGTCTCTTACGCACCGTCGTCGTCCAGATCGGCTACCTCATCGTCTAGGTCATCGGTGTCATCCTGTTCAATACTGACTTCTTTCGCCGGCGCGTCTGCTGATTGTATCCCGCTCCTTCGTCTACGGGCAGGTGTAACGACCTCGTCTTCACTGGAACTCTCCCCGCTTGATATCACGAGTGCCTTCCCGGCCTCAGGTGGCGTTGCCTCAGTAGGTTTCCCATTCAATAACTGAACTCGCGACTGAGATCTTTCTCCATTAGTTGGTGTTTTGGGAGAGACAAAGGTACGCCTTGGAATCAATTGCGCAGTCGAGTCAGAGTCTGAGTCATCTGAGGGCTTCACGGCATTCTTTCCTGATCTGGATTGCGTGTGAGGTTTGTTCGATGGTGTGAAAGGTCCTGAGGCGATTTGGAGGTCTGATCCCTCATCGCTGCTCAACAAAATAGGTGCTGGCCTTGATCTTCGACCACTACGAACGGGTGTAATGTCGTCTTCACTGCTCGACAGCGGAATGTTCAGCCCCGCATTTTTAGTATCTGTAGTGGTAGTGTCTTCAAGAATTGGGTTCCCGCCGTTCACATCGGTCGCAGGCCCTTCGATTTCGCCGTTCCTTGGGATTTCGCCGTCATGGCTTTCTAAATGTTCGGTCAATTTCCCGTAATGCACGGTACTTTGTCGTTCACATACCTATCTCTTTCCCATTCGATTGGCTTGATGCCACAGGCGTAGGCAATTGAGAGGCCTCCTTCTGTGGGGTGCGCACCACTACTCTGACCTCTTGCCTTGTGAACGATAGTTTTGAGGGGCTTGTAGCCGGGCTGGTAGAGGGCGTGGTGGGAGCAGTGCCAGCGACTCGCTGTTTCTTGGTTGGACTTTCACCATAGCGAACTGACGCAGCTCGCCTTGCGATCTGCTCAGGGTATTGGGAAGCAGCTGGTGAAGAAGATGGTAGTGGAGTGAAAGATAGTTGGGTTTGACGCTTTTTCCGAATTGATCTTCGAGGCTGCGACATGGTTGTGGCACAATGATGGGCTGTAGAAGCAAGCTGTAAGGGTGCGACCCTATTCAAAAAGTGAGGTGAAGAGTTGCAAGGTCCCGTTGTGGAGTGACGCGCAGGAAACCCGCGTCGGCCAAGGCAGAAGCCCTAATCAGATGCCCTAAGCGGTCTGTTAACAGGCATCGAGACAACCTAGGATATCTTGTGGCCCAAGCATAGGCTTTTATCGGGGAGATGGTTGTGAAACAATTCCTCAAGAGTATCACTCAGGTAAACTGACAGGAAGCCCCAGAAAACCATTCGATTCGATTCGATGAATTCTAAAAATCTCGGGATTCAATTGCTACACACGACCTCTATCCTAATCTCTGGACCTTTTGACGCCATCGCTATGCTGTCTCATCAACTCATTGCATGACTAGCTCAACCTCTTTCGATAGTTCTTTAAGGTCCCCAAAAGTACCTTTCGCCTCGGCCAAGATATCCTTCGCGCCTACAGCTTCACACAGATCATCCACCTCACCTCCTTTAGGGCTCATATACTTCAGCAAGCCCACAGCCAGAAGTAATCCTCGAAGCCCTTCTTTGCTCTCCCTCTCCTTTCCAACCGCTTCCAGCAGACCTGCCATCAACTCTACCTGTGATCCCTCAGGCAACATGTCGTCTTGCTCTGCCAAACGCCGCACATGATTCGAAGCAGCGATATTGAAAGCAAGAGACGCAGCAGAAACACGAACTGGAGGATGCTCATGATCCAAAAGCGAAGCTGTCACAAGTTGGAAGAGAGAGGTTGAAAGGCCCGGCTCTGAAAGGAGTTTTGGAGGGAAAAGAGGAGTCGAGAAAAGATTGCAGGCCATCTGCAGAGTGACTATGCGTAGCGAATATGGACAGCCGGCGTCGAGGCTAGTAACTTTTTCAAGGATAGCGAGGACCGTTCGCGAAGGATCTTCAGCAAAACAGCCACTTAAGCGAGCATCGGCAAGTGCCACGCGGAACAGATCGACCAGAGGGAAAAGACTCTCGGGAGGGAGGGTCTGAACAGATTTAAGGATGAAGCCACTTAGATTTGGAAGCGAAGGGAGTGGAGCATCTACAGCGCCTGACTGCTGCCGTGCCGTCACAAAATCTTTCAATGCATTGATAGCAGGATCGGAACCCGATGGTCCCATCTTGGCGATAAGCTTGTCGATCGGGGGGACCTTCGAATAGATGATAGCTTTCTGCGGCCGACGAAGGGTTGGTAGTCTGAGAAGAGTGTGTGGATGTGCAGGGTGAGCCATCTGAAGCAGCAGGTTCACATTGCCGCGAAGCTGACTTTCGTTTGCCCCCGACCACTCGTTCTCCTTTTCGCCTCTGAGGAAGGTCATGAAGGTGGGAGTTGCGCGAACTTGATACTTCGCGCCTATTTGATAGGCCTCGGAGAGATCGACCTTGATCAGCACTGCTTTGTTACCAGCTTCTGCGGCCAATTCGTCGTAGGCTGGGTATACAATTTTGCAGGGTGGGCATGTCGCGGACGTGAAGAAGATGACAGAGCAAGAATCTTTAGCTGAGGCCAACAGTTCGTCCAGCTGTTTCAACCTGGTGGGCTTGTAGACGACACCAGGGACTTGCTGCTTCTCCTTGAAATAGTTTCCATTTGACTGCGCGTTTGCAGAAACCCCATTTGGTACCGAAGGCGGCGAAGGACCTGGCTGGGGAACACTCGTAGGCGGTACGGGTGCTTGTGTGATACCACGCATGGCGTTATCAAGCTGAGGCTTCAGCATTTGTCCGAATGGTGTATTCAAAACAGTCTGCGGAAGCGATGTGATGTGGTCCGGGATTCCTCTACCCACCAAGAACATGGCGAAATCATTGGAAAAGTTGTTGCAATTATGGAGAAACAAATCATATGACTGGATATGGTAAGGTCAGCCGCCTGCCATCATCCATGCCTGGAATCCCGAGAGCTTCACCTCCATTTTATAAATCTGCTTCAAAGACTCAAGATACTCGAGAATGACCTCGACGGGTAAATGGGTGGTTCCCATTGGAATGACCTCCATGGGTTTGCCATGATGAGTCGCTCCAGGGTACGAGGTCTGCACCCCAGCGCCAAAGAAGTATTCTATTCCACCAAAGACCAGCGCCGTATGGTAGACTGCATCTATTTGAATGCCGAGGAGAGAGGCGGACATCTGCGATCAAGGAATGAGCCAGCGCGATTGATGGGTCGAATACTCGGCCATACCTGTCTAGCAATTCCCTATTTGACGAGTCAGTTCGAGGTAATAGAACCCTCCGCCGAAGAGACTCGCCTTTGAGAGATCATAGACATACAGCTGGACCTCCATCTTGATAAGCACGGAGAGCGGGATTGGAAATGATTCACCTGCCTCCAACAGTCAGAGTAATTGTGTCAGAGCATGGTGAAGCCAACTGGAGACATTCTGAAGGACAGAGGCCTGACTTAATCCGACGCGAACCTCGCCGCTGCCTATCGGAGATAAGATATAAGCTAAGATAAGATAGTATGGGCGATCCCGTCGAGATCTAATCTGATAATCTTGAGCCTCGGAGGGTCGGTTAAATAAGTCGTGGCCAGTAGTGTAAAAAGACCTTGGTGTCTGCACAGTCAAACATGTCCACCGTAACACTTCTAATTTTCTTTAAACTTTCGAGTGATCTATTTGGGAAATCTCGGATTTCTCCAGATTTTTTTCGCAATTTTTGGGGCTTAGTGTCATTGGTGAGACCCCGCACAGGTCGAAATCTTGAAGTTGAAACATCGGCCACGACTTCTTTGACCGACCCTCGTACTCTTCCCCTTTCCCAACGTCTTCGCAGTCCTAATGCTGTGTGGATACTGCTCTCCAGTACTCCCGAAGATCGGTTTGCAACGCTACTGTATAGAGCGTTGTAGAACACAGTCTCCCATTCTCCGCTTTTTGCAGTATGGATGAGCGGGTACATAGCAGATAAGCTTCCGAATCGTTTGGCAACATGGGCAATACTCTTCCCGTATTCTACGCTCTTTCGTACGGTTCAGCTTTTCCATCGTCAAAACTGTGGCCCTGCTTTTATATCATGCGGTTGCTTTGCCTACTATTCTCGCAATCGATTCTCTTGCTCGATCCCTTGAATCTCTGGTTGATATTCGTCGCCTTGGATGGAATAGCATCTAAGTCTACATATTATCATCGTCTGAATAGACTGCAAAAGGTGAGATTTACTCTGCCGCCGGGGAATTAGCCCATATCATTGCATATACAGATTTCAGATCGGAACGGTACAAGAAATTCAAGGAAAGGACTGTTGCAGAGGTAACTGCTGGCTCCTACGCTTTCCTGGCGAAAAAGCGTCAGTGGTATTTTCCTTTCCTGAGATCGTGCGTAACGAACATTGTAACCCCTTGTACTCGATACTCGACCTCAATTCGAAAAATCAACACGATCACGAAGCTCGATTATTTTCTTTTCGAAGGGAAGAAATGGGTGGCCCAAAGTGATCCATTCCCAGGCATTATCACAGAAGGTTTCGCGCTAATAAAGAGATGAAAGACCCTGGGAAGTTGAGTTGAGTCTCCGTGATTGTAATAACGAGTGTATATGCTCAGCCCTCACAGCTCCGCCAAACTTTGCCAATTTGCCTTGCCCCGCGGCGATTCTTCATTCCCCCTCCAAATCTTCCCCAATCAATTCTCACTCCAAGATCACCTCTCCCCTTCCTTCATCATTCCGCTATGTACATTGCATAGATCTAGCAAGTAATAGAGATACTTGCCCCACCATACTGCAAGTAAAACGCATTCGACTGCCCATCATTCGCAATGGGGATGCAGTTCCCGCCATTCTGACTATGCACCGTAGCCTTTCCATGGCAGTCCTGCGACTCCCAGACCTTATACTTACAGCCCGAATTGTCCTGGAATTTGGCGCCATACTTGCCTCCGCCATTGGGGAAGTTGTGGCAGGTGCCGGAGGAGTAGGAGCCGCTGTAAATGGGCTGGCTGTCGCAGGCGCCGGAGGTCCAGATCTGGGCACCCGTGTTGAGGCGTTTTTCGAGAGAGGACGCAGTTTCAGCAGGTACTTCTGGGGCGGCTGCCGGGGAGGCAGTCGTCAAGGTGAGAATGGCCATAGCGGCGAGGAGGGATCTAGTAATGGAATACTAAAATTTATCTTAGTCTTTATGGACGGGCCAGATGATCATTGTCTCTGTGGAAGTTCGCTTACCATGTTCGAAGCGTAGGGATATCCGTTCGAGGTTTGATCAAGTTGTTGACGAGGTTTAGTTGTGCTGGTTCGTCACTATCTTTCGAGCTGAAGTATGCTTTCAAACGCATATGATGGCTCTCTTTTATAGACAAAGCTGAATAGTCTGGCTGCCATGACAAGTCCGATGACCGGGACCAACGGACGGCAGGAAGACCATGATTACTGTATTGAGTCATGTCGACGTCCAGTATTTGATGCACTGTCAGCAGCCATATCGCCTTTGCCAATGTTCGAGGCGAGCCAATACGTCCTACAATTTGCTCTCGAGTAGCTCAGACAGGTGCGTCTCCTCGGAGCGAGACTAGAAGCATCTGATTATAATCATACTGGATGGTCTCTTGTATCCCCTTTATGCGGTCAGCATGACATTGGTGTACACAATCGGTGACAGACTTTTGAATCAGAGTATGCTCGGTCTATTACGAAGCGAGAAAACGAAAAAGGGTGGTATGTTGATGCCAAACTTGAAAAACGCATGGTATCTGATCCTGGACTCAATTTCAAGAGAGGAAGCAGCTTACACAGTCGACCTGACGCCGCTATTGGAGTATTCGAAAGGTTCTTGCCGACCTGAATTTGCCGTTATATGAAAAATTGAACCGGTCCGCGGAGAACAGAGAAGCGCCCTGCAAGCCTGCTGGAACACGAGACTACACATGACCGCAATTCGCTTAATTGCGAGTAAACAAGCATTTTACGTAATGATCCTGTCATCTGCGCGCAGCAATACTCGTTTAGAGACAAATCAGAAATACTGTAGGCTGCAAAGAAAACTGGGCGCCATGTTTTATGTAAAAAGAGAAGCGATGAGATCCCAGTTTTCACCTTCTGCACGATGCAAACGTTGGACACTAGAGAGTTGTGCCATGAAGGGAGCCTTTCAAAGCTTTTGGGGACCATTCGAGATTGAACCCTGTCTATGAAACTGTTGAAATCGTGGCCCATGACGCCAACTGAGCAACTTCGCCTGGCCTTGTCGGTGGAGTGCCAAGATAAAACCACCACTATAAGGTGCTATGGGATGGCCATCAGCGGCAGCCATGAGATAGATTTGCTGACTCCTCTCCCTACTCCGTGCCAAGGTGGGCCGAGTGGTGAAATGAGACGAGCACCCGCCGTTCTGACAGTAGGCGCAATGCCTCTTTTGAGGAAAGCGGTCCAGCCCTGCATATGCGTCCACTTATTGATGCTGCTCAAAGTTAGGTACATTAGGTACATTGGATATATGGAGAACAGGGAACAAGCTCTAGCTTTACGCCAAGGATCATAGGGCTGATGCAATTACAACCCAAATCGGTCACACATATGTAAAGTACGTGGAATTTCCGAATGCAGCACATGTCATAAATCATCGAAAGCAGCACTGTCGGCGAACTCGCGCACTGAGCCTGTACAAGGTGCATTCTCGCAGCTTAAAAACAAGAAATTATCTTGATGTTGGAATTGATGCCATCCTACTGCCAAGGTATCATTCGCAACTTGTATTCCATTGCACTCATCTAATGGTAGCAATTGCAATGCAATCACTCTCTGAGTAGGATCAGACTGCTTTCATCACTGCTTCTTCCCCAAGCCGTATAAGAATGCCAATAACTTCGCCCCCATGTTCAGCTGCTGTGTGCTGACACCACTTCCTTCGGAACGCTTGCGGATCATGCCACTAGACTTCCATATCTGCCGGCCTAAGACACCTGTCATTCTTCGCCATCCTCCAAATCACTCTCCGGCTCCTCCTCCTTGCGCTTGCGGATGGCGAGGAACTTGGTTCCCTTTCGACCTTCGATTGCGGCCTTCAAGCGAGCCGCGAGCTTAGGGGAGACATGCTTGTTGGTCCTGAACTATTTTATCCATGTAAATATAGCAATATTTGATGCGTCTAGAGATCTTACCCGATTTGCCCGAAGTTTCAACAGAGACAGCAGACAGTGTTCGCCAGCGTAAGGCTTCCCCGGAAACCTAGCACCGCCCAAGGGGTAGCTATCTGGGCCGCCGGTGTAAGTGTTATGGAAAACGACTGCGAGGACTTTGAGATCGTTGAGAGTGAGTAGCTCGCACGCGTGGTCTAAGTTTGCCTTTGTCTGATCAAATCCGTTCATTACTGCTTGCCAAGAGGGGTCATTGTCATCTCCACGAAAGTCGACCTTGAGGCGGACCATGGTGATCAAGCGGCTGTATTTGCGAGGCACGCATGTTTTAGCGGAACCATCCCTATGCCACAATTTGCGATTGCGATCCCCTCGCATGTCCCATTCAAAGCAGTTCTCACCGTACAGGACCGCAGCTGCTTCATCATGAATCTTTTTATTACAACGCAGGATGTTTGTATGGAGTGGCATCTCATCAACCCACTCCGTCGGATCAAGTATCCCCGCATCGTCGGCTAGTAAGAGGCGATAGATTTTCAGGCGTATTTCGCCAGGAAAAGCCTCGAAATCGAGACTCCGTAATTGAGCCATGCTGATTAGTGAAATCAGAGATTAGCCTACTAATCGAGAACTCATTGGAGAGGAAGGACAAACTTGTTGATCGTAGTGGACTGTGGTGTGATCAAGCTTGACAGAGTGTGTTGACCTTGTATGTGAGTAATTTGCAAATCTAGTAGAGAACAAGAATAGTCAAGAGAAGACGGGGGGTTGGATAATGTAAGTGAAGCTTATGTACGCGTGTGAACTTCACTCCAGTGATCAACCATCATTAGGTCAAGTTCCGACCTCAGATGCCGTTTGAAGCCGCAGGTAACCTGCAGTCAATGTTGCTCAGTCGGACTTGACTACAATGCACTCTATGTCTATGGGTGTAATTCATGACTTCTTAATTTTGGATCTAATATCTTTCAGGAAATTCAATGACAAATGACAAAGTCTATCAGAGGGAGCTCTGTCGCCGCTGTCCCTCCCTTGTCTCCAGAAGACTAAGATGCTGTCACCCACGCCACCTGCAAGTCCACCCATCTTAATCTCCAGCGCTTTCTCGATATCATCGCTCTCAGAGACATTTGGTTGAAGCTTCATGTCATTCCCTGCCTAAAGCTGTCCCGTGTCCTCAACCTCTTTGCCTCCAGCAACAAGTTTCACAGGGGAATTCTTTGAATCGCCATCTGAGTCTTGCCTAGCTATCCCATGGGAGGCTAGGGACACAGGTTCCTTGGGCCTTCAATAGTGGCTTTCAGGGCGCTCCGACGGGTTGACGAGACCCTATCGCTGATGGAGAACTGGGTACGCAGATTAGCTTTAATCTGCGCGTGGAATGAGTCCATGACCTGGCTTACCTCAGTTGCTCGAATGTGCTTCAGAGCTTCTAGACAACATTCCTGCTTATTTCTTAATGCATGTTCACGTTCCTTAGGCGTCCCATGTCCACAATGAGGTAAGTACCAGCAATAATTGACTTTCAATTTCCTCATATTGTTGACTCTAAGTTGAGTGCAAAATCTCCGTAGATTTTTCCTCGCCGACATCCTTGCTTTTCCCATGTCAAAATCAAGCCAAGTGGCATTGATCACGTCAACCCTAAGCCAAAATTCTGTGATTAGACGAGTGTAATTCTGTGGAAGTTCCGGTTTGTCAGAGCGATTCGTGTACCACAATCGCCTAGACGCGGTCCCGGCCACCCGCCACACGAAAATGTTCTCGCCGTATAGCACTGGTGCAGCCTCTCTATGAATCTCTCTGGAAGCTCGTAATATCATTGGATGCAGTGTGCAAGACCTCCATAACGATTTTCGTGCGAATCCGTCCTGGCTGCGGTTCACGATCAACAGCGGGGCCTCCAAACCCACACTACCCCGTGCTAGAAGAGCTTCGCTTTCTTCATTCCACTCTTCGCTATGCCCTTGGTCGTGCTCACCCCCGTCATCTACCAGCTCGATGACACGGTCCCCGTCGTCATCACTGTCGGTGTCTGTTAGATATGAATTCTCAGTGAGGCTATCAAGGTGAGCCAAGGTACTCGAATGGGCCTCGTCATTGTCAGAATGTAGGCGCTGAAACTCGTCATTGGCATCGTAGTTGACCAAGAGGAGTCCATATATCTGAAGGCGAATTTCAGTAGGGAATGATTGGAATTTGAGGCCGCAGAAGTCCGACATCTTGCTCAAATACTGTTTCTAGGTGGATCTCGGTGAAGGTTTGAGGATTAGATATTGTAGCACGATTGATGTTTGATAGGCGATCTATTGATCTCAGATTGACACGATGAGAGAGGTCCAGCAGAAGGAAGTTTGAGGGATATTGATGCTTACGAAGGCCCAAGGGCAATCCGATACAGTGTTAGGAGCGGAACCAGTTAGTGCGTAAATCCCAGTGTATCACGTGGCACGCCTTCAACAAACAAAATATCCATCACAAAATCCGCTCGAGGGCAAAGGCAAAAGCAATAACTGTCATTACCTCACATCAGCAAAAGACTCGCACACCAACCCATTTACTATAATGAGGTGGTATGCTACAGAAACTCATATGAGTTTCTTCCGCTGTGGTGCTCGAACGTACTGCATATTCTTTGGGTACTAGCGCCGCGGAATAATCTTCTGAACTATAGCATCCACAATTTGGGACGTTCGGCCATTTGACCGAAGACAAATTGATCTAATTATTGGGAATTATATCTCAATATCGGCAGATTGTTGTCCCCAATATCAACATTGTGAACTGTCTGCACCATAATTCGTCTCTAAAGTCGATGCTGTGAGTATACTAAGTGTACTACTTCTACACACTGTTGGATCTTGTCCCACGCCTTGAAGGGATACTATACTGGGAGTATGCATACTGGCATATTGATTCCTAATCTTGCTGTGCCCCTTCTTTGACAATATATCATGAACATGTCATATTTTAGAGGTCGCAAACTATTGTGGCTCACTTACGTGCGTTGTCTACACCGACTCGCAATATCCAATCGTTATCTCCGTCTGAGAAATACGAGATTATGGAATCACGACACAACCACTGATATAAAAGCCCACAGCGTCTTCTTCTAGAAATAGTCTTAAGCTTTGTAAGTGAGCAGATCCCCATCATTAATTACTCAATGTCTTTATCATACACCCTGTCAGCTAGTGCGGGCGTCGCTTTCGCTCTGAAGAAGTCCGAAACGCTCAAAGTAATTAACACGCACGGCGGTCAAGTCGTAAGTATCTTTTGATCAGGAATTCCTTGCGTCACAGGATCGCCTTTGTAAACATTTCAAACCTGCGAAAGGGGCCATTTGAGAAGCCAAATCATGTCGAGTCTCACCTGCTCAAACATCCTCCAAATTCCTCCCCAAGGTACCCCATCGCCCAAACTAACCTCCCAACCCTCAGGTCTCCCTCTGGGCCCTCCTATCCACAAACCCCCAAATCCACCTCTCCACCTCCCACACCCACGCCATCCTCCGCCACCTGACCCCCTCCCCCCACTCCCTCCTCTTCTCCAACACCTCCACCCCCCTCCTAACCTTCACCACCGACACCACCCCCGGCCACCACGACACCCTAATCTCCGCCTGCAACGCCACCCGTTACGCAGCCCTCGGCCACCAAGGCTGGCATGCCAGCTGCGAAGAGAATTTTCGTCTTGCTGTGGAGAAGTTTGGGTTGATGGGGGCGCCGGGGATTGCGCCGAGTCCGGTGAATCTTTTTATGGATGTGAAGGTGAGGGGGGATGGGGGGTTGGGGTTTGAGAGGCCGAGTGTTGGGAAGGGGGAGGAGGTGGGGTTTAGGGCGGAGGCGGATTTGGTGGTTGTGTTGAGTGCTTGTCCGATGGATTTTAGGGCGAGTGAGGAGTGGGTGCCGGAGCCGGTGGGGGTGGAGTATCATATTTTGGAGGGGGAGTGAGGGGATTGGGTGGGGGTTTGGTGGAAGATTAATGAGGAAGGGTTGTCTTTTGTGAGAGATATTTGGAAGTGAGCAGAGAGAATCTTGGAGATTGATAGAAGTGGGAAGAGATTGAATGAACAGACGTTTGTCTAGCATTTACCATCTGAAGCACTCGTAGCGATATACTGACATTGACAGGGGGAGCCAGCAATCTACCACAAGAAATCTGATGTATGTACTTATCGAATCACATGTATACAAGCTCTCCGCACAGACGAATTCTCGCCATTTCTAGTACGTGGCTGGCATCACGCTCAGCCTCCCTCCATCCGTGACCAAGACGTTGCCATTGCAATAAGCTCCAGCACGACTCGTCAGGAACAAGATACAGCCAGCCATGTCTTCCGGTGTGCCCGATCTCTGTGCTGGGATCTTCGATTTTGGAAAGACGCCGTCACCGATCAGATCCACTGACATCTCTGAGGGGTATACTGCGTCTCCATGAGCAAGATTTTGCAGAAACAGCATATCGTTAATCAAGGAAGCCAAGCACTTACGCCCAGGAGCAATGACATTCGAGCGAATTCCATAGGGCACCAAATTCGTCGCCAGCTGCTTCATCAAAGAGGTAGTCGCCGCTTTACTCTGTCCGTAAGCATAACCACCGGGCACATTCCTATTGAAGCCAGCAATGCTACTCGTAGCAATGACTTGGCTCTTCTGGTCCACATTGCCCTTCGCATTGCCAGCATCCAGGAGTCCAAGAAACGCGACGATAGTGAAGAATACAGCGGATGCATTGACGGCGAATGTGTTCGTGTAATCCTCGAATTTCTGGTCCCAGAGCGTGGCTTGGAAATCTTTGAGGGATGTTTCCGGGTTGATGGATGAAACTTGGGGGCCGGAAACTCCACTGTTAGCGATGAGGACGTTTACGTAGCCGACTTCTTTCCCGATGTGAGAGGCTATGTTTTTGAGATCATCTTTCGAAGTCACGTCGCCGACTAAGGGGATGATGTTCCTATGTGGTGATTGCTTTGCTGTGGCTTCGAGCATTTCCTTTCGGCGGCCAATGATGTAGACTTTGTGAGCTCCATTCACTGCTAGGGTTTTCGCCTTGATGGGGGGTCAGTAATCCTCACTTATGCAGATACTTGCATTGAGGCTACCATCATCACACCAATGCCTGAAGATCCGCCGGTGATGACGGCCACGAGGCCTTTGACTGCAAATATGTCCGCTGCATCGAGGGAAGCCATTTTGAGAATGCGACGATAATTACACGAAACAGGGCTGTTTCAGACAGTAGAGAAACGTAACAAGATGTTTACCTCGACTTGCAACATCAATTTGCATTTAAAAGAGAAAGATTCCGTACCTCGAACGGCCCGTTGCCTAGAGCGAAAGATCCCACGCGATGACGTCGAGACGACGTTTAATAATCGTGCTGCCCTAATAAAGGACCAAGGCAGCCCACGACATTGTCACCTTCCTATCCGCCAGGAGCCCGGCTGTAGGTCAATCTGCGCTTTGGGAGTCGATTGTGATCGATACTGTGCTGAGTAAACAGAGCGTGTGCAGATTTGGAGGGTTGGTCAGAGCGGTCGCTGTGCCCAGCCGGGAGAAAATTCTGCCCGAGCCGAGCGCAAGACTTCATCCTCTCATCCCATCTCCGCCACCTGTCTTTGCGCCTATTAGATAGATATCTGTGCTGGCTTAAGAGTCCCAGACATATCTCGTTATCTAGTTCAGATCACAGCATTGACATCCTGTAGGGTCATCACTGGTCGACGAAGAGATTGGCCTAGAAGGACTCACCCCTACGAATGGACACACTTCGCAAATGAACAACCAATAGTGCCGAATCCAGGCTTGTGACATCAATTTTCAAGAGTCGTTTTACGGAGAAATTCTGCACGCAAACGTGATATGTATTTTGATTCCAAGAAAATTTCGTCGGGAACTTCTTCCCGTCTCACATGAATAAGATGCGAGTGCTGACCTCACGTGCGTAGTCTATCCATTTGGGTGGTAAACCCTTCAAGTAGTGACGAGTTATTAGTCTCCCAATTCACCAGCAAAGGAGGAGGCCGCCTGGCCTCTGGGAATGTGGCTTCCCATGCACACATGACCCGCAGAATCTTGTCTTCCTCGCTCGTCCTAGCCAGAACGTGCACGCCAAAGGCTCGTCCATTGATGTCTGCGAAACCTAGCGGCATGGAAGCTACTGGGTACCCAGCCGCTGACGCCATGCTCGCAAACATACAATCAGATGGTCCAAGTATCACATCGATCGAATTTTCACGAAGGACCTTATCGATGGCAGCCCGAGCAGCTTTGCGTAAGGTTGCGAGGGTGGTTTTGAATAGATCTTGACTCATGGTCAATTTCAGCATGGCCTCAAACCAATCTTGTTTGGGTTGGGCTTATATCGAGTTAGCGGTCAACCGATTTTTTCCCAATGATATGAGGCTCATACAGTCTGGAAGCTCGAATCTTGCCTTCTCTTCATTAAACTTGATGAGGTCTTTGAGACTCTTGACAGAAGAATCTGGGTAAAAAGCAAGGAAGTCCCCGATCTCGTTCCTGAATCCGTAGACTGCGACGGGTCAGTTCTAATCTTGCGTGGAGTTCTCGCGGGCACTGACGTATGAGATCTTCCATGGTTGATGGGCTGTAAATATCTGGTAATAGGTCGGAGAATTGCAGAAGCTGGACCGGACTCACAACCCGCGCTCCAGCGATTGCAATTTTGTGACAGGCTTTAGCTATTTCGGATTCCTAGTAGAGTATTAGTGGAAACCGTTTGCTTTCCTGCAGAGTCTCACCAGTTGTTTCCGGAACTCTTCATCCGGCTCACAGACTTGGACCGGCGACTCCCAAAGCGTAGCGTCCACAAAGCCCACATTGACTCCAAACCATGAGGACTTCAGCGAATTGGAGAAATCTCTCCCTCCCATTAGGACGCTCATTAGATTCGCGAGGTCCAATGGCGTTTTGGCTAAGCCTCCGAGGCAATCAAATGACGACCCCCCTGGCAGGACTCCAGCAGTGTTGGTCCATCCAAGGCTTGCTTTCAGGCCATATAGCGCAGCCCTACTAGCTGGCTGTACAATTGAGCCCAAAGTCTCGGTGCCGATAGACACAGGCGCAAAGCCCGCAGCGACCCCTACGGTTGATCCGGATGATGAGCCACCGGGGGTCTGCGTCATTAGCCAATTCTACCTTCGGTATAACGCAAATTTAGGCTCACACTATGACCTGCGAAAGGAGTGGGATGACGAACTCCGCCTCTGACATAGGGGGACTGAGTCTAGCGTGCTAGTCAGAACTAATATATGTATGAACAGGCTCTTGACACAGACCTGACCGCCAAAAGCTGACCATCCAGAGGTGAGATTCGACGCTTTGTAGCTTCCAAATTCCTGCAAACATCAGCTCAGGAACTTCAAGCCATTCTGAGGTATCTGACCGAGAGGTTTGCCTTCCCGATGACGATACAGCCTGCTCTTACAAGCTGCGTAACAGCAGCAGCGTCTTCTGTGGTACGCTGTTCGAAGAGGGCGAATGATCCGCAGGTCGTGCCCATCTTTAGCGAAGGTGTGAGAAACGTGTCCTAGAAATTAGCCGGAATCAGCTTCGAGAAGAGCGAGTAGGCTCCTAAACTACCTTGACTATGATCGGGATCCCGTGCATCGGTCCTCTGAGGTTACCATCTTCTCGTTCTTCATCCAAAGTCCGAGCCAGTCTAAACACATTCGGCTCAGGAGCCGTACAGATGATGGCATGCAATTCCATGCCATTACGATTGTGTTTCTCGATCTGGGCGAGGTACAGCTCAACGAGGTCCACTGACGTAACTTTCTTTTCTGTGAGTAGCTTCTGGAGTTCGGCAGCGGTCAAGGTGAGCGGGTCGAGATCAAGGGCGCCCATGATGACATGCACGAACAAGTTGCGGAAGTACCGATATGTTGTCGACCGCTTGGAGAAGAGTGGGCTTTGGCCAAGGCGGACTTGAAATACAATTTCTGACTTGAAGCGTGACAAACGTTGATGGACTGGACGAGGTTGAAGTCAAGGTTACGAATGTCTTGATGTCGTACAAAGCGGATCCAAATACCCCGCGAAGCCAGAGCCGTGGAACTGGGACCGAATGCATGCCGAACGTGGAAAGCTTTGCGGTGATAAAACTTCTAAGTTTGGAAAAGCTATTGTAAAAGCTACATCGCTGCCTTTTTGCGAGAGCCATGATACAAGGATAGGACTGCTCTAGAAGGCAGTGGAGGCTGTGTATCAAATGGAAGATAGCAAGACGAGACGCATAAAAGGTATCCTATACGATAACAGTGGCCGAAAGGTCGTACAGCATTTCCAACCCTCAGGTCAACACGAACTATATAGCATTAAACATACTAAGAATTGGCGGCTGATGAGTAACTGAACGCAACAGTAGTGCTGGCAAAAGGAATGCTTTGTAAAAAGAAAGGTCATATATCAAAATACAAGCTCAATCTTCCATGGCGGATTGGCGCAGTGGCGCGACTTTGACCCGGCGACCTCATTGTTGTCAGGAACATAGCCAGTTCGATCCTAGGTTTGGTTTCTGATAAATCCCTTCACCTTCAACAAAGTTGAGAAAAATTTATGAGCTCTGGTGAGCATAGAACCTAGATGTTCCCCCAAGTACTTAACTAAAAGTACAAAATATTTTTTTTTTTTTTTTTTATATTTGAGGATGGTTTTGATGGGGTACATGGCTATCTACTGTGCATGCGCAACACTCCGCCCGTTATCAGTATGAGGCTTTATTTGCAACGATAGATACAGATGCTGCCGTTCAACACCTACGAGATGCCCACCTTGGCATTTTGCTGTGGTCGTGATGCCCCCCAATCTCGCATCGGCCTTTCATCGCCATCATACCTGATGGACCCGCATTCGGATCGTTCTCCGTCATCCTAACTGTTCCAGCTGCTGATTTGTTGTCCCTAGCCACCTAGCCAGGGACGAGAAGGGACAAGTTATCTAATTCTAAGTTTCACTCTTCTAACACAGTTCACATTATTACTTGCTATACCTTGCTTTACATCATATCTGTTTCGAAGATTACGTTCAATTAGACATCGCAACCACCTTATGTGATCAATTTTGATCGATGGTGCTAGTGCCTTTGACTGATTCATAGCATTTCAATGACTACCAAAACATTTCCGTCCACGCAATCATGATTACATCATCTCAATTCTGCCTGCAATTTCTTATTTGAAGAGTGTTCATCCAGCTGCATCTCTAGAGTTCAAGAATTCGATTTCATTGATGATCATGTAAAGACAACTGGATTCAGAATTCAGGGATTTCAATCCCGGTAAAGAGTGTAGTAAGAAATGACCAGCTCTCGGTCAACCACCCCGCTTCGCGAGTGGCGGAACTGTGACAACAAAACAGGTGCAGAAGCTCTTGTCCCGCTCACAAACCACCTAATCCCCAAAATACCCAGGATCTGGATCGAGTCTCCTCTCACCCACCTGTGAAATCTCTACGCCATTTCCCCAAGCACCTCCATCCAAAACACAAGATAGTCAACATTGATTTTCCTCGCATCATCTATGCCTTTGCCGACATTGCACCTGCTATGACCCGAGTCTATTGCAAACATCTTCTCGTGGAGGGCACTGATCTGCGTTCTCTGTCATGAATGTATGATCAGGATGTGTTAGATCTGTGGTCCATGAACATTTGAAGCAGAAGTTAATATTCCGGCACTTGGCGCAGTGGAGTTGCGGTCCATAAATTTTCTGCAGGTGTTAGCGAAACGTGAATAAGATTCTAGCTTCCTATACTTACGCAGTAACAGCCATCACATGAGATATCAGCCGGAATACCGTTTCGTCGTGGCCGGCCTTGCACGAACAGTGTACGACCTTTTCGGTGACGCTTTTCCCTCTTTTCACGCTGTACTAGCCCACGTTCCTCGCCAACCTTTTCGTTTTCAAAGCGATCCAGAGCCTTCAGCAGCATTTCTGAGTTCTCATGGAAAACTGCCACATCCTGCGCTATCCAGCCATTGGCCGCTTTGACAGATGGATTTGCGCCGTGAGCCAGAAGGACTTGCACGACATCCTCATTATTGCTGGGTCTGCAAGCCCAATGTAAAGGTGTCCAACCATCGCGATCAGCTACCATACACGGCTCGACAGCGAGGATCTTCTCCACCATGCTTTGATGACCACGGGAAGCCGCATAGTGTAAGACTGTGCGTCCTTGCTTATCCTTCCGGACACAGCCATCGGGATCTGCCATCAAGAACTAATTAAAAAGATCCAAATCGCCAACAACTCCTACCATGTGCATTGGACCGCGGCCATGTTGATCAGTGTTCGTGATAGAAGCCCCATTGTCAAGCAAGGTGTTTGTAGCCATTGCACCTTGAATCACTGCAGCATTGAAGGCATTTCCCCATCGGCCACACGTACTTCGGAAATCAGCGCCATGTTCCAACAACAGGATTGCCATCTCCAAGTCCCCCTTCATTATCGCCGCTGCGAGGGGTGTGCTCCCGTCTGCATCTGTAGTGTTCAGATCTGCGTTCTTGTTTAAGTTGGATTCTGCCTCCAAAACCAATTTCGTGATGTCCAAGCTTCTCCCACGGATGGACTTTGCCAGGACAGATTCACCGTCAAAATCTTTCACACGTACGTTGGCACCGTGGTTCAGCAGTACTCGCACGGTATCTAAGAGCCCCTGAGCGGCTGCCCTTGGCAAAAGTCTTCCGAGGGGCTCTCTAGCGACGAGAGTTCTAGCAGGTCTGGACTCCAAAAGGAGTTTCAAACATTCTGGGTGTCCACGTTGGGCAGCTATAGTTATCGGAGTAGTATCGCCCCGAGTGCGCACATCCACCTCGGCTCCGCCGTCAAGGAGCATTTTCACAATTTCTCTGGTCCCTGTGCCTACAGCATAATGGAGAGCGGTGCGATATTCTGGCGGAGCAAAGGCTTCGATAAATACTTCTTTGTCTAACAGCGCTTCAAGTACGGCCATATCACCTCTTTTAGCTGCAATATGTATAGGTCGTTCGCCTCTATTGTCCTCAGCGTTTACATCGGCTCCTGAATCCAGCAGCAGCAAAGCTGCAGCTACATTGCCACTTTTGCACGACCAATGGAGCGCAGTCAAGCCTTCAGAATCCTCAAGCATGATGTCGGCTCCTTCTCCTAACAGAACTTTGGCCGCAGATGGGTGATTGAGCCTCGAGGCTGCTCGCATCAATGGCGTCAGACCTTGTCTATTTTTGCAGTTCACTTCTGCCCCGAACTTCAATAGTTGTTCGACAATTGGCAATGATTCTTCTGACAATGCCAAGTGTAGGGCTGGCTCTTCTTGTTTATTGAGTTGCTGAGCCCTTGCACCTGCTTCGAGGAGTATCTGCACCATCTCCGCTCGTTGATGGTAAATTGCGACTTGCAAAGGTGTCTCATTATCGATGTCTTGAGCATCGACAAGGCCTCCTGATTTCATGAGTAAATTTGCTCCTTTGACAAATCCGTATTGAGCAGCGTAATGTAAGGGTGTTCGGAGGTAGCGGTCTCGGGCATTGACATTTGCATCGAAGTTGAGAAGTTGCTTTACAATAGGCGGAAAGCCACTGATAGTCGCAATGTGCAGAGCAGATTGTGACCACTCATTTGAAGCGGCCACTTGAGCGCCATTGTCGAGAAGCAAATTTACCACTTTCAGATGTCCGTTGTAGACCGCTGCGTGCAAGGCACCTGATTCATCCTCGCTTCTGACACCTCCAGCCTTGCTTTGACGTATCAATTCTGAGTTAAGCAGAAGCCTGACTGTGGATGCATGGCCAGCCCCAGCCGCCACAGCTATTGCTTTGAACACTGCTGGGCGAGACTGCAGAAGCGGCTTTTCTTTCTGGATAATATGTTCTACCAAATCAGTCTTGCCGGCGCCTGCGGCCTTCTCTAGTAATAAATTTATGTTCAGACCACTGTATTGGAAGTCGAGAGCTCTAGCTAGAATGGGTATTACATCCTTGGATTCCGCATCAAGAGCAGCGCATAGCGCGGTGAGGATGTCCGTGGGTTCGAGATGACTGGCGAAGGTAGACAAAGCGAACTCTACTATTGTCATATGATTGCTCATCGCAGATGTTCTGAGAACACTTGCGCTGTATTGTTGGTTTACAGGAGCCGGCAGCTTATGATACACGATGAATTTCATGACGGTTTCAAGCCCGAAGTAAGCGCTGAGGTAAATTGGATTCATGATGGTCTTCTCGTCTGGATCTGAATTTGACAATCTACTCTCGGGGTCAAGCTGGCGCCATGCCAGTACCTTTTCTTCGTCATTAAGGAATGATGCAACTCTTGAGGTATGTTCGTCCGACGGATCCTTGATCAGGCGATAATGCAACGGCCAGTATTGTACTGCGTAAGCTAGGAAACCATGTTTGCTAGAGTCCCCTTTCGAACCGTAAGGGTTTCTATCTGCGACCCAATGACCGCTTTCTAGGATCTGTTTGGCTTCTTTCATACGGGGTAATGAAAGGTATGAAAGGCAGACTTGGAAGATGAGGCGATGTGACATAATCGCTGAGGTGAAAGTCGCTTCGTTGCGTTCCAGAAAACCTCTAATAAGTTCTCTGAGGAACGGATGCCTAAATCTAATTTCACCATGTTGGATACAAAGGACGGCACCTAGAGCCTGCATCACATCTGTTTCTATGTCGCGAGCGAGGTAATCTTCGACGATTTCGGAATCCGCTTGCCAGTCCTTCATAGCAAGTGCAGAGGCAAGCTCGTTCAAATGGAGAGGGCGGAATGCGTACACAAGCCATGATAGGGCTTGCAGAATCCATTCGCGTAATCTTGGATGGGTAGTATCGACAATGGCGTGACACACCGTCTCTGGCGTCATTCGAGGCATCGAACGCAAGATTGAGCGCACGGAAGCTGGCGTAGATTGTACGTCTATAATTGCTAATGTCCTAAGCCTAAGACTTTCTTGTAACATGTTCGGATGATGGCTCGGGCACAAAGATGCGACAATCTCTGTTTCGAACTGCTGAAGCTGTGGTCTATTTTTCAAAACTCTTGAGACCGAGCGCTTGACGTTCTCCTTGGCTTGTAGCTGCATTGACTCCTCGCTATCCAGCGATATGTGCTGAATCGTACCTAAAGCTTCTGCATACTGTCTTACAGTTTGCGGCGTGCCACTCAAAACTATTCTGAACGGAGCTTCGACGGTTGCTTGGAGGGATTTCAATGCGATCAAGAATACCTTCATGTCCGATTTGCATTCCTGGAGAGCATTTATGACACAGACGAGTCTTTCTCCTTTTGGGCCGGAGAGGAGTGTTTGGAGTAAGACCCATGCCTCAGCTTGGCCGATCCGATCCCTTGTGTGGTCTAGATCTGAGAATTTCGTTTGCTTTTTAGGATTATGTCCCTCGTTGATGTTTTCTTCTGAGGGCAGGAGAGCTGGTTCTTTCGTATCTGGCGTCACCAGCCTCCGTAAAAGGTTGATGCTATGGGCACTCTCTCCGACAACTTCATGTGATGGCTTTTTCGGAAAGGTTTCTGGGTTAATTTGCGAGAATCGTTCATAGACATAAGACATCATGCCCGGCCTTGATTTTAGTATTTGCCCAGCTAGCGAAAGGTAGAGAGTGGTAAGGTTATCGCAGCGCTCGTCAAGGCGATCGAAGAGAAAGCACGCGGTTACCACGTCGTTCTGATCCTGCGTTTTTTTCAGATGGCTGATCAAAAGATGCGAAAGCAGCGTCTTGCCCGAGCCTATAGCGCCACTAAGGAATAGAACAGCGGGCTCTTTGCTCTCAAGCCATGACACGTAGCTGCTATGGCTTTGGAACCAGTCAAATTGGTATTCGAGATCCTCGGTTTCTTGTATCTCGTCCCCGACGGTAAGGTAGGGTGATAGGAACCTCATTAATTGAAGATAGGCTACACAATATGGCTGAACCAGCACCCTTTCATGCTTTCTGAGAAGCTCGTGCGCCAGATTCATGAATTGAGCGTCTTCGATAGAAAAGCGGCCTATACCGACATACAGTGACTTGGGTGGTATGCATGGCATACGTGTGCGGCTAATGTGAGCCTCGTGCTTGCTGGCTGTCTTGAAACTTGATCAGCATAGGGTTCATTCTGCAAATCGCCATAGATTCCGAGTCAAATGATATCCATCGGAACTAAGATGTGTCCATAGGCAACAACTTCAGAGTAAGGATCGGAAATGGACAAACACTCACGGTCGGATATGACACAGATCCACATGCTACCCATTGATCAAGGTATAGTTCCTGGCGACTGCGAGAAAGTCCTTTGAGATCCGCTCCAAAATTAACACCGTTGGCGATGTTGCAACGTAATCTAGGACTGACTCGCACTCTTCCTCTTGAGGCATCATCAACAAAATCTCAAGCAGAGAACGCCGGAAAAGACTAGAGAAGTGTCCTAGATCACTGCATTGGGGGACGGCGAACATTACTAATCGAGTGGTATCGAGGGCAATTGACCGGTATCGGTCATGATCATTTGCGATGAGGAGTGCCTGCTTGACAATCAAACCTCCCAGATCGTGAGCAAAGAACACGACAGGGGTTGAGATACTGTCTCCTGCATATTGACGCTCGGCTCGAATTTTCTCGAGAAGTCCGAAAGAGACATTCCGAATAGACGTCGCAATGTCAGTATGACCGAAGACACCTTTTCGATCGTATTGGTACGCTATGAAATTCGGATTGTCTACACCACACTGTCTTAGTAACGCTCGAGGCAGACTCAAGCCTTCTGAGGTTTTCCATGTTCCGAAGAGACCACCGGCAATACCATGCACTGTAACAATAACGAAGGGTGGGTTCCGTGGATTCTGATCTAAATCGATCCGAGAAGTGTCTGTGTCCGAAGTGGACCCCTCCGACTCGCAACAATCGGAAAACGACGAAAGAGACATGACTCGCTGTTTCGACTTGTTGAAGAGGTGGACAGTGTCGTAGACAAATACAACAGCTCCGTATGTTTCACTTCTGGCAATAGATCGTAAGTTTCGAGAGAGATGCAGCGCCTGCCAGGCTCGCTGGCAGCTCTGGAAGTCATCTGCCCCTCTCTCGGCCGTACAAGGCCCATCTCTTCGTTTGGTGTCGCACCCATCTGGAGGGTACTACAGTTGACTGGTTGCTCTTGATCCCCTGGAGCACCACCACCACACCCGAGTCTGTGATGAGTATCTAAGACTAAGAGGCTCCCGAGCGGCTTTTCGCGCCAAGAAATACGCTGCCCAGGGGGTCCCTTCAAATCTCTACATCAAGCAAGCGTAACCAATATCGAGCTCAATTGCACAAGACGTCTGTATAGTACGAATGAAACACGCTCGAGCCAAAGTCCGCGCATTCACTCCCTCCCCTTTGTCCTTTTCGCAGCCCAAGTCAAGGGCATAGAGCGGAGCATTGCTCTTTCCGCAGGCACCGTCATCCGCCCTTTCTTATGTCAACATCGGTCGATGCTCGACATCGGCCAAGTTTGTGGTCGTACTTGAGCTTCGGCTCTCCAGCTCACAGACGCTCAAGCTCGCTGCCTATGCGTCAAGATCCCGACCATCAAGAGAAGGAAAATACACCTCCGAAATCTTGGAGTAGGGGGCGTGCAGACACGCTGGAGGGCTACCGGGAAGCGTCCATGACGGGCGGTCAAAGATCGCGATTCTTGAAGACTGGGGGGATTATTGCATTTATTGTTCTGCTGTTTTATCTACTCAGTTCAAGAGATGCGGCAGGAGTCAAGGGTCTAGTGAATCATGCAGGTGTGCCCCTACCACTCTTCTAGTATTGGGGATTTGGCTGAAGTCGAGTAGGAGGGAAAGGGAGTGAAACTGGTCAGAAATCGGTAGCAGGGACTGATGGAAAGATTGACCCTTCTCTTGGAACGACGAAATGTTCGAAGTCCAGCTCTAAAGCAAAGCCCCTGGTACAATATGCCTTGATGATAGATGCCGGTAGTACTGGCTCCCGTATACACGTCTACAAGTTCAACAACTGTGGTACAACTCCAGAGCTCGAATCCGAAGAATTCAAGATGACACAGAAGAAAGAGGGTGGCTCGGGCTTGAGCTCGTATGGCACAGACACAGAGGGTGCAGCGAAGAGCTTGGACATGTTATTGGAAGTTGCAATGAAGACTGTTCCGGACAACCTGAAATCATGCTCTCCAATTGCAGTCAAAGCGACTGCTGGCCTCCGGAAGTTGGATCAGACATTAGGGCCTGACGCAAGCAAAAATATCCTCGCTGCTGTCCGCACTCGCCTCGAAACCCAATACCCCTTTCCAGTCGTATCTGCCGAAAAAGGAGGTGTGGAGGTTATGGACGGGAAAGATGAGGGTGTATACGCCTGGATCACAACCAACTATCTTCTCGGAAAGATTGGTGGCCCCGACAAATCACCTACTGCGGCCGTCTTCGATCTTGGCGGAGGCAGCACGCAAATCGTCTTCGAGCCCACGTTCAAGTCGTCTTCCGGCGGCATGCCAGAAAAGCTCTCCGAAGGCGACCACAAGTACGTGTTCAAGACCGGCGGTACAACGTACGAGCTCTACCAACACTCCCATCTCGGCTACGGGCTCATGGAAGCACGAAAATCCATCCACAAGAACGTCGCACAAGCCAGAAAGGACGCTTCCGCCACCAATCCATCATGGGCCTCTACCCCAATCTCAAACCCCTGCATCGTCCCCGGCATGTCTCGCGAAGTGAACGTCACCCTCGACGACGGCAGCACCTACCAGACCAACATGGTCGGCCCCAGCGAAGCCGCCCCAGCACAATGCCGCGGCCTAGCCGAAAAAACCCTCATGAAAGATACCGCATGCAGCATTGCGCCCTGCTCCTTCAAAGGCGTCCACCAGCCCTCCCTCGAGAAAACCTTCGCCCGCGAGGACGTCTACATCTTCTCCTATTTCTTCGACCGCACACAGCCGCTCGGCATGCCCGAGTCCTTCACCATCGCCGAGCTGCGAGACTTGACAGCCAAGGTGTGCGAGGGCGAGCAAGGGTGGGCGAGCTTTGGGGCTGTGGAGGGCGCGTTGGAGGAGTTGAGGGGGAGGCCGGAGTATTGTTTGGATTTGAACTTCATGGTTGGGTTGTTGCATACGGGGTATGAGATGGGGTTGCAGAGGGAGGTGAAGATTGCGAAGAAGATTAAGGGGAATGAGTTGGGGTGGTGTTTGGGTGCTAGGTAAGTTTTCGACCAAGCTGTGGAGAATTGGATACTGATCGCGAAATAGTCTACCCCTCTTGAGTACAGAGTCCGGCTGGACGTGTAAGATGAATAAGGTATCATAATAAGTCGTCGTCTTGGGATGCTGTACGATAGTGTTTTCTGGCTGGGCCCACCGTTGGGTACACATTCATGCAAGTGTGTATAAAAAGCGGGTTCAATGGCTAACCATCATAATACATCACAGATTTTGGAAGCATAGAATCATCTCATCGCTCCTCTAATCCTTTCATTCATGCAACTCAAGGGCTTTCCGCCCCTTTCGACCTCTATGCGGGCGACAGTGTACCTTCCGATTAGGTCTCAGATGGGGATAAAACCCCCCCTGCCCAATCACAACGCATCAATCATCCTCGACCTCCTCAATATTAACGGTCCCTCCCCCCTCCGTCTCTGACTTTCCAAGCAACTTCTCCATAACACCTTCCTCCTCTTTAGGGGCCGATCCCTCCGCGACGCCAGCGTCGCCGGTATCATCCTCATTCTTGCTATCTTCAGCCTCCCCATCCCCCTTCTCCTCAAGAACACCGAGGCCTAGATCCATCTCAATGTGTGCTTCTCCTTCCTCCACGCCCTCCAATGTTGGCTTCGTGGCGAAATCTCTCCAACTGCTCGTTCGCGTACTGAAGTCTCGGCAACAAATTGTCCAGTCGGCGCTGCAGCCTGCCGAGATTCTCCGCCGTGAGAGGTCTTGTCGTGGCTTCTGGGGCGGGGTCGGGGCTGTCTGATGCGGGGCGAGGGAGGGCTTCGTTGGTGTGACGGTGTGATGATGAGGAGGAGGAAGCGGGCTGCTCGACTGGTTCTGATTCCGAGGGTGGGTCGTTGTCTGAGTTTGAGGGGGTGTAGTCGCTCGTTTGCGATTCGCCGGAGCCGGGAGGCCAGGAAGAGTGGGCGGGTGATAGCCTGTTGTGGTCTCTCTGGGAATCGGGGATGGAGTTCACGGTATCCACCTCGCTTTCGTAATCTGAAGAGAAGAGCTCTAACTTGGACTCTGGTTCTGACTCTGACCCACTCTTGGACTCGTCCGCGCTCTCGGCCTTTGAATTGGACTTCTCTGAACTCTCGGCTTCTGATCCCGACGCTTCTGAACTCTCGGAACTGCTGCTCTCTGCGCTAGTCGCGGCATCGGTCTCCTCTGTTGGTGTGGGCTGTGCGGGTGTTGTAGCTGCAGCTGGGGCGACGGAGCCAACGAGTGTTGAAGGACTTGCGATCACGGTCGGTGCCAGAATTGGTGTTGAGGTGGGTGAGAGTTCTTGACGTGCTTTCTTCGATGCTGGAGGCGCATTGTCGTCTGAGATTGAGAGAGGACGCTTGCTGGTGATTGCCATCTTGGGCGGTGTATGTAAGAGAGAAATCTGGTGACGTGTATAGTTGAGAGAATCAAGGTGAGCTTTGTTGATTTCGAAGTCAGCTCTCATGCAATATGATAATAGGACCATAGTAGTACCTGAAGGGCAGGTTTCCCGAGGACGGGAGCGGGCCGCAGGTCCACATCACTAGAGTGGACGATCATGACGGCGAAAAAAGAGCGGGGTGTGTATGACATACTGAATCAATGAGAAAAGACATGCGTATAATTATGTATATTTAAACAGTCGCGGCAGTGGGCCCAAACACAGGAGGTGATCCTCCATGGTAGTAGTCAGGAGTCTCGGACAATTCTTTGACGAGATTTTGCTTAGACAGTGCGCCACGCTAGTGGAAGGACGCTATTCCAAATCTGGTGTAGTCTCCCTTCTACGCGAGGGTGTTTATGATACAACATCTCATTTTCAGCTTGACTGCTATTCTTCTGATCTATTTCGTCCGTCCTCCACCGAGCCCCAAGGAGTCATATCGGTCTTTATCTTTTGAAGTCTTGATTAGTCTCCTCATTTGCTTGCGTACAGTTCCTGGAGTAAATTCTGAAACCCCTTCGTCCCAAAAGGTTTCGAGCGCTAAGATGTGCCACAGGATTGTGTATTCAGATCCCTAGTCTTCATACTTCGAGTAGCTTGGCATCATGATCTTGGCTTTAATGAGTTCATGACTGTTTCAGAGCCACAGTCAACAGCGCCTTGGCCAGGACCTTTGGTATTGATTGGCTTCGGCTTTCGTGTTTGATGATTTACGGCCGTTCTTGTCTCCAGGTACATCACGGGTGCTGGAGAGCGTAGTATTGTGCTTTGATCTGGTGTCTTGAAACCTTCTGAGACCCTGCTAAAGCCATAGGGCAAGGCCGTAAGTCAACATACTTTTCTTTGGAGTGGTCCTTGAGTAGAGGCTTTATGTTTCATTCTAAATATTGTCTCTACTAAGTCCCTGCACACCCTAGACAATACTCATGACCAATTTGTCGTACGCCTAATTATAGCATGCTCGTCCCACTGTATCTCAGGATGCTGTCTTACAAAACCCTTCTTCTCTTGTACCACTCATGATGGGCACTGATGATCAGAATCACAATCACAAACCTTGTAAACGCCACGAGCTCTTTCTTATTCTCATTTCCAAAATTGCAAGAGAGTCCACTACAGCCAGCTTTCATACCATTATTCAGTGACATTCTTGCCTGCCTACCTTCATCCAAGATATCAAACAGGCTCTATATCTCAAGCACCGGCGCCATGAACCCCAAGGAAAATTTTCTCTTATCACCCACAAAAGGAGCAAATGGAGAACCCTTGCTTACATTCCGTATCAACCAGGCACTAGCCGAAGCCCAACTCCCCCTCCCCAAAAACGACACCCACAACATGGACTCCGCCCCACCACGCATCACCCACAACCCCCTAAGCCCAACCGAAGCCCCCTCACCACAATCCAGCTCCCCAAAAGTCCAACGACGAATAGCCCTGCTCCGCGAACTCCGCGCCCCCCCCTTCAAATACGCCTGGGGCTTCTACCACGACAAGCACAGCGACAGCTCCAACTACGAAGGCCGCCTCACCCTCATGAAAGACAACATCATCACCGTAAAACCATTCTGGGAAGTCCTCAACTCCTTCCCTCTAGACCGACTGCAACTCAAAGATTCCGTCCACTTCTTCAAACGGGGCGTCAAGCCCGTTTGGGAGGATCCCCGCAACGTGAAAGGCGGAGCATGGACTTTCCGCGTCCCGAAGGCGCAGGCAGATCAGTTTTGGAAAGAGATACTTATGATGGCGGTCGGCGAGCAATTCGCCGACGTCATCCAACCAGGTGCTCCCACCCCCTCCTCCCCTCCCCCCTCCCGTCCACTAACAAACCCAACCCCCCCAGGCGACGACCTCTGCGGTCTCTCCCTCTCCGTCCGCTTCAACAACAACCTCATCAGCGTCTGGAACCGCAACGGCGCTAACGAAAAGACAAAAGACGGCATCCTGGCCGTCATCCTCGATCAGATTTCCACCGATCTCAAACCCCGCGAGGGACACTACTATTATAAGCGGCATTCGGAGCATGCGGGCTTTAGCGAGATGGTGGCGAAGGCTAATGAGAAGAAGGCGGATGAGGGGAGGATTAGGGAGGCGGAGGTTATGAGTGTGGAGGGGGACAGGGCGTTGTTGAGTGATGAGGGGGTTAGTGTCGAGGAGCTTGAGAAGAGAGCTGGATAAGAGGGTGGGTCGGGTTGAGGTTGGGGTCTGAGGGTTGGTCGTGTATGGGTGGATAATACTGAATGTATGACTTCGATATCTGTGGAGTTTGGAATGCACGATATTAGAAAGGTATTGGCAAAATGATTAGCATGATTAAGGAAAACTGGCGATTCGGTTTTTGGATCTTTGGGCTGAACGTTGGCACATTGAGAAAATTTAGAATTTTTGTTAGGTGTTATACATGCAGTTCAAGACTTGCACATAGTGATAGTGTACAGGAGACATATGGCTGTCCCACAACTGATACTCCAAGCTAATGCCCTTCCCAGATTGTGGTGTCCCCAAAAGATGTTGGATTGGAGCTCTGGACTCGACCCATGTCATACCCATCTAGTGGGCTAGGGCTTTGACAAAAAGCTGTCGAGGGAAAAGCTCTAAGTGATAGCCTTGTGGGCGCGGAATGCGTCATATGGCCGAAGGCCGTATGATCTTATCCAATATTGTGCCCGTGGAAGTGGGCAAGCTCTCGAAGCTGTGTGGCCCGAGTGGTAGGCCCACTGCAGGTATCTCGAAGCTTCAGTCCTCGGCAGTCTTACTCTTCAATGTTGCTGGGGATTGACCATTCAAGTTCCTGTACTCAAGCGCTGGATTACAGGGACAGAGCTTGGTGGTATGGGCCCATACTCCGTATAGACCACAGTGATATACTCGGCAGGCGTAAGATCGTACATGAGGTTCAAGATTTGCAAATTAGGTACCTCTTTCCAGTCTGCTAACGGGGACAACGTTTTGCCTTGAATCATGAGTTCTTCTTCCGGAGCAATTTCGTTATGCACAAAACAGTCCAAATCCGCCCGATCGGAGAATTTCACACTCTCACAACAGACAATGACAGGTACACTGTTAAGCTTGGCTTTCATGGCAACCATCGCAGTGCCAACTCTTGAGAAGAGCTTTCCGTTGCTCATCATGGCGTGGGCCCCTAAGAATACCTTCGTGGCTTCATTGATGACGTGGCTCAGGCCATTGAAAAGAGAGTATTTGACCTCGATGCCGAGATCTGATAGCGCTCGCGCTAGATTCTTGCCTTCAAATAAAGGCCTAGTGTCGACAACGATGACACGGAATTTTTTGCCTTGTCGATGAGCTTCAACCAAAGTCTGTTGAATAACGTTGCTCTTGACGTAGGTCAAGATGACATCGCCATCCTTTATCTTGTCGTTCGCCTTTGTAGCAATCACTTGATCTGCTACAGTGATCTTTTCCTGAATGTACGTATCAATGGCGTTGCAAAGGTTAGCCTTAGCTACTGATTCTTGAGTGCTGACGTCGACTGCTGAGATCTCAACTTTCAACCACCGTATTGAGTTACCCATGGACATGGACATGGGGCGGCAGGAGACGAGATACTCGATTTGGGAAGAAAGATGAGTCGTCAGATGTCGTGGCAGCGAGTTCGAGGGTGGGGTAACGTAGGATTCGATGACCTAGGGGTAATCAGCAATATCATGGCCATTCGTAATAAGGCTACGCACCCTTTTGAAAGCCAGAAGTGTAGCAACACAGCGACAGCTGCTCCCACATATTTCGTAGTTCCTCATCTGCAACCCTAGAGCAAGGATTGCAGGATGCACGTCTTTCCCTGCCCCTGCAATTGAAGTCCTCCTCGGAGGGCCGTACAAGTGATCGAACCAAGAAACATTCTTGTTCTCTTTCTCCGGCTCTTCTTCCATGGGTGGCGCTTGTGTTTGTGCTGGCCTTAATGGTAGTTTCTGCGTGCTGATGCTGTTGGAGCCAGTCCTTTTATGCTGACCCTTTGGTGTGGATGATGGAGGCCCTGTTGCTGTTGTAGAAGGTCTTCGCGCCTTTTGCTCTGGCTGCTTCTTGGGCTCCAAATCTGCCACCGGTTGCCCTTGCCGCCCTTCCTTTTCCTTTGCTCTTCGTGCTGCTTTCTCTGCCTTGGCTTTATCCTTTAACTCCTTTCCTGATAGTTTCCCCTCTTTCGACCCCTCCACTGGCTGCTCTTTCCGTTGAGATCCATTAGCAGCCTGGGTATTGCTACCTGCTTTAGAAATTTCGCCAGCGTCGGAAGTCGTGCCTTGCTCTTTGACTCCATTTCCCGAAGGGGGTTTCGCTGCTTCAGTGTCTTTGGCCGGAGTCGATGCCTTTTTTATATCTGCTGAAGGTGCCATGGCTACACCGAGTATGAAGGTGCGATATCAAAGTCCTAGTGTAATACATCGGGTTAAAATAGGTGTTAGCTGGAAGAATAAGTTCCAATTCTATGTATTGGGAAACTTCAATAGACTCAGCCAACGTCTTGAAATTCGCTTGACGCGAAATCTGCTGAGTCAGCGCGCATCTTTCCCGATCCTACAATAATTTACATCCATTCTCTCAACGTTCAAAAATAATATCAAGTTTCGATCAGCGTGCCCTCATGGCAGACGCCGGAGATCCAGATGCGGCAGCTGTCACGGAACCGTTGGATTTGGTGCGCCTGTCGTTGGATGAAGTTGTATTCGTGAGACTACGAGGGGATCGAGAACTGAAAGGGAGATTACACGTATGTTTGTTCTCGTCATCGATGCAGGATGCATTCGAAGAAAAGAGGCTCACGAGGTTCAGGCGTATGATAGCCATTGCAACCTGGTTCTTGGCGACGTGGAGGAGACAATCTACTTAGTGGACGAAGACGACGAAGAAAACGAGCCGATGAAGGCAAGCCCCCTGGAAATGTTTTCAAATTCTACTAATGGCTTCACACAGACGATCAAGAAGCAGTCAGAGATGCTGTTTGTCCGAGGTCAGGCATGGCCCTGGTGTGCCCTGTGGCCTTTTTGGTTTGCAATTCTAATAGTCATTGTAGGAGACTCAGTTGTGCTCATCTCCCCTGAAGCTGTCGGCTGAGTGATGTCAAATTGGCGAGCAACAATGACATACAGCTAGAATAGATCACGTTTCCAGAGTATTAGCTCACATCCTACAGTCGGACAGTAGGCCCTGGGCAAATCGTTCAGGGCAAGAGTCTAGCAATTTGGCTCAATTGTTCTTCTGGAAGCAAGACTAGAGGAGATCCTAAAGCTCCCAGCAAATGGTCAATGGAGTGCAAATAAATCAGGGACATTGAAACTGTACTTATCCTTCAAGTCATAATATGAGTGCTGCGCTCGTGGTGACTCAAGCGGCAATTATGCGTCATCCATGCCGTTATCGATAAACCCCATCTATTGACCCAGCCCCAATCCCTTTACCTTACCTATGGGCTTGACATATGTATCCTTAGACTTCTAGTGATATTACATTTCGATCACATAGACAACTTTCAACTGTTGTAACTGCCCTCAATGATCACTCGAATACGAACGTTTCATACGTTGCAACCTAACCTAGAGTCAAATAACCGGCATTGAGAACAGCAATAATGACTGCAGGCGTGCAGAAACAGACCGCCTATGAGCGGCGGAAGGGGGAGACAGTAAGTCTGTCGCTATTCGCTCCTAGGTGATGCGCAGTCTCATGACCCTTCAAGGCGCTGAGCGAGTTCGCCGATTATGTCGAGAAACAGCAAGCAAAAGGAAAGGGGAAAGAACGTGAGAGCTCGATCGCCCCTAGCGACAGCGGGTACTCGACTCAGAGCACACAATACGAAGAGCACGCGGAGCTTGACATTCTCGACACCCTCAATCTAGCAGACGCCTCCACCCAAGTCAAACTGAAAGAGCTATTATTGGACACAGGCGAAGACGCAGAGGTGACACTCCAGCAACTCAGCAAAGTCCTCCAAAAGCGCATGCTCGAAGGCTACGGCGAGACACTCTTCGACCTCGGACAAGAAGACAATGGAGAAACCATGGCGTTCTCAAAAGAACAATGGGATGTCGCGCTGGACAGGATACGGCGTGCTGCTGGTATACTACAGGCGGATTGTCGGATCCTTATGACGCGGAATGTTGGGGGTGCGGAAGAGGTGGAGACGCCGAATGAGAAGGATAAGAGTTGTACGGGGAAGGTTATGATACGGCAGACGCCGGAGACGTCGCAGGATGTCATTGAGACGAGGATTGCGGTCGTGGGGAATGGTATGATATGGCTATCTACGAAATGGAGTAATGCTGAAGAACTCCTTCAGTTGATGCTGGTAAAAGCACTATGTTAGGTGTATTGGTCAAGGGAGATCTTGACGATGGGCGCGGAAAAGCTCGAGTGAACCTTTTTCGACACAAGCACGAGGTTGAGAGTGGAAGGACTAGTTCTGTGGGGATGGAGATCATGGGATTTGATACCCATGGAGACATTGTCGCATCCAATGTCCCAGGCAGAAAACTCTCGTGGGAGGAAATTGGCAAGCGCTCTGTATGGCTAATGGACCGCGAGAAATGGAATCTTCGCTGATTGTTTTAGGCCAAAGTCATTAGTTTCACCGACCTGGCTGGCCATGAGCGGTACCTGAGAACCACGGTCTTTGGGCTGCTTAGCAGCAGTCCAAATTACTGCCTGCTCATGGTAGCTGCAAATAATGGTCTGATCGGTATGAGCAAGTAGGTGCTCTATTTCTCGTTCATACCAAACATAAGACTGACACATCGAAGAGAGCACCTAGGCATAGCCCTCGCTCTAAACGTACCAGTAATGGTCGTAATAACAAAAATCGACATCTGCCCTCCCCAAATCCTCCAACAAACCATCACCCAACTAACCCGCATCCTGAAATCCCCCGGCGCCCGCAAGATCCCCATCTTCATCAAGAACCGCGAAGACACCATCGAAACAGCCACCCAATTCGTCAGCCAGCGAATCTGTCCCGTCTTCCAGGTCTCAAACGTGACAGGCGAAAGCCTCGATCTAGTCCGAACATTCCTCAACATCCTCCCTCATCATGGCAACTACGACGCTGAAGCGCCCTTCGAATTCCACGTCAACGATACCTTCTCCGTCCCCTTCGTCGGCACTGTAGTATCAGGCGTAGTGAAAGGCGGTAAGCCCTTCCCCCGTGAAACTCTTCTTACTCAAATACTCAAACATCTCTCTCAGGAGTAATCCACTCCGGCGACCCCGTCCTTATCGGCCCCGACTCCCTCGGCCAATTCACCACCACAAGCATCCGCTCCATCGAACGCAAACGCATCCCCGTCCCCGTCTGCTCCGCCGGCCAATCCGCCTCCTTCGCCCTCAAACGGATCCGCAGAAAAGAAGTCCGCAAAGGCATGGTCGTGCTCCCCAAACCGGACGCCAACCACCCTTCCCCAAAAGTCTACCGCGAATTCGTCGCCGAGGTGCTCATACTCAGCCACGCGACGACCATCAAGACGAAATACCAGGCCATGCTGCACGTGGGGCCGATCAGCCAGACGTGCGCGATTATCGATATCGATCGGGCGTTTATCCGGACGGGGGATCGGGCGACGGTGGCGTTTCGGTTCGTGCAGAGGCCCGAGTATTTGGCTGTGGGGGAGAGGATTCTGTTTCGGGAGGGGAGGACGAAGGGGCTGGGGATTGTGAAGGCGCTGGGGTATGATGCGAATCAGCCATTGAATCCGGATGCGGGAAAGGAGGCGAATGGTGGTGATGCATGAGGTGGGCGTATGTATGTATGTGGCTGCATATGGGACTTCCCTTGAATGCATGAAGTGTGATTACATGATGGCACGATGGCATGATGGCTTGATTAGTGCATTAGGAATTGCGGGGAACTTCGTAGGAGCTTGGTTAGCATGTTTCCCTCAAGAAACATGGCGGTGGTGCGATAGCTGTACCATATGAGTAGCGGCATTGGGTATATATCTTGCCTATCACGACGGAAATATGCCTGCATGCATACCATGCGTGCATAAGATTACATACATGAACGCATGCATAGGGGTCAATGCATAGTGGTCAATGCACCTCGGGCATCTAGCTGTAAAGTTACGACGAACGATGCATCGGAGATGCCGTGGTTGTTCATGCTTTGTACATACAGCTTGCAGGTCCTAGATGATTTCTGAGCCTCGATGTTAATCCGAGGGGAGTCGTTTGTCGAAATTATCGTAGGGCGAAAGCAATTTTACCTTCTTCAGCTAGACTTGCGAAGCGCTTGACGCTGTCGTTGTTTGGCACTGTGGCCCAGTGGTTTCAAGAATCGACCGTCAGGCGCGTTACGCTATTTCTTGAAGTGCTGGCTGTTAGCCTGTTGGAATGGTTTTAGCTTGGCCTCTTGCAAGGGATCTTTCTGCTTTGGGTAATGATCACGACTGATGGTAGAAATCATGGTGGAAGTTGATTGAGGTTTTGTGGATCGTCTTTAATTTCCTGCTTTATATGGTTTAGTATGGTCGATGCTTCTTGTGCTGAAATTTTGTGCAATTCCCGCATCTGGCAATGGTTGCGACTGATTAGGCGGTCGGTGTAACCTTGTAGACATTATTCGTGTGAAAATGAGTCTTGCGTTGGATGATAAATCGCGATCAAAAGCTACCATATATGTACATGCGTCCTCGGTCACAATCGTTATGATTTGCGGGCACCTGTGGCGTACATCCTCATTTTGACAGCGGCGAAGTTGATGCCATTTCAGCCTCGATGACTCCGACATTAATGCTTGTCGGCATTCGTGTCCTCGAGCAAGCCGACCCTTTTATGACTCAGTTCTTCACCAGGACCGAGATTGTCGGACAGAAATTCGCCGACAGATTTGTAGGTCAATTTCTGCTGCCCAAAATTGTAGAGCACATTAAGCAAAGGGCCTATTACCGGGATTCTGCCGGCTATCCAGGGCTCCTGCCAAAGTGGGACAGAGTCCGTACTTATTACGAGAGGACCAGCGGGCTAAAAAGGAGGGGCTCAAGTCAGTACAGGGACTGACTTGAAACAATTCAATGAATCTGATACAGCAGCACCCTCACCTCTCCAGCATCGATCTTGCCAGGGCAAAGAAGACTCCAATCTACGTCCTTAGCGTCCTTCTGCAAGAAGTCGTAGTTCTTGTAATGTTCTGGATGAATTGGAAACACATCTCCTTCAATTTTGCCCTTGTAAGCCGGAATATCCATAAGCACCTGACCACTCATGACCCATAGCCTGATAGGGCGCAGCTTCCTAGATCGAGCAGCCTGAACTTCTTTGACCGCATCAATGATGCACCGTACGACTTTCTCGCTGTCTGATGCTCCATAAGGTGAATTGGAGCCATACACCGCAGCTTGAATTACGGCGTCTTGATCACGCAGCGCTTCCACCAGGCTGCTATGAGAGGTAGCGTCACCTTGAATGACACGCAGTAGAGGATGAGAGCGTAGTTCAGGGGGTAGTTTCGAGGGGTTCCTTAGGAAAGCGGTAACGGTATTGTTCTTGCTGAGGCAGGCGGCGAGCGCGGCTGAGCCTACAGAACCTGGAGTTCACTATCAATATGAAACAGGTCTGATCAAGCTCACATTTGGACTTACCTGCTGCGCCAATGATGAGGACCTTCATTATGTTTCTGGCTTCAAGGGTGTGATTGGTAGCGAAGTTTTGGGTTTCTATACCCACCAATGCTTTGCGCAAACAGCGCTTGAGCTCTTCACAATTATCGTAGCTTGTCCAGTGTGGGAACGGACTCAGCAGTAAGGTTTCGTCCGCTGCAAGCCGCACACCCTCAGTGTTCAATCAAGGTGGATGCGTCTGCAGCAAAGCGGGAGCCGGTAACTCTCTATACATGGACAACATGACTTTATATGCAGTCCCTTTCTGAATGGACCATACGCTCATGGTGCCCAATCGCATCAGTAACCCCGCCATAGGATCGCAGGAGGAAGTAGTTGCGAATCTAGTTGAGGCTTGAGTTTTGGTGCAATGGTGACAGGCAAAGGCAATTGCGTTAGCGAAGGAGGCGGTCTCGAAAGTCTCGCAACCGCGACCTTAACGGGCATAAACACCGCGCTAGCCGCCCGCGAATAGTGCTATGCCAGATTTATGCAAGCCCAGACGTCACTATGTCCTCCCAAATAACATGCATGGAGTTTTAGAAACATTCCTGCAATCGGATTCACCCCCTCTTCCTTCGGTCTAGATTTCGGCCGCAAACAAATCCTCTGCTCCAGCTCGCAACCCAGGCCCCATCTGGAGCATAGACCGCCTTCTGACCACCTGGGGAGCTTCCCTTCCCGGGTCGCTTAACACCTCTGACATCGTGGCGCTCATTATACTTTAAGAAGGCAACATGGTACAACCACAATGAATTTCCTGTCGAATACCAACTCACCGCCATACAGCCACCCAACCGTCGCGCGCCAGCTTCCGCACCTCCATCGAAAGAGAAAGCGGCTCGGCAATCTGCGATAGCCAAAGAGAACAACATCAGTGCAGCTACCGAGTCTGAAATCAAAGAAGCATTCAATCTCTTCGCCAACTCCGACAAGGAGCTCCCATCGCCCTCTTTACGTCGGGCTTTAATTGCCCTCGGTGTCTCGCCTTCCTCGCCCAACGAGCTCCAAGATCTTCTTGATGCTGCCGATCCAGATGATTCAGGCGCGATATCATACCCTCACTTCGTGGCGGTTGCGGCCTTGAAGCTGGCAAATAGGAGTGAGGAAAGTCAGCAGCAGGAGATGGAGGATGCTTTCAAGTTATTCACCAATATGGGCGGTGAAGACGGCAAGATCACCATGGCCTGTCTGAAGAGGGTAGCAGGAGTGCTGAAAGAGGATGTGCCGGATAGTGTGATGAGGGACATGCTGTTGGAGGCTAATGGGGGCAGCGGTGTGGGGAGAGGGGTCGGATTGAAAGACTTTGAGGGCGTGATGCGGAGAGCCGGTGTATTTAGGTGAACGCAAGGAAAGCCACTGATGAGCGTCTATTTGAAGGCAGTGGAAAAAGACGAGGCGTTGTTGGACCGAGCGTCTGGAATATACGAGGTTCAGACTCCAGTGTTGGACCTACAAGGAATGATCCCAGGAAACCCATCAACGGCGATTGAGCACCTCCGGAGCCCCCAAAGTCTCGGCGCCGGCGACACCGAATGCTCGTCGGGTCGATTGGTTGTGCTCTTTCCTAGATGGCCAGAGCAGGGACAGCCTCTCGGCCAGGATGGTAGGAACTAGATTGATCTTCTCCCAAGACGGGGAATACACGGACAAGATTCGAAGACTCAAAGGAGATAAGCCATCCTTGTCTGCGAGAAGGCTGGGCTCGTCCGTCCTTGTAGCAAGATCGAAGCTGTCCACTGAAGGATATGCTACTGTTATTCTAGATATGTAGATTCAGACTTATTGGAAATCTCGTCTGTCACACGGACTGTGTGTATTGCCAAAGGTTACAATCGAACGCTATTTGCCAGACAACGCCAGAAATACATGGGGGAAACTTCGACCTTCTCCCAATCTCTGGCCATTTGAGACCTGGCGCTAGTGCTCTTGGTCTCCGCTGATTGGTTCAGATAGAACCGAAGAACATAGAGTATTAGAAGTCTATTTGTCACACCTCTCATCCCTGATGTCGATTTCACTTTAGGCACCAACTATTCCTCATCCGATGAATAGTCGGAGAATTTTCTAAGCCATGGCGCGACCGTCATCGCTTGCGTGATCGGCCTACAAGGGTTGACTCCGCATATTGCTGAATACTAACCGTTGCTAAGGATGCCAGTGACAAGTCTGACTATCCTCCATTCTTTCGAGGATAGGATTCTATTGACATCCAGCCTGACCCACTGATCAGGTTTGATTGCAAAAAGCCAATTATCTTGAATCGATGATCGTGAACATGAAAGTCCGGCCAGAAGCCCCCTCCAAATTGAGCGACTTCAAGCTCCTGTCCTTTGACTGTTTTGGCACACTTGTCGATTGGGAATGTAAGCGACCATTGCGACTTGACAGAGCCATTACTCAACCATAAAGCGCAGCTGGAATCTACGAAGAGCTCAAACCCCTCATCGCCCGCCTTCCCGACTCCAGTCGTCTCAAGAATGATCGGGATCTGGCCATCAAAGAGTTTAATGACATCGAAATCTCTCTGTGTGCCTCCCAGCCTGATCTCAAATACTCCACTCTTCTCGAGGAGACCTATCTCCGTCTAGCGAAGTCCCTGTCTCTTGATCCTCCTGCCAAATCCGAGGTCGAAGCCGTAGGCGCCTCGATATCGAAATGGCCTGCGTTTCCAGACACGGTCGAGGCTTTGCATCGACTGCAGAAATACTACAAGCTAGTCATACTCTCGAATGTGGACAAGGAGAGCTTTGGCAAGGTACTGGCAGGTGCCTTTGCAGATGTGAAATTCGATGCTGTACATGTCGCAGAGGAAATTGGGTCATACAAGCCTGATCTGAACAATTTCCACTATCTATTCAAACATGTGAAAGAGGATTTTGGGATTGAGAGACGACAGATCCTCCATACAGCGCACTCGTTACGAGCGGATCATGTGCCTTCGAAGGAGCTAGGATTGACAAGTACTTGGATTCAGAGAGACGAGAGCACGGGGCCAGGATCAAAGATGGAAACATTCAGAGATAAGGTGGCCTTCACATGGCAGTTCAATACTTTGGGAGAGATGGCAGACGCTGTAGAGCAAGAGTCTGCCACAACTCATCAAGGTGCTTAGATGACTACGCTGTTCAACCACAACAAATAGGATGAATAAGTATTGGAAACGGCAGAGTATTGCTTTCGCCTCAGGGCCTTTCTCAGACACGTTCACCACCTACCCGGACCTTCCATAGGTAGGTCTGTGCTGTTTTGATTTCTCGACCGGCAGACATTGCCGCTAGAACTCATTAGAAGATGTCTTTCAGACCACTAGGGCATGTATTTCAAATTTTAGGCCATAATTTATTGCTCTTTTTTCAGTCTCGAAGGCACAGCCGCGTCCGTTCTATGAAAAGGTAAAGATTTCGATTACTAGTCACCCCTCTACCCCTTTTTTTCGATTTGTAACATTGCTCCTTGTGTCAGATATCTCGCAGCTTTAGTACCATCGATCAGGCATCAATGTGGTCCCGTATGCGATCCTGTCGCAATGTTATAGAGTGAGCTGGGTGAATATTCTTATACTATAAGACCTCGTTCGAAATCTGAAAGGGGAGGAGGGGAAGGAACGCTCGGGCTTAAACTGCTTTTAGTTATAGCGAGCGAAACCTGTGCTTTACGCATGGATATCAGCTATAAAGCGTTCGCCTCCGCTCAACTTAGCATTCTGCATTGACAAAATCTAGACAAAAGAATGGCCCCTCCACAGACTCTGTTCATGTGCCTGATTGGAATAACATTCTCGACGCTTTTTGGCTCTTATGCTCTGAGATTACCGGTTCCCAATTCAACAACTCTCATCTCGCATGTCAACGCGACAAGTCACCTACTCGGCTGACCTGCGCTACCGTGTCAGTTTCAGGTCGCAGGGAACCTCATATTTTCGATCTTGGATATTGAGGATCCAGGAGTCGACCAAGCGATGCTAGACGCCCTCGAAAATTTCCATGAAGATCTGGTATCAGAAGGCGACCCCAGCCATCTTATGCAATATATCGAAGAGCCTTAGGGTGTATTGAGGCTTTACATTGAGACCTCTCTGGTATGGACCCCGGAGTACAAGACCCCAAACCTGCAGGGTTCTTGAAGTAGTCTCAGGGCTCATCTACCTATACGGTCACGCCTCATTGACAGGCGAAGATCATAATGGAGATTACGGAAATGGCTTTCAATTGGAGTACAGTTAAAGCCATAAATAGTGTCGGTAATTCTAGATTCTCAGCAGCGCATGGGCACTTTTCGGGACAACATGAATAACTTGACAGGGGGCTTTGCTTCGATCTTGTGCACTCGAAGGCAAGACAAAAATCCGGAGAAACATACCGAGTTGCTTCGTACATACCTGTGAGTTGCAAAGGTCCGAAGCCCGGTAATGCCATGGCTCAGAAAATTGCCTCTGTACTTAGCCGGCATGGGCGCATCAGATCATAAAAGAGTATAAACCAATTGCCAAATAACTCCTAGCTCATCAGCGTATCGAACCAACCGTAAGTCATCACTTCACTGCATTGCTCAAAACATATATGGAACCAGAAATTGTACCGCAGAGAATCCTGAACTCTTCAACCAACGCCGTTGCCACTAGGTACTGCCCTGCATCGATCCTCCGAAGCAGGAATATATACATCTCGATATTGCTCCCGAATTCTCCTGACTCGAAGAACAACCGTCTCCCAGTTATCGGAATGCGCCAACCCAAAGCTTTGTTAAGAGGATTTCCACCGGCGTAATGAGCGACCTTGTACGCTTCGCTCCCATCGCGCCCAGTATCGTGAGCATAGTGCGAGCATTGGACGATCACGGGCGGATTGGGAGGATGGATAGGTCTTACGCGCAGAGAGTCTGGTGGAAGATCTATCATGATAAGATGTATCTTTAGGTAGTAGTTCTCGAAGCTTTTCCACTACGGACTTGAGGCTAATGCTCGGTATCGTCAGATTGCCTATGGAAATATTGAGTGCTAACGGATGACTTAGAGAGTCAGCTGGTGCGGCGATTGTCAGGGGCCATGAGGATAGCAGGATAATGATGCCCGGCCACTCCCAGAGAGACACTGATATTAATAGCAGGCCCAGAATATCACTGGCGATATGAAATTGCTTTAGGGATGCTTTACAGGGAAGCAGCGTGCTAGCCAGCAGCATAGAACATTTACAACGAAAGTCATTTCTGCTCCTCCAGTCGGTGATTCCAACTAAATGTCCAAGCCAATATTAGCCACCATTTACCACTCAGCGATACAAGTGTGGCTCTTTCAAGATCGATTCGTGAGTCGCTGTCCAATGGAACAAGCGACGGCACACTGTCAACGAGGATGCCTATAGGTAAAGCGGCCGCGTCACGTGTTGCCTCAACACTATCCAACAACCAAAAAATGCAAAAGAATCAACATCTGATCATCTTAGGGAACACCTCGCTACACTGTATTGGATTACCACTATTTCAGATCATACAGTGAGTGCTATGTTTGGCACGTAAGGCTTAAGTATGTCTGCGCGTTTTTCACAAAGAGGAGATTTTTCTCGACTCGATGCGGTCAACAGTGAGGAGGGACCCGGGACTCGAACTCTGGCTCTGCGGAAATTAGGGACTTGACCTGTTAGCGTAATGCTACGCTGTCCCTTACCACTCGGCCATTGTCCGATTCTTGGAAATATAGGCGTTATACTTTTATATATATCACCTTACTTGCATTTCCAGTGTAGGAAAAGACTGACTGTACAATTGTTGCTCCCTCCTCCTGCAGTCACACAATGGTATACGCATACTTGATGTTCATGAAGATGTGTTCAAACGAACTCCGAGTAAACACGCGGCAGACGGACGCATATAATGCAAACATTGAGTATATGTATTATTAGCCTACAGTCTGATCTCAACTGCCGCTTTCCACACAATTGCTCGCTCATGCAAGTCGACGTCTAAATTCGCTTTCAAATAACATCATGTATGAACTTTTAGGCTGACTAAGAGGTTTCAGGCCCAAATTTCATGAGACATCATGATGAGGATCCATTCATCGAAAGAACAGACCCACGACACCGGGACATCTGACGTTTTCCTGGCACTAAAGCTTCGCACCTTCATCAATTTATGTCACATAAAGCTGTCGAGTTGAGTCCAAATTGTCATCATCACTCCACTATGCCAGCTGACGAATGCATGCTGAAGCTGTCGTTTGTGTATGGAACTTTAGCACATAGAGTCTGGTCTCTATACCATGACTCACCAACATCAGACTGAAGGACGTCGCGAAACCATGTTGTAGTGAGATATCGAAAGGGGCAACATTCGTAAAAGGAGGTCCTTTCATGGAGAGATGTTGGTTTCATGTGGAGATCCGGTGTCGCCTCGAAGATGGAAGATCTTTTGACAGACACATATTTCCCCTAACATTGAAAAATGGAGTGACCAGTTCAAGGAGATATTGCCTTTTTCATTCTCGTTCATGGTCGGAAATATTTGATTGTCTTCTCGTGAAGTTGATGACACCACAGCCCTGGCGATTTAGGTTTAGGGCTCCCACCGCCCCGCGCGGCTCGCTGAGCCCCACTTGTGCAACATCACTTGTCTCACTCTCGAAGAATTCGTAAGGATGCTAATTTACTGTCTGCGCCACAAGGATGGTAAGTAGACGCCTGTATAATATGCCACTGTCTCCTTTGTCACTGAAAAGAATCTGCTCTCAGAAACTCTCTAGTCCGGTGTAGTGATGATGATTTCAGATATTGCAAAGCTGTTAGCTGGATTCCTTAAAATCATTTTCCTTGGTCCATTCCTCAGGCTCAGTAGGTTTGAATGAAACGTAGAGAGTCACAAGAAAACATCAAGAGTCAGATTTCATGGCGCCCGACCAAGTCTTTGATGACCATGCCCTTCACTTCCTCGCTGAAGAGGGTTACCTCCCTCTGGCATTGGCAGACCATCCTGGCATGGTAGAAGCCTGCACCAACCTCTTCGCCCAATCGCACAAGTACTTCGATCTCCCCGCCGAGTCAGATCAAAAGACGAGATACAAGGCAGTCAACGGTGCCTCAGCGAGCGAAGAAGGCTATTCCAAAATCCCCGAAGAAAAAAGCATCCTCACAACCAGAACCTCAACCCGCTGTCCAGAAATCCTCCACGACCAGCTCAAAACAGCCTGGGACCTCACCGGCACCTTCATGCAATCCACCATCGCCGCCATCGCCACCACCCTGCACCTCGACCCCAACGTATTCTCCCCCCTCGTAACCCCCTGCGCCACCCTAACGCCCACCAAAACCCCCACCCAACTCCGCATGTTCCGCTACGACCGCCCCCTCGGCCCCGGCCCCACCGTCAACGCCCAAAAACACAAAGACCTCGGCCTCCTCTCCCTCGCAATCGGCCACTCCCCAGGCCTCCAAGTCCTCGACAGCACCGCCGACGCCTGGATCTCCATCGAAGAAGCCCCCGCCTTCCCACCCGGCGCGACAACCCGCTCCAACGGCCTCACCGCCACGCTCCTAGGTGGCGAAACCCTCGCTTTCCTCTCCCGCAACAACTACAAAGCCGGCGTCCACCGCGTCGTCTGCGCCCCCGCATCCGTCGCCAACGATCCTTATCGCTTCTCCGTCGTCTTCACGCTCCGTCCTGCTGTGGCGCCGTTGTGGACGAAGGATTTCGAAAGCGATTTAACCGGGGAATTTGAACCGCAGGAGAGGATGGAGGGCCAGAGTTCGGGGGTGTTGTTTAAGAAGATTTCGGAGAGTCATTGGAATATCAATGCGGCGAGGGAGGTGAGGGAGAGGCAGATTCGGGAGCAGGCGATGAAGCGGGAGGCTATGGCGAGGGAGATGGGGAATGGGGCTGGCTTAGGGGAGGAAGGGATGGTGAAGCCGTTGAGTGGGTAGTTGGGCTTACTCTTTCAGTGACAGAGTGAGGCTTGTGGCTGAATTCTTCGCGAGCCTTGTGTAGGTTGGCATGTTTGCCAGCTTGTTTGAAACCCTGCTACAGAAATTTCGTGACGAAAAGGCATGCGTGAAATCATTTGACCCTATCTGCATGCCCCATGACAATTGCAAGACAACTCTCGACATCAGGCCACATGCATCTTATATTGAAAGCTCCTGCGACACTGTTCTTTGATAAATTTCTCCATTCTCAGCTATACTCTAGAGAATCTTCGACTGAGAGTCCAATGGTATACACAATTCTTAGCAATGGAAGCAACACTGAGACTGGTTTACAAGAGCTGGTCCAGAATGCTGAAATCGTTCTTTACTTGGTCTTTGTAACATGTATTGGGTATTTGGTATGATAGTCTATCAGTAAAAAGCAATGCTCTAGCCGTGCCAAGTCTATGGATATCTATATGCATGTCCCCGATTTAAACTCTATCTATGCTTTCTGCAACCCACCTCGCCTCTTGGCACAGACATTATTCAAGAGAGAATGGTATTGTCTCCAATCTATTCTACCTCTGCCGAATCTCCTCCTTGACCTCTACACCCCGACCTTCTCCCCTCCTCCATCCCCAACCGGCTCCCCCACCCCCTTCAAATAAGCCTCCGACTCCCCCACCCTCTTCCCCGCCCCCTCCCACCGCTTCCTCATAGCCGCCCTCCTCTCTTCAGCCATTGCGATCAGCTTTGGCCAATAGATCGTATGCTCATACTCAAACTCGCAATTTCCCCCATAACTCCTCAACAACTGTTCCGGCGGCACCAACTCCCTTAAATCCACATCGAACTTCATCTTCTCTCTCGTCAGGGGGTCAATAAACGGATTAATAATCTTAAAGAAACCCCATATGATCCACGGCACGTCTTTGAGACATGCGCGGCCTAGCCGCTCGGGGTAGTGATTTTGCAGGATGGAAATTACTTGGCGGCCTTGACCGGGGGAGGCATTGTCGCCTTTTCGCGCGTCTTTGAAGTTTACGAGGAGGACGAGGGTTTCGGTCCCGGGGGGCATCAGGTCGATGCATGTTTCGAGCATGAACACCAAGTGGTGGATTTGCTTTTCTGATTTCTGGGTATTTTGCTTGTGTGGGTTGAGATAGAGGCAGGGACGGCAGTCGTTGTCGTAGCCCAGTATGACCTGTTTGCCGGTCTCGTTTTCAGGGGATATGTAGTCTGCGGTGTGGGCTTCGACGCCGTATTCGCGGCGCCAGATGAGGGTGGCTTCGAGGCGGGTGGCTGCGTGGGGGAGGTTCCATTTCGAGGCGCGGAGGTAGCGGAGGAGGCAGTCGCGGGTTAGCCATAGGCGTTCGGTGTCTGTGAGGGCGGTTTTGGGAGATTTTGGGGCGGAGGTTGAGGGGAGGGTGGTCCATGAGCGGACGGTGGTGAGGAGGGAGGTGTATTTTGTTTGTTGGTCTGGTGTGAGCGGTTGCGTGGGGCGAGGTGTAGAGGAGGAGGTCGGATGGGTGAAAGGGGTCTTGAGTGGACCATTGGAGCTGCTGAGTGAGGGCGAGACAACGGGGGGAGCAGATTGATCTGTCGGGGAAGCTTTGGAAACGGAGCCGTTAGAATTCGTTGCAGGTTCCGTTATGGCGCCATTTGCTGGCGCGACTGAGGTGTGTTCCATTGTCGCCTCTGACGTCATCGCTACAGACTGAGCATTAAGAAAAGGATGAGTTAATTCATTTGTTTACTGTCGCTTACAACCGTACAACGCTGTCTAGATCTTCCACCCATCGGGCTTTCCTAATCCGGTATCACCGATTCCAGGGTCCAAGGTGGCTTTGTATGCCAAGGCGAAGGATCCGGATAACGTACTCGACCGATTCCGATTTGTTTGCATTGCTCAGCTTTAAGTAGCCCTAAAGTAGTGTGAAGATGGTAAAATTGGCAAGAGTATATGTAGAGCAGAAGGTGCTGCTCAAATTCTAGTTAAGATAGAAGGGAAAGGAATCATTTCCATTGTGGGTGTCTCAAGCATAGAAATCATTCGTGTACAAATTCCCTCTAAACATGTCATCCCCTGGAAAATACATCTATTCGCAACTCATTTTTACCCCGCCATACCCAAAGGCTAAATACACAGGACAGACCGTCATTGTGACTGGTAGCAATGTAGGACTCGGTTTGGAGGCAGCCCGCCACTTCGTTCGCCTCGACGCCAAAAAGGTCATCTTGGCAGTGCGGACCCCGGAAAAGGGTGAGGCGGCTAAAGAATCCATTCTAAAATCAGAAAAGAAGACCGCAGACGTTGTCGAAGTGTGGAAGCTCGACTTGTCGAGCTACCAATCCAGTAAAGACTTCGCCAAACGCGTGCAGGGACTCGAGAGGCTAGACGTTCTCGTCGAGAATGCTGGCATTGTAACCGAGGACTGGAAAATCACAGAAGACAATGAATCCACCATCACGACGAATGTTGTCAGCCCAGTTCTTCACGCCCTGTTGCTACTGCCAAAGTTACGGGAGACAGCCGTCAAATTCAATACCTTGCCTTCGATAGTCTTTGTCACCTCGTTCGTTCACTGGCTCACGCAATTTCAAGAACAGAAAGAAGAAAATATTTTCGAGGCACTAGCTGATCAAAGCAAAGCCAACATGGCCAATAGGTGAGATCTTGCAATTGAGCCCTAATCTGGTCTCGATTCGGACTGACACAGCACTTTAGCGAGAGGTATTACGTTTCCAAGCTGATGGAGATGTATGCCGTCCAAGAACTTGCAGAAGAGATGACTGCATCTTCAAAGCCCGGCAAAGTCATTATCAATCACGTAAATCCTGGATGGGTCGTCACAGAAGTCATGAGGGAATGGTCTGGTCTCAAAATGATCATCTTCAAAATCTTCAGAGCGCTTCTTGCTCGATCCACGGAAGTAGGAAGCCGGACACTTATCAATGGCGCTGAAGGCGGGGAAGAAACCCATGGCCAGTACTTGGATGATTGCAGTATTGGATTGTGAGTTTACCTAGGGTCTTGTGATTCGATTGTGTGTGGCCACTGACAGTTCTTCTCGTGTAGGAGAGCTCCTCTGCTGGGGAGTGAAGACGGCAGGAAGGTTGGGATGAGAGTCTGGACAGAATTAAAAGAAAAGCTGGAGAAAACTCAACCCGGAATAATGGCGACGGTTTGATCACAGCCGACGGAGGATTCCTTTATGAAATTGTGGAAGAGGCGGTCTCCTGCGATTGCACAGTGTAAATCAATAACCGCGTATTCTGATTATTTGGCCTGGAGGCGGCTCGAAGGCTAAGGACAATGGGACCATGTGGTTTTTTACGCACTTTAATGTTCCCAATATTGTATCTTCGGAGCGAATGCTCCGGATTATAGGATCAAAGTCTGAAGATTGTACCCTTCAAATAATACATGTATCATTGATCTGTCATGCAATCTCAGCCAAACATATCGGGATATGCATAGGCGATGAGCATTGTGGTGTATTTGTATTCGACCAGTGGCTGGCCTACCGGATTATAGTAGAACGAAGCAGGGAGCTCATGTTTCAAGAAATGATAGCAGCGTTCGCAAAGACTTTACGAATATTGCGCAAATATAGCAGATTACGATATGAGTGGACCTCCGTGAGATTGTTTCTTTCTGTATTTAGGTCTATGTCCACCTTTTTAGTGTAGCGCTGATGGTGGAGCCTTGATTCTTGCGATGGAGATGAGGAGAGCGGAGTTAGCATACCTTTGCTTTGGGCTCGATAACAATAATGACGGCCTGTCGTTGTAGATGAAACCGATGGCTGCATTATGGAGGATTTTATGGTTGAGGCTTATGGAGGGGGAGTGTAGAAGAGTGATAGCTAGTGCCAGAAGCAAAGAATGATTCCTTCAATTTATACAAGAGCTATGTATCATTTCCTACCAATGCAGATTAATGAAAGAAGCACCTGTAACAATACACTCATGACCCACCACTGCTTGTAAGCACGGGCTGAGGTCAAGGGGGAACCCTGTCGTCCGCTGTGATCTCCGACCGGGCAAGACAAGACAGCCAGCCACTCCTGTGACCCAAATCGGATCTACACCGTAACCCTTCTAACCAGCAAGTACGTCGAGCTTCCAAAATTGTGGTTCAAAACACTGCTGTAACTGGCCCTGGTTGATGCCTCCTTAGCCTTGGCTATTTTAGCATACTTCTTAAGCAACCGCCTCTCATCGATTACTTTCCCTTTACCCCGCTTGCGTCCGGTCGTCCCTTTCATATTTTCAGTTGGCGGCCTACTTCGCCCAGGTACAGCCGCTTCCCCCCCATAAAAGAAACTTTCTGCTGAGGCCATCAGTTCTGTCTCAAATGTAAAGGGTTCGATCAGCTCACTGCCAGGATTACCACCCATCTTGGCATACGTTCTCATCGTGTCAAGATAATCCGGACTCTCAAAGTTCCATACCTCGCCATTGTTCTTGTATTCGTTCAACGCCTTCTCGACTTGTGCCTTCGTGGCCGGGTGCATGCGAGCCAGTCTCGAATGATCGTGAAGTTTTTCCTTATCATCATCGCTGATGATGGCACCCAATTGCATTGCGAGAGCGCCAATGATGACGCAGTAGTCATCGCCTTTTTCCGTCCGCCCCTGCCTGAAAAGCTGCCGAAATAGGCCACAATTCAGATTTGCAACGACTCTCCCACGATCGCGAGGATTCCAAAGCTCGAGGTTGTGGTCTCCGGCGATATACTGAGCTTTGCAGCAAGCATCACGTACGTTATTGAGATCGCTGTGGTTTTGGAAAACTCCTACACCCCAGATTTGTATGGTGGGTTCGAGTTTTGGCCCTGACATCTGTAGCTTCAGGCACAGACGGTCAGTGAAACCCGGCTGCAACAAAATCTCTGAACGTACCTCCATTTCTAAGTGATGATAAGAATGTTATTTGATTGGGTTGATATGCTTGTAGAACGAATGTGGGAATGTAAACAGATGACGACGGATCCTTGGATTAGACCTTACGCCAAGCAGTCTTTTTGCAGCATCTATTGTGATCGCACCTTCCTGTTTTACTGTAAAGTCCATAGAGTGTAATTAAACGGAACTTACTACACTGGTCTAACTTTTGGTCTCAGCGAATAATTGTTGTGTTGCGGCTGGAGATTCAATCTGCTGTCTGCTGTATCTAAACCCTACCACCTAGGTCGAACCTTTCGGCCTGCATTAGCTGTTGATATGCCGTCAGGATCAATCTCTACCTAAGAAACAAAGACTCTACTTACCTCGCAATCGTCGCTACGAATACCATTCAGTGTATGGCGAAACCTTCAATGACAGATTTAGACACAATCACGACCCAGTCCTCTCGTAAGATCGGAGGAGAGGAGCCTAGTTCAAAACGGGACCTCTCAGCGCCACGGAGTCCGTCCTGATCTATCCTGGTCTGAGAGGCTGTTTGCTTCTGCTTACGCCCACGTGTTCTCAGAGGAAGGCAAGAACATGCCCAATTGAAGATGTTCGCAACCATTCCCAAGGAAGAGAGGCATGATTTCGGCTTAGTGCTTCAGGATGATCAAATCACTCATCATCAAGGAAGCTTGGTACATCCGAGAGCATCCTTAGGGAGACGTAATTACATTATCCTTTTTTCATCTAGGCGGCGATACTTCCCAACTTTCAGTCGTTCCACACCCCCGGCAAGCCCTCGAGATACCCTCTAGACCTCATGGCACTCTCTTCATAGGAGTCGACTTTTAGCGACCGCGCCCCACATGTACCTCAGGGAAGGGGGGGTTTGTACCGCCAACTTAGTAGGAAAAGGGATATGGCAACATCCAACAAGAGAAATGTTTCACACAAGAAGGACTGTTGACTACCCGTGAAACAACTTCGTTCTTCGAAAGATCCTCGTCCCCGAAGAAAAGCATCAACAGTAAGACCCTACTCTAGGGAAATGTACGGCTAATGCGACTCATCTAATAGACGACCGAAGTACGGTGAGGCATGCAAGTGGCCAAAGATTTCGCTGGTTTCTCCCGAGTAGGAATAGCCCAAAGTGGCACCGCTAGTGGCGACGATCATATGTCACGTGCCCGACTTGGAGGAGCCATCTTAAGTCCGATGCGACAGATATCAGACGTTGAGTCGTGGAATATCTCCTGAAAAAGTCTAGCCTGAAGCACGATATCCGGAGAAGGGTGTTTGCAATATCTAAATAGGAGCTATTTCCGTGCAAGATGGCTTGGATCGACAGACTCAGGCTTCATCATCAGCGCGAGTCCCGGATATTGCATTGGCTAGGCTGTCCGCGAATGCAATATATAAACGCAGTCCTGCTCTGCTGGGAGCTGCTGTGCATGTCATTTTGATCTGTACTTAACTCCTATCTGATAATTGTACCCCCAAACCTTTCGTGATACCTTGTTACTAAATACAACTCCCGAAAAATAACCTCATCTGCTACTCAATATCTTTCAGGGCAATGAACATGATAAAATCCATCATTATCATAACAGGAGGTCAGGGGTTTTTTCCACGAGCTCTAGTTGCATCTCAGGAAGACGGCACTAACAACGCTTTAGGCAATGGAGGCATCGGATTCGAGACAGCCGCCCAATTGATGGCCAAATCATCGAATCATGTTATTATCGGGAGTCGCTCAGAGCAAAAGGGTCAAGCTGCAGTGAAGGATCTGGAGTCGCGCGGTCTCCCCGGCTCTGTTGAAATGCTTCAGCTGGAAGTGACAAGCCATGATTCTGTTACATCAGCAGCGAGAACCGTTGAAGCAAAGCATGGAAAGTAGGTCACTCTTCTCGGTACCGCATTGGGGCCCCGTGTTCTCTATACTGACCGTTTCGTCTGAACAAAGACTCGACATTCTTGTCAACAACGCCGCAGTAGCATCATTCCCAGAGGGTCTTCCATTGCATGAGCAGCTACGAGAATCCTTCGCCACTAACTGCATTGGTCCCGTAATGATGGTTGAGGCCTTTGAGCCTCTTCTCAAGAAGGCGACCTCGACTGCTCGAATCGTGAACGTTAGTAGTGGCGTAGGATCAATCACGCAACGTCTGAATCCCGCATCGCCAACGTACAAACTCAAAGGCGTGCATTATCGTGCAAGTAAGGCCGCGCTGAACATGATCAATGCGTGCCACGCCGTCGATTATGGAGAATTGGGTATGAAGGCCTTTGCGGTGGACCCAGGTTTCACGGTATCAAACTTGGGACCGCACAACAATAAGCAGGGTGGTGCGAAGCCAGTGGCGGAAGGCGCGAATATTATTGTCAGGATTGCCAACGGGGAACGAGACGATGAACATGCGGGCTTCCTGCATGGGACTGGGCAATATCCTTGGTGAGAATGTTCATGCATTGGGATCAAGAGGAGAAGGGAGTAGAACGATAGAAGGCGGTGATTGCGTTGTGCATTGAACCTATACTTAAGCCAGTAATCTTTGAGATAGAAATAGCATTGATCTCAGCATTGCTTGTTTCATACGCATGGACTGAGCCGGTAGTAAGGGTGCCTTTTCTACTCACAGCTGATTTCCTAGGAATTTCTCCGTAGCCTCTACATGTCAAACATATCGAGCAAAAGGCACTCTGGTGCTCTTGAGTGGTCTCGAAGTCGAATCAGTGAAAGCATTGCCGGACATAAAAAGAAGGGGGCCTCCCGGGCCGGCTCTTGGCTTCCTTCGGTAGCCTCGGGGATATGATAAGATAAGATAGTCTCTAGCACGGACGCGTCTCGAAGTCGCGTCCATCCAGGAGCCACTTTACTCTCCACTTCAACATTATCACGCTTATACAGGAAGGCAAGGATGGCTCAAACCAAAGCCGAGCTTAATGAGCTCTTCGTGATCCCCTCTGCCGCAGAGCTTCCTCCCGATATTCTCGGCGAACTCCAATCCATACTCCGTTTGCACTCGATATCACCACAAGAGCTGTCGTACAAATGGGAGTCTTACAGCATGAAAATGGGGTCGGAGCAAACGAAGCTAGATTTTACGACTGCAAGGGCTTTCAAGAAAGATCTGCAGGAGATGTTGGAGCGGGAATCGAGAGGAAAAGCGCACGTGCGGAGTCTGGATAAAAGGGGCGCTTTCGCTACACCAAGGAGTACTGGGAAGGGAGATGATGTCTTTGGGATGTGAGCGATATGCTATCGTGTGCTGCCGACTATGATTGATTGTAACCAGGCTGGATGGCATTGTGCCCAATACCCCTGTGCCCAAGCGCTCTGCCAATGGGTCAATGAAGCGCAAATCAGCGTTCGAAACACCAGCCGTTCCCAAATTCAATAAAGCGGATGGTATGAGCTCTCCAAGCGATGCCAGGACTGATGGTACCGCAAACGGCGTCCAGTAAATTGACCTGCTGTGAATTGCATGGTATAATTGCTAACCATACTCACAGGGCTGCTGCCTTCTCTGCACGTCAGAATGCAGGACAAATCTTTGAGACCCTCAACCCCCATTTAAATACCTTCGAAGCCCCGATTGCGCCCCCATCCGAGTCACGCGTGAAATTGACGGCAAACACTGATCTTAAAAAGTTCTCATACAAGCCAATGGCAATGCATCTTTCAGAAGCGTCCGAAGTCCTCGATGACCGAATTGATGAGTTCCAATTACTCGTGCAAGCTCATCACGGCCTTGAAGATTCGGCCTTTGGCAACGCAGCGAATCAAGCCACAAGCGAAATAATCGCTGTCGGCAGAATTACGTCCGAGGCTCTTGAAGGCAAGCTGAACGCTTCTTCGCTGATGCTCGAAACATCGAGGCGCACAGGTGCTGGATTGAGAATACCGCTTAAAGTCGAATCCGTGTCACGCGAGTTTTTCCCTGGACAGATAGTCGCGGTCCGTGGCATCAACGCATCTGGGCTTTACTTTTCGGTGAACGAAGTGCTCGAATTGCCTCTCATACCACCGGCAGCGTCCCTGCCATCGGCATTGGATGCTCTAAACGAGCGCTTAGGCGTAGAAGGGGGTTTCGAGGAGAGCGCCACTCATGCCTTAAACGTCGTGGTCAGCTCTGGGCCATATACGGCAGATGATAACCTCGCCTTCGAACCCCTCCAAGCTCTGTGTGACAAAGCAGCAGAATCGTATGCGGACGTTCTTATCATGGTCGGACCAATTTTTGATCTTGAGCATCCACTTGTCGCGTCTGGAGATTTCGACCTTCCAGATGATCCGAGTATTGAACCTGACAAGGCCACCCTTAACGATGCTTTCAGAATTCTTGTCGGCAAACCTTTACGTCAATTGGCTCTGCAGGTTCCAAAAATCATCATCATACTTGTTCCTTCGGTGCGGGATGTTATCAACAAGCACGTATCGTGGCCGCAAGAGCCATTTGAAAAGAAACCCTTGGGTCTGCCAAAGCAAGCCAAGGTTGTCACTAATCCTGTGACCATATCCCTGAATGAAATTGTGGTAGGCATATCGGCGCAAGACGTACTGTATGATCTTCGAAGAGACGAGGTTCTTGTCTGTCGACCAAAAGAGACTAGCCTTCTCTCGCGGCTACCAAGACATTTGATACAGCAGCGGCATTTCTATCCTCTGTTTCCTCCATCTGATCGGACCACTTTGCCAAAGACTGGTACTGTTGAGGGCGTCGCTACGGGCATGCCTCTTGACGTGGCCTACCTGAAACTGGGAGAGTGGTTGAATGTTCGACCGGATATGTTGATTACACCAAGTGCTCTGTCGCCATTCGCGAAGGTAATGATTTCTTCCGTCTAATGTCAGCCATTCGAGCTAACTTCGTGATCGAATAGGTCGTCGACAGCGTTGTAGTCGTGAACCCTGGCCCGCTTTCCAAACGAAAGGCGCCCGGCACATATGCACAGTTGTCCATCCATCCAAGGAAAGTGACGAGCGAAGAGCGAGACCGCGAGCGCTCCGAGGGGGAAATAGTTGGACATCAACTGTACGACAGAGCGAGGGCGGACATTGTCAGGATATAGGCATTCTTAGCGTTCTGTTCATTCAACGTAATTCATGATGGCTATGCTGCCGAGTTCGGTCGAAATCGAGCCAAACCCTTCAAGGCTCTGCGTGCTTCCACCTGACTTATAACAGTCCATCCATCTACACCACTCTCCTAACCTCACCTCGGCAAACGGCTCCCCGCTCCCATCTTAACCCCACCCGTAACCTTCGTCGGCCCCCTCCTCATCAACTCCTCCAACCCCAAATCCTTCCACGCAGCCTCCTTCTTCGCCTGCGTCGCTCTCGTGATGCCGAACGCAGCGTGCTGGTCCGGCACGACGTCGTCTTCGTCTTCGGGGTTTGGGGGCTGGTGTTGGGGGGGGACGTAGATGAGTTCGTTGGGGAGGTGGGGAGGGCGGTTAAAATCCTGGGGGGGTCAGTTGGGGGGATAGGGTGGGGGGAGGGAGAGAGGGATGGGGGAGGGGGTTTACTTCGAAGAGGTCGGCGAAGCGGGGTTGGGAGAGGTGGATGTAGGTGTGGGAGGAATCTTTGGACTGGGGGTGGGATGGTTAGTGGTGTGTGTGATTGGGACAGGCGTGGGTCCTCACCATTGTGAGACTTGTGGATGTGGATCAAAAATCAGAAACAATGTTAGGTATCAACGAGTATGCGGAATGCAGGTGGTAAGATAGAAGAAATCACCCCCCAAATGAACACACCCGCCAAATGAACAGCCTCTGTAGGGCTGAATCCATGATCCGAACCTCAATACTAAAAAGTCATTTTCAGTCTATATATTGTATGTAAAGTGTGTGCGGATTTTGATTCCAAGTATATTTTATATGAGACACGTTTAGCTATCTTAGGTTAATGTTGAGATATAGGGGAAGTGTTCATTTGGAGAGTGTGTTCATTTAGGGGGTGATTTCTTCTACAATGTCGCGAGAAAGATGCCTAGTCACGTGATTCTGGTTTAGCGTCTTGGCATCCCCCTAACACTTCTTTTTCTTCTCCATGTAACCAACTCAATCAATCAATTCCACACCTATGAGACCTCAACTTCTCCTCGTATTTCAACAACGTGCCCTCTCCGGATAGCAATCCAAAGAGGACTAGGTCTAGGACCATTATCCCTTTCCCTGTGAGCGGGTGGTACATGCTAACGGGAGATTCACACATGGGTGATGATAAGTCAGCTCAGGTCTGCTAAGCTGTTCCAAGGCTGGCCTGACAGAGTTGACCAATTATCACCCCTACGTCGATCTCCCTTAGCGTGTACCACCCGCTCACAGGGAAAGGGATACAGCCGGGGCGTCTTCACCACATCTTTTCTCACCTCTTGTCGCTTTAGACTTGGATGGCATTCAGCTCGACGCAGAATTGTTGTGCCATCCTAGGAGCGATGAGCGCCGGGCATGAAGAGAAAGGCAAACAACGCGACTTCGATCGGTCGGCCGACCCCCCCGCCCAAGAAATACCTCTCTTCCAGGACTATCACCCAACAACCAGCATTGGTGGATTTTCGAATAATGCAACGATGGAACAGCTTCCCCTTCACCAGCAATCGGATTCGAATGTGACGAATTTATCAGCTTATCGATTCGCTGTGGACTACAATTTTCATTCGCAACTCCACAACCAAGCACAGCCGCATATCCCGGTCTCAGACGACATAGAAATTCCATTCGCACAGGATTTTGCGTCAACCCTGCATGCATTCCAGCAGCGTCAGCCATTGCACGAAGGAGGCTCAGATGCTCGTGGGTGCGGACGACATCGCTACGTTCATGCAGATCAATCCCCGAGACGGGCCCTTTTCGTAGCGTTCTGAAGTCAATGGGGACGCAGAAATCAGATTTGGAGGGCATATATTGTCCTTTTGAATAGGATGCCATGCTACCATCGTAAAAAGCCTATGCCAGATGGGTTTGCAGATATTCATGACGCTGTGAACATATATCAATTTAGGAAAGTTCTTTTTATTCTATGCTAGGCGCCGCAAATTTTTCCTCCTCAATTCTCGTTATCTGATCCAGACAGCCAATCCAAACTGACGAGCTTGTTGGTGTAAACGCTTCCTCGCTCATCTACTGTGTTCGCTTCAAATTGCCTATCAACAGAAACTGTCTCGGGTGCCTCACGCGTAAATAAGGTCATTAACACCAAACAGTCGTATTCAGACCCTAGGAAGCATCCACACCACTGCTCCTTGCATGGGATTTGTTAGAACCGTTTTCATCCGCTCCCTTCTCGCTCACTAGGGGCTCCGCCACGTCTCTGATTCGCAAACCCAGGCGTGCCGGGTCGATGTTCCAGTGACCGACGAGAAGCATGACGCTGAAGACCGGTTTGGCACAGAAATCCAATGCACCATAGAAGGCCGCCTCTGAATCAGGTGGTATCACATTACCTCCTTCGCAAAGACCCCACGCAATAGGGTAGAGTAGCCACAAGAAAAGTGTCCAGACACCACACAATACGTAGACGCGGTGGACGTCAGGACCTAGTGCTTTTGCATGCTTCCGACCTTCGATGCCAACGTTCCAGAACACATAAAACATCGCCGCACACCCGAACGTAAAGAATCCTATGATGTATGTGCCCATCAGCGATTTGTTCTCCCGACTCCGGATCTGAGGCGGCAGACGATGGTTCACTCACCAAACTTGTAGCTTGACTTCACGAGCGCTCCCACAAGCCCTGTCACTACCATCATCCAGTCCATGAAGATCGTCCAGACTATCGTCGGCCACGGCATACCAGCCGTGAGTAGGAGGTCCATCAGCAGCAACGGAGTCGTAATGAACCTGTTCCGAAAAGAACACGATCCATTAACATCACGATGATCTCACGTCCGCACCCGACACACCCAAATGGACGTTGCCACTCACCAGTCGATATATCGGACGTAGAAGATCTCACGGTTGGGACCGTCGACGTCTGGGTTGGACCGAGGGAATTCGACGTTGATAGGTACCCAGCCAAGGTTGGAGCCCATGGTGAAGTAAGCAATGGTAGCTGTCCCAGTGACTCCCGCGGTGATATAAAAGAAGATGCGGTCTGTCCGAGGCTTCATGGCCGATGCAGCGATGATGCCCAGCGTTGTAAGACCCATGACCGCACAGATGGCGAAATACACGTCGGAGCCATGCTGGGTTATGGCGATGGCAACGGGACGGTCGTTCACGACGTTGGGGTTGACGGATGTCGCGATATTCACCATGGTTGAGGGTTTGTGTGGCGTCCTAGAGGATTGAAAGTTGTACTGGTTCGAGGCAGTCCCGGGCAAAAGTATAGGGGACCGGAAAGAGTGAAGATGCTGTGTGATTGAAAGCTCTGAGGGAAGCCATATTTATGAATAAAGAAGCATGCGAATTGGAAACCCGTGGGACGTCATCGGTCCGGAACACATACGGATAGACAAGGAATAAGGTGGGGTTCGGTTTCCCATAGCGGAAGGAACGGATGGAATTGATACGATGTAAGATGTCAGAATGGCTCGAGAGCTCAAGTGGCATTCTCGGATGAAAGATCGGCGGTTTGCGCATAATCTGCCTCCCAGGCAAGTTCCGTCGCAGCCGTTTCGCAACGTGTCATTCAAGGTGTCGTTCCCTTCGTGGAAAAGGCTACAGAGGTATTTGCCGTCGCTGCCGTATGCCAATCTACCAGTGACGCACTTGCACCAGATGTCCAACTGACACTGGGGAGAAGGCTCAGATACTTCACATGGGCTTGGTTTACCATGACAATGTAGGAGAGAATATCCCCCATTGCTTCAAGGGACCGCCGAATGAGAATACCTCGGCCTCAGGGCAACTGGCGGTATTGCAAATCTACAATTGTACTGCAATTTGTATCACGACCCTGAAGGCCTTTTCCGTACCACGTACTCACCCCACACGCGCCCCGCAGAGGGGACTTGCGGGGCGCGTGTGGGGTGAGTACGTGGTACGGATGTCTATTGGCTATGATTTGCTAAGCTGTTCCAAGTTTGGCCTAATAGAGTTAACCAATTATCACCCCTACGTCGATCTCCCCTTAGCGTGTACCACCCGTGCACAAGGAAAGGGATAGCCTTAAGTAGGGCCCCGGGGGAAGCTTGGCAACCTGATCGCAACCCGCCCACGGGGGTAACAAAAAAAACGGGACACCTAGGCCCAATTGGGCCACCCCACCAAATGCGCACAAATCGTCGATTTCTTCTTTATTTGCTCCACACCTAGCTGTCGCATTTACTCATTTATTTAGTATGTCGTCTCCTACCCACCATGAGATAGGTTTACACCACTATACCCCTCAAACAGCTAGGGTAAGAACGCTCCATAACGACGCCGCATGGTCCTACCGACATATCGAGAGCCACACTGCTGAGCAAGGCCACCGGATACCAAAAACAACAGCCTAGCGAATTGACCATGGGTCCTCAGCCCGACGGCTTAAAAATGTAAGCAATTGGATGAGAAATCGAACGAGAAATCGAACGAGAAATCGAACAATAATCGAATAAAAATCGAAAAGTTTCTCCGAAGGTGTAGGGCTGACTGTCCCGTTTTTTTGTCACCCCCGTGCCGCCCAAAATCAGGCCGGGGGCCTGACCCGACCTGCGTATAACCTGACCTGCGACAGGTCGGGTCCTAGGGGTCAAAACCTGCCCCGACCCGACCTGTTCCGCAGCGTACCTACTGGGTTCAAAGTTTTACCGACGTAGGTTAATTCTCTACTTAAAAGGACTCCGCTAGCGTTTTAGCTTACGAGGTCTTATTCGTAGTAGGGTATCTCTAGTAGGTTCGTATCGAGTAATTATTATTAACGGATCGGTAGTCTAGTTGCCTTAGTACCTCAGACGTGCTATAGCTAGCCCTATCGGGCTAGCTACTAAGGTAGCTAACTTAATACCTCACCTATAACACGTCTAAGCGCAGAACTCTAGATTATAGCTAGATAATCGTTAACTTTTTTTACGACGAGATTTCGAAGTCGAGAAACTACTACTTAACGATCGAAATTCTTCGATTTTTCGACGCTCGGGGCTAGGGAATCGATACTCCTACTTAATTAAGACTTTTCCGCCCGAAATTTCGGTCGCGTAGTAAGTTTATAACGCGTAAAGTAAATTTACGACTAAAACGTTATTTTTATTAACGGGTTTCGCGATTTCTATAGTAAAAAATTAGAAACCCCTATATAAACTTTTTTATAACTACGAATTCTCTAAAACTATTAATAGAAACCCTCGGTAAAATCGAGAGATCTCGCGCCGAGAATAATCTTTAGGAGTAAGGCTATCGTAGAAAAAAAAGTCGAAAAAATACGTTAGTAGTTAAGGTATTTCTAGTAAAAATACGCGGTTTTATACTTAGACGTACTACGTACTAGCTTTTATATAAGTAGAAAGCTACTTTTATAGCTTAGTACGTCTAAGGTCCTAAGGTAATAGTCTAGATCTTCGGCTTAAGAGAGGTTAGGTAACTAAGAAAAGTAATACGATTCTCCTCGGTTACCGTATCGAGATTATATATATCCGGTAGTACTAGAGAAGGAGAAGAAGAACTATATATAGGGTTTACCTTATCTTTAGAAGATTTAGTAGATTCTCTAGGCGAGATAATAATCTCCTTCTTCTTCTTCTTCGCTTACGGAGTACGTATATCTAGCGTTATTTCTCTAGAAACCTTCTTCTTTATAGATCGTATAGCTATAGTAATAATCTAGATAGGTAAATATAGTTAAGTAACTAATTACGACGGTAATATATAATTACTATATTAATCTAAAGGCTTTTTCTCTTTTAGAGGCTTATAACCTACGTTATATATATACGCTATCTTAGCGCTAGCGAACGACCTTCCTTATAGGGGTTAGCGCTATAACGTACGGGGTAGGCCTAGGTCCTTAGCGCCCGTATATCTACTAGGCACTCCCCCTAGTTTCTAAAGTTCTTTAGAGATTAGTTCTACTATTAAGTAATATATATTATTACGCCTACTTAACGCTAACGCCGTAATATTACGTCTTTTATTATTAGGCTAGCTATCTACTAGTAATCCCCCTTATAATTCTAATCTCTCTACCTTTAAAAGGAAAAGGCCCGGTATCGCTATAATATCGCGTTTACCTCGTAATCGTATTAACGAGTTACCCGATAATACGTAACCCGAGCGCCGCGATAGCGCCGCCTCGTTTAAGAGGTTCTCTTCCGTAGGGGCCGTAACCCTAAGAGACGACGGTATAAAAGAGCGTCTTCTAGCCGCCCGAGAGGAGAATCGTCGCCTAGAATAATAGCGCGAGCTAGCGGAGTTAATAATCCGTAATAAAATACTTCGTAACCCCGGAGCGCTAGCTAATCCGCCCGTAACCGCCGTTATACCGGCGGAGCTAAGACCCTTAAGGTATATATTACGACTTAAGAGGATAAAGCCGTATAAGGGGTAAAGCGAGAGAGAGTATATACGCTAGTTCCGCGACGTTAAAATTAAGTTTCTTATAAGCGCCGAGTACTTTACTATTAATAAGGCTTAGATCGCTTATTATATAGACTCTCTAGAGAGAGACCCTAACGCTTAATAGTACTCTAGGTATACTAAATATAGTTTAGAAGGAGTTACGTTTAAGTTTTTTAGGAAGTTTTTACTAGATCTAGTTACTAATCCGGCGAGCCGCCGGCTCCTCGCCTATAAAAGGTAGGAGGAATTAAAGTAACGTTACGATTAGAAAGTC